>Ga0206987_1003_pt1 | contig 71493 bp, 69 predicted proteins | sample Alteio_BWMinCont_11_FD_153281 | JGI IMG/M metagenome (GOLD analysis project Ga0206987, IMG submission 153281) | Enriched cells from forest soil in Barre Woods Harvard Forest LTER site, Petersham, Massachusetts, United States -... | ecosystem: Environmental > Terrestrial > Soil > Temperate forest >... | reverse complement strand
CCATATAATCCGCCCAATGTCGTGGTTCCGTACAATTCTTTCCCGGAAACTGAAAATGTTAAATCCCCATCAGGGTTTGAGCCATTATTTCCGCCAAAGTTAAACAAGTCTTTGTAGCCGTTTCCGTTGGTATCAATCGAAAATATACACCCATCCGTATTGGGTCCGCCTAAATTGGTCATCCCGTATAACAACTTACCGTATAACGTAAGTGAGCCTTGGGGCTCCTTTCCCTGTGTTCCGTTAAAGTCGTGCAAATCTTTATAATGACTTCCGTTGGTATCAACAGAAAAGATGCAGCCATCGTTATTTGATCCGCCCGAGCCGGTCATGCCATACAACACTTCACCGGAACAGACTAACTTTCCGAAATAAGGATACTTTCCATTCGAGCCAGCGAAATCAAGAATATCTTTATAATCACTTCCGTTAGTATCAACAGAAAATACACATCCATCATTATTGGCTCCTCCCTGGTAGGTCATGCCGTAAAGTTTATTACCCACAAGAATTAATGAGCCTTGAGGGATTGAACCTGCTGTTCCGTTGAAGTCGTGGATATCGGCATATTGCGCATTAGCCGAAAAGATGCCTGCGAAGAACAATGCAAGCGGCAGAAAATATTTTTTAACCATGGTTTTTAGTTTTGCGGAAGCAAACTTAAAGCCCTATCAAATAGATGTGATAGTGTTTGCGGTTATTTAACGATTAATTAATACAAAAAAGAATGTTATCAGAGTGGTATCCAACACATAATTATTGCTTTTCCCACCGGGGTATTTCAGCCAATGCTATATAGGTCTGATTAGGAGTATCTAATTGAAAGCAGAAATGCTTTAAGCCATTACTCAGTATCACAGTCGCAACATTCATTATTAAGTTATACCGCATAATTTGGTCCAAAACATCCTGGGTTATTTCCACATTAGCGCTTTTGCATTCCACCATTAAAAGCGGATTGCCGTCGCGGCTGCAAACCACAATATCGGCACGCTTAGTTAGTGTATGTAATTTGAATTCCTTTTCCACCATCATCAGCCCCAGCGGGTAATCTTTATCTTTATGCAGGTAATGAATAAGATGCTGCCGCACCCATTCCTCAGGGGTTAAAGCCACGTATTTCTTCCGGACAAGGTCAAAAATTTTCAACTGCCCTTTTTCTTCCATAATACGGAATTCGTAGTGGGGGAAATTAAGAATAGGGAGGTCCGATAAAGATGGGGTGGACATGATTGTTAATAAATACAAATGTAGTTATTACATAGAAAACTAAATTTGGGGGCGAATTTATCCAATGAACTATAAAGACATCATAGCTGATATTGAGAAAAAGCTTTTCCACCCGGTCTACTTTTTTTGTGGTGAAGAAGCTTTTTATATAGATATGCTCAGCAATGCAATAGAGAAAGGAGTGCTTGATGAAACCGAAAGGGAGTTTAACCAGTTTGTTTTTTATGGACGCGAAAATAACCTGGCCACAGTATTAGATGCAGCCTATCGCTTTCCTATGATGGCCAATCACCAGGTTATTATTGTGAAGGAAGCCCAGGATTTGAAAGATTTGATGCCCCGCACAAGAGAAGGTAAAAAAGATAAGGACGATGAAAAGGAGAATTTATTAAGCACTTACCTGGATAAGCCTCAGAAAACAACTGTACTGGTATTTTGCTATAAATATAAAACGCTTGATAAACGAACGGCGCTTGCTAAAAAGTTAGATAAAAGCGCGGTCTTTTTTGAATCGAAAAAGCTTTATGATAACCAGGTTCCGGCATGGATAGAAAATTATTTAAAAGATAAGGGGTTAACTATAGGGCATAAAGCGCTCGCGCTACTGGCAGAATATTTAGGGAACGACCTGAGCAAAATATCGAATGAGCTGAATAAAATGATGCTTAATGTCAAGGCTCCGGCTGAAATTACCATAAACGACATTGAACAAAACATTGGCATCAGTAAAGATTACAATGTATTTGAGTTGCAGAATGCATTAGGCAGCAGAGATACGGAAAAAACGATTCGCATTATTGACTATTTCGCCTCGAATACCAAAGACAACCCCTTCGTGGTGAGTATGGGCGCACTATACAGCTATTTCAGCAAGCTGCTTATTTACCATACGCTTAAAGATAAATCACCCAATAGTGTAGCTGCGGGGTTGGGGGTATCTCCATTTTTTGTGAAGGACTATATAAGTGCAGCCAGGCTTTATCCCATAACATCACTTCAAAAAATTATGCATATTCTTAAGGAATACGATCTCAAGTCAAAAGGGTTGGGAAATGTTTCCATGGATGAAGGTGATATATATAAAGAACTGATATTAAAGCTTATTTATTCGGATAAGATAGTGCCAGAAGGTGTTGAGGACGAGCTTGATGAGAAATATTTCGGGTAGGCTGTATTTCCAACAGAGTACAGATTAAATTTTTATTACTTTTGCCCCCGAAAGAAAACTTAATCACATGAAAAAGAGCCAACTTATTGCCATCGCCATTTTTGCAGTTACTTTTTTACTTCCTTTCCGTTATGCCGTCCTTGACGTGGATGCGGATGCTCATGGATTAAGTGTTTTTGGCGTATTCTTTACAGGTGTAGGCTTTTTAGCAGGTTTTTATTTCCTTATTAAGGATGATATTGACCATAGCGGAGAGCATCATTCCTCCCATTAATCTGCCCATATTGAGCAAGGTTATTTTTTAAAAATAATCTACTATTCCAAAATTTATTTTTCCTGTTCCAAAATTAAAAGGATTCCCTATGCTATTACCTATAGCATAAGAAAGGGAAAAAATGCCTGCTTTAGTTTGAAAATCCATTCCGGCGCCAAATCCGGATGGTGTATCATTAAAATACTGAATGGAAGATGCAAGCGTTTCCCGGCACCATCCCTGGTCGTAGAATAGGAAAAAGAATGAGTTTTGTTCCAGCAGGTAATGGAATTCTATAGTTCCTACAGCATATTGCGAAACGTAGATCGATTGTTCATTGAATCCTCGTAATATTTCCAGTCCTCCAATACGGTAAAGGTCATTCAGTAAAAGAGAGGGGTCTTGTATATAACCTCCATTTACTTCCCATTTAATAGCGGCTCGGGTGGCGACCGGGATATAATAATCGGCCTGAAGGGTGCCACGGTATTCAACTGAATTGAGTTGCAGGCCTGCATAAACATCAGGACTAACAGCAGAGTTTTCACGAATAGTGTTCTCTCCTACAGCTACTGAACCGGTTAAATCATATCCCTTTCGCGGATTATAGATATAGTCTAATTTACGTACTTTATATTCTATTCCATATAAATCGGTTGTACCATCGGTGTAGGGTGGGGGAGGGCTGGCAAGATTTTGCAGGGCAACAGTAGATAAGAGGCTAGTGACAATACTTTCGTAATACACCTCTAAATAATTGCCTCCTATAAAAAGATACTTGAATCCTAATTTATTATCTAATTGAAGATAGGTAGTATCTTGCTTAAAGAGTTTAAAATTTTCATCAATTCCGATGGGTGTTTGAAACAAATAAGGATAGCTGAAGTTGATAGTCAGGTTTTCAGTTAGTGGTTGTAAATGCTGCCAATGAAAACCAATTTCATCGTCGTGATGGAAGGCATTTTGCAGTTGTAATGTAACATCGCCAGTTATAGTTACTTTTCCTGTATTATTGGGTAGTATGCCGATAATGCCGTTAAACTGGTCAGCATTCCTGCGGGAAAGATAGAGCAATATGCTGGCTTTATCTTTTATAAATAATACTTGCAGGGGCTTTGTTTCCACCAGGAAAGGCAATGCCTTTATGCGTACTTCAATAGCCGCTACTTTCGATTCATCATACAGGTCGCCTGGTTTAATTCCTAAGTATCCATAGAGGTATTTTGACGAAATTTTGAGCGTTCCCTTCACAACAACGCTATCAATAGTTTCTACATTCTGCTTGTCCACATTCAGCGATGCCGAAATTGTATTTCCATTTATTTGTAGGCTGTCTAAATTTATCCTTGCAAAAGGATATCCGTGATTTTCATAATAAGCTAGAATGGCATTCATCAACCCTGCTGCTGCTTTAAAATAGAGGGGTTTATTTTGAAATAATTTATTGCGGTAGCCCGATAAATTAATAGCTACTTCAGCAACATTTCCCGTATGCAGATGAGCCCATTTATAGGGTTTGCCGGGGGAAAGAAAAGCCGTAAGCTTAGTGCTGTCGTGGATGGTACTGTCAATGGTTGCAGTGAGGTATGAGGCATCATGGATGTTTCCAATCAGTATTTGTAATGCTTGTAATCGTTCCGCCGGGTTTGTATATTCTTTACCATAATCTGGCATTTTGAAATCTTTATTGCTGGCCGAATCCACATTTACTACTTGTAATAGTAATTTTTTAGCAGGAGGTAATAGTTTTTTAGATACCTGCGCGGTTGCTATATGTGATAAGAATAAGATGCCAAACAGACTTGTATGTTTCAAGATGAACAATGGAAATAGTTAGAATGCTAACGTAGAAATGCTAAAATTATTAAAATATGCTGATTCCGCCTGCCTCTCAGTCTCGTTTAAGCCTGGACCACTTGGTATATTTATATACGATATTATTCATTTCGGGTGAAAAACCGAAGAAGAGCATGACACCTCCATATATCACCGCAATTATAATGGAATTGATACAAATACTTATGTACTTGTTAATGATAAACGGGATAAAGTGTATAATGCATAAGGTGCCAATGGTAATTAATAACACCCATAGGCAATCGAGGTTAAAAGGTTGCATTTTGAAATTGTACCATACAAAAAACATGCGCATCAGGTTGTAAATAACAAGACTTATCATGGCTGCCATAGCAGCTCCTGTAATACCATACATGGGTATGAGCAGAAGGTTTAAAACAATAGTTAATATTACCAAGAACAATAAAAAATACAAATCGTATTTATATTTTTTTGAGGTAACAGCTATAATGCCATTCAGTCCCATAATCATGTCGAAATATTTGGCAAAACAGAGTAGGTAGAACGAATAGCGCGCTATAGAATACTCTTTTGGTATAAACCGGAAAATGCTATCAATATTTCCCCATAAAAGTAAAATGAGTCCACCCCCTATAATCATCATTGTTAGGGTTGTTTTAGTGTACAAATCTGCAACAGCCTTCATATCCCTGTTTCTCCATAACCGTCCAACAAGTGGGTAACTTATGCGCTGAATAGAACGATATGGATACGTTAATGCAGTGGCAATTAAAAAGATAGTGCCGTATATACCCGTTTGCGCCAACCCCAGCTTGGCAGCTATCATCAAACTGTCAATTTGCATGAGTATTGAACTGCCTAAAACAGAAAGGATAGTAAATGCTCCGTAAAGCAGTATGGGTTTCAATAAACGCTTATACATATTGCTTTTTCCAGGTAGTAAAAAAAACTGTTTCAGGAAAATGATGTAAACTAAAAGTATAAATGTTATCAGAAAGTAACATCCGACATAAAGCAGTATAAACTGGTGAAAGTTTATCCACTTCAAAGCGTATAAAGCTATTACTATCGTGACTAATATTTTCGAGAAGACTTCATTTAAGAAAGTAGGTACGACTGTTTTGAGCAGCGATCGTAAATAGGTTTCAAAAAATTGAAAGTAAACAGATGTAAGAGCAAGGGGTATAAGGTAATAATAGTAATCGACTATCATGGGTGAATTATCAATAAACTGCCTGATAATAATGGGCTTAAATAAAAAGAAGAACAGGGTTGTTATCATAAACCCTATAAAAACTAACACATTTCCCCAAAAAAAGAAACCATTGTGTTGTTTTTCTTTGTTATTGAAAAAGGGAAAAAAACGATTACTTATAATGGGAATACCTAGGGCAGCAAATTGTGCATATAATACAGAGGCATTTAACAGCACATTAGTAAGCCCCACCTGGTTGGGCGATAGGAAGTTGGCGAATAAAAGCACCCGGTTCATATATCCCAAAGCTGCCCCCAGGTATGAAACTATGGTTAGTTTTATGCTAGCTTTCTGTACAATTCCCATTCTTTAGGCCTGATAAGATGCAAATATGACAATAAGTTTCCTCTTGAAACCTTGTACTGCTATCTTCATCGTGCAATTTTGTCTTAAATATTGTTAAGGATACGGTTTCCATGCCTCTCCGTTTTCTTTTTACCTTTGTCTTTTATTGAAACACACTATTTTAATGGAAAAGCTTCATAATCTGGATGATAAGGACTTTCAGGCGATACTAAATTATAAAGACCTTTTAATTTCCAATGCTAAAAAACTTGCTTCGCTCGACCCCAATGACTATTACTGGAAAGAGCTTACCAATGAAGCCAGCCTGGTAAGAAATGGAATGTTTCTGGAAAGCAATATGGTTGAATCGTGGGTGGGTGCTACCCGGAAACCGAAACGTATCCTAGAGATAGGCACCCGTACGGGCGGTTCACTCATAGCCCTGCTTTGTGACTACCCTAAAAGCGATTTTGAAAGTATAGAAGAGATAGTAAGCTTTGATATGTGGAGGGAATATGTAAGTACGACCCCTATGGCTACTTTTTTATCAAAACTGATGGGAAAGAAAAGGAATATCAACATCTCGGAGAGATTTACCAAATGGGTGGGCAGCTATGTGGAAAAGGCATCTACCGGGAAGGTACTCAAAAACCTGGCGGCTTTTAATATTCCAACCGGGAAAATAAAATTTGTTTCAGGCGATTCAACTATAAAAATTCCGGAATACTTTACTAAAAACCCGGGTAAAAAATTCGATTATATACTGGTTGATGGAGGGCATAGTGTTGAAGTAGCTACAAAAGACCTTGATAATGTAGTTGCCCATATTGACAAAGGCGGCATTATTCTGTTTGATGATATTATGCCCGAGAGTTATAATTTAATTGGAGTATGGAATAAGTTTACAGAGAAAAACCTGAATGATTTCGATTTTTTTGAAATCCATAGTCGCAAAGGAATAGCCTTTGCCATTAAAAAGTAAGTAAGCATTTGCTATAAACTAAAAAGTCCCAACCAGGTTAAGGTGGGACTTTTTAATTTATATCAATAAGCAATTACTTTGTAGTGTTGCTTGGAGCTGAGGTAGATGTGGCAGAAATGCTGGTCGATTTGCTTATATTAGTGCAAGAACCTTTCTTGCAACTTTTGCCACACGATTTCATACATGCTTTGCTACATTTGGCATCTTTAGAAGATGAGGATGAGGTACTTTGTTGTTGTTGTGCAAAAGCAGAACCGGTCATTCCGATGATGGCTATAGCTAAAAAAAGTTTTTTCATGATTTGTAGGGTTTTATACGGTAAGAACACAAAGATATACAAATTTTTTCGGACAAATCAAACTTTTGTTACTTTTGCCCCGCAATGGTTTCGCCAAGTGGCGGATTAAAAGGGAATCGGGTGAAAATCCCGGACAGTTCCCGCTGCTGTAAGCTCTTAAAAATGTTTTTGAAATTCTTTTGCCACTGTCTTGCGTAAGCGAGATGGGAAGGCATCAAAAACAGAGCGAGTCAGAAGACCTGCCAATGCATAATTTATTAATTCAACGCTTTCGGGTAAAAAGCAAGGATTGAAAAAGCGGGCACTTTTTCTATTCTTTTTTTATCAGAAGTGTTACAAAACAAAATGTAACATGAAAAAAAATGCAATGTATTTTTTATGCGCAAGTGTATTCCTGTATTCGGGTTTGCATGCGCAGAATGCTTCAACAGCAAAGGGAGACAACCCACAAAACCCTTCCGATTCTATTAAAACGGTAACCGTAACAGCCACACGCACCGAAAAAGATGTGATGGATGTGGGCAGGAGTGTAACGGTAATAACTCCCGAACAGATTAAACAAGCAGGGTGTAATACACTTGCCGAGGTACTTTCGCAACAGGAAGGTATTTTTATTGATGGTGCGGGGCAAAACCCCGGAGCCATACAGAGTTTGTTTATGAGGGGAGCCGATGATAACAATACCGCTATTATGATTGATGGTGTGCCATTAAATGACCCTTCTACTGATGCAGGAGAATTGGATCTTTCTGAGCTTTCTTTAGCAGATATTGACAGGATTGAAATTGTGCGCGGATCACATTCTACCCTATATGGTTCTTCTTCTATCGGGGGGGTAATAAATATTATCACCAAAAAGAATTACAAACCAGGCTTGCATGTTTCTGCTTCGGTTACCGGTGGCGAGTTTGGTTCCAATACAGGTTCATTCACAGGAAATATTTTATTGAATTACACTTTTAAAAATGGGTTATATATTTCAGGTGGCTGCTACCGCTATACTGATAAGGGGCTTAATGCTACAGTAGATACAGTTACGCATCCCTTGCCCTATCAAATGAACCCTGATCGCGATAACTTCCAGCAAACATCACCCTTTGCTAAAATCGGGTTTGTGAATCAACATTGGGATATCTATGCCGAGTATAAAAATACCAACCAATTTGCCGATATTGATGCTGCTGCCTTTGAAGATGCCAAGAATGCGCATAATCAATTTGTAAGGGATTTTTATACCGGCGGGGTTACCTATAAGTTTAATGATAAGTTGAACATTCAATATACCGGTGCTCTTTCGCATGATTACCGTATCGTTAAGCAAGGTTTGGATACGATTGATTCGTATGGAGATGTATCTAGCTATAGCGATATGTACACTGCACAATATATGTCTCATAACTTAAAAGCGGAGTATGATTATAAAACATCGCAGTTTATTATTGGTGGGGGCACTTATAATGAATCAATGACTAGTAATACCACAACCGAAGATATTTACGGAGGGATTCCATCAACTTATAACGATACGCCTGATTCTGTTAAATTCAAGCAAACCACAAACGATTTCTATGCCCAGGCAGATGTTAATGGCGGGACATTTAATTCAAAGTGGAGCCCTTTTTCATTGCTACTTGGTATGAGGTACACTTCCAACTCCATTTTCGGCAATAATGTGAGTTATGAATTGAATCCTTACTACAAACTCAATGCTAACACTACTTTATATCTTTCGTATTCTACAGGCTTCAGCACACCTTCCCTGTATGAATTATTCAGCCCCGATAAATATGGCGATAATCCGTCCACTTCGGTTACACTGGGAAATTCAAAACTTTCTGCCGAAACATCTGGCTCATTTGAAGTGGGTATCAAGCAACGGGTATCTAATAATTTCTTTTTCACCCTTGCCTGGTTCGAAACGGTGGTTAATAATCATATCGACTATGTTGCTTTATGGAATAAAGGCATGCCTGTTGATTCGCTTCATTATGGCGACAATAATGGGTACACCTATCTTAACCTCGGGCAGGAAATCACACAGGGCTTTGAATTAAATATGTCGCTCAAGCTTTCTCCGAAGCTCGATTTGGCAGGAAATATAAGCCTGTTATCTACTACCTTGAAATATAATCAAAGCAATGTTGACACTTCGCAAACACATAATAACTGGGTTCAGATATATGACGGTGGCGTATTCCTGAACGGAAGTTCACAAAGTACAGGCTTGTTAAGAAGACCCGGCGCATTGGCTAATTTCAGTATTATATGGCACCCTGTTAAGAAACTTGCAATAACGTTGAGAGCCCGTTATGTAGGAACCCGTTTCGATGCGCAATACGATAATAACCTCGGACCATATGGTGCTATAGGATTTGTTAATGTAGGCGATTATACGCTTCTCGATTTCTATGCTTCTTGCGATATAACCAATAATTTTTCTGCAACCGCAAGGTGTGAAAATATTTTTAACACTGCGTATTCCGAAATATTAGGATATACCACGCTTGGCAGAAGCTGTTTTCTCAATTTACGCTATACATTTTAACAGCCAAATAATTTGAAATGAACTAAAGAGCCGGAAATAAACCTCCGGCTTTTTGTTTTTCCTACATCTTAAATCTCATATCTTATCTCTTATATCTCTTGGGTATACTACCTTTGCGCCATGAATCTTTTATCAGTAGAAAATCTTTATAAGGCTTACGGCGATAAGCAATTGTTTTCCGGCATTAGCTTCGGAATTGAGCAGGGGCAGCGCGCAGCGCTTGTTGCCCGTAACGGAGCCGGCAAATCAACGCTTCTTAATATTTTAGCCGGTGGCGATATTGCCGATAGCGGCAATGTTACTTTCCGTAACGATATAGCGGTATCTTTTTTAGAACAGGAGCCTGCATTTAATGCGGACGATACTGTCTACCGCGCCCTTTTCCATTCCGAAAATGACATGCAAAAGGCTATAAGCGCCTACGAAATTGCACTGGAAAAACAGGAAGAGAACCCTTCAGAAGAAAACCAGAAGCTTTTGGGCGAAGCTATAGAAATGGTGGAAGCACAGGATGCCTGGAACTATGAAACTAAAGTGAAGCAAATCCTTTCTTCGCTCAATATCCATCACCTGGAACAAAAGGTGAGTTCCCTTTCGGGTGGTGAGCGCAAGCGGCTGGCATTGGCGCGGGTATTGATTGAAGAACCTGAACTCCTCATTATGGATGAGCCTACCAACCATCTTGATTTAGATATGATAGAATGGCTGGAGAATTATTTTATCCGCAACGATGTTTCATTGCTGTTGGTTACGCACGACCGTTATTTCCTCGACAATGTGTGTACCGATATACTCGAACTGGATAATGGAAAATTATACCGCTACCGGGGCAATTATGAGTATTTTATTGAGAAGAAAGCTGACCGTGAAATGAATGAAAGCAAAGAATTGGAAAGGACAAAAAATCTTTACCGGCGCGAATTGGAATGGGTCCGCAGGATGCCTAAAGCTCGTACCACTAAGTCGAAAGCCAGGGTAGACCAATTTGATAAAATAAGCGAATCGTTTGCAGGAAGAAAGAAGCAGGAAGAATTGAAATTGCAAGTGAAGATGAGCCGTGTTGGCGGAAAAATATTGGAATTGAAAAAAGTACGGAAAAGCTATGACCATAAAGTTATTTTAGACGGATTCGACTACACATTCAAAAAAGGTGAACGCATAGGCATTGCAGGGAAAAATGGCGCAGGAAAAACAACTTTTCTCAATATCATTACCGGACTTGAACAACCTGATTCGGGCAAAATAAATGTGGGTGAAACCATTGTGTTTGGATATTATTCCCAAAAGGGGATTGTAATGAAAGATGATAAGCGCGTGATTGAAGTGGTGAAGGAAGTAGGCGATTATATCCCCATGGGTGATGGTACAAAGCTTTTGCCATCGCAGCTTTTGCAACTGTTCCAGTTTCCTCCCGAGATGCAATATACCTATGTATCTAAACTAAGTGGTGGCGAAAAAAAACGCTTGTACCTGCTTACTGTACTGATGAAAAACCCCAATTTTCTTGTATTGGATGAACCCACCAACGATCTCGACCTGATTACACTTAGTACATTGGAGCAGTTCCTGTTGGACTTTCAGGGCTGTTTGCTCATGGTTTCCCACGACCGTTATTTTATGGATAAACTGGCTGACCAGCTTTTCATACTGGAAGGTAATGGGGTGGTGAAAAACTATATCGGTTCGTATACCGAATACCGCGAAGAAGAAAAAGAGAAGAAAAAATTGGAAACTAAGACCGAAGTTAAGCAGGAGCCTAAACCTGCGGAAGAGATAATAAAAGATATTCCGGCTAAGCGCAAGATGACCAACAAGGAGCGATTTGAATTTCAAAATCTAGATAAAGAAATTGCGACGCTTGAAAAGCAAAAGATTGAGCTTACTGAAAAACTTGTTAGCGGAATGAGCGACCATAAAGAACTGTCGGAAGTATCTAATAAACTGGGGGAAACTACTCACTTACTTGATGCTAAGCAATTGCGCTGGCTTGAACTTAGTGAAATGGAAATGTAGGGTCGTTTCTTTATATTTTCTAATTTAGGGGCTAATATGAAAGTCTGTTCCTTTTTACCGGCTGCTACCAGCATGATTTACCAAATGGGTTTGGAAGAGTTCCTATGCGGGGTAACCTTTGAGTGTCCATCTGACAAACCTAGGGTAGTGCGCTCGTATCTTGAAGGAAACAATTACACCAGCGCCGAAATTGATAAGATTGTTTCCGAATCAAAGCAAGAAGACAAAAGCCTCTATTATATAGATGAAGAGCTTTTGCAGCAAATAGCCCCTGATATTATTTTCACACAAGATGTGTGCGATGTATGTCAGATTAGCACAAGCTATGTGGAGCGGGCTATTTATAAGCTGAAAAAAACAACCCAAGATCATTCCGCTTATACCCCGTAATTTGGATGACGTATATGCTAATGCTATCACTATTGCCAGTGCATTAGGTAAGGAAGAGGCAGCACATATTCTTTTGGCTCAACTAAAAAAAAGAACCGGTTCTATTCTTGATAAGCTAAGGGAAAACAACGCTCCATTGAAAAGAGTGATGATAATGGAATGGCTTGACCCCATATATAATTGCGGGCATTGGATACCGTACCAAATTGCACAAGCCGGAGGTGTAGATATGCTTTCTAATCCGGGTGGATATTCAATAGTTACCCCTTGGGAGAAAGTGTTGCAATATAACCCGGAGGTATTGGTGGTAGCGCCTTGCGGTTTTCATGTGGAAAGAGCATTGCAGGAAATCGAAAAACTAACACAACTGCAAGGATGGAATGAGTTGAAAGCAGTAAAAAATGGTGCGGTTTATATAGCCGATGCAGATTTATTTACCTGTCCCAGCTTGTATTTGGTAGACGGAATAGAACTGCTTGCTTCGCTTTTCCATCCCGGTATTTTTCCTATGGAGGAGAGATTCAGGAACCAATGCAAACAGCTATATACGCTTAAGAAATGTTCGGAATGTGATAAAGGCTTTGCCTGCGCATCGGCCAATTGCTGGTGCAGTAAATTGCCCAACATAATGCCTATGAATCCGGATAAGGGTTGTCTTTGTCCTGAATGTCTTGAAAAGGCAGTTGAGCAAAAGTTGAAATTACAAATTTAGTTTGTAAATCTTACACAAAAAGAATAACTTTGTGTGAGAAATAAATCGTTGAATTATGGAATCGTACGCCACCTTAGTAGAAGCCATAAATGGATTAAAAACCCAGGGCTATACAGAAGATTTTAATATTCGGGAAAACTATCTCGATTGCACCAATAGCAAGCACCAGTTATCACCAAAAGATTTTCAGGTAGATAAGTTTTTTCGTTTTGAAGGAGAAAGCGATCCGGAAGACCAAACCGTTTTGTATGCTATTTCCTCTGAGAAATACAAGTTAAAAGGGCTTTTGGTGAATGCTTATGGAATATATGCCGATAGCGGAGCTAATGAAGTAATTAAGAAATTGAACGTCCACGAAAAAAGTTAGGCTCCCACATCTTTCCCAATATCCCTGCGGAAATATTTCTTTTCGAAATCAATATTAGCAATGCTTTTGTAGGAAGTTGCTATAGCCTCTTTTAATATTTTTCCATACGATGTAACTGCTAAAACGCGTCCGCCATTTGTTACAACATTATTGCCTTCCTGCTTTGTGCCTGCATGGAATACAATGCTATTGTTTACGTCGTCTAAGCCTATAATTTCCTTTCCCTTCTCATATTTATCCGGATATCCGCCTGAAACTAGCATTACTGTTGCTGCTGTTCTTTCATCAATTTCTAACGTAGTTTTATCCAACTCCTCTTTACCAATTGCAACCAACAGTTCCACAAAATCCGATTTAATACGAGGCATTACCACTTCTGTTTCCGGATCGCCCATGCGCACGTTGTATTCTATCACTTTGGGTTCTCCATCGCAATTCATCAAGCCAACGAAAATAAATCCCGAAAATTCCAGTTTTTCTTTTTTCAATCCTTCAACAGTCGGTATTATAATCCGTTGTTTTACTTTATCAAGGAAAACTGCATCTGCAAAGGGTACGGGCGAAACGGCCCCCATACCACCCGTATTATTGCCGGTGTCATTTTCACCTATGCGTTTGTAATCCTTTGCCTCCGGTAAGATGTGAAAACTTTTTCCATCTGTAAGGGCAAATACAGAGAGTTCAATTCCATGCAAAAATTCCTCTATCACCACTTTCCAGCTTGCGGCGCCAAATTTTTCATCGAGCAGCATTTCTTTCAAGGTGGCTTCGGCTTCTGCCAATGTGTTTGGAATCACAACGCCTTTGCCTGCTGCCAGTCCATCAGCTTTCAATACATAAGGCGGGGAGAGTGTTTTTAAGAAGGAGATCCCATTTTCAATCGTTTCCCGGGTAAAGGTAGAATAGCGGGCTGTTGGGATACCATATTTTAGCATAAACTCTTTGGCGAAATCTTTGCTACCTTCCAATGCTGCTGCGCCTTTCGATGGTCCTATAAGCGGAATAGAGGAAAGCTGTTTGTCAGATTTAAAGAAGTCGTATATGCCACGAACGAGAGGTTCTTCAGGCCCAACCAAAACAAGCTCTATATTTTTTTCTAACACCACTTTTTTCACCGCGTCAAAATCAAGAATATCAATATCCAGATTTGTACCGCAAGCAGCCGTGCCAGCGTTTCCAGGGGCAATATACAGGGTATCTAAAAGAGGGCTTTGAGCCATTTTCCATGCCAGTGCATGTTCTCTTCCTCCGCTTCCAAGTAATAACAGATTCATTCTATAGTTTATTTTTGTGCAAATATAACCCTATTCAAAAACCACGTTAATTTAAAACTATAGAAGCGCTCGCAGAAAATATATCCTTACGAACACAAGTACACCGCTACATCTTTCTAGCTAGTTTGCTGTGCGTTTGCGTGGGTATGCCTTTGTCAAATGGCTTAAATAGCATCGGGCAGGCGGCTCTTATTGTCAATTGGGTGGCAGAGGGCAATTTTATTTCCAAATGGAAAAGTTTTATTCGCAATAAACCTGCAGTAGTACTCTGTTCTTTTTACATCATGCACCTGCTGGGGCTGCTTTACACTACCAATTTCAATTATGGAATGGAAGACATCAATAAAAAGCTTCCATTGTTGCTTTTCCCGCTGGTATTTTCCACTACAGCACCCTTGCTTGATAAAGAAAGGCGCATGGTGATAATCATATTTATGCTGGCGGTAACCTGCGCCACTTTTGCAGGTGGCTATTTGCTCATCAACCATAAAATAATAGATATACACGATATTTCTCCATTTATAGCTCCCGTGCGGTTGGGCATGATGATGGTGTTATCCATATTCATATTAGGGCATTACATAGTTACCCGCAAATTTTCAACATTGTCGTTTATTTGCAGCGTTTGGATAGGGTGGCTCCTCTTTTTCCTACTGGTGATGCAGTCTCTAACATCGGTAATCATGGTGGTAGTAATTTGCCTTGCCTTGTTGCTGTATGTTGCCATAAAAGCCATACGGAATAAAAAAGTATGGATGGGGGTATCTATCATTGGCTTATTTATATTGGGATTAGTCGGTTCAGCAGGATATGTGCTCTATTTACATCATCTCTATTTCCCAAAGCCCGATGTGGTTGATAGAGCAAAACTGGATGCTAAAACTGTAAATGGAAATACTTATTTCGGTGGTAATTGGGGTGATAATATAGAGAATGGGCATTATGTAATTCGGTATATCAATTGGAAAGAATTGGAAAACGAATGGAACAAAAGGAGCAAAATACCTTATGATAGCAGCGATTTAAAAGGAAACCCAATTAGATATACACTCTTGCGGTATATGACATCCATGGATTTGCGGAAAGATTCTTCGGGTGTGTGGGCGCTGTCGCAAAAGGATATTCATGCTGTGGAGTGGGGCATACCCAATTATCATTTTAAATCGCTCACCAGTCTAAACTATCGTCTTTATGAAGCGTTTTGGGAAATCAGAAACTATGAGCGTGGGGGCGACGTAAACGGACATTCCCTTACCATGCGGCTTGAATATTGGAGAATAGCGCTTATTCTTATTGGCCGTCACCCGTTGATGGGTTGCGGAACGGGCGATGTGCGCAAAGGTTTTGATAATTATTATGATGTCACACATTCATCGCTGAGGCCTGAATGGCGGCTGCGGTCACACGACCAATACCTTGAAATTATGGTAGGGTTTGGCTTCGTTGGACTTGTCTGGTTCGTATTTTCCATCTTTTATCCGGGGATAAAAACAAAGAAGATATATACCTACGTTTATTTTATTTTTTGGATAATTTTTATGTTATCCTTATTTACCGAAGATACCCTGGAAACTGAAGCAGGCTCCACATTCTATGCCTACTTCAATTCGTTTTTCCTGTTTTTATAAAAGCTATTGCTTCTTAGGATGATAGGTATATTGCGTTCTATTAAGGTCAGGGTCTTGATATTCTAACACCAGGCGATCATCTGCCAGGCTGATAATTTTTAAGCTCATTTTATTATCCGGATTGGTTGTAACGGTATTTATCCGCCCTGTAGAATAAGTCCAGGTTCCGGTTGATGCAGCACCTTCTTGTGTAATAAAAAAATTGCCGTCGGCAGTAAAGGTAACACCATCATTCGCTTCTTTTCCGGTAACTTTATTAGCTACATCAAACTCCGAAATAGTATCGAGTTGCCATGGTTTGCAAAGCATTTTACTGCGCTCAGGCGAAAGTGCCGGACCGGAAGAAGTTTTTTTTGCGTGGGTTGTATTTTGTGCAAAAACAGGTATTACAAATAGACAGTATACTGCAATCAGTGTGAGAAGTTTAATAGATTTTATCATGACAAGATTTTTTATGGTTCTTCGATAGGGAGTAACACAAATATACATAGATATTCCCATAGAAGAGTATCATATTTGACTTAATTTCATATCTTTACAACTCCAAAATATAACGCCATGAAAAAACTTACTTTATTATCAGTTGCAATTAGTTGCCTATGTCATTTATCAAAAGCTCAAATTACCATTACACAAGCCGATGTACCTAACGTATGGGCTCAGGCTTCTATGGCAGTAGATGCTACCGGTAATTTTTCTCCGCAAGCTGCCAGTAACAAGACCCAAACCTGGAATTATGCGACACTTGGAAATTCACAAACGAACACCTATTTGTTTGTTCAACCTTCCTCTACTATATATGCCCCGGCTTTCCATTCCTCTAATTTAGCCGATAGCTTGCAATATGGTACAGGCTATACATTTTTCACATCTACACCTACCTCTTTCTATAGTACCGGTCTTGGTGAATCGAAATATGGATTTGCATTATCCATTACCATACACCCTTATTATGTTCAAATACCGCTTCCTGCAATATATGGAACTACAGATGGTGGTGTGAGCAAGGGCGACACTTCGATGGCAATTAATTTTTCCCCTTTTGATTCGGGAAAGGCTAATATAACAATTCATTATGCCGATACGGTAGATGCTTTTGGCACCATGACTACTCCCTATGGCACTCAAAACGTAATCCGTCAAAAACATTACGATCTTACAGTAGATACCTTGTGGGGTCATGTTGCCCACGGTAGCTGGGTAATATACCGCACTACATCTACAGCGAGTTACATATACCGCTGGTATGCTAATAATCTCACATATTATTTTGCTACTATGCAAATGAATCATACCAATACAAAGGACTCCATTGTTCAATGGTTTCATTCCGGGAATTTGGGCATAGATAATATCTCCAATTCACAATATACTTCCGTTTATCCTAATCCCTGCAAAACTCAAATTACGTTCAACTGCTCTGCACCACAAGCGAAACAAGTATCTGTATTTGATATAACCGGCAGAGAACTTTCTGCACAGGAAATGAACAACGGTATGGTTATGGTGAATACTTCTGTTTATCCGGCAGGTATGTATTTCTACCGCATCTCTGATATATCAGGAAATGTGTTGGATAGAGGGAAGTTTATTGTGCAGTAAATTGCTGTTCGATGTATTGTGACTATTTTGTTGCAACACACCGAATGCTTTCAATCATTTTATCATTGGAAAAGATATTGAGAAATAATCCACATTCCTCTTCATTATCATCTGGACACATGTCAACTTCATCAACGACATACATCCAGTTCCCCTTTTTAAAAGAATAAGAAACTCCTCCTTGAGTTCCATGGAATTCTTCAACACCATTGTACAATATTAAATCAGGTTTATCCGAGATTTGCTTCCCTTTATCCCATGAAACATATCTTATGCCACTATCTTTAGTAATATCCAATCTAATTAAGAATTTATCAGATTTATAAACCAGAATATTACTTTCCCAGGATTTGACTGTATGATACATTTTGTTTTTAACTTCATTTGAAAGCTTCTCGCTCAGTTTTTGTTCAGCTGCAGAAATGTAATTTATAGATAGGATTTCACCATAATCATTAATCCAAATATCTCCATTTAATACAGCATAATCACCTTCATGTTGAAATATATCTTTGGCACTCATATTTATTATCTTCTTCTTAAATGTATCATCAAATAATGTATCATAGTAAGAAATAAACTGCTTTGCATTATTGATATTAGGAAGGGGATTGGGTCGAACTAAGGGATATTCTATCAAGGATGCCAGAGTATCAATACTATCAAATTTTACTAATCTGGATATTCTGTCATAGTTTTCAACTACAATTTCGCTATCTTCAGCATGCACATTTATCTGGGCATTTATTACAAAAGGAAAAATTAATAGTATGAGTTGAATTATTTTCTTCATATTTAAATGCGATGTACATATTTAATACTCAATTTTTTTTTTAATAATTGTATTTATGCACTGTGAGCCTCTGTGAAAACCTCCGTGATCTCTGTGTCAGGATTTAAGCAACGTGACTTTCCCTTCATAAATCGATTTTCTTGTTTGATATTCATTACTTGCATTTCAATACCCCAAATTAGGCCTCAACCATTTTTCCACTTCATCTATGCTCATGCCTTTGCGTTTGGCATAATCTTGCACCTGGTCTCTGTTTATTTTTCCCAAGGAAAAATAATGCGATTCAGGATTGGCAAAATATAGCCCGCTTACGGCAGCAGTAGGGTACATTGCCATGCTATCAGTAAGCTCTATGCCTGTTTTTGTGTATACTTCAAACAGTTCGAAATGCTCTATTTTCTCTGTATGGTCCGGGCAAGCTGGGTAGCCTGGTGCTGGGCGTATTCCACGATATGATTCTTTAACCAGTTCTTGTGCTGTAAAGTTTTCATCCGGTGCATAACCCCAGAACTGCTTTCTTGCTTTTTCATGCAGTAATTCTGCAAAGGCTTCTGCCAAACGGTCTGCAAGGGCTTTAATCATGATACTGCTGTAGTCGTCGTGTTGTTTTTCAAAGCGGCGAATAAGTCGTTCAATGCCAAGTCCCGCTGTAACTGCAAAACCACCTATGTAATCAACCTTGCCGGAATCTTTAGGTGCGATAAAGTCCGCTAAAGCAATATTGGCTTGTCCATCTGGCTTTTTAGTTTGCTGCCGAAGTGTATGCAGCACAGCTTTTACATTGGTACGGTTTTCGTCATCGTAAATTTCTATATCATCCTCATTTACCGTATTAGCAGGATAAAACCCTGCAACACCTTTAGCCGTAAGCCATTTTTCAGCGATGATTTTATTCAACATTTCCTGTGCATCGTCAAAAAGCTTTTTGGCTTCAACGCCTTTTTCCGGATCATCAAAAATTTTCGGATAACTTCCTTTCATTTCCCATGCGTGGAAGAAAGGGGTCCAGTCAATGTATTTTGCAATTTCAGCAATAGGGAAATCAGGCAATGAAATATTACCAACAAGTATGGGAGTTGTAATATCCGCTTTTTGCCAATTAGGTTTCATCTTATTTCTGCGTGCCTCGGCAAGACAGATAAACTTATTTTCAGAGTTCTTATTTTTGTGCATAATGCGTAGCTGTGCATATTCCCTTTCCACATTCGCAAGGAAATCATTTTGGTTGGGAGATAATAAGCTGCTCAATACATTTACACAACGCGATGCATCATTTACATACACTACAGGGTTGTCATATTCCTGTGCAATCCGGACAGCCGTGTGTACTTTAGATGTAGTTGCTCCACCAATAAGTAAAGGAATTTTAAAGTTATTCCTTTTCATTTCCTTGGCTATATGCACCATTTCGTCTAACGAAGGCGTAATAAGTCCGCTAACACCTATGGCATCTACACCTTCTTTAATGGCAGCTTCTAAAATCTTCTCACAAGGAACCATCACACCGAGGTCGATAACCTTGTAGTTATTACATCCCAGTACAACGCCTACAATATTTTTTCCGATGTCATGCACATCGCCTTTCACAGTCGCCATCAATATTTTACCTGCCACACTGGCGCCTTCCGCTTTTTCCTCTTCCATGAAAGGGGTGAGGTATGCCACCGATTTTTTCATCACACGGGCACTCTTCACCACTTGTGGTAAAAACATTTTTCCTGAACCAAATAAATCGCCTACTATGCTCATTCCGGCCATCAGCGGGCCTTCTATCACTTCCAGCGATTTGGGAAAATTCTTTCTTGCTTCTTCCGTGTCTTGCTCAATATATTCATCTATACCCTTTACCAGTGCATGGGCTAACCGCTCATTCACTGGGAGACTTCTCCAGGCTTCATCTTTCTCAATCTTCTTTCCTTTTGATTTGATGGTCTCCGCATAAGTAAGCAGATTTTCTGTCGCATCTTCTTTACGATTCAGCAACACATCTTCAACTAATACTAATAGATCTTTGGGGATTTCATCATAAATCTGCAACATGCCCGGATTCACAATTCCCATATCCATACCCGCTTTGATAGCATGATATAAAAATGCGGAGTGTATAGCTTCTCTCACCATATCATTTCCACGGAAGGAAAATGAAACATTACTTACACCGCCACTTACCTTAGCAAATGGAAGGTTTTCTTTTATCCATTTAGTAGATTCAAAATAATCAATGGCATTGCGTTTGTGCTCTTCAATGCCAGTACCAACAGGGAAAATATTAGGATCGAAAATAATATCCTGCGGCGGAAAGTTTACTTGTTTCGTTAAAATATCATAAGCCCTTGCGCAAATTTCTTTTCTTCTATCCAATGTATCAGCTTGGCCTTTTTCATCGAATGCCATCACGATAACAGCAGCTCCATATTTCCGGACTTTCCGGGCTTGTTCAAGAAATTTTTCTTCGCCTTCTTTCAAGCTGATCGAATTGACAATAGATTTCCCTTGCGTGCATTTCAATCCCGCCTCAATCACTTCCCACTTCGATGAATCAATCATAATGGGCAGTTTAGCAATATCCGGTTCTGCTGCCACTAAGTTTAAGAACTTAACCATAGCAGCTTTCGAGTCGATCATGGCTTCATCCATATTGATATCGATAACCTGTGCACCGCCATCTACCTGGTCTCTCGCAACACTCAGTGCCCCGTTATAATCACCTGAAGTAATAAGTTTTGCAAACTTCTTAGAGCCAGTAATATTGGTACGCTCGCCAATATTCATAAAATTGCTTCCGGGAAAAAGCGTTACCGCTTCCATACCGCTTAAATGTAACAAGGTATCAGGTTCCGGTTTTTTGTGCGGCATAGCTTTAGATGCGGCATGGGCAATGGCTTTAATATGGTCAGGCGTGGTGCCGCAACATCCACCAATTATATTTACAAAACCATTTTTCAAAAAATCATCTACAAACACGCACATGGTTTCGGGTGTTTCATCATATTCCCCAAATTGATTTGGCAGTCCCGCATTCGGGTAACAGCTAATATAATAAGGAGCTTTTTGAGACATTTCTTCTAAGTAAGGACGCATTTCTTTTGCGCCCAATGCGCAATTCAACCCAATGCTTAGCAGATTTTCATGTCTTACCGAAGTAAGAAATGCTTCCACCGTTTGACCCGAAAGTGTTCTTCCGCTGGCATCGGTAATGGTTACTGAAACCATGATTGGAAGTCGCTTCCCGGTTTTTTCATAATATGTTTCAATCGCAAATAATGCCGCCTTAGCATTTAAGCTGTCGAAAATAGTTTCCACTAAAAGCACATCTGCGCCGCCATCTACAAGCCCCCTGATTTGTTCGGTATAAGCATTTACTACATCATCATAGTTTACTGCCCTGTAACCCGGATCATTTACATCCGGCGAAAGAGAAGTGGTTTTATTTGTAGGGCCTAATGCTCCTGCAACAAATCGTGGTTTATTCGGATTCTTTGCAGTGTATTCATCGGTAGCTTTCTTTGCAATTTTGGCTGATTCAAAATTCAATTCATAGGTCAGTTCGCTCATGTGGTAATCAGCCAGCGAAAGTGGGTTAGCATTGAAGGTATTGGTTTCAATAATGTCTGCCCCTGCATCTAGATATTCCCGATGGATTTCCTCAATCATCTTAGGATTAGTGATGGAAAATAAGTCATTATTGCCCTTTACAGGATGCGGATAATCTTTAAAACGCTCTCCGCGATAATCTTCTTCCGTAGGCTTATAGCGCTGAATCATGGTGCCCATAGCGCCATCAATTACCAGGATGCGTTTTTCAAGTTCTATTTCTATTTTACTTTTCATTCAATATATTATTTAATACAAGTGGAACGCAGATGACACAGATTGTTTATGATTAAAATGATCTGCGAGTATCTTATTAGTCTGCGTCATCTGCGTTCCATTATTTTACTTAAATCCCAATTTTGTTCTTACTCTTTTTAAGGTTTCTTGCGCCACTACTCTAGCCTTATCTGCACCTATTTTTAGCTTTTTATCCAACTCTTCTTTATTGTTCATGTAGTTAGCATATAGCTCTCTTTCTTTACTAAACTTTTCCACCAGGGTTTGATATAGCGCCTCTTTTGCCTGTCCGTAGCCATACCCTCCGCGCAAATAATTTTGCCGCATTTCCTCTATCTTGTCTGTTGTGGCAACATAGCTGTATAGCTTGAAAACGTTACAAGTATCCGGATTCTTTGGCTGTTCCACGGGAGTAGCATCGGTAATTATTTTCATAATCACCTTGCGCAGTTCTTTATCAGGCAGGAAAATGTTAACCGTATTATTATAAGACTTGCTCATCTTTTGTCCGTCAATGCCCGGAATTATCATTACCTGTTCATCCACTTTAGCTTCGGGAATAACAAAGGTTTCGCCATAGCGGTTATTGAATGTACTGGCAATATCTCGGGTCATTTCAAGATGCTGTTGTTGGTCTTTGCCTACGGGTACAAAATTAGCATCATACAATATGATATCTGCGGCCATTAAAACAGGATAAATGAAGATGCCTCCATTTACATCTGACAAGCGGTCTAATTTATCTTTAAAAGAAGTTGCATTGGCAAGCATAGGGTAAGGTGCAGAGCAGCACAAATCCCAAGTGAGTTCGCATACTTCTGTAACGTCCGATTGGCGGTAAAAAACGGTTTTTTCCGGGTCGAGCCCAAAAGCCAGCCATGCGGCAGCCACGCCATAGGTGTGCTCTTTACGGATATTTGGATCAAAAATAGTGGTAAGTGAATGTAAATCGGCAATAAATAAAAATGCATCATTATTTGGATTGTTAGCCATTTCAATAGCCGGCTTAATAGCGCCCAGAATGTTGCCGAGATGCGGTATGCCTGTACTTTGTATGCCTGTAAGTATTCGTGCCATAGTCAGTTGTCAGTAGTTAGTGGTCAGTCGTCAGTTAGAAGGGTTAATGGATTTTATCAATCCTGTAAGTATCATCGAAACCTCAGCTGCCTGGTTGATTAGTAAATTCCGATTTTTTTCATCAATATAGTTTAGCCTTTCTGCTAAGTAAAGCATAGATTTTACCTCACTACATGAGCTTAGGGAAATATATAAGAAGCGTTTGAAATCAATTAAGCTGCTTCTGTCAAACCCTTCAGCAATATTATTTGATATAGAAACGGATGCTCTGCAAACTTGGTCTCTGAAAGAGTAATCCTTTAATCCTTTAAACAATGAATAAATCTCAACAGTCAAATCCTGTGCCTTTTGCCATGCAATAATATCCTCAAACCTCTTTATTTTCATATTTTAATATGTTTAATTTTATACTGACCACTAACTACTGAAGACTAACCACTATTTTTTTAATATTTGCAAAATTAGCTAATTCTTAAGGAGTTTTATAAACTCCTGTCAGCTTACCTAAGGTCCTTTTATTGAAAATAGAGGAAGATGGCGGCTTCTTTCTGTGTAAGCTCCTCAGAAAGAAGCTATAAACATTCGCCAACGGGAGGCAAATGTGCGCATGAAATAACGTATGCGGTGGCGGAGAAAGTATATGGCCGCTATGGAAAAAACAAGGTAAGTAACAATAAGCAGGTATATTATGCCTGAATTAATACCCGCACCAAATTTTCCATCGGTACGCGCAGTTGATGCAACTCCGGCAGTACACACCGAGCATTGGGCCTCTGTCAGTAATGGAGACAGGAGCAGAATTAAAGCAAAAAATATGTTGGAAAGCTTATTCATTTTGCAACATTTGCAGCGCAAAGATACGAAACTTAGAAATTATAGTAGGGAGAAATCATCAAATAAACAATTACACCCGTTGTGGTAACGTAGAGCCAGATGGGTAAAGTCCAGCGAGCTAATTTCCGGTGCTTGATAATTTGATTACTAAGCCCCCGGTAAAAACTTACCAAGACCATTGGTAACACTATGGCTGCCAGTATGATATGCGAAAATAGGATGGTCAGATAAACAGGCCTCATAGGGCCATCTGGATAACGGGTTTCCTTGCCAAAAGAGTGGTAGGCTACATAGCTTAAAAGGAAAATGGCTGAAAGTACAAAAGCGGTTACGTTAAGTCTTTTATGTACGGTTACTTTTTTGTTCCGTATGGCTATGTAAGAAGCTATAAGCAACAGGGTACAAGTTCCATTTAATGTAGCATTTAAAAGTGGGCAATGCTTTATTATATCGGGAACGGTATCGGGTTTTGGCATAAAATGAAGTACGGTTACGACAACCGGTATTGCAATGGTTACGCCAATAATCAGCCGGGAAACAAGTTTATCATTCATGGCAGCAAAGGTAGATTTTTTTAAATCCTGCGGTGTATTATTATTTTAAAAATGACAGTAGATTATATAAAAAAAGTATCTTCGCAAACCGCATTCAATTTGTCAATAAGTAAGAGAGTTGAAATTCCTGATTCACTTGAAATTATGATGCCTATCCTTAACAAACCCCCGCTAAATACTGGGAACACTATCTACGAAATAAAGGATGGCATTCTCTTCATTGAAAGACTTGAACGAGTGCATTTTACAGCAGAAAACTTTAAAATTATTACTGAAAACAGGCTTAGTTATTCCGAGGGTTTTTCGTACCCGGTTATCATATTCGGGAAGGATATGATGTCGATGGATAAGGCAGCCAGGGATTATATGTCCGGTGAGGGGTGTACAAATAAATTATCACGTGCTTTTGTGGTCGAAAAAACCCAGGGTAAACTCCAATTGAACTTTTTCATCAATACAAACAGGCAACCCACCCCCGTAGAAGTTTTTGATAAAATGGAGGCTGCCATTGAATGGTCGAAGCAATTCAGGAAATAATGAGTTCGTAAAGTTCATATAATCCGTATCTTTGGGCCATGAAAATCAATCCACCTCAGACTCTTGAACAAATTGCTTCTATTATAGCGGCAGAGTTTGATGGCAATCCTAAACACCTTATTACAGGTTTAAACGAAATCCATCGGGTAGAAAAAGGTGATATAGTTTTTGTTGATCATCCTAAGTACTACGATAAGGCCCTGCAATCGAATGCTACTACCGTTATCATTAATAAAAAAGTAGCACGCCCTGAAGGGAAAGCATTGCTTTTTTCAGATGATCCGTTTAGTGCCTATAATAAAATCATAAAGCATTTCCATCCTGAAAATTTCTCTCAAAAGGAAATGATTAGTCCAACTGCTAAAATTGGGAATAATACGGTTATTATGCCGGGGGTATTTATTGGTGACAATGTGGTGATAGGAGATGATTGTGTAATTCATCCCAACGTTACTATTTACGATGAAACTATCATTGGTAATCGTGTAACTATCCATTCGGGAACCGTAATAGGTGCCGATGCTTTTTATTACAAAAAACGTTCAACTCATTTCGATAAAATGCTTTCCTGCGGAAATGTGGTTATTGAGGATGATGTTGATTTAGGCGCTTGCTGTACAATTGACAAAGGTGTATCCGATAAAACCATTATCGGGGCAGGAAGTAAATTAGATAATCATGTGCACGTAGGCCACGATACCTGCATTGGTAAAATGTGTCTTATCGCTGCACAAGTTGGTGTAGCAGGATGCGTTATCCTGGAAGATGGCGTTACCCTTTGGGGTCAAGTTGGCATACCAAGCAATATTCATATTGGCAAGGGGGCAGTGCTGCTAGGACAGTCGGCTCCCAGCAAATCACTCGAAGGTGGTAAATCCTATCTGGGAAGCCCTGCAGGCGAAGCAAAAGATAAAATGCGTGAACTTATTACCCTGAAGCAAATTACCGAAGAAAGGGAAGGGAAAATATAAGAATCTACTGCCCTTGTTTATTTCTCCAAATATTCTTTCAACGACCTTCCGATAATATCTGTCCAACCTTCTACAAAATTGTGTTTTGCCAAATCGGGGTTGCTTGCAGGGAAGGTTTCCAATCCTAAGTGTGTTAATTTCAACCTGGTTTGATTGTCTCCTCCGGCAAATAATTCAAAGGTTACATAAGAGATACCCTCATACCCTTCATACCGCCAACTGTAGGTTATTTTCTTACAGTATTCCACTTCTGTTATTTTACATTTGTGGATATATACTTTATCAGCAGGGCCGCCATTAAAGCTAAATTCAAATCCAATCTCCGGTTTAAATTCCTTTAGGTCAAAATACCATTTAGCCATTTGGTCTCTATTGGTAATAGCTTTCCATACCTTAATAGCTGGCACATTAAAAGCTCGCTCAATAATAACCGGTTCATTTGTTGTTTCCATATCGTGTAGGTTAGATAATTAAATTCAATATTCCAGTACCTGGCAAAAATATCCGTTGGAATGGAGCAACTCTATTACTTTTTCCGGAGCAAATTTCTTGCCTTCCACTCTCAGCACTTTATCGCAATCTTCCAAATCAAAATTTATCTTGATTAATGGAAATTGTGAGGTTAATGCACCTTCCAGTATCCTTGCCTGTTTCGGCCGCCGAACATTTGTTTTGAAAACTTCAACCATTTCAGTATGCATTTACTATTCCTGTTTAGATTGCTTAATGCCTTTAAATACTGCATAAATAGCCATGGCGTGTCCATGCCCCAAACCGAAATCTTTTTTCAGCCAGTTAACCACTTCCATAGCTTTAACACCGGGTTTTAGCAAACCTTTCTTTTCGGCAAGCTTTCTGAAATCTTCCGGTGTTTTGCCGGTCTTCTTTTTGATATTATCAATATATGCCTGGAATGACATGACAATAATTTATACGGTTGCTTTTAGTTTTTTATGATAGTAGATGTAAGAGCCCACAAGTGGTACAAACCAAACAATCATGAACACCCAATTAGTCACCGGAAGACCTTTTGCTATTTGGCAATAAGTAGCGCCCAATAAGTCGAATGTAAGCCCTGCATAGGCCCATTCTTTTACCCTGGGATAACCGGGGACAAGGATGGCGATGACTCCTAATATTTTAGCAATGTCTAAAAAGGAAATCATATAGGTAGGAAAACTCAACGTAGCAAAGAAGGTTTCAGCCTGTGCTCTGAAAATTAAGCTTGGTACTGATGCAAATAGCATTCCTAGGGATAATAATCCTGTAAAGATCCAGTAGATAGTGTTTGTTTTTTTCATGATGTTTTTATTTTGATTAGTGAATAAAGGTACAATTTATCAAGGCTTATATTCCAGCCCATTTTGGCACCCACAATGCCCTTAAGGAGCATTGTGGGATTTGCCGGAAATAATTTTATTTGTTCATACAGTTGAACATCCAACGGATGCCAAAACGGTCGAGGCAAACGCCCCAATAGCCCCAGAACATATCCATAGGAGCACTCATTTCGGAACCACCATCCGAGAGGGCTTTATATAAGCGGTCAATCTCTTCTTTAGTGTCTGCTTCAAGGCAGATAGTGGTGTTATTGCCAATTTTTGATTTATGCCCCATGGATTCCAGCATATCGGTACCCATGATAATAGTTCCGCCCAATATGGGGAGTGCAATATTCATAATGGAATTTGCTTCCTTATCTGAAATCTTGGGTGCGCCGGGCATAGGTGGTGCATCCTTCATGCGGAAAATTTGACCCACAAAATCAGTTTTAAATACATTTTTGTAATAGTTGAAGGCTTCTTCGCAATTGCCTTCAAAATTGAGATAAATTGATGTTTTAGCCATGGTGATTGTTTTTTTAAGGTTAGAAATTTAAATGGTTATTGTTTGGAGTTTACTTAAAAGTTCTTCTATATGATCCATGCTTTCGGTTGTACCCGATTCCATACCGGCTTTTATCATTCCTTCCAAATCTTCTATATTTTGGAATGAGGAAATGATTGTTAGTTTTGTTTTATCACCTTGCTCTTCAAATATAGCAGTTTCAGTAATTACATGCCCGGGCATCTCTTCAAATTCCGAAGTATTCACAATCTTTTCCGGTGAAATAACTTCCAGGTATTTGCCATGGAATGCAAATTCTTTTCCGTCCTCGCCTCTTTGTATAATGCGCCAGGAGCCACCCGGCCTCACATCCATTTGAACAAAGATGTTGGTTACGGTGTTACATCTCCACCAAACGACTTTGTGTGCCGGGTCAGTAAAAACTTTGTAGAGGAATTTCCTGGGTGTATCAAATACCCTGGTTACAGTGACTTCTAATTTTTCCCGTTCTATTGTTAACTCTGTTTTTTTCATGATTTCTCAGTTTTTAAAGTATTCCATCATTACCGGAACAATAGCTCCTGCAGACACATTATGGTTTTGTCCTTTTAAGATTTGGAGTTCGCTGTTCGGTATTGCTTCAGCGAGTTTTTGTACAGAGTTGCGTAACTGTATGGGACTTTTTTCTCCGCCAGCAACAAGTGTAGGAGTGTCAACAGACGCTGCCAGTTGTGCAGGTATGGTATAGTCCCTCATCACTGCTGCATCGTAAGGAAGTGTATGTGCTACCGCTTTAAGTTTTTTCCATACCGGAGTAATACTCATTATCATGGGGAATATAGCAGGCATGCCAATTAAGTCTTTCATAAAAAAGGTAACTGCCTTGCCTCTTTCACCTGATGCAATAAACTGTTTAAATTGTTTTTCAGCATCAATCGGTGGATTGTGCCCACCCATATTCATTACGTATGGAGCTTCGTACAAAATCATCTTTTTTATGTTGAGTCCCTTTGCTGCTGCATTTAACGTTAATGCAGCCCCGGAAGAAAAACCTATCATATATACCGAACCGCCCGCTTCTTTAATAAGCGCATCCAAATCTTCAATTTCCTTTTCAACAGAGTAGGGGAGAGTGTCTCCGCTTTCGTTTCTTCCTCTCCTATCGTATGTGTATACGGTAAAATGCGCTGCCAGCAAGGGCGCCATTTTAGGTGTGGGGCCAAATGCACGACTGCACATAGCCCCATCTACCATGATGAGCGGTTCTCCTTTTCCCGTTTTGCTATATGCAATCGGTGTTCCGTCTTTCGATATCACTTTTGACATGATGAATTTATTTTATATAATCTAAAAGCACAACCAGTTTATCAAGGCTCATATTCCAGCCCATTTCAGCACCACCAATATGTTGCAGGCCTTCAGGCTTGATATTGGAAAAGATAAAATGCAAAACGAGTTTTGTTTTATCGCCTTCATCTATAAAATTAATGGTGTTCAATACTTCAAAAAGATGTTCTCCCTTTTTATCCAATGCGGCAGTTGTAAAAATTATCTTTTCATTTTTGACGATTTCTCCAAATACCCCGTCCATAGGATAATGAACCCCGTCAGGTGCTTTCATTTCAATGTAAATTTTATTTCCCTTTTTTGCATTCCATTCACATACTGGGTTGGTAAATCCTTTTGGACCCCACCATTGTTCTATGTGCTTTTGATTTGTCCATGCTTCCCATACTAATTCACGCGGTGCATTAAAAGTACGAGTGATGGTGAGCTCCTTGTTTTGTGTTTCCATAATGTTTTAATTATTAATTTTTTGTAAGATATTCTTCTAGTTGTTCAAAGATTCCGCCAAAACCACCTTCCATAGAATCACGGAAAGTTTCGAAGCTCTTGATTTCTTCAGTTGTGGCATTGATTGGCTTGCCTTTAATAGTCAAAGTGGTTTTACCTTCGTATTCAATAAGTGTAACCGTATTCATTATTTCCAATGGCCACACCGGCATCCATGGATTAGCAGTTGTACCTCCATCTTTATCGGAAAAAGAATTTACAAAAACTAACTTCTCCGGTGCTGTAATTTCATGATAGATAAACTTGCCCCAAATATCTTGCCCGTTTGGGTTTTTTATACTATAAAGAAACATACCGCCCGGTTTAAGCTCCAATTTACTTACGTGAATAACTGAACCTTTTGGTGCCCCCCACCATTGTGCAAGGCGTTCGGGTTCTGTCCAGGCCTTAAACACAAGCTCGCGCGGTGCATTGAAGCGACGCATAATAACCAATTCGTGTTCTGCAGGCAGGTTGTTCACATAGATTTCAAGTTTATCCACATTTTGCTGTAGTCCTTCTGCAGCGCCAAATTCTTCAACTACTTTTTTAAGTATTTCAATTGATTCAAATAGCGAAACGATATTAACGAGCGTTTTGTTTCCTTGTGGCGTGAATGTAATGGTCATCTCGAATTTTGGTTCTCCATGTACGTGAACGAGCTTTTTATATTTCACGACTTCCGTATAAGTATGTTTATTCCAAAAATTGGTTCCGTCGGGACTATGCATCATTAATTCCCATTCGCCCCCGGGTTTCACGTCCATTTTATATATAGTATTGGTGAATCCGTTTGGTCCCCACCAATTCTTGATGTGTTCTGGGTTTGTCCATACTTCCCACACTAATTCCACTGGCGCATTTAATAAGCGTGATGCAGTTAGTTCACGCTCGGCTGTTTTGCTTTTTACTTGTGTTTCCATCGGGTATTATATTTTAAAATTATTTTACTTTTGGTTATATGCTTCTTCTAGTTTTTTTATCTCGATCTTTCCCATCTGCATCATGGCTTCCATTACTCTCTTTGCCTTTTTGCGATCGGGGTCACCCATCAGCTCACCCAGCGCTTTAGGTACAATTTGCCATGTGACACCAAATTTATCATCAATCCAGCCACACCTGTTTGGCTTACCACTCTCCGAAAGTTTTTCCCATAGATCATCCACTTCTTTCTGCGTGGTGCAGTTGACAAAAAATGAAACAGCAGGCGAGAATTTGAATTGAGGGCCGCCATCCAACAGCATAAATTTTTGGCCATCTAATTCGATGGTGGCTGTAAATACTTTCCCTTTATGCCCGGGAACATCTCCCGGCAATTGATTCATATTGAGAACTTGAGAGTTTTTAAAAACAGATACGTAGAAATTAACAGCTTCTTCTACATTGCCGTTGAACCATAAAAATGGTGTGATGTTTGATTGATTTGTTTTCATGTTATAAGTGTTTAAGATTTTAATCTGATCATGCAGCGTACATCGTTTTGTCCCAAATACCATTCCAGGCAATACCCTTCGGGATCCATATTTGGGTGGGAAAGGAGCTGCTCAAAGGCTTCCCAGATAGTTGAAATATCTTTCCGGAAATCTTTAATGGTTATATAAATGTATTTTCCGGCTTGTATGCTAAAGGGTTCACAACCTAATTTGTCACCTTCTCCGGGACTCTTTTCTTCAGCAACGGATTTGTAAACGATCACTCCTTTTTCCAGACGTGATACTCCAAAATATTTTCTATCGGTTGTGAAAGGGACTAATGCATGTAATGCTTGATGTGCCTCCAATACACCATCAGGAAAAGATTTTGCGGTTATGCAGAAAGCCTTTATGTCATTATCTAAGATGAAATTCTCCATAGTAGTTTTTATTTAATATTAATTTTATATGTTTCACAACGTTTTGTCATTGCTTTCTTTCTGATGATGTATCTAGGAAACCTTCAATCATTGGAATAACAAAGTCCGCTTCTTTAGAATCAAACTTTAGTGTTGTTATTTCCTCAATATATTCACCGTGTACACCTGGGATTATAGCTAACTCTGAATTAGCAATCTGTCTATGCATTTCTATAGCGTGCTCGGGTTTTATAACATCCCTGTCGCCAATGATGATTAGGGTCGGTGCTTTAATAGATTCGATCTGTTCGTCTGGTATGTCTCTATAATTCACCATCCTTTTTACATCCTTATCGCACATCACTTGCAGGTTATTAGGGTTGGGTGCGACTTTTATATAAGCTTCTTTTAACTGTTCAGGCATAGTGGCTAAAGTTGCCTGTTTCATAAAATCCCAAAACTGTTGGGGAACTCCATTACGTTTGCAAAGTGCAGAAGCCAAAATAATTTTATCTACTATTTCAGGGTGACGAATTGCAATCTGAACAGCAGTTGTCCCCCCGTTACTAAAACCAAAAAAGTCTGCTTTGTCAATATTTAAATTCTTTAAAAGTGCCGCAACATCGTCTGCGTCTTGCTCAAAGGACAAATCCTTTTCTCTATCACTGGTTCTTCCGTGTGCTTGCAACTCAATAGCTATAAGTCTTCTGTGTTTGGCAAGCATTGGGATGACTCTCCCAAATGTTGTTTGAATGGTAGAACCACCACCGTGAATCAAAACAAGTGGCTTGCCTTGTCCATAAATTTCATAATACATTTTAATTCCGTTGACTTCCGAATAGCCATTTTGGGAAATTAAGGTATCATGCAGTGTTGCTTTTATTTGTTTATTGCTTTCTTCTGATTGCGTTCCGTTATTGAACGATGATAATATCAGAACTGCTAAAGCGGAATATAGGATTATCCTTTTCATTTCTTTTTAGATTTTTTCTTGTTTTTATTTTGCAACTTGTTCAGATAGATTTCCAATGCATCAAACCGTTCTTCCCAGAATTTGCGGTATTGCTCTACCCAGTCTGACACTTCGTGCAGTTTATCAAATTGTGCTTCACAGTAATGCTCGCGACCTTCTTTCTTGATAACTATCAAACCACATTCAGTTAATATTTTGATATGCTTTGAAACGGCAGGACGACTGATATTAAAATTCTCAGCAACAGAATTCAGATTTAACGATTGTGCTGTTAAAAGCCCGAGTATCTCTCTGCGGGTCGGGTCTGCTATTGCTTGAAATACATCTCTTCTCATAATTTTAATTACTTTCTTATATAATGTAATGCGGCTGCGCCTGAAGTCATCAATTTGCCTGACACCAGGGTTAAGTCTATTTGTTGGTTGATATCTTTAAATAATGGAATGCCGTTCCCGATAATAACAGGAAAGATAAATATCCAATACTCATCAATCAGCCCTACTTGTGTAAGTGAACGAACCACACCCGGGCTGCCGAATATTTGAATGTTTCTGCCTTCCTGTTGTTTTAATTTTTTGAGTTCTTCTACCACATTCTCCCGTATAATGGTAGTATTGGGTGCTTCCGAGTCTTTCATTGTTGTGGACAACACATATTTTTTTACATGATTATACCACAGGGAATGTTCTTTATCATGCGTTGATGCATCCGGTTGATTGGCTGCAGTGGGCCAATATGCCTGCATAATGGAATATGTGCCTTTGCCATACAGAGCAGTATCGGCTGCATCGGTTAAGGCTTGCGACATGTCGAAAAATTCTTCCTCTACCTTGAACATCCTGAGGTCTCCAGAAGTGTTTGCTACAAAGTTGTCCAACGACATAATGGTGCTTGAAACTATCTTTCTCATATTGTTTATATTTAGGGTTGTTTAAATACTAATGTGTAACTATTCGGTTACAAATATATATACGAAACCATTCGGTTACCTAATATTTTTTGTTAAATTTTTGTGAAGATTACTTATCTATCTGTTTTACAGGGAGAAATATTTAGTGGGGCTTGGATTAGCCCGTAATATTTATCTTAAGAAATAATTTCTCAGGCAACTAAGAGTTTCCATTTTGGTCATATCCAGTATTGTACCCCGGATTGTTCTCCGGCCTTAGTGCATTAGGATAATTGTAATCTGTCTTTGTATCAACAGTTACTTCTTTCAGCTTTTTAAAAACTTCGTATGGGTCGCGAATAGAAGTAAATTGTTCATAGATAGGATTGCCTTTGGAATCTCGTGCGCCGGTAGAGAAACGTATACTGCCTATTTTGTAACTCTGTTCTATAAGGTTTACAGTAACAGAAGTATCCTCAACACGATCATAGTCGAAAGTTTTATAATTAATTGTAAAAACTCCATAACGAATAATTATTCACCTGTTGGAATAGGCATATACTAAATTTGAATAATTAAAAAAACCTGAAAGCAGAAGATACAGATCTACCAGGAATACGGCAGCCAGCATTAATACATAAGGTGTATTACCATTAACTGCTCCTCCTCCTTTATAGAATTGTACCATGAAGAACCCCAAGAAGATAATAATAAAAAAATGGTGCCAGGCAACGGTTAAAACATACGGAGCGAATACCGGCTTGTCAGTCCATATAACTTTTTCATTATTGTCTAATACTGATTCAAAGTCTGATGGAGTAGTGTTCGGGGTAGTTTCTTTTACCATATATAATAATTAATAGTAAAACAAAGGTAAAAAAGTTTTTAAACTGCCCTACTTCTCCATCACCTCTTTCAGTTTGGCAAGGCCTTTATCAAAGTCCTTACCAATCATCTTATCCATATTCATAAAGAGGCGCATTACTTTCATGGGATATTTAACATCGTTATAAATGCCCCATTTTACTTTGGTTTGGCTATCTTCTGCAAGTTCAGTTTTGAAATATGCATGGGCAATATTATCCCATGGTTTTAAAAAATGAACCTCCGTGTCTAATTCTTCCCCTTCTTTAATGGCAGTGATGGTTTGCTTACCATGACCTGCTTGTTTATGGTCGCTTGCCCATATAAATGAAAAACCTACCGTTCCATCTGTTCCGGTATATTCTTTTTTCATGTTCGGGTCCATAGCTGCCCACACGGTAAAGTTGTCGTGGTTTTTAAGGTGTTTTATATAGTCAAAAATCTCTTGTTTAGGTTTATTGATGACTACTTCACGTTCTACTTTAAAGTGTTTGCTGGTAAAAAGTGCAATCACAAAGGGGATTGCGACAATGCAGAGGATAATTATTAATGCTGTCATAGTATAGGGGTTATTGGTTTAACGACAAAAATAAAAATATTTCGTTACCGAAAAATTAAGCACATATTATGAATTTTTCGGATATAAATGAACAGGATGCAATCCTGTTAAAATAGCTTACTTATTCTAATAGTCAAATAAGCTACCAATGAGTAAATCGCATCTATCAACACCAAACTAAAAACTGAGTTCCTCACAAAATCGCTTACCGAATGAGAGCTATTGTTAAGTCCTATGACAGTATATATTGCATACGCTGATCCGCACAACAGGATAACCCATCCAATAAATGATATGGGAATAAAAAATATTCCATTTCTTTTAAACCAAGGCTGTTTCATGGTTGATTAATTTTCTACAACTTTATACACACATTCTTCGCTTCAGTAAAGAAGCGCAAGGCTTCCCAACCGCCTTCACGGCCTACACCGGAGTTTTTCATTCCCCCGAAAGGAGTACGCAAATCACGAAGCAGCCAACAGTTTATCCATACAATGCCTGAACGAAATTCTATAGCCATTTTATGGGCTCGGGTAAGGTTTTCCGTCCATAACATGGAGGTCAGCCCGTATTCGGTAGCATTTGCTAATTCAAGCGCCTGTTCTTCCGTTTCAAATGGTTGCAGGGTAACCACGGGGCCGAATATTTCTTCCATATTGGTGCGGCAATCTTGCGGCAACCCTTCAATTACAGTTGGTTCAATATACCATCCGTCGCTATGGTCTCCTGTCATTTTTATTGCATTTCCTCCGCATAAAATAGTGCCGCCTTCGTCCTTGGCAAGTTCGATGTATGACAATACTTTCTCGAAATGATTTTTCGATACAATAGCTCCGAGTTTGCTTTTTTCTTCCATGGGTGGTCCCACTTTTAGGGCTTTTACTTTTGCCACAAATTCATCGCGGAATTTATTATAAATACTTTTCTCAATCAGTATGCGTGAGCCACATAAACAAATTTCTCCCTGGTTGCTGAACGAAGAATCAATAGTTGTTTTCATCATCTTTTCCCAGTTGCAGTCTGGAAAAATAACCACAGGATTTTTGCCACCCAACTCAAGCGACAGTTTTTTAAACATGGGCGCTGCCGTGCTGGCAATAGCTTTGCCTGTAACTGTTCCGCCGGTGAATGAAATAGCTTTTATTTCGGGATGCGAAACAATAGCGCTTCCGGCTTTGTAGCCATATCCGTGCACTATATTAAATACTCCTTTCGGGAAACCGATCTCCACACAAAGCTTGGAAAGCATATAGGCGGTCATAGGTGTAATTTCAGAAGGTTTGGAAACTACACAGCAGCCTGCTGCAAGTGCGGGTGCTACTTTCCACGTAAATAAGTACAAAGGCAAATTCCAGGGCGATATGCAGCCTGCAATACCCACCGGGTCGCGTAACGTATAGTTGATAGCTTTTCCCTCCATGTTATGTGCCTCAGATGGAAAATGCATAATGCCAGTTGCAAAAAAACGCAGGTTACTTACTGCTCTTGGAATATCAACAGAACGTGACAACCACAAGGGTTTTCCGTTATCGATTGATTCGGCTACGGCAAATTCTTCCAGTTTTTCTTCTAGCTTGTCTGCCAATCGCAGTATCCATTGGGCACGGTCATCTTTCCGCATGGTTGACCATTCAGGGAAAGCCTTTTTAGCGGCTTCAACCGCTTTTTTTACATCTTTTTCGTCGGAATCGGGTATTAAAGAATAAACCTTTCCGATAGAAGGATCGTAATTATCAATATAGCTTCCTTTGGCAGGTGCAACTAACGCACCGTCAATATAGTTCTGAATTTTCTCCATAATTCTTCCGGATTAATTAATCCTGTAAGGCAAAGATACAAGTATTGTACATAACCCGTTTATGCGATATTTGCACCACCAAACCAGCTATTAGCCAAAATACAGTGAGTGCCATCGTCTATTATCTTACTTTACCTTTTATCTACTTACTGTCGTTATTGCCGTTTCCCGTTTTGTACTTGGTATCCGATGGGCTGTATGGCATTTTATATTATGTAATTGGATACCGTAAAGAGATAGTATTGCAGAATCTCCGCAACTCTTTTTCTGATAAAAGTGAGGCTGAGATAAAGAAAATCCGCAAGGCATTCTACCATTACCTATGCGACCTTACATTGGAAACTTTTAAAACACTCACCATCAGCCGGGCTGCTATGCTGAAACATTGTACCATTCAGCCTGATACCATGAAATTATTTACTCAATTAGCGGAAGAGAACAAATCATTTATATTGGTGATGGGGCATTGGGGCAACTGGGAATGGGCCGGCAATAGTTTTAGTTTGGTATGCAAACATCAGCTTTATGTTATTTATCATCCCCTCAGTAATAAATACTTTGATGGACTGACTTACCGCATGCGCACCCGCTTTGGCACCAAATTAATTGCCATGAAAGATACTTACCGGGAAATGGCCGCCCGCAAAAATGAGCTCAGTGTTACAGCATTTATTGCAGATCAAACGCCCTCGCCCGAAGGAGCCTTTTGGACAACTTTTTTAAACCAGGATACGCCTGTTTTTAAAGGCACTGAAAAAATAGCGCAACGGATGAATTACCCGGTTATTTTTGGACGTGTGAAGAGAATAAAGAGAGGATATTATGAGATTTCAGGGGAAATACTTTTTGATAATCCTGCAAAAGCAGGGCCTGATACAATATCTGCATCACACACTAAAGCCCTCGAAAGTGATATTGTTACACAACCTGAAATCTGGCTTTGGTCACATCGCAGGTGGAAACATAGGAAACCTAAGGAAATTTGATTATCTTTGTAACCCCTATCCACTTTAAATGTTAACAGGTAAAGAATTAATTTTAGCAACAAAACCCTATGCACAGGAACAAAGGTCGAAGAGTTGGTTTTATGCCCTTTCTACCCTTTTTCTGTTGCTAGCTGCACTTACAGGAACTATTGTTGCCCATTTTTTTCTTGCCCGTTTGGCTTGTAGTATTCTTGCCGGCTTACTTACCATCAGAATGTTTGTAATTTATCATGATTACCAACACCATTCCATATTAAACAAATCAAAGTTGGCACACATTATTATGACCGCCTTCGGGATATATGTAATGGCCCCGGAAAGCATTTGGAAACGTTCGCATGATTATCATCACAAGCACAATTCGAAGCTATTCACATCGAGCATAGGCTCTTACCAGATTATTACCAAAGAAAAATTCCAAAGCCTCTCCAGGTCAGAGAAATACGCCTACTTAGTATCACGCCATCCCGTTACCATAGCCTTCGGTTATCTTTCCATGTTTATGGTGGGTATGGCCATGCAATCCTATCTGAGTAGCCCCAAAAAACATAGAGATTCCCTGATAGCTTTGATAATACACCTGCTGCTAAACGTAACCGTATTTTATTTCTTCGGTTGGGAAGTATGGTTGCTTACTATCATTATTCCTTTTTTAACCGGGGATGCCATAGGAGCCTATCTTTTTTATGCCCAGCATAATTTCCCAGGAGTTTCCTTTAATGAAGCTGATGGCTGGACATACGAAAAAGCCGCTATGGAATCATCCAGCTTTATGAAGATGAACCCGGTAATGCAATGGTTTACTGCAAACATTGGGTTTCATCATATACATCATTTAAATGCCCGGATCCCTTTTTATCGTCTCCCCGAAGCAATGAAAGCCATACCCGAGCTGCAAGAAGTTAAAAGAACATCTTTGTCTCCTAAGGACATTATTGCTTGCCTTAAACTAAAAGTTTGGGATTCCGCCGAAGGTAAGATGGTGGGCTTGCAAAATGTGTAATCCGCGCACGTTATAGTTGCCCGGCTTCTCCAAATATTTTATTAATTCTTGGCTGGATAAACCAGATTCCAATGAAGAAAAACCAAAAGAGGAGAAAATCTCCTATGTAATCGCTGGAAGTTATAGAACGTTGCAGTTCGACTGCCTTTAAGCTTTTGGCAAGAAAGTAAATACAATAGAAAATACAAAAAATACTGAACAAATGAACTACCAGAAAACAAAGTATCAATATAATTAAATTTGAAGGAGCTATAGGAGACGACCCCTCGTTAAGAAATCGGGGTAAAATGCAGATTGTACATAAAGCCAGTGTTAAATAAACAACCGGAAACCAGAAAAATAGTTTAAACTTTCTTAACTTCATAGGAGCTTCAGGAGGCAATTTTTCGTAAAGATTTGTCCCTAATGTATATATCCACCCGAAAAAAGGAGCCAGGTATAAAACCATTACGAGAATAAGTAAAACCCAGAATGGGTTAACCGGGGCCCCTGAAAATATAGAGACTTCAAGCAAAATTTGCAATATGATAGGAATGGCAAACATCAATATAAATAACTGCCAATGTTTGAGTCTTAGGAATATATTCATGTTTATAATTATTTATTAATTACTAGTTTAATATATTACAAATATATAAAAGGCATAAGATCAAAATGCAGGTGTATAAACCTTATTTCAAAATAGGAGTCAAATCTCTTTAAAAGATTCCCTAAAAATTCGTATCTTTAAAATTATGAAATATTTGAAGTATTCAGCCATCTTGGTCTTGGCCTTATGTGTAAGTTCATTTACTCCACCTGGAAAGCACAGAAAACCTACTTTGCCTGCTAAGGATTCTTTTGGACATATCCATTGGATACAGGCTACTTCTTACCATGCTTCGATGGATAGCAGCGGAAATATTATAAAGGGTGCTATGATAAGCGATACGGACATAAATGGCAACAATCGGCCTATGGCTAAACTGCCCATTGAGGCTTGGGCCTATGATGAGTATGGTAACCAAGTGGAGCATGACAAATGTTATGCCAATGGTAAATTATATAACGCAGTGATCCACCGGTATTATCCGAATGGAGATGTGGAAGAAATAATAGATTCTACTACCGAGCCGGCTTATAAAAGAACATGGAAATACACTTATAGGTATGATAATTCGGGCAATATGCTTGATTCTACAGAATGCTATTACGATGATTATGCTCCCATGAAATTATATAGCAAGGGTACAAATATGTATGGCTCTGATGGAAAACTATTACAGACATTTCTTTATTCAGGAGATACCGTTGCACCAATAAACCTGACTCTTTACCGATACAACGACGAGGGGAAATTGGTGGAAATAGGTAAAAGCAGGATAGAAAATGGAAATATCAAAGATATGATGCCCACGGAGAAAATAAATTTCTGGTATGATAAAAAAGGAAGAATGACAGATAAAGCTATTTATCGTTTTCATCAGGGGCTTGTGGAAGATGTGAAGAAAACCTTTGACAGCAACGGATACCGGGTTGAAACATATCATTATGCAGGAGATAAAGTGCTTACCGGGTCAGAGACAAAGAGTTTTTTTAAGGCTACCTACACCTTGCAGGAAGACAGCTACGATGCCAACGGGACATTGGTGGAGTATACCATCTCGTATCTTGATTCTGCCAAGCATGTAATGGACCTGGGAAAATTCCATATTAACTATCATAAAGACAATCCCGGAAAAAATGATACGGTGATGATTCATCACCTGGTGAAAGACGATCGCTACAATGTGGTGCAAGATGAGGGAGTTTCAGATGATGGTCAAACTGTTTCTCATCAGTCATACCAATATACCTACGATTCAGTTGGCAACTGGATAGAAAAAATATTCTTCGACAATAACAAACCCGTTAAAATTATTGAAAGGGAAATAGGATATTTTAAAGACTGAAAATCTATTCCGATACTTTCTCAAAATATTTTCCGGTGAAGCGATAGGTAATAAATTTCTTTGTTACATGGCCGCCTTTATAAACCAGAGGTATTTTAATGGACTGTGTTGCTTCATCAAATTCTATATTATTATCGGAATAAGAGCCATCTGCATTTTTATATTGTCCTGTGGCATTCCACTCATAACCTATTAGATTATGGAGACCTGTTTCAGTTTTAAATAGGGAGACCGTATTATTCAAATTCCCATCGTCGATGGTAAATGCGTTAACTGCATCATAGTAGTTATATGATGAGTATTGGTTATGCTGTGCAACAATATAGTAAACCCTGCCGTTTGCTTTAAAGGTATATATCGCATAATACAGAGATGAATTATAAGCATCTTGTCCCTTAATGAATGGGGGATAGGTTATTGCATACAGGGTGCCATTACATACATATTGTATTATACTGGTATAACTTCTCATAGCGCCTCCTTCCTCATTATCCCAACTGTATATTCGAAAAAATTTATCAGCCGAAGTTATTATATTAATACTTTTCCATCCTTTTTTTAATGTATTAAATGGCCAATTTAAAGTAGCTGGAAATGTTTGGGTAAAATAGAGTAATCTATTCTCAAAAAGGGTATCATATTTATAAAGTGAATCATCAGGGTTTAGTTTCCCATCTGTTGAATCGGTATGAGATTTTTCATACCAATCGCTCATTTTATCAGCGTATGTACGCAACTCTTTTTCTTTATTTACCATGGCGCTCTGCGCCCTGCAGAAAGGCGCAAGTGTGATGAATAAGAATACTATTTTTATGCTGCGCATCTATTGAATATATGCCTCAAGTCTCCCTCTTTTTCTTCTTCGCTGCAGGGAAAAGAACATTATTTAAAATAAGCCTGTAGCCCGGCGAATTGGGATGAAGAGCTAAATCGGTAGGTGGGTCGCCAACATGGTGTTGGTAGCATTCCGGATCATGGCCGCCATAAAACGTCCAGGTGCCTTTTCCAAAATCTCCGTGTATATATTTTGCTTCGTTAATGCTTTTATTTTCGCCCATGATGGTGACCGAAGTTTTTATGAATTGCTCATTGAAAGCAGTTGTTTGTCCCCAAAAACCTTTAATTACTTTAGTGTGGTCCTGGCACAACATCGTTGGCACAGGGTCCCACTTAGCTGAAAAATCAAAGAGTGTGAAATAATCATTCTGCTCGGTGATACCATATCTTGGCACTCTTGTTAAGGACACATCAATGTTTGATTTAGCATAATCACTTGCATCGAGGCTTACCGTGAAACCTTTAAAAGCGAAACAGTTATCGAAATTGAGTTTACTGTTGCAATTAGGGTCGGCAGGGTCTCCGTCAAAAGGTGTCTGACAAATATCAATGCCATCGGCAGCCAATGCAATATCATACGAATCGGGTGCCGAACACATGGCAAACAGGAAACCTCCTCCGGAAACAAATTCCCGTATTTTCTTGGCTACGGCTAATTTCAATTGCGATACTTTTTGGAAACCTAATTTATGAGCTGTGGCTTCCTGTGTTTTCACATCCTCCTGGTACCATGCAGCATTTTGAAAAGCCGCCCAAAATTTGCCATACTGCCCCGTAAAATCTTCGTGATGCAGGTGAAGCCAGTCATATTTAGGCAGTACACCGTTCATCACATCCTCGTCATAAATTATATCATAAGGTATCTCAGCGTATGTGAGCGCCAGGGTAACGGCATCATCCCAGGGCAATTTGTTTTTAGGAGAATAAACGGCAATGCGCGGAGCCTTTTCCAATTTCACGGCATCCATATTTACCTCGGGGTTGCTTATCTGTTGTATGATAGACGATTCCTGTTCGTCGGCAATTAATTCATATTTTACATTGCGTATTTTGCAGGCATCTTCAAAAATAGTAGCATCTGGAAAAATAAAACTCCCGCCGCGGTAATTCAAAAGCCATTCTACTGTTACACCTTCTTTCAGCGCCATATAAGCAACTCCATAAGCTTTCAGGCATTGGGTTTGGCTTTCATCCATAGGGATGAAAATATAAGTGGCTCTCGCTCCTGCAATAGAGAAGAATGTAAATAAAAGCAGAGCAAGGCTCTTTTTATAAGGCTTCATACGAAAGCAAAGCTATGAAATTCCGCGGTTAGAAGGGTGATAATAAACGTTAAAGGGAGAAGTTATTCAACCTTCATAATTTAGAAAGGCCCTTCATCTTTTATGTCGTTCGTTTTTGTTCCCTTCGTCATAGTTCTTGGAGCATCAGGCTGGTAATCATTATAATCGTTCAGCGGAGGCCCATCTACAAATTTTGCATACTCTTTCAGGAATCGCAGATGGACGCTGTCGAGCGGGCCATTCCGGTGCTTGGAAATAATTATTTCTGCCGAATCGGGATGGCTTTCAGGGTCTTCCAAATCGTAATAATCTTCCCGATAAACAAACATAACAATGTCAGCGTCTTCTTCAAGTGCACCTGAATCTCGCAGGTCAGATAATTGAGGGCGTTGTTTTGCACGTCCTCTTTGTTCAACAGATCTACTTAATTGAGATAATGCAATAATCGGTATATCTAAATCTTTTGCTAATGCCTTTAATGTACGTGAGATTAAACTTATTTCTTGTTCACGATTATCTTTGCTTTTATTGCCTAACATCATTAATTGTATATAATCCAATACTATCATTTGTATATTATGCTTTCTTTTCAACGAAATTGCCTTATTTACAAATTCGGTAATTGAAAGTCCTGGAGTATCATCAATATAGATAGGTGCATCAGAGAGCTTGGAGACCTTGCATGTTAGCTGTTCGAATTCATAGTCCTGCAATTGTCCCTTTCTAAGGTTGGAAAGAGAAAGTTCTGTTTCACTTGAGATTAAACGTTGTGTTAGTTGCCTTTCGTTCATTTCAAGTGAAAAAATAGCTACTGGCATTTTAAAGTCGATGGCAGCATTACGCGCAAGCGTAATGGCAAGGGCTGTTTTGCCCATGCCGGGACGAGCGGCTATAATAATAAGGTCTGAACCTTGCCAGCCCGATGTAAGTCTGTCTAATTCTGTAAACCCACTTGGAACGCCCGTAATGCCGGTCATTTGACTGTAGGCAGCGTTAATTCCATTCAAAGTATTAGGGACTAAACTTCCGATGGTTTTAAATTCTTCACTGTTATTAGGAATATCCTTATCTTCCATGACACTAATAATTTACATTTTATTCTAAAACGGCCCTTCTTCTTCTATGTCATTCATTTTTGAACCCCTGGTAATGGTTCTTGGAGCTTCCGGCTCGTAGGTATGATAATCGCTTAGTGAAGGCTCATCAACAAATTTTGCATACTCTTTCAGGAATCGCAGATGGACGCTATCGAGTGCGCCATTCCGGTGTTTGGCAATAATTACCTCTGCCGATCCGGGATGGCTTTCCGGGTCTTCCAAATCGTAATAATCTTCCCGGTAAACAAACATTACCAAGTCGGCATCTTGTTCTATAGCTCCCGATTCCCGCAAGTCAGATAGTTGAGGACGCTTGGCTCCTCCGCGTTGTTCTACCGCACGGCTTAACTGGGAAAGTGCAATGATGGGAACATTCAATTCTTTCGCTAAACTTTTCAGCGCACGCGATATGCTGCTTATTTCCTGTTCACGGTTACCGCGCATATTATCATTTCCACTGGTCATTAATTGCAGGTAGTCGATCACAATCATTTGTATGTTGTGATTTTCTTTTAACCGGCGCGCTTTTGCACGTAATTCAAAAACAGATAAGGCGGCCGTATCATCAATATAAATAGGTGCATCGGAAAGTTTGGCAACCTTTGAAGTCAATTGCTCAAACTCATAATCTTGTAATTGCCCTCTCCGCAGGCCGGAAAGTGAAAGTTCTGTTTCACTTGAAATCAACCGTTGGGCAACTTGCAGGTTTGACATTTCAAGCGAAAAAATGGCCACCGGTACTTTAAAATCGATAGCGGCATTACGCGCAAGCGTAATGGCCAAAGCCGTTTTACCCATGCTGGGACGGGCTGCCAGGATAATAAGGTCGGAACCCTGCCAGCCTGATGTAATCCTGTCTAATTCTGTAAACCCGCTAGGAACGCCGGTAATACCGGTCTTTCGGCTACGGGCGGCTTCCACCTGTTTAATAGCTTCATGTATAAGACTGCCTGCTATAGCGGGATCTTTCTTGATGTTTTCATCCGCAATAGCGAAAAGTTTTTTTTCGGCATCGTCGAGCAGTACAAATACATCTATGCTGTCGTCGTAGGAATTTTCAATGGTTTCGGAAGAAAAACGTATCAGTTCCCGTTGAATGAATTTCTGAAGAACAATACGGGCGTGATATTCAATGTTGGCAGATGATGCAATTTTACTAGTGAGTTGGGAAATGTAATAGGCTCCTCCCACCATTTCCAACTCGCTGGTTTTGCGCAACTCATTCGTAACTGTTAATATATCAATAGCTTCCGAATGTTCAAACAGGCGACGTATGGCTGCAAATATTTTTTTGTTGGCATCTTTATAGAATGCGTCTTCACGTAGTATATCTATCACGCTGGTAAGGGCTTCCTTTTCCAGCATTAGTGCTCCGAGTACAGCCTCTTCCAGTTCAACTGCCTGGGGTGGCATTTTGCCCATCTGGAGCTCTTCGAAGTTCATCGCTGAACTTTTATTTTTATTATATGGTTTTTTATTGTTCATTTTTGATATACAGGGTCCCTACTTTTTTATTTGGGGAACCAAAAATATAAAAATACAAAAGCAGAGGAGGCAACATTTTATTAACAATGCTCAAATGGCTTACTACTAAACAGCTTATATTTTTTCATCTCATTTTTTCATAAATTTACATCATGCGGAAGAGACTCTCTCTATTTTTTTTCATCTTTTTTTTAGCCATTTGTTCCTGCAAGAAGGATACCCCGGCCGGTTATCCCAGTGTGCAGATAAGCGCTCCCTATTCATTGGCTGTTTTTAACGTGCCCTGCACCATACAGGTTACGGGTCATGCCAGCGATTCGAAATCGCTCACTTCTGTTACGGTTTATATTGCCAATGGCCAGAATATTGCACTGGAATCACCTATCCAGATTCCTGTTACCTCCAATAGTATGAATGTTTCATGCTCGTACCAATTGAATGATATCCATTTGCCAAGTGGCCAATATTACATGACTATAACCGCGTCTAATGGCACCAATGTATCCAGCGCTTTCCAGCCAATTTATATAGATGCCGTTCCTACTAAAAGGGTAGCCATATATGCTATTACCCGCGATGCCACTGGAGTACATGCCTGGGGAATTGATTCTGTTTTTAAAATTTCTCCGGCTTTTAGTTACACCGTTTCAGGCGACTATTCCTCTTCAGATGTCAATTCGTACTATCAACAGCTTTATATAGCGGGGCATGATTCAGGTAATGTGAATGTATATTCCGTTCCAATGCCATCGCGTGATTGGGCTATATCCGGAGTTCCTTCAACCACGCCCTATTTTACCAATGTGTATTGTAACAACGATGCCGAGTTTGTTTCCTATTATGCGAATAATTTGGCAAATGGATATGTTAAGTGCTATAATCACTTGGGTGCGCTTCAATCTGTGTTTAACGCCACCACTGGTTATTACCCCGTTAAAACCTATGCCTGGGAAAATTTTCTTTTCACGGAAGAAAAAGGTATTTCTCTTTCTGCATCAGAATGGCTTCACATATTTTATCAATCAACTTCAGCAAGTTATAACCAGACCAGTTTACCCGGGCCGATAACCGCTATGTATGGATATGATAATAACGATATTTTCATTTTTGGAAACACCGGTTCAGGTGATGGCTTTATCAAGCTTTATAATATTCCCGGTAATACTTTTTATTCTCCTCCTTTTTCACTCAATACGTATGGCAAACTGCTTTCAGCCGCGCAGATTAATGCAAATACCTATTTGCTCGGGTTCAGCAATGGCACTATTTATCAATATACCTACAATCCGGTTAGCATTATTCCCTATATCAATGTTATTATAGCTTCAACCATTCGGTACGACAGCATCAATAACCAGGTAATTATAGCTTCGGGAAAGACAGTAAACGCGTATAATTATGGCATCGGTTCGGCCACATTAGCTGCATCTATCACCATTTCAGACAGCGTAAGAGACTTGAGGATATTGTACAATAAGTAGATCCTCTTATTAAAATTTTACCATCTTCCCCAAAGTCATTGACCATTTTTGCATAGCATTTGCCACTCAACCCCTATTTCCTCAAAATGTAATACCTTTGCAGCCTTATGAAACAGACCCAGGATGTTTCATGTAAAATATGAGTAAAAAAGGACGGGTTTTAGTGGCTATGAGTGGCGGGGTAGATAGCTCCGTTGCCGCTATGCTATTGCATGAAGAAGGCTATGAAGTAATTGGCATCACCATGAAAACATGGGATTATGCTTCTTCGGGTGGCAGTAAAAAGGAGACAGGTTGTTGCAGCCTCGATTCCATTAACGATGCGCGCCACCTGGCTGTTAAGTATGGTTTCCCGCATTATATTCTTGATCTACGGACTGAGTTCGGAGACCGCATCATCGATAATTTTGTGGATGAATACATGGCAGGCAGAACCCCTAATCCTTGTGTGTTATGCAATACCCATATTAAGTGGGATGCACTGCTTAGGCGGGCTGACATGATGGATTGCGAGTTTATTGCTACGGGCCATTATGCCAAAATTAGACAGGAAAATGGCCGTTATGTTATATCAAAAGGACTTGATGATTGGAAAGACCAGAGCTATGTGCTTTGGGGACTTAAACAAGAAAGCCTGAAGAGAACCATATTTCCGTTAGGAGACTTCCGCAAACCTGAAATACGCCAATTAGCCGATGAACGCGGCTTTAATGAACTTGCCAAAAAAGGCGAGAGCTACGAAATATGTTTTATACCGGACAATGATTACCGCTCGTTCCTGAAGAGAAAGGTAAATGGACTTGACGAAAAAGTGGGTGAAGGCGATTATGTTTCAACCGAAGGAGAAGTGATAGGTCAACATAAAGGATATCCTTTTTATACCATCGGGCAACGCAAAGGGCTTGATATTGCCGTAGGCGAACCGATGTTTGTCACAGATATTGATGTAGCTACCAACAAAATTACATTAGGAGTAAAAGAAGCTTTGCAAAAGGATAGTATGACGGTAGGACGTTATAATCTTATCAAATATGATTCCTTGCCCGACAATATGGAGGCACATACCAAAATACGCTATAAAGATCCCGGTGCCAAGGCAACCTTAAAAACAGAAGGCGACAAAATAAAAGTGCACTTTCACCGGAATGTAAATGCTATCACACCGGGCCAATCTGCTGTGTTTTACGAAGGAGATGACTTGGTAGGCGGAGGCATTATTGAATCGGCTACTGCATGAAAGTACTTATGAAATATGTGATGCTTGTTATAGGTATGGCAAGCATTGTATTTATTTCATGCAAGAAAGATCAGCAACCAACTGCGAATAACTATATGGGATATGACTATTTCCCTAATAATGCAGGGCACTATGTCATTTACCAATGCGATTCCATTGTTGCTAACCCGCTAAGTTCTCATATACCACCTTTCGATACATTCCGTTATCAAATCAAGGAGGTGATAGATTCTATATTCCTTAACGACGCAGGGCAGCCTACGCAACGAATAGTCAGGTATAAGCGAACCAATGATTCTATACCGTGGACCAATATCTTCATCGGTGAAAAAGTATGGTCGGGCAATTTGGTTTCCAATATGGCTCAGCGGCAGGAAGACAATTACAGGTATGTAAAACTGGTGTTTCCCATGAGTTTAAATGAAACCTGGAATGGCAATGAGATGAATACACTGGGGACATGGAATTATAAATACACTACCCTCAACACTCCGGCAACCATTAATAGAACTATGTTTGATTCCACACTTACCGTGTTGCAGTTAAACAATCCTAACCTTTACGGCAACCAGTTCTACGAAGAACAATACGCTACGGGAGTTGGGTTAATCTATAAAGAAGTGATAGATTGGACTGCCAGTTCGCTTTCGTTTACCGCTCCACCTAATGTTGACAGCGCTACTTCGGGCACCATATTATATACGGAGACCTATTTGTCTTCAGGGAATTAGTAGACAAGCATTTCTCTTTTCTTTCTGTCCGAATGAAGCCTCTTGGCAAATGATTTTTAATTTTGCACTATCAGGCCATGCAATTCAATAAAGTAACAACCACTATAATTGAATCTTTAAAAAAGATTGCAGGGGAAGAATTTGTTTTTACGGATGCTGAATCTCTTCATAAGTATGGTCACGATGAAACAGAAGACCTTAATTTTCCTCCGCAAGTTGTTGTTAAGCCACGTACAGCAGAAGAAATCGCAGAAATTTTAAAAATCTGCAATAAAGAAAATATACCGCTTACTCCCCGCGGAGCCGGTACCGGCCTAAGTGGTGGCGCATTGCCTGTATATGGCGGAATAGTTCTCTCAATGGAACGCTTCAGCCAAATATTGAACATTGATGAAAGAAACCTCCAAGCTACTGTAGAACCGGGTGTGATAAACCAGGTTTTCCAGGAGGCCGTGATGGAGAAAGGATTGTTTTATCCGCCTGACCCTGCCAGCAAAGGCAGTTGCTTTTTGGGTGGCAACGTAGCTGAACGTTCCGGTGGGCCTAAAGCAGTGAAATATGGGGTAACTAAAGATTATGTGCTGAACCTGGAAGTAGTTTTACCAACCGGGGAAATTATATGGACAGGGGCTAATGTCCTTAAAAATTCTACCGGGTATAATCTTACCCAGCTTCTAACCGGCAGCGAAGGTACATTAGGCATTATCACCAAAATAGTCTTCCGGCTTATTCCATTGCCCAAGCATAACTTGCTTATGCTGGCTCCTTTCTTTTCGGCTATTAAGGCAGTTGAAGCAGTATCGGCTATTTTCAGGGCAGGCATAACACCATCGGCCATGGAGTTTTTAGAACGTGATGCTATCGATTGGGCATTGAAGTACGTAGATGGAATTTCGGTAAAAGTAAAGGATGAAGTGCAGGCCCACCTGATTATAGAAGTAGATGGCAACGACCGGGAAGTGTTAATGAAAGAATGCGAGAAAATTATGGAGGTTCTCCAGCAGTTTGAATGCGACGAAATTCTGTTTGCTGATACACAGGAACAAAAAAATGCACTCTGGAAGATGAGGAGAAGCGTTGCCGAAGCAGTTAAAACACATTCGGTGTATAAAGAAGAAGATACAGTTGTTCCCCGTGCGGAACTTCCGGCCTTGCTAGCCGGTGTTAAAGAGATTGGAAGAAAATATGGCTTCCAATCGGTATGCTATGGTCATGCGGGAGATGGCAATTTGCACGTCAATATCATTAAGGGTAACATGGATAATGAGCAATGGAAAAATGTTCTTCCCCAAGGTATCCGTGAAATATTTCAACTTTGCGTAAAATTAGGGGGTACTATTTCAGGCGAACACGGTATCGGCTGGGTACAAAAAGAATATATGGATATTGCATTTAATGATAAATCGCGCGCATTGCAAAAGCAAATAAAATTGGTATTCGACCCCAATGGAATTCTTAACCCCGGAAAAATCTGGATATGAAAAATTTATTGCAATCAAGGTTCATCAAAAATTTCATCAGTCACTGTGTTCAGGGATTGATTGTGGTGGCACCCGTTTTTGTAACTGTTTTTGTTTTTTATAAAGTTTTTGATTTTGTAAGAAGCACGAACCCATTTCCGCAAATTGTCAATACTTACCTTGACCCTTTCATTATCCTCGTAGGAACTATTATATTCATTTATCTTATAGGATTGCTTTCAGCGAGCATTATCTTCACCCCTGTGTATGTGCGGTTAGAAAAAGGGGTGGAAAGGGTTCCATTAATACGGGTGGTATATTCCGCTGTTAAAGATCTTTTCTCAGCATTCGTTGGAAATAAAAGAAAGTTTAATCGCCCGGTTCTGGTCACTATTGATAAGGCAAACGATATAAAGCAAATCGGATTTGTAACGCAAACCGACTTATCTAACATGTCAATCGAAAAAGATTTGATTTCTGTTTATCTTCCCTTCTCCTATGGGCTCAATGGGAAATTAATAATAATACATAAAGATAGTGTGCAGCCAATGGATGCTTCGGCAACCGAGGTTATGAAGTTCATTATCTCCGGAGGTGTTACCCATGTTGATTAACGGGAACTATATTGTATGAATATAAATAAATCAGGTCAAAATTTTTTCGCTGTTCATCGTTCATCGTTCATCGTCGCTGTCATAGGCGCATTGCTGTTTTTGCCGTTTTTGGGCAAGGTGCATTTATTCGATTGGGATGAAATCAATTTTGCCGAATGCGCGCGGGAAATGATTGTGACCAAACAATATTTTTTGGTCACCATAAACTATCTCCCCTTTTGGGAAAAACCACCCTTATTTATTTGGATGCAATCGCTGTGCATGAATATTTTTGGAGTCAGTGACTATGCTGCACGTCTGCCTAATGCTATTTGCGGTATAGTTACGTTGGTAATGCTTTTTAAAATTGGAACACTACTTAAAAGCAAGCGTTTTGGACTTATATGGGTGTTAGCTTATGCGGGTTCTTTACTGCCTCATTTCTATTTTAAATCCGGTATCATTGATCCTTGGTTTAACTTTTTCATTTTCACAGGTGTTTATTTTTTCATGCGTGTACAAATGCAAAAAAAGGAATTAGTGCCCGGCAACACCAACTTGTTTATTGTTTTGTCCGCATTCTTATTGGGTCTTGCCATACTTACCAAAGGACCGGTAGCACTGCTTATTTTTTCCTTGTGTCTTTTAGTTTATTGGCTGGCGGAGAAAAGAAGGGCTGTAATTAATTTTAAAGAGTTCTGTATTTTCATAATTGTGCTTGCTCTTTCCGGTGGAGTATGGTTTGCAGCAGAGGTTGTTACAGGGCACAGTAATATTATCAGCCAGTTTATCGATTATCAGATTAGGCTTTTTAAAACGCCCGATTCGGGCCACGGAGGGCCTTTTTATTTTCATGTAATTATATTGCTGATAGGCTGTTTTCCTGCATCTATATTTGCCTTGCGCGGCATGAGTTCTGAAATGAAGGACGATGAAAAAGGCCGTGAGGCATCCCTCTGGGTGGGTATTTTGTTTTGGGTTACACTCATACTATTTTCTATTGTAAAAACGAAGATTATCCATTATTCTTCGCTCTGCTATTACCCGCTTACCTATTTTGCCGCGTTGGCTATGACTAACTTGATGGATGGTGATGTGAAGTGGAGAAAGTGGATGACTTGGGGGCTTGCTATCACCGGAGGGCTTATTGCGATTGCCCTGATTGGGTTACCGGTTGTAGGGATGAATGCACAGGCAATTATCAATAGTGGCGTACTAAAAGACCCATTTGCATCTGCTAACCTGCATGCAGATATTCACTGGTCCTATGCCGATTGTCTCTTAGGGGTTTTGCTGCTCGTTACGCTTATAGTGGCTCTTATCTCCCTGCATAAAGGGAAAATGCAAAAAGGTATCCTCATCATGTTTTTGGGTAGCCTTGCCACTACTAACCTGGCATTGGTAGTAATTGCACCCAAAATAGAACTATTGACGCAGCAGGCGGCGGTAGAGTTCTATCAAGGATTACAAGATAAAGATGTATATGTGGTTACACTTGGATTTAAAAGCTATGCCAATTATTTTTATTCGGATGAGATGCCTTCTTCCAATAACAATAGCTCGAACATAGACTGGCTTCTGAAAGGCAATATTGATAAACCTGCTTATTTTGTAAGCAAGATAAATCATATTGATGAATATGAAAAGGAGTATCCGCAATTGAAAGAACTCTACCGCAAAAACGGGTTTGTGTTTTTGGAAAGGCTTCCTGCTCAATAGAACTCCATGGTACTAAGTCCCCATTATTCTTACATTTGCCCCCTATTTGTTAAAAAATTCACATAAAAATAACATTAAAGAGCGTGAACTTTATAACTTTACAAACTTAATAAACTGAAAAAATGGCGTGCGGCGGATGTTCAACAGGTAGTGGAGGCAGTAGCGAAGGCGGCTGTAGTAGCGGTGGCTGTAATAAGCTCAATGTATTCGATTGGCTTGCTAATATGGAGCTTCCATCAGGGCAGGCACCTTTTAATATTGTAGAGGTCCGTTTTAAAAACAGCCGCAAGGAATTCTTCCGGAATACCAATAATCTGCAACTTTTGCAGGGAAATATTGTTACTGTAGAAGGTGCTACCGGCTTTGATGTAGGTGTAGTTTCGGTTGCAGGGGAAGTTGCAAGGCTCCAATTGAAAAAGAAGAAGATGGAGGAGAATGATCCTGAAATTAAAAATATCCTGCGTAAATCCTCCCCCAACGATATAGAAAGATGGAAAGAAGTCCAGGAGTTGGAGAAAAAAATCATTGTAAGGGCAAGGGTATTGGCATCGAGCATGAAGCTGGAAATGAAAATAAACGATGTCGAAATACAGGCGGACAAGTCTCAGGCATCTTTTTACTATACTGCACCCGGCCGGGTTGACTTCAGGGAACTTATCAGGGCATATAGCTCCGAATTCAGATTACGGATACAAATGTGGCAGATTGGTGAAAGGCAAGAAGCGGGCCGCCTCGGCGGAATCGGTTCATGTGGCCGCGAGCTCTGTTGTTCGACTTGGTTAACTGATTTCCGCTCCGTAAGTACCTCGGCTGCACGATACCAGCAATTGGCGCTTAATCCTGTTAAATTGGCAGGACAATGCGGTAAGCTGAAGTGTTGCCTTAACTATGAATTAGACTCCTATATAGATGCGCTGAAAGATTTCCCTCAAACTGTTGATTTGGAGTCGCAAAAAGGCAAAGCTGTTCACCAAAAGACGGATATATTTAAAAGAGTGATTTGGTATACCTATTTAGATGCTCCCGAGAATTTCATTCCATTGAGCGTTGAACGGGTAAAGCAAATTGTTGAGATGAACAAAAACGGCAAGAAACCTGAACAAATCGAGGATTTGAAGCAAGAAATGATGAAAGAAAAAGAAGTAGGTTATGTGGTTGGCGTAGGAACTAAGAAAAATACCAACAGAAGAAGAAGAGATTAAGCAATAGTTAGATATTGATTATCAATATTCCTAATTCAGTGAAGCCATAGCTTCATCCACAGTTTTAGTATTTCCGTAAAAAGAAAGTATTTTCATCAATACTTCTTCCACCATTGCATCGGGGCATGAAGCGCCGCTGGTAAGCACCACTGTCAAAGGTTGTTTATCCGGTAAGAAGTTAAGTGTTGTTTTCCGTTGTTCTGAATGAATATCGAAATGATTTATTTTTTCTTTTGACTCAATCTCTTTTACTGAGGAGATAAAAAAGGTTTTAAAGCGATGCTCGCATAGCTCCACTAAGTGTGAAGTGTTGGAACTGTTATATCCTCCCACCACAATAGCAATATCCGCATCTTGTTTCAATAATTGTTGGGTGGCATCCTGGTTTTCGTTCGTAGCGTAGCAGAGGGTATCGCGGGTATCGGCAAAATGTTGCTTAATATTCGATTCACCATATTTCTCCACCATTATTTGCTTTAAGTAATTGGCTATATCCTGTGTTTCGGCTGCCAGCATGGTGGTTTGGTTAATCACACCAAGTCTATCAAGACTTTTCATCGGATCAAAACCGGATGAATATCTACCCTTAAAAATCTCTTCAAATTTTCCCAGGCCTATTTTCCCCATTATAAAATCACCCAACTGCTGCGTTTCTTTTTTGTCTTTTACAATAAGCGAAGGGCTATTAGCTGAACTATGCGAAAAGGTGGCGCGGGTTTCCTCATGTCCCGGGCGGCCATGAATAATAACAGTATAATTTTCTGTTCCTAACTTCTCAGCCTTGTTCCATACACGGTGAACAAAAGGGCAGGTGGTGTCGTAAGTTTTGATTTCAATACCTATATCATCCAGTTGCTTGCTAATGGCAAGGGTAGTACCAAATGCAGGAATAATTACTACATCTTCCTTTTTTAATTCAGAAAAAGGGGTGATGATATTACCATCTGTATCCATTAAAAAACGAACGCCGCGATCCTCCAGATTAGAATTTACTTCAGGATTGTGAATCATTTGACTCAACAGAAATATCCGCTTGCCCGGGTTTTCCCTGATAGCCCGAAAAGAAATTTCTATAGCATTTTGTACGCCATAACAAAACCCAAAATGACGGGCTAATACAAACCGTACATCTCCAAAGTCTAACAGGGTAGGGGAGAAATCTTTTTTCTTAGGATCCTTGTCTGAACGGAAATCTTTAACCCTTGATAATAAGGGACTATTGTAGAATTCAGGAATTTCAAATGTTTTCACAGGCGCAAAGTTAGGAAAAGCATAGAAACCTGTCATTATTCCCTATATTTGCGTCCATTTTTAATATGCTTTCATTCGACAATACTGCCAATGCATTTTCGGGTAAGGGCGATGGTGATCTGAGAAGGTCCTATTGGCTTTTCAAGATGGTAAGCAATCCTGGCTTAGTTAACTTCGGCAAATCATTTACTGATTTGGCTATTAATTTACATTTGCCCATCACAGGGATTATAAAAGCCACTATTTTTAAACAGTTTTGTGGAGGGGAAGATATCCATGAGTGCCTCAAAACCATTGAAAGCCTTGGTAAGTATAATATCGGCTCCATACTCGATTATTCGGTAGAAGGTATGGTAACAGAAAATGATTTTGATAAAACAGCCGAAGAAATAATCAGGACTCTTGAACTGGCCGGGAAGAACCCACATATCCCTTTCGGAGTATTTAAACCAACCGGGGTAGGCAGAATGGACGTAATGGAAAAGGTAAGTTCCGGCGCTACCCTGAATGCAGATGAACAACAAGCATGGGATAACTTAAAAAGACGTGTAGACAGTATTTGTCAAGCTGCTGCTGAGAATAATGTACGAGTATTGGTAGATGCCGAGGAAACCTGGATACAAGTTGCAGTAGATGCGCTTGTAAGAGATATGATGGAAAAATACAATAAGCAAAAAGCTATTGTATATAATACAGCTCAAATGTATCGCCGCGATAGACTTACATATCTAGAAAACTTGTTAAAAGATGCCCGCGATAAAAACTATTTTGTAGGAATGAAGATTGTCCGTGGGGCCTATATGGAGAAGGAACGAGCGAGGGCTATTAAAATGGGATATACTTCACCCATTAATGATACAAAAGCAGATACCGATAAAGAATATAATACCGCACTGGAATTTTGTATAAAGCACATCGGCAAAATAGCCATTTGTGCCGGAACCCACAATGAAGATAGCGCCATGTTGCTGGTAAAACTGATGCAGCAAAATAATATCGCTCCTGATAATACACATGTTTGGTTTTCGCAACTGTTGGGCATGAGCGACCATATCAGCTACAACATTGCTAAGGAAGGATATTATGTTGCCAAGTATGTTCCTTACGGCCCGGTTAAGAATGTATTGCCATACCTCATTCGCAGAGCGCAGGAGAATACTTCGGTAAAAGGTCAAACTGGAAGAGAACTAAGCCTTATTATTAAGGAAAAACAAAGAAGAGCTTCACAAGGTTAAAGTAAAAGTAAGGGATACATGTCTAATTATGGAAAACACTATTAAATGAAACTTTTTCAAAACTATCCCCTGCAAGATGTTACTACCTTTCATGCGAAGGTATTCGCCAAATATTATACTGTTTTTTCTTCCATCAATTTTCTAAAACAAATCCTTTCCTCACCTGAAGTAAAAGACAAACCATTCATCATTTTAGGCGGAGGCAGCAATGTATTGTTTACAGGCGATTTTGATGGTATCATCATTCGCAACGCCATAGAAGGAATTGAAGTTGTAAAAGAAGATAATGATTCTGTTTATGTAAAAGCCAGTGCGGGGGAAAAGTGGCACGATGTGGTGCTTTACTGTGTAAACCGCAACTATGGCGGTATTGAAAACCTTTCACTCATTCCAGGTACGATTGGCGCAGGACCGATTCAAAATATTGGAGCCTATGGAGTAGAATTGAAAGATGTGTTGGTTGAATTGGAGGCGATGAATATTCATACGCTTGAAGTAAGAACGTTTACCAATGCCGAATGCAAATTCGGATACCGCGATAGTATATTCAAAAGAGACGAAAAAGGCAAGTACATTATTTTGTCTGTAACGCTGCGGTTGAATAAGAATCCGAAAGTAAATGTATCATATGGTTCCTTGAGTAAGGAATTAGAAAGCATGGGAGTTACAAATCCTAGCATAAAAGATGTAAGCAATGCGGTAATTAAAATCCGTTCAAGCAAATTGCCCGATCCTGACAAATTAGGTAACGCAGGAAGTTTTTTTAAGAATCCTGTTATTTCTGATGTTGAATTTGTGAAAATAAAAGAAGAACATCCGAACGTGATTTCTTTCCCTTCCGCTGATGGGTATGTTAAGCTGGCTGCGGGCTGGCTAATTGAGCAAAGTGGCTGGAAAGGCAAACAAATAGGGGATGCCGGTGTACATAAAGACCAGGCGCTAGTGCTGGTAAATTATGGCAATGCAACAGGTAAAGAAATATATGATTTATCTACCCAGGTAATCAACTCAGTGAAAGAAAAATTTGGAGTTGAATTGGAAAGAGAAGTAAATATCTTTTAAAGCACCGATTTAAACTGAGATAGGAAACGTATATCGTTCTCAAAAAATAAGCGCAAGTCGTTTATCCTGAACTTTAACATCGTAATCCGTTCTATCCCCATTCCAAAGGCATAGCCAGTATATTTAGTACTGTCTATTTTGCAATTGTCGAGCACATTGGGATGAACCATTCCGCAGCCTAAAATCTCTACCCAGCCGCTGTGTTTACATACCGGGCATCCTGCACCATTGCATATCAGGCAAGTAATATCCATTTCAGCGCTTGGCTCTGTGAACGGAAAGAATGAAGGGCGGAAACGTATTTCTATTTTATCGCCGAACATTTCCTGCACAAAATAATAGAGAGTTTGTTTTAAATCGGCAAATGAAACTCCCTCATCAATATATAAGCCTTCCACCTGGTGAAACTGGCAATGGGCACGGGCCGAAATAGTTTCATTTCTATACACCCTCCCAGGCGAAATAGTGCGTATGGGTGGTTGTTGGTTTTCCATTACCCTTACCTGCACCGACGATGTATGTGTTCTGAGCAGCCATTTTTCACCATCTCCCGAATCAATGAAGAAAGTATCCTGCATATCGCGTGCGGGATGGTTAGGAGGAAAATTAAGTGCCCCAAAATTGTGCCAGTCATCTTCTATTTCAGGTCCTTCAGAAACTACAAATCCAATGCGAGTAAAAATATCGGTCATCTGTTTTCGCACTATCGAAATAGGATGCCGTGCGCCTAAGCTATGCGGATCTCCCGGAAGAGATAAATCAGTCTTTACAGTATCCTTGTCAGGCGATTTATTAATGGTGCTTTTTGCATCGGCCAATTTTTGTTCAGCCAGTTGTTTTAACTCATTTAATGACTTTCCGGTGGTTTTGCGTTGTTCAGGCGGAAGTGTTTTAAATTCCTCGAAAAGCGCCGGAATAATACCTTTCTTGCTCAAATATTTTAAGCGGAATGCTTCGGCACTCTCTTCGTTGGTAAAGAGAAACAGGTTAATTTCCTCCAGAAAGGATTTTATCTTTTCTTCCATAAGAATTACTTCACTACCTCCATACTCAAAACCCTTACATCTTGCATAGGGCGGTCACCCTGACCAACTTTTACAGATGCAATAGAATCCACAATATTTAAGCCCTGAATTACTTCGCCAAAAACAGTATAATTACCATCTAAATGTGGTGTGCCACCAATGGTAGTATAAGCTTTGCGTTCTTCGGCACTGAAAGTAAATTTGGACGATTTGTTATAAACCGAATCAATTTGGGGCTCAATGGTGGCAGCCAAGGCACGTAAACTATCAATCTCACTTTTTTGTTGGAACATGATAAAACGTTGTTTTAACGCTGCGTTTTCAGGCTTGCTTATGATAGAACTGAATATTTGCTGCTTAAGACCCATATTCATTTGGTCCTGCATCTGGTTTAATTCAGCATCTGTGAAAACTTTGCCTTGCACAATATAGAACTGGCACCCTGAAGAAGCTTTTGTAGGATTAACATCATCACCGGTTCTGGCACAAGCAAGGGCTCCCTTTTTATGGAATAAATCGGGTTTTATTTCAGCGGGAATCGTATACCCTACGTCCCCATTACCCAACATAGTGCCTGCTACAGCTTTTTTAGATTGCGGATCGCCACCTTGTATCATAAATCCTTGTATTACGCGATGAAATAAAGTGCTGTCGTAAAATTTTCCGTTTACCAGTTTAAGAAAGTTATCTCTCGTTTGTGGTGTTTCATTGTATAATTCTACAACAATATCTCCTTTTGTTGTGTGAATCAATACTTTTGTTTCTCCTTCTCCGGGCTTAAAAGTGTTTGCAGATGTTAATGAAATTAGCACCATGCCCGAAATAATTAGTGTTTTAAGATTTTTGATTGCCATTTATTAAAAGTGTTTATATTTGCCCGTCGTAAAAGTACATGATTTTTAGTTTACATGAAGAAAATTATTACCATTAGCTGTTTTTCCCCCTTGTTTGCAGTTCTCCTTTTTATAGTTGGAACTCAAAGTGCTTGCCAAAAGCAAAATACGAATTGCACTTGTGTAATAACTGTTAAGGACACTTCTAGTACCGTTTCAGGAGCAACTGTTAGATTATATGCACCGCATGGCAGTGTTGGGGCTTCCGGAACTACTAATGGCGGTGGCGATGTAGACTTTACTTTTGCGCTTCCTGCTATTTTTAATGTGGCTGTTACTAAACCGACCAAAATTCCCGGCGATACATTGAAAGGCTCGGGGATTATTCAATTGCAAATCGGGCAGACAGAATCTACCACTGTTATAATACATTAATTTTACTTTTTCTATTTACCAATCAGGGTCACTGTTCCCTTTTTCTGGTAATATTCGCCCCGGCTGGAGGTATAGGTCAACAGGTAAACATACACACCTTGTTCTACTAGTTTGCCTTTATAGGTGCCATCCCATCCTGAAGTAGGATCACTGGATTCATATATGAGCTCTCCCCAACGGTTCATTATGGCTAAATCATATCCTTGCGAATTGATAAATATCCCTACAGGTTTGAAAATCTTGTTTTTGCCTGTGGGACAGAATGCATCAGGTAAAAAGACGGTGGGGGGTTGGTAAGCGTCAGCAATGTTTGACAGGCTCGTATCGACGAACGGATAGGGGTATTGCGCATTGGTGTCTTCTACTGCTTTTACATAATAATAAAATGTTCCTTGGCCGGTTATGACACCATCAATGTTATCGGTAAAAGAATTTCCACCCGCATCAGTATAGGCAACTGTTGGGCTTAAGCGAGTATAGGATACTCCATCTACCGAGCGATAAATAATATAATAAGCAGGCCCGTCAAGCCAGTTTCCGTAGTCGTTCCAATTCAACTGGTTTGTTCCATTAGATTGGCCTACGGCTGTAAGAAACATGGTTTGCCCCATGTTACTTGAGTCAATTGCTTTGTCGCAACTATCCACGGTAATTATTCTGTAGTAGTAGCTGCGGACATTCGGATCTGCTCCATTATCAATATAGCCTACCGAATCGGAATGCCGGGGAGCTTTTATAGTAGCAATAGTTGTAAAGCCTCCGGTGGGGAATGTGGAACGTTGAAAATTATAATAAGCTGCCCCTGATGATGAATCGATATAGCCTGCTATTAATACGGATGAAGTATTTAAAATAACGGAAGCAGTGCGCAGGTAGTTGTTTTTTGGTATAGGTGGAGAATGAATAGAATCGCACACCCGGTTAGAGGAAGCCGTGGTGTCGGGATGTGCTGAATCATAAACTTGCACATAATAACATCTAACTTGCTTTACATTTAAGTCGCTATCAACATAACTGCGTGGTGCGTTCCTGCTTATATTTGCTAATAATTGAAAAGGCCCGTTATTCACACTACAAAAAACCTTGTATCCACCTATGCCAAGTCCGCCATAGTGTCCTGCTAAAAACTGGTACTGATTCCAGGTAAGAGTATTGGTTTGCTGGCAAATATTTGGTTTGGTTTTTAATAATAAAGTATTGGGAGCATCACTAATTGCTCCTACACGCCCGCAACTGTCAAGTGCGGCCACAGCATATTGTACGCTGGAATCTGACAGGTTTCCTCCATACCAATTCATTAAAGAATCCTTGTTTATTCCGTAAACAGTGTCAATGGGTATGTTGTTGTTGTCATATACCCGGTATATAATATAGCCTTTAATATTGTTCCTTGGGCTTTTTTCCCAGGTAATATCTACCAAGCCGGCGGAAGTTACACTCACTGTATCCATTATTTCTATTACCGGGTTATAGCCTAACAGGTATTTTCCTCCCGATGCAATGTTTGATGTGGATGTACAAATGTTAGAATCCGTTATTTGTATCTGGTAATTAAGTGATACAGTGTCGCAATAATGAATAATAGTATCGTTATAAACTAATCCCTGGGTAGAATCGATTAATGACCAATTATTGTTATACTCCCGGTATATCTTGTACCAAGTACTTGAACCGGGTGGAAGAGGCTTGCTTATGGCATTCCAACTTAATTCGGCTATATGCAAAGATGCGTCATATACAGTTAGGTAGATACTGGAAACTGTATTAGAGTTATAGGTTGGAGGAGTAGAGTTATTCGTTACAATATAAAATGAAAGGGAATCTACATTTGCGGAGTGTGGAAGGGAGTTCCAGGGAATGGTAACTGATGTTTGATTAGATACAGGGATTACTGTTAACTGGCCCTTTCCCAGCACATATACTGTATAACTAACCCATCCGCAAGAAATTACATTGGGTGGTACAACCCAGGTCAAGGTAACATCACCTGCTGCATCTACCGAAACGCAGCGGATATTAACAGAATCATGGCACTGGGCTTTACTCAGCGCAGGCATTCCTAATAAGAAAGCAAACGCAATAAAGTACCAATATTTTTTAGCAAACAAACTCATCAAATCTCAGTAAGTAGCGAAGTTAGTAAAAATCCCTGTCAGTTAAGTAACGAAACTCAGCCTAAATGGGTTGGGTTTAGCTGTGTAACGTACTATTTTACAGAATATTGCTTTACACTTTCGATAAAATGAAGTACGTTATCCATTGGGATGTCCGGATAAACTCCATGTCCCAGGTTTGCAATATATCCCGAGGTTCCGAATTGTTGCAGCATTTGTTGCGTTTTCCTCTTTATAACAGAGGGTTCTGCATATAATACACAAGGGTCCAAATTGCCTTGCAATGATTTACCTTGCAGCATTTCTCTTGCTTCAATAGGATTAACCGTCCAATCAATGCTTATTACGCTGCAATTCAGTCTAGCTATCTTTTTAGCAGAGAAAAGAGCGCCTCTCGGGAATGCAATTACAGGAACCAACCCATTTAGTGCATCGCATATTTTAGCGATATAGGGTAGCGAGAATTCTTCGTATGATTCGGGAGACAATATCCCACCCCAGGAATCGAATATCTGCACAATTTGCGCCCCTGCACTTACCTGATCTTTTAAGTATTGAATAGTTGTTTGGGTTATCTTATCAAGCAAAGCATGAGCCATTGCAGGTTCGCTGTAAAGCATCTTTTTGGCTACAGAGAATGTTTTAGAACCTTTTCCCTCCGTCATATAGGCAAATATGGTCCAGGGGCTGCCTGCAAAACCAATTAAAGGCACTTTGCCATTCAATTCGCTTTTGGTGAGTTTTATGGCATCGGTTACATAACTCCAATTTTCAGTTGACCCAATCCTAAGTGCATCTATATCTTTTTGGTTGCGGATAGTTTTTTCAAAAATTGGGCCTTTGCTTTCTATCATTTCATAATCAAGTCCCATAGCTTCCGGTATTACCAATATATCTGAAAAAATAATGGCAGCATCTACTCCTAATAAATCAACAGGTTCAAGAGTAGCTTCGCAAGCAAGAGCCGGTGTTTTTACCAGTTCTTTAAAATCTTTTACATGTTCTCTAAGTTTACGGTAGCCGGGCAAAATTCTTCCAGCCTGGCGCATTAACCAAACAGGTACCCTTTCTGTTTCCTGCCCATTGGCTGCCCTTAGTAGTAAGTCATTTTTCATGGTACAAACTTATGAAATTCTTTGGGTTCTGGCTTCCTGTCAAATACCTTCTAAAATCGTTGAAAAAAGTGTAACTTTGTGCTTGATATATGGAGACCGCCTTAGTTACACCCCAAGCCGAATTAGAAAAAAAGGAAATATTAAACCGATATAGGGGATTGCTGCGTTCGTGCAGGCATAAACTGGACGATAGTGATAAAAAACTTATTCGAAAAGCCTTTAATATTGCGCTTGAAGCTCATAAAAACGCCCGACGCAAATCAGGGGAACCATATATTTATCACCCGTTAGCAGTAGCCCGTATTGTGGCTGAAGAAATAGGGCTTGGCGCTGTTTCTATTGCTTGTGCATTACTACACGATACGGTGGAGGATACCGACATTACCTTGAAAGATATTGAGGGGATGTTTGGTAAAAAAGTAGCTTCCATCATTGATGGGCTTACCAAAATTTCGGGTGTGTTTGATGCTTCATCTTCTTTACAGGCAGAAAACTTCCGGAAAATGCTTCTTACCCTTGCGGATGACGTAAGGGTAATTCTTATTAAGCTGGCAGACAGATTGCATAATATGCGCACCCTCGATTCGATGGAGCGTACCAAGCAGCTTAAAATAGCTTCTGAAACGTTGTATCTCTATGCTCCTTTGGCTCACCGTTTGGGACTTAATGCCATTAAGTCGGAGATGGAGGATTTATCGTTGAAATACACAGAGCCCTCTCTATTTGCTGAAATAGTACAAAAGTTAAAAGATACCCAGGCAGAGCGCACTCGCTACATCCACCGATTCATTTCTCCTATCAGGGAAGCGTTGCATGCCCAAAAATTCAAGTTTCGCATATTTGGTCGACCGAAGTCGGTATATTCTATATGGAATAAAATAAAAAAGAAAGGCATACCCTTTGAAGAAGTATACGACCTTTTTGCTATTCGTATTATCATTGATTCTCCATTAGACCAGGAAAAAGCCGACTGTTGGAGAGCCTATTCGCTGGTTACAGATTATTATTATCCTAACCCTGACAGATTACGTGATTGGATATCTACCCCTAAAGCCAACGGATACGAAGCCCTACATACTACGGTAATGGGCCCAAGCGGACAATGGGTAGAGGTCCAAATACGTAGTGAACGCATGAATGAGGTGGCTGAAAAAGGTTATGCTGCCCACTGGAAATATAAACAAGGCGGTCATGGTGAAGAAGATCCGTTGGAAGAATGGCTAAAGGAAATAAGGACCTCGCTTGAAAATCCAGACAGCAATGCCCTCGATTTTATCAATGACTTTAAGCTGAATCTTTTTGCTGAGGAAATATTTGTATTTACTCCTAAAGGTGAAATGAAGTCGCTGCCGGCAAATGCCACTGCACTTGACTTTGCTTTTGATATACACTCCGAGGTAGGCGCAAAATGCATAGGTGCAAAAGTTAACCACAAGCTGGTTCCATTGAGCCATAAACTGGATAGCGGCGACCAGGTGGAAATACTTACCTCAAATAAACAGGCTCCTAAGGCTGATTGGCTGAATTATGTGGTTACGGCAAAAGCCAAGTCAGCTATTAAGACTCTATTAAAAGAAGAACATAATAAGCAAGCTGCTGAAGGTAAAGAGATACTCAAGCGTAAAATGGCTCACCTGAAAATAGATTTTACAGAAGAGAATATTCATAAGATAGCTGCATATTTAAAGTTGCAGGATGTGCAGGAGCTTTTTTACCGTGCTGCGCTCGATAGGGTTACTAATAAGGACCTTAAAGAGTATCTCGAATTCAAAGATGAAAAACCCAATGGTGCATTGCCCAGCCAGTCGCCTTCGCTGGAGGAAATGGTGTCAAAGGCAAGAGGCAAGCAGGATACACTCACCATTGGCGATAATATGGATAACCTGGAGTATAAGCTTTCTCCCTGTTGCAATCCTATTCCGGGTGATGACGTTTTTGGATTTATTACCGTTCACGAGGGTATAAAAATTCACCGGACTAACTGCCCCAATGCCATTGCTCTTATGTCGAATCATGCTTATAGGATTGTAAAAGCAAAATGGACCAGCCAAAAATTAATTTCGTTCCTGGCGGGTATAAAAATTACGGGTATTGATAAAATAGGCTTGGTAAATAAGCTCACTCAAATTATTTCGAAAGAGCTGAATGTAAATATGCGCTCCATTAGCTTTGACACGAATGACGGTACTTTCGAGGGTACTATCATGGTGTTTGTGCAAGATACGGCCCACTTAACCGACCTGATTAAAAAGATAGAAAAGGTGGATGGTGTGGTTAAAGTTACCAGGGTAGATACGAATTAGCCGGAACCCGAAGGCGAATAATTCACGATTTTTAATTTTTTTGAAAAACCTAATTGCAACACTTTTCGCGGTATTAGGATTGTGTTATTTGCATCTTATTAACTGATATGTAATTACTTACGTATGCAACACGAAAAATGGGTAGTGTTGCAATTAAAAAGTCATTACATATACCTGGCAAATGATAGATAAATGTGTGGCATGTGTGTGGTAAATCCTTAAAGGGGTTTTCGGTGTTTGTCATGTTGAACGAAGTGAAACATCTCTATAATATTGAGATTCTTCGCTTCACTCAGAATGACAAAGACGAATCAAAGTCCACCAAACAGTCATTGACTCCTCAATGATTACATGTAGAAGCACTTTTCGACGCACTATACTTGCATTATAAAAACCAATAATATGAGTAATAATACCCCACATGAAATCCTAAGGCAGCAAGACCTGATGATTAGGGCTCTTGAAGTGAACTATGGCAATGTAAAGCTATCTGCCAAAGAGGTAGGTATAGCGCCGAGCACACATTACCGCTGGCGAAAAGAGTATGAAGACTACGAGCGCAAGACCGATACCATAAAAGATGTTGGCTATCGCGATTTGAAAGAAACCGTATTAGATATAGCGTTGAAAAAAGCCGAAAAAGGCGACTCTATCGTATTGAACCAACTTATACGCACGCTGTTGAAAGACTTGCCCGAAGAAATGAAGAGGCTAAGCAGGATGAACAACGTACCCCTCACCGCAAGGATTAAATACATTGATACCCGCGAAGAGGCAGAAGCGATAGTGAAACGCGACCAGGAATTTATGAGACGGCAGCGAGGGCAGGAATAATAAGATAAGACAGAAGCATTTACTTGTGGGAGATTTTATATTATTCCTTTTCCAAAATAATAGGTTCCTTGTATTTTTTTATTGCCATGTCGTAAAGTGTTTTTAAATCTTTGTATTCCGAGGGTTGATAAACGCTCGTGTTAAAAGATAAATCGCTAGTGAACTCAATGGCATTAACTGAAATCTTCTTTATTTTATATGAAAAGGTTGCTCTATTATTAGGTAATGAATAACTTATTTCCGCAGGCATCTGGGAGATTTTATATCCCTCGGGAATCATAACAAAAGACTGGTATTTGAATCCTTGCTGATAGTTCATATCTATAGGATATTTCCTGTCAGATGTTTTAAAAGGATTTTCTTGTACGGTTTCTTTTAAAAAAGGAGGAAAGATTATACGGTATCCGTGTGCACTGTCTATTTTTTGTGTTACCAAAGGGAGCGCAGCTGAATATGATATTGAAAATGGTTCTTCGGGATTATCGAGTGAAAATACTTTAAAGCTGTCTAGTATATCCATTCCTTTGTTTTTTATCATCAGGGGACTGAATTTTTCGTATCCTTCGTTCCAGTCTTTACGCAAAAGGAATCCTTTGTAACCGTTAGCTTTTATACTAAACCTACAATCAATAGAATCTGAACTTGGAGGAATTTGTATCAATAATGATTCAAAGATTCCGGAAGATACCCGTGAAGTTATATTAACCCAATTACTGTCACTTTTCTGAACAACATATCCGAAGCCATTGATACATTCGGGTGGGACCGTATAGTAAGGCAGTAGCAATTCCGTCGCGTCTAATAACATAGAAAGGCTATCGGTTTTAACATAACAAATTATATCGTTATAAAAATCGTAAAATGGATAACTAGTTAGCACTTTGCCATGTCGGCGGGTGCTAATTATCACCGGTTTTGCATCTATTTTTGAAGCCCTGAATAAAGCCGTTAAAAATAAATTAATATCGGCGCTATTACCAGATTTCTGTGCAATAAAATCGTTCATCTTCTTTGTAGCAAATAAACTGTATGAATTATTCCATTTGTAATTAGTCTTAACATAATTTACTATGGTTTTTATTTTTTCAGTTTCGGGTTTACCATCCAATTTTAATTCCAGGAAAACTTTATTTAAATCTCCTTCATTTGAATTAAGGTATCCGCCAAAACTGGAGATTTCAAGTAGTCTATTTGTAAACTCTTTCCATGAACTTAAAAAGGTGAAACGTTGTTGCCCCCAATAGAATCGTGGACTCCATTTTGATAACTGGAACCTTATGTGGGCTAAATAATCTTCTTCATTAGACACATACGATTCATCCTTAAACGCCGGAACATTTCTATATGAGAATTTGCAAACCACATTTTGGTATGTCAAGCCATTATAATTATGACTGAAGTCATCCGAAGACTGGATGGAATGGCTAAAGGCGCTGTTTGTATCTATATTTTGCTGGAGAAAAACATAGCTGCAAAAAGATGGCATGAAAAAGGTAAATTGACTACAAATTACAGGAATCCTGTTTTGGAAATCCCAATTAAAATATTCGACGTTGGATGAGCGAAGGGTATATGAAATAGTAACGATAGAACCAACTTTAACATCGGGCACTGCAACTCGTTTTATACTTATCGGTCCACTGTTTTCTTCGTACACTTGTTCCTTACTCAAAGAAGTGCTTATAATCTTGCCATATTCCAGATTATAAGTTATTCCCTCCAGGTTAGTAATTTTTTCACCATTGCCTTCATTATAGTAGTAAGGAATGGGCATTGATCCATAGGAAAGGCCCGCCTGAGAAAGTATCTTAATTTTTATAATGCGTGTAAAATATCTGCTAAAACCGTGGTCATTATTAGTCAATATGTAAACTTCACCAATATCAGACAAAACAACCGCCTCCGCCGACGTGTCTTTATCATAGGTGGTCATCTGAAGTTCCTTTAATAGTAAGGAATCTTCGCCTTTACCCTTTTTCTGGGCTGTGGCGTGTATGCAAAATAGAATAAGACATGCTAAAAATAGTTTATTCATATTTTGTAAAACATACTGATGCGTTTATAGTTTCATGAATTTTAGCAATAAACCGATAAAAATCAGGGTATTCATTTAGGGGGTATTCGCCCGATTTTAATAGAATGCTTCTGCATATTTCAATCTTATTATCATGCAAAATATACTCGACTTTAATCAGTCCATAAGGGCTTTCTATATTTTCATCCGGATTTTTTTAACAGTATATTTATCCGGAATGGTTATTTCAGTGGAGTCCATATAGTTAATGGGCCAGGCAAGCCTGACCGGAAAGTGCCGTTTGGAAGGGCTTTCAAACTCCGGAAGCCTGGGATTACTTAATTGAAGAAACAAATATTTACCCGATTGAGAAATATTACTTTTTAAAATAATTTGATAATCCAATTCTACTGCGGCAGAATCGTGACCTCCATTTTTTATATATAGTTGCTTTACTTCAAAATCCTGGTAGGGTATTATTTCTTCCAGGTATTCTTTTTGTTTATCCTTGTTTAGTGCTGTTGCATACAGGGTATTCATATCAAATCCATATCCTTTACATACTGTAGATGATTTTAATAAAGCATTCCCATTAGTGTCAATATGTATGTTATTGTTACATAAAGTATAACAATTAGAAGGTATTAGGGCAGGAGTTTTTATAAGCTTGCTTTTATTTTCGTCAATAATAAGTGCATAACGGTTTTGTGTAAATGAACCCAAATATCCCGCAGGGTTTATTTTAGAAGTGCAATCGAGCCATATCGTATCTTTATCCAAGGGTACCATCAGTATTACGTGGTTAAATTGCATGGCGGAAACAAAATCTGGTATTGTTCTATAAGTTCCTTGTTCATTGCCTCCGTATATTAATACGGCATGGGAGGGTATGCCCGCTGCTTTTAAAAGGGCTTTCATATAATTAGATAGGGCTTTGCAATCGCCATATTTTTTGTCGGCAACAAAACTTGCAGGAAAGCTTTTAAATCCTCCAACCCCAATTTGAACGCTTACATACCGGGTATTATCTTGTAAGTATTGATAGAGTTTCTTAACAATTAGTTTTTTATCTTCAATTCCCTTGGTCAAATCCATTACCTTTTGTATTTCGCCTAGAGGCAAATCATCCAACCCCTTATTCAGGTTATAAGCCCAATTACCAAAGGCTACCCAATTCTCCTGGGTTCCGTCAATTCCGTAATTAAATTGTACCGGGACAACACAAACGCGGGGTGCTAACTCCAGTATGGACGGAGAATATACTTCGGGAAGTAAGGGCTTTTCGCACTTTGCTTGCCAGGTGAATATTATTCTATCCTTAATACTGTCCTTATGCATAGCATCTATTTTATTTTCAAAAAATGAAACTTTATACGAGGCAGGGATATCAATAACCAATTCAGCGGCATGAGTCGGGACTTCCCTATAAAATGGAACCCAGTCACAAATAGATAGGAAGTGCTTCTCTTTGCATGAATATTTATATTTAATAACATAAGGATATGCATTACTTTTTAAATCAAAAATCTTTGCCCGCCCCTCATCATAAAGATTATTCGTTTCTATACTGCTTATATCGGCAATTTCTTTTTTAGTTAAGGTTCGAATCCTTTTTCCGTTTATGTCTTCTATCCAGGCTTCAATATGAGATACAGGGTTTTCTTTCAAATAAGGAATACGAATTTCCGCATATTTATCGCCCTCCAGATTATTGATTTTTATGGCCATAAAATGCGATTCCCTTAAAATGTCATGTTTAACTATATATGAAGATTTATCAGTTATAACTTCTGCATTGAATGATTGGGAAAACAATCCAGGTGCTAAAAATAAAAAGGATATAGGCAGAATCCTTTTTAGAATCGTCAGTAAAGCATTTTTCGGGGAGTTCGTGTCCACGCTTAAATAAGTAAGAAATAATTAAAATAATTCAGAGGCTTGGGACAAAGTTAAAGGAAACTTTTTATCCTAAATATTCTATCCCCCTTTATCTCGCTTTAACGTGCGCAGTGCGCTTATGCTTGAGGTAAGTATCGATATGGCGCTCTTTTTTGCTGGGGTAAATATCGGGTATAGTTAGCAAGATGCCGGTTTCTTCCACATCGCCAAATTCAGGGTTCAGGCAGGTGCCAAACATGCGCATAGAAGCAGAGAGGTTCATATAGGCATTAATGAGCGGGGGTATGTTTTCGCCCAATGCACGCACTTCGTGGTTAAGGATGGTGTGGCCCTCTTTGTAGTCTTTTCCTTTCAGTTTTTTGGCAAAGGTGCCCACATTGTAGTTAGAGCCAAGGGCCTCAATGGGTATAACCAGGTTATCTTTATCGGGGAAATAATGCTGCATAAAATAAAGGATGCGGTCGCGGGCTTTCAAATTAAAATCGCGGTACATGGTTACCTTGCCAAAGAAATATTTTATATCGGGGTTATCTACCACAATGGCTCCTAAGCCATCCCACAGGTTATCGAGCGAAAAAAGGCCTTTGCGGTTTTCGGCCGAGGGCTGGTATTGCGGGGTTACAAAGGAACGCCCCAGCTCGATGGTGGTGGGCAAATATTCTTTCAAAAATTTGCCGCTGAATTCAAATAGTTCGGTGGTGGCCAATTGTATAATACCTTTCTTAATCTTAGCATCGCCACAGCGCATAAAGCGGTATGAGCCTACTATTTCTTTTTCTGCTGGGTTCCAAACAATCAGTTGCTTGTAGGGCGCTTCATTGGTATCAAACTCATCCAGGTCGTACGATTTTCCGGTGCCTCCGCCCGCATAGCGGAAGGTAAGCTCGCGCAGCCTTCCTATTTCCTTTACCACATAAGGCGAGTTATGATAAGTAACCACATATATCTCGTTTTTGCCATAATTGGTGTTGCGCACAAACTTATCGCGGGTCAGTTCGGAAGCCAGTATATCGCTTGGTATGGGTGGAATGATGGGCTGCATGGCGCAATATTAAGCTAATGTTCGATTATTAAACAGGGGTTCACTTACAATTTTATTTTTTTTAACATACAGTTCATCTCTGAACAAGTTGGCCCATTGGGCATCGGTATGTGTTTTATCGAATACCTTGTACGAAACAGGCTTGCCAAAGTGTAAGATGATATTTTTATCTTTTTGGTTGAACATCTCATTTACGAGGAAAAACATTTCAAGGTTTACTTTTATTCTGAGTTTTTTACGCAGCGATGCAAAATTGTAGAAGAACCGGGAGTTTTTTCCTTCTATATAAATAGGG
>Ga0206987_1002_pt1 | contig 115084 bp, 115 predicted proteins | sample Alteio_BWMinCont_11_FD_153281 | JGI IMG/M metagenome (GOLD analysis project Ga0206987, IMG submission 153281) | Enriched cells from forest soil in Barre Woods Harvard Forest LTER site, Petersham, Massachusetts, United States -... | ecosystem: Environmental > Terrestrial > Soil > Temperate forest... | reverse complement strand
CCCGCAATTCAGGCGCAACCGCTTCCACGATCAGAGCCTTCAGCACCGGATTGGTCAGTGCGTAGAACAATCCATAAACAGCCATGGCAAGCCAGATGGTAGCAACATTGGGTGCAACCGCAAAAATGAAGTACACCGCCGCAAAAACCAGGTAGCCAAAAGCAGCCAGGACGCGGCGCGAAGAGCGATCGCTCAGATGGCCCATGGGCCAGGAAAACAGGGTGTAGGTCACGTTGAAAACCAGGCCCAAGAGTGGCGCATGGGTCGCCGGAATGCCCAGGTTCTGGGCCCGGAGGACTAGAAACATGTCACTGGAGTTTCCCAACGAGAAAAAAGTCACCGCTAGCAGCACGAAATAGAACTTGCCAGGAAAGTGTGCGGCGCTCCTAGCAGTAGAAGGTTGCTGGTGATTCGGGTTTGTTTCTCGCTCTCTTCTGACTTCTCGAATTCCGAAAAACGCCACGGCGACGCATAACGCACCGGGCATGGCGGCGAACCAGAAAACGCCGCGCAGACCATAGTGCGGCAGCAGTAAAAGCGCCAGCAGCGGCCCGGCGATGGCGCCGGCTGAGTCCATGGCCTGCAAAAGGCCGTAGGCAGAACCGAGACGGGACGCGGGCACCGAGTCGGCCAGCATCACGTCGCGTGTAGTGCCACGAATCCCTTTGGCGAAGCGGTCGGCAAAGCGAATGCCGAGAACCTGTCCCCAGGAACTGACGAGCGCCAGCAGTGGTTTTACCGCATTGGCGACAAGATACCCGGAGACTACGACCGGCTTGCGGCGCTTCACGCGGTCGGCAAGGTATCCGGAGAACAGCTTGGCGAACGAAGCTACGCTCTCGGCGATACCCTCGATGATGCCGAGTTGGGCGGGGCTGGCGCCGATCGACGCCAGGAATGCCGGCAGGACCCAGTACGCCATCTCGCTGGCGGTATCGTTCAGGAGTGATGTGGCCCCAAAGGCAAACAGGTTGCGGGAACCACGGTCAGGAGTATCCTGCGAGACGTCCACCATGAAAATCTTGTATCACATCGGAAGCGGTGGGGAGAGAAAGAGGAAAAGCAGATTCCTCCCTTCGGTCGGAATGACCAAGGGTAAGGTGGAATGGCAAAGAAGATAAAGACTTCAGTACATGGCGTCGTACTTGGTGACTTCCCAGTCGCCGCCCTTGTTTTCGAGTGTGACTGAGAACAACTCTTTGTAGGTGCCCGATTCGCCCTCATTGGTACGGCGCTTGCCGCGGTAGTGGAGGATGCGGAGCGGGGGTGCGTCCTCCCAGTCCACCAACTTCCAGGAAACCAACGGGTGTTTGGCTTCGGAGTCACAGATGAAGGCGGCGTATTTGCGGCGGTAGTCGTGCTCCCACTTGGTTAATTCCTCTTTGCATTGGCCATCGCGCATAGCGTCCAGATATTTTGCAGCAATGCGTTCGGAGTTGCGGTCCCGCAGAGGGTTGAGCGAGATGGTGTTGGGAACGCCAGATAGGGGATCGTGATCCTCGGAACGTGCTAGCACGGGGCCCTGATGATTCAGCCACATGAGATAGCCGAAGAAGATCATGAGCAGGATACCGCCGGCGCCGGCAGCGATCCACACTTGTGTGCGGTTGGACTCCATCCTAAGGAGAGTTTAGCGCCCGGGAAGGTAAGGGCTAGATTACGGCGGTGACCTGCGCAAGGACATGTACGAATGGGCGGCTGTCTCCGTCGGATCCTGGCGACTTTGGGATTAGAACGCCGCGGGCCATTGTTGGGCACCGTGGTAGATCGCGAGGATCATAATACGTTCATGCTCAACGCGATAAGCGACGATAAAAGGCGAGTTCGAAACGACAAGTTCCCGGGTGCCTGCGACCCGGCCGGGTCTGCCCGACATAGGGAACGTGGTGAGCCGTTCGACACTAGTGACGATACGCATGGTGATCCGCACAGCGACGTCTTCGCTGTTGGATAGCGCAATGTAATCGCGAGCTCGATCGAGTTGTTGAGTTGCCTGTTCGGCCCATACGATCATTGGCTAGCGCGACCGGTGCTTTTGAGACGCCTTGCAACCTCCTCGTGGCTGACGACGCGGCCTTTCCGGACATCCTCCAACCCCTTGCGCACCAATGCATCCTGGTAGGCGTGCATTTCGATGTAGTTGGCGATGGCCTCATTGATGAGATAACTGCGAGGGCGATCCTGCGCAGCGGCAAGCGAATCGAGCGCATCGATCTTTTCAGCGTCGGCACGGAAGCTGATGGTTTTTTCCGTATTGGACATAATACGTTATCTATAACATGTATTATCTTGTGATACAAATAAAAAAAGGGCGCAGCTTGAAAAACTGCGCCCTTTCAAGACTCCACAAAGCTACTCGGCTTTGTCTTCGCCTTCGGCACCGGGGGTGGGATGCTCCACACCACCCTGGGCTTCGGCTTCTTCCATGGCGCGCTTGTTTTCTTCGGCGCGCTTGGAGCGGGCTTCGGCTCGCTTCTGGCGTTTCTCGTCGAGCACCTTTTCGCTGCCCAGCAATTCGATGAAGGCATTGTCGGCGCCGTCACCCTTGCGCCAGCCGGTGCGAACGATGCGCAAGTAGCCGCCGTTGCGATCTCCGAAACGGGGGCCGATGGTGTCAAAGAGTTTATCCACGGCGGCACTGGTCATCAGGTAGGCGAGCGCCTGACGGCGTGCAGCCAGGTCGCCACGCTTGCCGAGGGTAATCATCTTCTCGACCAACGGGCGCATGGCCTTGGCTTTGGGGACGGTGGTCTCAATGCGCTCTTCGACGATGAGCGATGTGACCAAATTGCGCAGCAAGGAACGGCGGTGCGAAGTGTTACGCCCCAGTTTCCATCCGGCTACTTTGTGACGCATAAGAGAATCCTTGGTTTCTGGTTTCTAGTTCAGCAGGAACCGGGAAAGACGGGCGCGAACGCCCGTCCTCCACGAATCCTTTACAGATCGTTATCACCATACGCCGAAGCCGGCAGAATCTGGTTGGACGTTGGTCCGGGCACGGCGTTGCCTTGTTCGTCAATTTTCATACCCAGGCTCAAGCCCATGGTCGAGAGAATTTCCTTGATCTCGTTCAGCGACTTGCGGCCGAAATTCTTGGTCTTGAGCATTTCGGCTTCGGTCTTCTGCACCAGTTCGCCGATGGTCTGAATGTTCGCGTTCTTGAGGCAGTTGTAGCTGCGCACGGAGAGCTCCAGCTCTTCGACGGAACGGTTCAGGTTCTCATTGCGAATTTCCGGCTTGCGTTCTTCGCTGGAACTCGAGGTCTCGATATCTTCCTCGAAGTTGATGAAGATGTTCATGTGGTCCTTCAGCAGCTTCGCCGCCAGGCCGATAGAGTCGGCCGGGGTGATGGAGCCGTTGGTCCAGACTTCGAGCGTGAGCTTGTCGTAATCGGTGATCTGACCGAGACGCGCCGCTTCCACGGTGTAGTTGCACTTGCGCACCGGGGAGTGGACGGAATCGATGGGGATAAAACCGATGCCGAGATCATCCTCGAAATTCTTGTCGGCGGAGACGTAGCCACGGCCGCGCTTGAGGCGCATTTCCATGTCGAGCTTGCCGCCTTCGCTGACGGTGGCGACGTAGACGTCCTTGTCGAGCACCTCAACGTCGGCGTCGGCCTCAATCATTCCCGAGGTCACGATTCCGGGCTGGTCGGCGCGCAGATAGATGGCTTTAGGCGCGTCGCCGCTCAGCTTGAAAGGAATCTGCTTGAGGTTGAGGATAATGTCGGTTGCGTCCTCAACCACTCCGGGGATCGATTGGAACTCGTGCAGCACGCCATCGATCTTGACTGCGGTTACGGCCGCGCCTTCGATGGAAGACAGCAGCACGCGACGAAGTGCGTTGCCGATGGTGGTGCCGAAGCCGCGTTCAAAAGGCTGGGCCCAGAAAATGCCGTATTTATCGGTGAGGGTTGAAGTATCAACCGCCAGACGTTTCGGTTTTTGAAAACCTTTCCAAAGCATGTGTTTCTCTCCTTCGGCCGTTTGGCTCGGCTGAGACTCCCTGAAGCGGTCCTACTACAGGTCAGGCGCCTCAAACCGGCTGATCTGGCACGAAAAGTGGACCAGACAAAATCTGTAACACTAGAAGCAAATATCCTTCGCTACGCTCAGGATGACGCGGTTGGGCTCAGACGCCCAACCAAACGGCGTTACTTGCTGTACAACTCCACAATCAGCTGCTCGTTAACCGGCAACTGAATTTCTTCGCGTTTGGGCAGTGACAACACCTTGCCCTTGAAGTTCTCGCGATCGATTTCGAGCCAGCCCGGCGCATTCTGATGGCTGGCGAATTCCTTGGCCTGTTCGAGAATCGCGAGCTTCCTACTGCTCTCACGGATGGTAATCTCATCCCCGACATTCGCCTGGTAGGAGGGAATGTTGACCTTGCGGCCATTCACGTGAACATGGCCGTGACGCACCAACTGGCGGGCTTGACGGCGGGAGATGCCGAAACCGATACGATGCACAACCGTGTCCAAACGACGCTCCAGTTGCTGCAAGAGCAGTTCGCCGGTTACACCCTGGGAACGCGCGGCCTTTTCAAAGTAGTTGCGGAACTGGCTCTCCTGGGCGAAGTACATGCGCTTGGTCTTCTGCTTCTCGCGCAGTTGCAGACCATAGCCCACGATTTTCGCCTTGCGGTCCTTACCGTGCTGGCCGGGAGCGAAGTTGCGCTTCTCGAGGGGACACTTATCGCTGAAACATTTTGGGCCTTTGAGGAAGAGCTTGATGCCCTCGCGGCGGCAGAGACGACATACGGGATCAGTGTAACGTGCCAAGTTGCTTCTCCTTTAGATGACCGGTTTACAGGTTTGGCTTCACCCTTCTTCCCGGACGGTTAATGCGTCGTCGGTCGTCGGTCGTTCGTCGTTGGCTAACGGCGCAGCGGCTTAAAGCCGCAATAATCTTTCTACATCAGCTGTTGGCTCTTGGCTAAAGGCTAAGAGCCAAAGGCCAAGAGCTTTTCTCACACTCTACGGCGCTTCGGCGGACGGCAACCATTGTGCGGTATCGGGGTTGCGTCCTTGATGTTGCGCACTTCAATGCCAGCCGCTGCCAGGGCGCGAATGGCGGACTCACGTCCGGAGCCAGGACCGCTGACACGGACTTCGACGCTGCGAACACCGTGATCGCGGGCCATGCTGGCAGCGCTTGAAGCAGCCTGCTGAGCAGCGAACGGAGTGCCCTTGCGGGAACCGCGAAAGCCCAGAGAACCGGAACTCTTCCAGGAGAGCACGTTGCCCGCCTGATCGGCGATGGTCACGATGGTGTTGTTGAACGACGCCTGAATATGGGCGATGCCATGCGACACATGCTTGCGTTCCTTCTTCTTGAAGGTTTTCTTTTTGCCCTTTTTCTCCGGCGCTGCCGGCGCGCCAGTGGCGGGCGTTGCTCCTGCTGCTTGTTTTGCCATAGATTCCTTCGCCTTTAGCTATCGGCTGTTGGCTTCTAGCCAAAAGCCAAAAGCTGAGTTATGTCTTTGTTGCCGCCTTCTTCTTCTGGGCGACGGTTCCCTTGCGCGGGCCCTTGCGGGTGCGCGCATTGGTGTGAGTACGCTGTCCGCGAACCGGCAAATTGCGGCGGTGCCGGTAGCCGCGGTAAGAGCCAATCTCGATGAGACGCTTGATGTTCATCGAGACTTCCTTACGCAGATCGCCTTCGACCAAACCTTCCGACTCGATGACCTGGCGGATTCGGTTGACCTCGTCCTCGCCCAGGTCCTGGACCTTCTTCATGGGCTCGACTTTGGCCTCGTCAAGAATGTGGGCGGAACGCGAAACGCCGATGCCGTAGATATAGGTCAACGCAATGTTGATGCGCTTGGTGCGTGGGAGGTCGACGCCTGCAATACGGGCCATAGTTGTCTTTTATCCTTGTCGCTGCTTGTGCTTTGAATTCTCGCAGATCACCCGCACCACACCCTTGCGGTGGATGACCTTGCACTTGTCACAGATTTTCTTTACTGATGCTCGTACTTTCATAAAACCCCAACTTTCAGCTATCAGCATTTAGCCGTCGGCAAAACCACTGCGGCGAATGCGGAGGCTCATTTATAGCGATACACAATCCGTCCGCGATTGAGGTCGTAGGGGGAAAGCTCCACTGCGACTTTGTCTCCAGGCAAAATTCGTATGAAATTCTTGCGCATTTTGCCCGAAACGTGCGCCAGTACCTGGTGCTTGTTCTCCAGTTCCACCTTGAACATGGCATTCGGCAGCGGTTCCAGGACCGTTGCCATAACTTCAATCGCGTCTTCTTTGCTCATTCGCTCCTTAAGAAGCTCTAAGCCATTGGCTCTTCGCCCTTAGCTAACAGCCAAGAGCTAAAAGCTAACAGCCCCTACTGCGTCAAAATCACCGGGCCATCTTTGGTCACGGCCACACAATGCTCGAAGTGGGCGCTGCAACTTCCGTCTACCGTTACTGCCGTCCACTTATCTTCCAGCACCCGAGTGCCCGGCTTGCCGAAATTCACCATGGGCTCGATGGCGAGCACCATGCCTTCGCGCAACTTCGCACCTTGGCCGCGGTCCCCAAAATTCGGGATCTGCGGTTCCTCGTGCAACTTGGTACCAATCCCGTGCCCTACGAACTCGCGGACCACGCTGAATCCGCTGGCTTCAACCCATTCCTGGACTGCGGCCCCGACATCACCGACCGTATTTCCGACCACAGCCTGCTCGATTCCCTTGTACAGCGAGGCTTCTGTAACCTCGAGCAGCTTGCGAACTTCCGGCTTTACCGAATCGTCCACTGGAACGGTTATGGCGGCGTCGCCGTAATAGCCATCGAGCACTACACCGCAATCGATGGAAACAATGTCGCCAGCCTTGAGCACCCGCTTTTCCGAGGGGATGCCGTGAACGATCTCCTCGTTCACCGAAGTGCAAAGCACGCAAGGATAATTGTAGTAACCCTTGAACGCGGGCTTTGCGCCCAGATCTTTAATCTTCTTCTCAGCGGCGCGCTCCAAATCCATGGTGGTGACGCCGGGAGCGACCAGACCGCTCAGCAAATTCAACACTTCCCGGACGGCGCGGCCGCTACGCCGCATCTTGTCAATTTCCGCCGTCGATTTACAGACAATTGCCATTCATGCGCCGGAAGCGTGGCGTTCAATCTCCTGGAAAATCTGCTGCGACACCTGATCCACCGGCAAATTGCCAGCCACCGAAACCAGCCGTCCTTTGCGGGCGTAATACTCGGCTACGGGGCGGGTCTGGGAGTCGTAGGCCTGCAAGCGTTCCCGGATCACGTCCTCGCGATCATCGTTACGAGTGACCAGCTTGGAACCGTCGAGGTCGCAAAGTTCATCGACTCGCGGTGGCTGAAGATGGACGTTGTAAATGTGTCCACAGACAGGGCAGGTCCTGCGTCCAGTGAGCCGGAGCAATAAGTCATTATAATCCACGTCGATGCGGATCACAATCGGCAGGCACCGGGCCCGGTTCGGTTTGTCAAAGACCTCGTGCTCAAAATAAGCGTCCAACCAGCCCGCCTGAGCGGCTGTGCGGGGGAATCCATCGAGAATGAAACCGCGTTCGCAATCCGCCTCCCGCAGGCGTTCTGCGACCATGTCATACAACAATTCGTCCGGCACCAGGTCACCGCGTGCCATGATGTCCTTGGCCAGCATCCCCAGCCGGGTGCCATTCTTCACGTGGGCCCGCAGAATGTCTCCAGTAGAGATCTGCGGGATCTCGTAATGCTCGGCAATCAGCTTGGCCTGCGTGCCTTTACCGGCGCCGGGCGGTCCGAGCAGTACGATTGGTCCGATACTGCGCGAAGTGTGATCCGCCATCCAACCGGCCCCGTATATCCCCCGTTCAATCTACCCGGCCGTTTTCCGGATTGCCGGGCACAACCAACTTCCCGACCGGCAACCGCCGGCGTTACGTCATGCCCAGGTGCGGCGGCCACGGATGCGCCCGCTCTTGGGAGTGAACCCGTCGTAATGCCGCATGATCAGTTGCGCCTCGATCTGGGTCACGGTGTCCATAGCGACGCCGACCACGATCAGCAACGAAGTGCCGCCGAAGTAAAAAGTGACACCCAAACCATTCGTCATCCAAGTAGGCAGACGTTCAAAGAACGCTCCCACGGGGCCATAAAGGTGGTTCAAGTGAATGCCGGCGATCATCCACTCGGGAATGAACGAGATGATTATCAAGTACAGGGCGCCCACCAGGGTAATGCGCGTCAGGATTTCGTTGATGTGGTCAGCGGTGCGCTTGCCGGGACGTATGCCGGGAATGAACCCGCCATACTTCCGCATGTTGTCGGCAACTTCATTGGGGTTGAACACGATCGACACGTAGAAGTAGGCGAAGAAAATGATTCCGACGGCGTAGAGAAGAGTATAGAGAGGCTCGCCCCAACCCAAAGCGCGAATGAGATCGCCGAAATAGCGGTTGTTTTTGAAGCCCTGAAGTACCATCTGCGGCATGGTCAAAATCGAAGAAGCGAAGATGACTGGCATGACGCCACCGGCATTCACGCGCAGGGGCAAGTGAGTGGACTGACCGCCCATGACTTTTCGCCCAACGACGCGCTTGGCATACTGCACCGGAATGCGGCGCTCGCTGCGTTCGACGTACACGATGAACGCCACAACCAGAACCATCAGGGCAACCAACATCGCCATGGCCACTGGAGTGAACGGCCCCCAAGCGGCGTTCTTGGTTTTGTCGATGAGGTCGGCGACGCCGCGCGGCAGACCAACCACAATGCCGGCGAAGATCAGCAGGGACATGCCATTGCCCACACCGCGTTCGGTGATCTGTTCGCCCAGCCACATGATGAACGCGCTGCCGGTAGTGAGAGTGAGCATGGTCATCAGAATAAAGCCGTAGCCGGGATTGACCACGAAATCGCCAGATTTCATCAGGCTGAGGGCGATGCCCAGCGACTGCACGGAGCTAAGGATTACGGTCAAATACCGCGTCCACTGGGTGATTTTCTTGCGGCCCAGTTCGCCCTCTTTTTGCAGCTTGGCGAGTGGCTCATAGACGACCGTCAACAACTGCAAAATGATGGATGCCGTGATGTACGGCATAATTCCGAGGGCGAAGATGGTGAGGCGGCGGAGCTGGCCGCCGGAGAACAAATCCACGAAACCCAGGAAGGTGCCGCGATTCTGCTCGAAAAATTGCTGGAGGCGATCCGCATTTACGCCGGGAGTGGGGATGTGGCCGCCCAGGCGATACACAGCGAGCAGACCCAGGGTAAACAGAATGCGCCTGCGCAGGTCAGGAATACGAAAGATGTTGGACAGTTTCTCCAGCATTACTGCAAGACCTCGAACTTGCCGCCGGCCTTGGTGATCTTCTCCTGAGCCGACTTGGAAAATTTGTGGGCGTGAATGGTGAGCGCCTTGGAGAGTTCGCCGTCACCCAAAATCTTGACCGGGTGTTTGGTGCTGATGACGCCCGCCTTGCGCAGAACATCGGGCGTGATGGTAGTTTCGCCGAGACCGGCCAAGCGGTCCAGGTTCACGATGTTGAATTCCTTGCGGAAGATATTGGTAAAGCCGCGCTTGGGCATGCGGCGATGCAACGGCATCTGGCCGCCTTCAAAACCACGCATCATTCGCGAACCGCTGCGCGAACGCTGGCCCTTATGGCCGCGAGCGGAAGTCTTGCCCATGCCGGAACCCATCCCACGTCCGACGCGCTTCTTGTTTTCCGCCGCCTTCTTCGGTGCTCGAATGTTGGAGAGATTCATAAATACGCTCTTGGCCTTTAGCTCTTAGCTCTTGGCTACCACGATCTCTACCAGGTGCGGGATCTTGGCCACCATGCCACGAATCGCGGCATTGTCAGGACGCTCGATCACCTGGTTGAGCCGGGTAAAGCCCAATCCCTTGACTACTCTTTTGTGTTTCACCGGAGTACAAATTGCGGAACGCACCCACTTTAAGTGGATCTTGCCGCTGGCCGGGGTCGATTTCTTTGCCGTCATTGCGAATCCTCTTCCTGCTACAACTCTTGCGCGGACTTGCCGCGCATCGCAGCCACGTCCGCCCGGTTCTTCAAATGCTTGAGCGCATCAAAAGTGGCTTTGATCACGTTGTGCGGGTTGGTGGTGCCGATGGATTTGGTGAGCACATTCTGAATTCCAACCGAGGTCATCACCGCACGCACTGCTCCGCCCGCGATCACGCCTGTGCCTTCGGGAGCCGGCTTCAGCAATACTCTGCCCGAGCCGAACTTTCCGAGCACGATATGTGGGATGCTGGTCTGGGTAAGGTTGACCCTGATCAGGTTCTTTTTCGCCGACTCAATTCCCTTGCGGATGGCCTGGGGGACTTCTTTGGCTTTGCCTGAACCGTATCCGACAATGGCAGCGCTCGGGTCGCCGACCACTACCAGAGCGGCGAAGGAAAGGTTCTTGCCTCCCTTGACCACTTTTGTGACCCGGTTAATGTTTACGACCTGGTCTTTCAACTGGTAGGCGCCCGCATCGAGTTTCTTTATTACTGTTGGCATTCGGCTCTCTTCTCTTTAATTTCTATCTCTTTAGAACTGCAATCCCGCTTCGCGGGCGGCGTCGGCCAGCGCTTTGACCCGTCCGTGATAAATATAGCCGCCGCGATCGAACACAACTTTCGTGATCCCCTTGGCTTTGGCGCGCTCGGCAATGGCTTTGCCGACGGACTTGGCTGCGGCCACGTTGCCGCCGGTACGCTTCTCGCTCTTCTTGCCTTCGGCGGAGTGGGCGGACACGAGCGTGGCGCTGTGGAGATCGTCAATCACCTGCACATAAATATGATTCAACGAGCGGTACACGTTCAGGCGCGGGCGCTCGGCGGTGCCGAGAACCTTTTTGCGGATGCGCTTGTGCACGTGCCGCCGGTTGGTGTTCTTTGAAGTTCTAGTCAGCATTTCTTCTGTCCTTGGTCGTTCGTCCCGGGTTTCTGTACCGGGTGGCGCTGCGCGCCCATTCAATCGGAGATCCTTCGCTTCGCCCAGGATAGCGGCAGCAGGCCCCCCGCTCACGCCCCCTGAGCGCCATTACTTCGCTCCGGTCTTGCCCACCTTCTTCTTCAAACGTTCTCCCGCGTAGCGCACGCCCTTGTTTTTGTACGGGTCGGGCGGACGCAAGCCTCGCATCTCGGCTGCGACTTGGCCTACTTTTTGGCGGTCGATGCCGGTGACCGTTAACTTGGTCTGCTTTGGATCCACTGCAACTTCGATGCCCGAAGGCAGCGGATACTCAATGGGATGAGAATAGCCGAGGCTGAATACGACGGTTCCCTTCCCTTTCAATTCCGCGCGATACCCGATGCCGACGATTTCCAAATCGCGTGTCCAGCCCTTGGTGACACCTTCGACGGCGTTGTTGACCAGCGCCCGCGCCAGTCCATGCAGTGCGGCCTGGGAATCGTTCTCGCGAATCGCGACCAGGTTGCCGTCCTGCTGTTGAACGCGAATGCCTGCAGGCAGGGACGTATCCAACTTGCCCTTGGGGCCCTGGACGGCGACAGTGTTGCCTTCGATTTTGACCGTCACTCCCTTGGGGAGCGGGATCGGCTTTTTTCCAATTCGTGACATAAAGGTCAGCTCTTAGCTGCTAGCTTCTAGCCGCTAGCTCTTCGTTGGCTTTAGCTAATAGCTAGCAGCTAGTAGCTAGAAGCTCCCTACCAAACTTCGCACAACAACTCGCCGCCCAGACCCTGTTTGCGGGCCTGGCGTCCGGTCATCACGCCGCGGGGCGTGGTGAGGATGTTGATGCCGAGGCCGCCGAGCACGCGGGGAATCTCGGTGCGGCGCACGTAGACGCGGCAGCCGGGACGCGAGACCCGGGCCACATTCGAGATGGCCGCCTCGTTGCCGTTGCCATACTTCAAATAAATGCGCAGGACTTTGTGTCCTTCCTCTTCCGTGGCCTTCACGTTGGCGATATAGCCCTCCTCTTTGAGGATGCGGGCAATCTCCGCCTTCAGCTTGGAAGCAGGAACATCCACTTTCTGGTGCCGTGCGCTAATCGCGTTGCGAATGCGCGCCAGCATGTCTGCGACCGGATCGGTCAACCTCATGTTTTGCTTTCTCCTCAGCCGCCCGTTAGCTTCCGCGATGCTCCGCGAAGAACCTGCGGCGACTTGTTCTCTTACCAGGACGACTTCGAAACCCCAGGAATTTCTCCCCGCAAGGCCAAGCCGCGGAAACACAGGCGGCAAAGGCCAAACTTGCGGATGAACGCGCGCGGACGTCCGCAGATCTGGCAGCGGTTGTGCTTGCGCGAAGAAAACTTGGGCTTTCTTGCGTCCTTGACTCGTTTTGCGGTTGTAGCCAAATTAAAGCTCCTAGCTTCTGGCTTCTAGCTGTCAGCTAGAAACCTAAACACTTCTTTACGGCCGGAACGGCATGCCTAAATGCCGCAACAGCGTTCGCGCCTGATCGTCACTGGCGGCGGTGGTCACGATGGTGACGTTCATTCCCTTTTGCTTATCGACCTTGGCGTAATCGATCTCCGGAAAGATCAACTGATCGTGCAGGCCAAGGGTGTAGTTACCGCGACCGTCGAATGACTTGGTCGACACTCCGCGAAAATCGCGCACGCGGGGAAGGACCACGTTGACCAGGCGGTCGAAAAATTCGTACATACGGTCACCGCGCAGGGTGACCATGGCGCCGATTGACTGGCCGGCGCGAACTTTGAAGGCGGCGATAGATTTCTTGGCGCGGGTCACGACCGGCTTCTGGCCGGTAATCTGGCCCAGTTCATTGACAGCCGGATCCATCACCTTGGCATTCTGCGTGGCCTCGCCCATACCCATGTTGACCACGATCTTGTGGAGATGCGGCACGGCCATCGGGTTCTTGAAGGAAAACTCCTTCATCAGCGTAGGCGCAATTTCTTTCTTAAACCGCGCTTTCAGGCGTGGAGTCTCCTTGGCGCTATGACGCGCGACTTCGGGAGCCCGTTGCTCCTCTTGTGCGCCGCCTTTTTTGTCCTTCTTGTCTTTTGCCATTGTCTCGGTACCTTCGCCCCTGGCTTGCAGCTTCCAGCTATCAGCCAACAGCTAATCGCCTATTTGTCTAAGGTCGTTCCGCACTTCTTGCACACGCGAACTTTGCGGTCGCCCCGAACTTCACGGCCGATGCGCACCGGGCCGCAAGTCGAACACACCAGTTGCACGTTGGAAAGCGCGATGCGGCTCTCCTGCTCGGCAATCCCACCCTTGACGTTGCGCTGCGGGTTGGGGCGCACGTGTTTTTTCACCATCATGACGTGCTCGACCAGAAGCTTGTTGTCACCAGGAAACACGCGCAGAACGCGTCCTTCTTTGCCCTTGTCGCGACCGGTGATCACTTTCACCGTATCGTTGCGGCGAATGTCGACTCGTTTATGTCCAGTTGCTGCGGTTGCCATTTCTATCCCCAGTTTCGAGTTTCTAGTTTCCGGTTTCTAGTGAACGACCCTTGAAACCGGCTTAAAGCACTTCCGGCGCCAGCGACACAATTTTCAAGAACTTCTTTTCGCGCAACTCGCGGGCGACCGGCCCGAATACGCGCGTCCCCACCGGCTCGCCGGCATCGTTGATCAGCACGGCGGCGTTGGTGTCAAAGCGGATGTAGGTGCCATCGCGGCGGCCATATTCTTTTCGAGTACGCACGATGACCGCTTTGACAACTGTGCCTTTTTTCACCTGACCATCAGGTGCCGCTTCTTTCACGCTGGCCGTGATCACATCGCCCAGACCGGCATTCAATCCGGTGGAACCGCCCAGCGGCAGAATCATCTGCAGCTTGCGGGCGCCGGAGTTGTCGGCGACTTCGAGCATGCTTCTCATCATCACGGCCATAATTCAATCTCCCTGAACCACAATCTCTTAGGAAGCAACCTCGGTGACCACTTCGGGCACCAGAGTGGCGCGTCGAACCACCTGCTTCAGTCGCCAGCGCTTCAGCTTTGAAAGCGGGCGAGTCTCTTCGAGCCGGACCACGTCGCCGATATGCGCTTCGTTCTTCTCGTCGTGAGCGTAGAACTTTTTGGATTTCGAAACCACACGTCCGTAGAAGGCATGTGATTTCTTGCGCACGACTTGCACCACGATGGTCTTCTGCATGCGGTTCGACACCACTTCGCCGACTACTTCCTTGCGGCGTCCGGCGGCCTGCTGAATATTAGTCTCGGCCATTAACTCTTCTCCGTCTTCGCGGCGGCCAGTTCCCGCTCGCGGGCAATAGTCTTTACGCGGGCGATGTCCCGGCGCAAGCCGCGGATCTTCTTCAAGCTTTCCGTCTGGCCCATGTTGAGCTGGAACTTCAGCTTGAAGAGTTGATCGTTGAGATCACTCTCCTGGTGCTTAAGTTCGTCGTCGTTCAAGTTGCGGACTTTGTCGGGTTTCATAATAGTTACCAGTTCTTAGTGGACCGCTGATTCGCGTTTCACAAACACGGTGCGCAGCGGCAGCTTGTGCGAAGCCAAACGCATGGCTTCCGAGGCGTCCTGCAAGCTGACGCCTTCCATTTCAAACAGAATCTTTCCGGGGCGAACCACGGCCACCCAATGATCGGGCGCTCCTTTGCCTTTACCCATACGGGTTTCGGCGGGCTTCTTGGTGACCGGCTTGTCGGGAAACAGCCGCAGCTGGATCTTGCCGCCGCGCTTGACGAAACGCGTCATGGCTACGCGGGCGGCTTCAATCTGCCGGTCGGTAATCCAGCCGGGCTCGAGCACTTTCAATCCGTAGTCGCCAAACGTCAGCTCGCTTCCGCGCCAGGCTTTGCCGGTCATACGGCCGCGCTGCTGCTTGCGGTACTTCACTTTTTTCGGCATCAACATAAATACGCTCTTGGCCTTTGGCTCTTGGCTATTAGCTCAGATCTCAAAATGCGCCCGCAGCCTGTTGCGGCTCACGTTTCTTGGCCGGGAGAATCTCGCCTTTATAAACCCAGCACTTCACGCCGATCACACCGTACGTGGTACGCGCTTCGGTGAAACCGTAGTCAATATCGGCGCGTAATGTGTGCAACGGCAACCGCCCTTGGAGATACCACTCCGAGCGGGCAATTTCGTTTCCGTTCAAGCGTCCGCTCACGCGGACCTTGATTCCCTTGCAACCGAAACGCAACGCCGAATCTACGGCTTTACGCATGGCGCGGCGGAAACCGACGCGCTTTTCCAGTTGCAACGCGATCGCTTCCGATACCAGCTGGGCATCGAGTTCCGGCTTGTGCACTTCCTGAATGTCGACATAAACCTCGCGCGAGGTCCGCTTTTGCACGTCCTGCTTGAGCTTGTCGATCTCGACACCTTTGCGTCCGATGATGATTCCAGGACGCGCGGTCTTAATAATGACCCGCAGCTTGTTACCGGGACGCTCGATTTCGATGGAGCTGACGCCCGCCGACTTGAGCTTTTCCTTGAGCTCGTTCTTCAGCTTGACGTCTTCCAGCAAAAGCTTGTCGTAGTCGCGCTCGACAAACCAGCGGGACTTCCAGGGCTTGGTGTAGCCGAGCCGGAAACCGTATGGATGAACTTTTTGTCCCATCTTTTCTCCTGTAGCGCCGGCGCTACTTCTTAGCTGCCACTTTCTTCTTCTGGTTGACAGCGGACTTCTTCTTGCCCGCAGTTTTCTTCGCTGGAGCCGCGGCGTGAGCTTCCCCAACCACATGGGTCACAGCTTCGCCATTCTTGCCACGCTCTGCCAGTTCAATCTCGATATGGGCGATACGCCGCACGTAGCGGAATGCCCGGCCCATGGGAGCGGGGCGGATTCGCTTCATACGCGGACCATCGCCAGCCACGGCGCGCTTCACGTAGAGGCTGTCAACGTCGACGTCGAGACCCTTCTCCGCGCTCAGGTAATTGGCGTTCTCCAATGCCGAGCGCAACAATTTCTCAACCGTCGCAGCCACGCGTTTCTTGGTAAAGGTAAGCGTGTTGAGCGCATCTTCAACGCGGCGTCCCTTGATCAGATCCAGCACCAGACGGGCCTTCTGCGGCGAGACGCGCATGTACCGGGCTTGAGCTCGAAATTCCATAGTCTTAATCTCTTCCATCCTGCCTTACGACTTCGACGCCGGAGCTGCCGGCGCTGCTGCCGGAGCCGCTCCGCCTGCCGGACTGATCGCTCCCGGACCGCCGGGTATCCCAGCGGGCTTGGCGGCAGTTTCGGTCGCTGCCCGCATGGAGTGCGCCTTGAACTGGCGGGTAAAACTGAATTCACCCAGCTTGTGGCCGACCATGTTCTCGGTGACGTACACGGGAATAAACTTCTTGCCGTTGTGCACTGCGATGGTGTGTCCCACAAATTCCGGAATCACCGTGGAGCGCCGCGACCAGGTGCGCAGCACCTTTTTCTCGTTGCGCGAGTTCATGGCTTCCACCCGCGATTGCAGGTAGCCATCTACGAACGGGCCCTTTTTGGTTGAACGTGCCATAAATCAGCTCTCAGCTTTCAGCCGTCAGCTAACGGCCTTGATATTGCGTTTCTACTTGCTTCTGCGGCTCACGATGAACTTGTCCGTCCGCTTGTTGTTGCGCGTCTTGTACCCGCGGGTCGGCTGTCCCCATGGAGTTACCGGGTGACGACCGCCCGAAGTCTTGCCTTCACCACCGCCGTGCGGATGGTCGACCGGGTTCATGGAAACGCCGCGGTTATGCGGACGCTTGCCCAGCCAGCGTGAACGTCCTGCCTTGCCGATGGTGATGTTCTCGTGATCCAGATTACCGACCTGTCCGATCGTGGCCAGACAATCCTGGGAAACTTTGCGGGTCTCGCCCGAAGGCAACTTGACCAGCGCGTACTCGGCCTCTTTGGCGACGAGCTGTGCAGCGCCACCTGCCGACCGCACCATCTGCGCACCTTTGCCCGGCTTCAATTCAACATTGTGAATCGTGGTGCCAGGAGGAATATTGCGTAACGGCAACGCATTGCCCACCAGAATATCGGCGTCGGGGCCGCTGACGATTTTTTGTCCAACCTTCAAGCCATCGGGCTGCAAGATGTAGCGTTTCTCGCCGTCGGCGTAGTTCAGCAACGCGATGCGCGCCGAGCGGTTGGGATCGTATTCAATGGAAGCTACGGTCGCGGGAATGCCGGTCTTGTCACGTTTGAAATCGATGATGCGCAGCTTCTTCTTGTGGCCGCCGCCCATGAACCAACTGGTGGTGTCGCCCGAGTTGCGGCGTCCACCGGTACGCGGCTTGGGCTCGGTCAACGGCTTGTACGGCTTGGTGCGCGTGATGTCGTCGTTGACGATCGTCGTCCGGTAGCGCAACGTCTGGGTCGTCGGTCGGTATGTCTTGATTGGCATAAAAGCTCTCAGCCTTCAGCTATCGGCTTTCAGCTTCTCACCGCCATCGCCTTTAGTGAAAGCTGATGGCTGAGAGCTGAAAGCTTCTTATAAGTTCTGGGCGTACTCCGGCATTTTTTCGCCGGTCTTCAACCGCACGTATGCCTTCTTCCAGTCGGGACGGTAACCGGCGAACTTGCCGCGCCGCCGTTCTTTTCCCGGATAGGTCGCGGTGCGAACCGAACGCACCTTGACTTTGAAGATGCTCTGCACGGCTTCTTTGATTTCGGTCTTGGTCGCCTTGGTCGCAACCTGGAAAACCAACGTGTTCTGATTCTCCTTGATGGCCAAGCCTTTCTCGGTAATGACGGGCCGGCGAAGAATCTGGTATGCCGATTTCATCAGGCCACCTCCGCCGCTTTTTCATGTTTGGTGCGACGCCGCGGCGACTTCGCTGCTTTTTTCGGGCTTCCTTCGCCCTCGGCCGCGTGTTTGTGACGCTTGGGCAACGAACTCTTCAGCGTTATCTGCAACTTCTCGATGGCTGGCTGCGAGAAGATTGCCCGGTCGTAGCGCAACAGCTGATAAGGATGAACCACGTTGCCACTGACCAGTTCCACCCCGTCGAGATTGCGTGAGCTCAGAACCAGATTACGGTTTCCGTGATTCGGAACTTCGATCAGCAACGCAGTACTGTCAACTTTCAGTTTGTCGAGCGCTTCACGGAAAGCCTTGGTCTTGACTTCCTTGAGGCTGAAGGCGTTGACCACGATCAGCTTGCCGTCGGCCAGCTTGGCGGCGAGCGCTGAGCGCAGCGCACCAAGAAGCTTCTTGCGCGGAAACGCGTAGTCATACGAACGCGGTTGCGGACCATGCACCGTGCCGCCGTGCCGCCATAGCGGTGAGCGAATGGAGCCGACTCGAGCGCGACCAGTGCCCTTCTGCTTCCAAAGCTTCTTGCCGGCTCCGGACACCAGCTTCTTGTTCTTGGTGGCGTGAGTTCCGGCGTGCCGGGCAGCGCGGTAGTGCTTCACCGCTTCCCAAAGCAGGTCTTCGTTGACTGCGCCGAAAACCTCGTCGTCGAGCTGGAGCGTACCGACTTTGCCGCCGCTCAGATTTTGTATGTCAATCGTTGCCATATGCTTTTCGTGTAGTTTCTTATGCCTTCTTGGCTGCGCGCTTGGCCGCCTTCAACGGATCCACCGTCGCCGAACCGGCAAATCCACGACGCTCTCTGGGCGGCTTCTTCGCTTTGGTGATCACCAGGTATCCGCCGTTGGGGCCGGGCACGCTGCCTTCCACGACCATAAGATTGTCTTCTTTGTCCAAGCCCAGCACCCGCAAATTGCGGACCGTGACACGAGCGTTACCCATGTGGCCCGACATCCGCATTCCCTTGAACACTCGCGAGGGGAACGCAGAGGAGCCGATCGATCCGGTGATCTGAAACATCGAACCGTGCGATTTCGGGCCGCCGGCAAAGTGATGCCGTTTGACCACGCCCTGGAAACCACGGCCCTTGCTAATGCCCACAACATCGACAAATCTTTCACCGTCAAAAATGTCGATCAGGACGCGGTCCCCGGCTTTGACTGCGCCATCGCCGTCCGCGGCAGCTTTCTCGTCGACCTCGACCGGCACCTCGCGAATGATTTTCACCGGCGGCAAATTGTTCTTGCCGAGATGACCCCTCATCGGCTTGGTCAGTCGCGACTCTTTTACAAATTCGACAAGGCCGATCTGCGCGGCGACGTAGCCATCTTTGGTAGCGGTCTTGTGCTGAGTGACCACACAGGGCCCAGCCTGCAACACGGTAGCGGGATGCACGTCGCCCTTGTCATCGAAGAGCTGCGTCATGCCGATCTTTTTTCCCAGAATTCCAGCTACCTTTGCCATTTCCTTCTCCGTTCCCAGCTTGGCCAGTGGCTATTGGCTGGGGAGCTTTCTACTTATGCTCTTTACCAAACGCTTTGATCTCCACATCCACACCAGCGGGAAGATCGAGCTTCATCAACGCATCCACGGTTTGTTGCGTGGGCTCGAGAATGTCGAGCAGGCGCTTGTGGGTGCGAATTTCGAACTGCTCGCGCGACTTCTTGTCCACGTGCGGTGAACGCAGCACGCAATATTTGTTCTTCATCGTGGGCAACGGTATCGGGCCCGCGATCTGCGCGCCAGTACGGCGGGCGGTTTCGACGATCTCACCCGTGGACTGGTCCAGGATGCGATAGTCGTAAGCCTTCAGCCGGATGCGAATTCTCTCTTTTCCAACCATGTTTCACTCTCTGTCCCCTCCCGGCGTTCCCGGGAGGAAAGAACTGGCGGCAGGATGCAAGCCGCTGAAATCACTTTCTACCTCAACCTTACTTCACGATCTCCGCAATCGTTCCGGCGCCTACCGTGTGGCCGCCTTCACGAATCGCAAATCGTAATCCCTTTTCCATTGCCACCGGCGTGATCAACTCGATCACCAGGCTGACGTTGTCTCCCGGCATCACCATCTCGGTCGCTTCCGGCAACTCCGCTACTCCCGTCACGTCCGTCGTCCGCAGATAGAACTGCGGCCGGTAGCCCTTGAAGAACGGCGTATGCCGCCCGCCTTCTTCTTTCGTCAAAATGTAAACTTCCGCCTTGAACTTGGTGTGTGGCGTAATCGATCCACCTTTCGCCAGCACCATCCCGCGCTCCACATCGTCTTTACCAATACCGCGCAAGAGCAGCCCAGCGTTGTCTCCCGCCAGCCCCTCGTCCAACTGCTTCTTGAACATTTCGACGCCCGTGACGACCGTCTTGCGAGTGTCGCGGAAGCCGACAATCTCCACTTCCTCGCCGACTTTTACCTTGCCGCGTTCAATACGTCCTGTGACCACCGTGCCACGGCCCGAGATCGAGAAAATATCTTCGATCGGCATCAGGAACGGCTTGTCCAGTTCGCGCGCCGGTTGCGGGATGCTCTTGTCCACCGCCTCCATCAGCTCGTCAATCTGCTTCTCCCACTTCGCCTCCCCGTTCAAGGCTCCCAGTGCCGAAAGTCGGACCACCGGAACTTTGTCCCCAGGAAACTGATAGGTCTTCAACAACTCGCGAACTTCGAGTTCGACCAGATCCAACAACTCGGGATCATCCACTGCATCGCACTTGTTCAGAGCCACCACGATGTAAGGCACGCCTACCTGACGCGCCAAGAGCACGTGCTCGCGGGTCTGCGGCATGGGACCGTCAGTCGCTGCCACCACCAAGATCGCGCCATCCATCTGCGCCGCGCCCGTGATCATGTTCTTGATGTAGTCGGCGTGGCCGGGGCAATCGACGTGTGCGTAGTGACGGTTCGCGGTCTCGTACTCCACGTGTGCCGTGGCAATCGTGATCCCGCGGGCCTTCTCTTCCGGCGCGTTGTCGATCGAATCAAACGACCGGAACAGAATCTTGGGGTTGTGCTTGGACAACACCTTGGTGATGGCCGCCGTCAACGTGGTCTTGCCATGGTCAATGTGACCAATCGTGCCCACGTTGCAGTGCGGCTTATTCCGTTCAAATTTTTCTTTCGCCATGTGCTCCTCAGCTATCAGCTGTCAGCTCTCAGCCTTCAGCTCAAAACTAAACCCTTGTCATTCCGAACCGCGTCAGCGGTGAGGAATCTATCTCTTCGGCCCTTGTGACCTACCAATGATCTCGTCTGCCTCACCGCGTGGCACTTCCTCATATCGCGCGAAGTGCATCGAATATTCGGCGCGGCCCTGGGTGCTGGAACGCATGTGGGTCGCATAGCCAAACATTTCCGCCAACGGCACGATGGCTTTAATCACCTGCGAACCGGCGCGATGTTCCATGCCTTCGATGCGTCCGCGGCGCGAACTCAGATCGCCCATGATGACGCCGGCATAATCTTCCGGCGTGACCACTTCGACCGCCATCACCGGCTCAAGCAGCACCGGCGAAGCCTTGCGGGCCGCCTCTTTGAACGCCATGGAGCCGGCGATCTTAAAGGCCATTTCGTTGGAATCCACGTCGTGGTAACTGCCGTCGTAGAGAATGGCCTTTACATCGACCATCTCGTAGCCCGCGAGGACGCCGCCTTCCATGGCTTCCTTGATTCCCTGGTCGATCGGCTTGATGAATTCCTTAGGGACGGAGCCGCCGATGACTTCATTGACAAACTCGTAGCCCTTACCCGGCTCGTTGGGTTCAATGCGAATCTTGGCGTGACCGTACTGACCGCGGCCGCCAGTCTGGCGAATGTACTTGCCCTCGGCTTCAGATTTCTTGCGGATGGTCTCGCGATAAGCCACTTGCGGCTTGCCGACGTTGGCTTCAACTTTGTACTCGCGCATCATGCGGTCGATGATGATCTCAAGATGCAGTTCGCCCATGCCGCTGATGATGGTTTGTCCGCTGTCGGGGTCGGTGTGAACCTTGAAGGTAGGATCTTCCTGGGCCAGCTTGGAGAGCGCCATGCCCATTTTTTCCTGGTCGGCCTTGGTCTTGGGTTCGACCGCGACTGAAATCACTGGAACCGCAAACGTGATGGATTCGAGCGCAATGGGATGGGTTTCATCGCAGATAGTGTCGCCGGTGCTGACGTTCTTCAAACCGACGGCGGCACAAATATCGCCCGCCAGAATCTCGCTGATGTCTTCGCGCTTATTGGCGTGCATCTTGAGCAGGCGGCCAATACGCTCCGTACGCCCTTTACCGCTGCTCAGCACTGAATCGCCCGACTTGACCTGTCCGGAGTAGACACGGATGAACGTCAACTGTCCGACAAAGGGGTCAGCCATGATTTTGAAGGCCAGGGCGGAGAAAGGTTCGTTGTCGGCTGGTTTACGGGTGACCACTTCGCCGTTGTCGGGATTGATGCCTTTGACTTCGCCAGCATCGATAGGGGAAGGCAGATAGTCCACTACGGCATCGAGCAGCGGTTGAATACCTTTGTTCTTGAATGCGGTGCCGACGACAACTGGAAATAATTTGAGTGCGATGGTGGATTTCCGCAGTGAGGCGCGCAATTCCGCGGGAGAAATAGTCTCCCCTTCCAAGAATTTGTGCAGCATTTCGTCGTCATTTTCGGCGACCGTCTCGACCAGTTGGGCGTGAAAAGCGTCGGCCTTCTTTTGCAGCTCAGCGGGAATGGGGCCGGTAACGTACTCGGCGCCGATGGTGTCGTCCTGCCAGGTAATGGACTTCATCTCGATGAGATCCACTACGCCTCTGAATTTATCTTCCTGGCCGATGGGGATCTGGATGGCGACGGGCTTGGCGTTGAGGCGCTTGCGGAGAGTGTCGACGGCATGTTCGAAATCGGCACCCATCTTGTCGATCTTATTAATGAAGCAAATGCGGGGAACGCCGTACTTATCGGCCTGGCGCCAGACCTTTTCTGACTGCGGCTGCACGCCGTGGACGGCGTCAAATACCGCGACCGCGCCGTCGAGCACACGCAAGGAGCGTTCGACTTCGGCGGTGAAATCCACGTGGCCGGGAGTATCAATAATATTGATGCGAATGTCGCGCCAGGTGCAGGTGGTGGCGGCGGAGGTGATGGTGATGCCGCGCTCCTGCTCCTGCTCCATCCAGTCCATGGTGGCAGTGCCTTCGTGGACCTCTCCGATGCGGTGCGTCTTTCCGGTATAGAAAAGGATGCGCTCGGTCGTAGTGGTCTTGCCGGCATCGATGTGGGCCATGATGCCGATGTTTCTGCACCGTTCTAATGGGACTGTTCTGGACACAGCTTTCTTTCTCTCTTCTTTTCTTAACTCTTGCTCGTTGGCGACTGAACCGGTCAAATCTTTAATCTCTCTTTGTTTCCTGAGACGTAGCTCGCTACGTCCCGCGAATTCAGAAAATCAGTTCTCTGTTCTCAGATCTCAGTTACCACCGGTAGTGGGCGAAGGCCTTGTTGGCTTCGGCCATGCGGTGAACATCTTCTTTCTTCTTGATGGCAGCGCCGCGATTGTTGGCGGCGTCGAGCAATTCATTGCTTAACTTGTCAATCATGCCTTTTTCACCGCGTCCGCGGGAGTAGGTGATGAGCCAGCGGATGGCCAGCGAAGTACGGCGGTCGGCATTCACCTCGACCGGCACCTGATAGTTGGCGCCGCCGACGCGGCGAGTCTTCACTTCGAGAAGCGGCTTGACGTTCTCCACCGCTTTCTTGAAGAGCTTCAGGGCATCGTCGCCGCCGCCCTTTTCCTGCAGGCGAGTCATTGAGGAATAGACAATCCTCTCGGCCGTGCTCTTCTTGCCGCCCCACATCATGCAGTTGACGAACTTAGTAACCAGGTCGGATCCGTAAACCGGATCGGACTCAGTTCCGCGTTTCGCGATATGTCCTTTTCGTGGCATTCAGCTTTTGCTCCTAAGCCTTGGGGCGCTTCGCGCCGTACTTCGAGCGGCTTTGTTTGCGACCGGCGACGCCCACGGCGTCCAGAGTGCCGCGGATCACGTGATAGCGCACACCCGGCAGATCTTTCACGCGGCCGCCGCGGATGAGCACGATTGAGTGCTCCTGCAGGTTGTGGCCGACACCGGGAATATAGGTCGTTACTTCGATGCCGTTGGTGAGCCGCACACGGGCGACTTTGCGCAGCGCCGAGTTCGGCTTCTTGGGCGTTTGCGTGTAAACGCGGGTGCATACGCCGCGCTTCTGCGGACATCCCTGCAACGCCGGACTGGCTGTCTTGTAACGCGGCCGCTTACGGCCATCGCGCACCAATTGATTAAAAGTCGGCACTCTTCGAACTCCTTAAGCCGCGCGATTCGGGCCACACGCCCATGGAGCAGGCACGCGACAAAACCCGCAGCTTCGACTATTCCCTGATTCAGGGTCTGGATGGCGGTCGGCCAGCCATGCTTCCGCCGCGCATACTGCGGGCGGAGGATCACAAATTCCGTCTAACGCTGCCGACGGTGGCGCCAAGCCCAAATAGGAGGCACTCCGTTTCGCCAGCACCGCCCTGCATAGCCTTCCAACGGATGGAAGTACGCGCAGGGCGCTTCAGCGAGGGCATCTTCGAAAATCTGAAGACGTGTATCGTAACGGCTTGACTGCTCTCAGGCGGAATCTACGGCACACCAATCGCATGCCATGAAACCCACCGCGTACAGGAAAGCCAGGATGACTCGCGGAACCCTATAAATATAGCAACTGACTTCACACATCGTCAACACATCGTTAACCGGGTGGCGGCGCATCCCAGCAGAAGTGCCGCTATGGAGGATTGCTGAAAACGTGGACTGCCTCTACACTGGAAAACTCCCGGTACAATGTCGGTTTCGCGCCGTGGACCGCCTGAGGGCGGGGAGGGTGAATGGGTAGGTTGGGTCAGTTGGGTTGTGCGGTTGCTATTCTGTGCGCTGTGATCGCAAGCGAGGGCGGCTGCAATAGCGGAACGGCCGTGAACACGACCACTTTCGCCGTTCCCGCGATCATCACTCTGAGTCCCCCCGGGAGCGTTTCCATGGAGTTGGGAACGAACCAGCAGTTCACCGCCACTCCTGAGAACGCGAGCAAGGCGCCCATCACGGAACCGGTCTTCTACCAGTCCAGCAACAGCGCAGTGGTAAGCGTGGCCGTAAACGGCCTGGTTTGTGCCGGCAGTTGGGACTCTGTAAGCGTTCCCCAAGTCTGTACGCCTGGTCCGGTCGGGTTCGCCGACATTACCGCGGCCACCCAGGGCGTGAGTAGTCCGGCCACGCGGGTCTACGTCCACCAGCACATTGACAGCGTGGTGATCACTCCGGTCCCGCCGGGGCCGGCGACGAGCTGCCTCACAACCATCGAAAATCCGGAGGTCCCAAATACCGCTGCGTATCAGGCAACCGCCTTCAGCCGCGGCATAGACGTCACTGCGACCGCCGGGCAATTTGTCTGGCAGACGCTAAATATCGGAGTCGCGTCCCTCAGCACCACGGCAAGCGGGCTGAGTAATGTGGTCAATGGCCAGTCGCTAAATCAGGTACAGGTAACGGCGAAAGTGCCCGGAGTCACCCAGCTGTTTGCAGTCATTGGCAACACCACCAGCGTGCCTTTCAGTTTCACCAGCTGCCTGGTGCAAGCGATCCAGTTGACGGTAACCGGCTCCTCGGGCAGTTCGAAGATGATTACACCCACGGTGGTGGATACGTCGGGCACAACCATCACATCGGGCACAACCATTACAGGACTTCCGTTAACCTGGAGTTCTTCGGCTTCCGCGTCGGTGAGTGTGGGCAGCTCGGGCCTAGCAGCAGCGGCGACGGGGGGCGGCGGGGCAACAATCATTGCGTCGTGTACACCGCCGAGCTGCAATATTGGCACTTCGCCCTCGAAGCCAATCTATCCTGAAAGTGTGGTCACGCTGGTGCCAGAGGCCAGCACTTCGCCAACCGCAACGATATATGTTTCGAGCTCAGGGTGCGGGACCACGGACGCCTGCGTCTCCACTCTAGTGCCGGTCACAACTCCGCCGATCACGCTGGCGAGTGCGATCATCCTACCGGCGACGCCAAACTCGCTTCAGTTTGACCCCGCGGGAACAAAGGCTTTTGTCGGAACCAGTTCCGGGCTGCTCGGTAGCAAAGGGCTGTCGGTGATTACTGTCGGCGCCAACACCGTGAATGGATTCGCCTCGACGCCGGGCAAGGTTCTGGCGATATCACCCGACGGCACCAAGGTAGTCGTTTCCGACACGACCGACTCCCCCAATCAGGTGTTTGTGTTTGATACCGCAAGTAATATTCCAGCAACATTCAGAATCACAGGAGCTACCGCCGCCGACTTCTCTCCGGACAGCCTGAAAGCGTTCATTGTGGCCGGAAGCACGCTCTATGTGTATTCCAAGCTGGACGCATTGCAGACCGAGGCGCTCACTGCGCCCGCCAACGATGTGACCTTTCTGGCTGAGGGGGCCTTCGCCTATTTGGCGGGTGGGAACCCATCGGGTGTCACGGTGAAGAGAACGTGCGACAACAGTCAGGCGGACAATGTCATTGTGTCAACGGTGCCGACTTTTCTGAAGACGCTGCCGGGCCAAGCATCGCTCCTTAACGGGGACCCGAACCACCCAGATCCGCCGGACGCGCTTCACGTGATCGAGGTAGTTCCCCCCTTGATCGAAATCATCAGCGCCCACCCTCCAGGACAGTCGCAGTGGACGGGCTGCGATCCGACCGTGGTCGATGATGATCCTATGCCGGTGTCCTTCGATCTAGGTCGCGGCAACTTCGCAGCTTCACAGTTAATCATTTCTCAGGACGGCTCGACCGCATACATCGTGACCCCCGACATCAACAGCATCCTGTCATTCAATATTGGCGCGCAGATTTCCTCGGCCATCTCCCTGGTTGGCAAAGGGTTTCCTTTGCGGGCTTCGCTGACTCCCGATGGGACCCAACTTTACGTGGGAAGTAGCGATGGGACAGTCCACGTTCTGCAAACCGACACCGGCACGGACATCCAGCAAATCCCGTTTCCACTCGGTTTGTGCCAGACTTCGGCTGGCCAGCCTTTTCCTGGAGTGACGTGCAATCCGGATCTGGTCGCGGTGAAGCCTTAACAACGGTCGTTGGCCGTTGGCAACGACTGACGGATTGATTCGACAAATGGCCGGCCACTAGAGGCCAACGACCCGCTTTTCCAGTTCTTTACCCACACTGTCGAGCACTCCGTTGATGAATTGCACTGACTCGGGGCTAGAGAACTTGCGGGCGATTTCCAGGGCTTCGTTGATGATGACGGCTCGCGGCGTGTCGGGGAAACCGACAAGTTCCGCCACCGAGCAGCGCAGGAGGTTGCGGTCGACAGCAGCCATGCGGTCCATACGCCAGTGCTCGGCGTGGCGCTCGATAAGTCCGTCAATTTCGGCAGCGTGTTCGGTGGCAACGCGAAACAGATCTTCGGCGAACCCGCGTACTTCGCCTTCCGCCGACTTGTGCTCATACCAAAAGGTGCTACGGACCTGGTCGGGCGTCTGCTTGCCCATATCCGACTGAAAGAGCATTTGCAGGACGAGTTCGCGGGATTTTCGGCGGGTACCCATAAGCATTCAGCCATCAGCACTCAGTCTACAGGAGTGGTATAGCGGGCCGAGATCAGCGTTTACGTTTCTTGATCGGATGCGTACGTTTCTTGATCGGATGCGTGCGTTTCTGCGTCTTGCTGAGTGCTGAGCGCTGAGTGCTGACGGCTTGCTTCAGATTTGCCATCTCCACCGCGGACAGCGCCGCTTCGAAACCTTTGTTGCCCATCTTCAGGCCGGCACGGTCGATCGCTTGCTCCAGCGTTTCACAGGTGAGGACACCGAAGGCGTGAGGAACGCCGGTTTCCTGCGCGGATTGGCCGATGCCGCGAGCGACTTCGTTGACGATGACGTCGTAGTGCGCAGTGTCACCGCGAAGAAGGCAGCCGAGGCAGATGATGGCGTTGTATTTTCCGGTTTCGGCGAGGGTACGGGCGGCTGAAGGAATTTCAAAGGAACCGGGGACGCGGATGATGCTGATGTCCTTCCTCACGGCACCTGAACGAAGCAGTCCGTCATGGGCGCTCAGCAGGAGACGTTCGGTGATGAATTCGTTAAAGCGGGCGACAACGATTCCGAAGCGAAAGCCTGCGGCGCTGAGATTGCCTGCGACGGCTTTCTTTCGAATTTCCTCTTCGGCGATTTTCTCTGTGTCTCTATGTTTCTGTGGCGAAGTGTTTTTCATCTATAAAAACTGGTGGAAACCTGTGGCCACTCTTACTTGCCCTTGAATTGCGGCGCACGCTTTTCGAGAAACGCCGCAGTTCCTTCTTTCTTATCTTCCGACGAGCAGGCCACGCTGAACAGGACCGCTTCCAGATAGAGGGCGTCCGACAAGGGCATATCGAAGCCGCGGTTTACCGCCTCCATGGAATACTGTACAGCCAGCGGCGAGTTGGCAATAATTTTCTGGGCGATGGCTTCGGCACGGGGAACGAGTTCGGCCAGCGGGGTGACCTCGTTCACCAGCCCGATGCGGTGAGCTTCCTGTGCCGTGATCATTTCGCCGGACAAAATGAGTTGCATTGCCCGTCCTTTGCCCACCAGACGTGGCAGGCGTTGAGTGCCACCGTAACCGCAAATAATCCCCAGCTTCACTTCAGGCTGGCCGAGCTTGGCGTTTTCGCTGGCCAGACGCATGGTGCAGGCCATGGCGATTTCGCATCCACCGCCGAGCGCGAAACCGTTGACGCAGGCGATCACCGGCTTGCCCAGGTTTTCGATTAAATCAAGCACACTCTGGCCGCGATGAGTGTATTCCTTGCCGCTGACGGCGTCTTGCTTTGCGAGTTCGCCGATGTCGGCGCCAGCAATGAAAGCTTTTTCACCGGAACCAGTGAGGATGGCGGCACGGATGCTGGCGTCATTCTTGGCGTCGGTGAAGGCCGTGCGCAGTTCTTCCATGGTGGCCATGTTGAGCGCGTTGAGGACTTTTGGCCGATTTACCGTGACGTAAGCGATCGAGTTTTTATTTTCGAAGAGAATGTTTTCGTAAGTCATAAAATTCCCAGGTGCCGCAGATCACGCTGATGAACGCAGATGCCAATTTTGATCATGCAGACACATCCACGGCACGACATCACAGTTTATTCGGCTTCGGGTTCGCCGGATCCGAATAATCGTAAAAACCCTTGCCTGTCTTCTTTCCGTACCAGCCGGCCATGACCATCCTCTTAAGCAACGGCGGTGAGGCGAAGCGGCGCTCTTTGAATTCGTCATACATCACGTGGGTGATGTAGTAGGTCGTATCGAGGCCGACGAAATCGAGAAGTGTTAACGGACCCATAGGATAGCCGCAGCCCAGCTTCATGGCGTTGTCGATGTCTTCGATCGACGCGACGCCTTCTTCATAGGCACGGACGGCGTCGAGCAAATACGGCACCAGCAGGCGGTTGACGATGAATCCGGTTTTGTCGCTGGTGCGGACGGGGACTTTGCCGAGCTTCTTGCCGAACTCGTAGGCGGCTTCGTAGACATCGGGAGCGGTGGCGATGGTCTTTACTACTTCGACCAGCTTCATCAGCGGCACGGGATTAAAGAAGTGCAGTCCGATGAAGCGCTCGGGACGCTTGGTGGCCGACATCAACTCGGTCACGGAGATGGAAGAAGTGTTGGTAGCGAAGATGGCGTCTTTTTTCGCGATGGCATCGAGCGCGGTGTACATCTTCTTCTTCTCGACGATGTTTTCGATCACGGCTTCGACGACGATGTCGCAATCGGCGAGGTCTTGCATGTTGGTGGAGCCCTTGAGGCGAGCGCGGACGGCTTGTGGAGTTTCTTTCAGCGTGCCTTTTTCGGCAAACTTGGCCAGTGACTTCTCGATTCCGGCAAAGCCTTTATCGAGGAACTTCTGCTCGACTTCGAGAACGGTAACGTCAAAGCCAGCAGTCGCTGAGACCTGGGCAATGCCGGAACCCATTAAGCCACAGCCTAAAACTCCAACTTTCTTTATTTCCATAATGATTCCTTCTTTGCCGCAGATCAACGCGGATCAACGCAGATAAAACTAATTCAAGCTTTCTACGATCACGGCGATTCCCTGCCCTCCGCCGATACAGGCGGTCGCCAGACCATACTTCTTCTTGCGGCGATGGAGTTCGTACAGCAGCGTAATCACTAGCCGCGCGCCGGTCGCACCCAGGGGATGTCCCAGGGCAATCGCGCCACCGTTTACGTTGACTTTGTTGCGATCGAGGCCGAGTTCTTTTTCGACCGCGAGATACTGCGCGGCGAAAGCTTCGTTGACTTCGATCAGGTCAATGTAATCCAGAGTCAGTCCGGCTTTTTGCAGAGCAATTTTCGTAGCCGGGACCGGACCGCGGCCCATGAGTTTCGGTTCCACACCTGCGATCCCCCAGCTCACGATACGGCCCATCGGCTTGACGCCACGTTTGGTGGCTTCCTCGAGCGACATAATGACGACCGCCGCAGCGCCATCCACGATGCCGCTGGCGTTTCCTGCGGTGACAGTGCCGCTCTTGCCGAATGCGGGTTTCAGCTTGGCCAGGCCTTCCATGGTGGTTTGGGGACGGCGATGATCGTCTTCGGTCAGGGTCTCGCCGGTGGGCTCCCCTTTGTGATTCTTTAGTGGCACGGGTACAAGTTCATCTTGCAAGCGGTGTTCTTTGTAGGCGGCGTCAGCCGTCTGCTGTGACCGTAGTGCGAACTCGTCTTGCTCCTGGCGAGTAATCCCTTGCTGCTCGCCATAGAGTTCGGCGGTGTTGGCCATGTAGGAGCCGCAGAAAGTGTCGAGCAGGGCGACCATCAGGGAATCTTCCAATTTGCCGCCGGGGGCGAGGGAAAAGCCGTCGCGTCCGCGAATCACGAACGGGGCCTGCGACATAGCTTCCATGCCACCGGCTAGGACGACGTTGGCTTCGCCCAACTGAATCATCTGGGCGGCGTTGACGATAGCCTGCATGCCCGATCCGCAGAGGCGATTCACGGTAAGGGCCGGAGTCTCAATAGGCAGGCCGGCGCGCAGGCCGACGTGGCGGGCTCCGTAGAGAGCGTCGCCGGAAGTTTGCTGGGCGTTGCCGAAGACGGCGTGATCGAAGTCTTTGGGGTCAACTCCGGCGCGTTCGATGGCGGCTTTGGCGGCAATCGCGCCCAGTTCCTGCGCAGTGAAGTCTTTCAGCTTGCCGCAATAGCGACCAAAGGGCGTGCGCGCCCCGCTGACGATGGCGATGTCTCCTGGTTTGAGCATGACGGAAGCGGCGAATTCCTAGGATTAAGATTCTTGGCTGAACTTAAAAGTGTAACAGCGTGGGTGCGGAGAGCGCCAACGATGCATCGGAGTGGGCTGCTTTGAATCGTTACCGCCGTCGAAAAGCCTTACCGCCAGCGAGGATCTCCGCGATACCCGATGCAGCCTCCACGGCCACTCAGGCCACGGCGGCGGCGGCGACCGACGCTGCGAGGACCACGACTTTGCCCGCGCCCTGGGCAATGGAAAGGTGAACGGCCTGCTCGGCGCGATTGACGACTTCGGTGACAATATCCACCGGATCGTATTCGGCACGGACCACGGCCTCGGCCAATCCGGCGTTGAAGCGGACGGGATCGTCTTTTTCGGGAAGTTTGATTTGGGCAACCAGGCGCTGCAGTTTTTCCGCCGCCAGGATGCCCTCTTTTTCGGTGGTCTCACCCAGCACGATGGCGATGCTGGTGGCTTCATAGCGAAAAGCGAGATCATTCTGGCGGATATTGGCGGCAAAGAGTTGGCCGATTTGCTGCATCAGAGCTTCGATCGCGGCTTCGCCGTACTCTTTCAGCATGGCGGCTTTCTCGCCGAATTGCAGCAACAGGATGGAGAGCGAAGTGCTCTGCTGGGTGTTGCGGCGGGTCTCCGCCATCAGCAGGTCGAGATAGGATGCGCGCTTGAGCAGGCCGGAACGTTCGTCGGTGACGGAAAGGCTCTTGACCAGGCGTCGCAGGCCGGCATTGTTGAGAGCGATCAGGATCTGATCACAGATGGTCTTGAGGACCAATACATCGTTGGGACTCCAAACGTGTGCCGTACTTTGCGCGAGCAGGAGAACCCCGGCTTGTTCCGCTCCATCGGCCAGGGGAAGGATGAGCAGTGACGCCATTCCGAGTTGGTTGCAGCCGTCCCGAACGTCGGCCAACTCGGGTGACGAGTAAACATTCGTGATCGCGAGCATGCTGCCGTGACGAATGACGGCCTCGTGCGCGGTGGAAACAATTTTCTCCAGTATAAGGACGTCGGCAGGATCGGTATCAGCACTGCAGAATTCTTTCGTACTGGTCGGGCGCTGTCCGGCCTTGCGCATGGCGACCACACAGCGGGCGACCTTCCACTGCGCGCCAATCTCATTGGCGGCGGTGGACATCACTGCTTCGGCATTGCTTTGTCGATAAAGTTTGCGAGTGATGTCTGCTACTCGGGCAAAACCGCTGACATCGGCAGCCGAGGATTGCGCCGGGGCCGCGGCAGGGACCGGTGCGGGAACTGGCGCGGGGGCCACGACGGGCGGTTCGGACCCAGGATAGTGCGGAATCAAACCCACCGAGAGATAAAGCTGCTGCAGAGCAGGATTGCGTTCTTCCTCGTGGGGAAAAAGTTGCTGAATGCGTTGCAAACGTTCGAGGGCCTTGGCGCGCATGCCGTATTGCACCAGGATTTCCGCCTGCAGCATGAGGTCCTGAAGGGCAGCGGCGCCCAGCAACTTCTCTTCAGCGCGAACCGAGGTGGCGGTGGAATCCGCCATGCTGGTGAAGCGGGACGCGATTACTTTGAAACGGTTCTCGTCAATTTTGCCGCGCAGCATCTCCAGACGCTTATTGTGGCCGGGCTCATAGGCATCGACTTCGGCGGCACGATCCAATGACTCGGCGGCTTTGTCGTAACTACCCATGCTGCAATGAAGATCGAACAGCTTGAGTAGAGTCTGGCAATAGTCGGTTTCGCGGTTGGAGGAATTGAACTGCTCGCTCATGAACTCGAGCATGTCCACCGAAGGGCGGTGGGCGGCGACAATTTCCTGCATCAGGGTAAGAAAAGCGCGGCGATCTCCCTTGCGGCGCTGGTATTGCTCGAGCTTTCTCGCCAGGGAAACAGCATCGACGTCCTGATTAGAATCGATCAGCAGACCGATGAGTTTGGCTACGTCCTGGGTGCGAGAGGGATTTTCTTCGAACAATTGCCAGAGAATGGGCTCGGCATCACTAAGGCGATTGGCGGCCAGCAGCGCCTTCCCGTAGGTGTCACGAACATCTTGTGGTGCAGAACCGGCGTTGACCATGGGTTCGAGAACGAAGATTGCCGCGCCTACCTGCCCCTGTTCCACCAGGCCTTTGCTGTAGGCGAGGGCGATCTGGGGATCGCTGGGGTCTTCACCGTACGCGCGCTCAATCCAGGGCGCACTGTTTCCGCCAGAGGAGCGGGCGAGTTCGGAAATCCTGAGAAAAGCCGCCGCTGCCCCCTTCCCGTCACCGAGTTCGGATGACAATTCTCCGAGACGGATCAGATTCTTCTCGCTGGAATCGAGCTTGAGCACTCGCTGCAAGACGGCGAGTGACTCCTGCTTGCGGCCCTGCTTGCTCACTTCCTCGAAGGCGTTTTCGTAGGTTTCAAGAGCGAGCTTGCGATTGTTGTTCTCGAGGAGTTCTCCAAAGCGGACTTTCTGCTCCCAGGTGGGGTTCACAAACCGTGCGAGCTTCTTGTAGGTGAGGCTGGCACGGGTGGCATCACCAGCCTGGATCTGGCGTTCGAACATCTCCCCCAGCAAGCTCACTGCCTGCGGAATGTGTTGCAGGGAAAGGCACAGGTCCGCCGCCATCTGGCAAATGCTGTCATTGGTCGGGTCGGCTTCGAGGATTTGCAGGTACTCTTCGAGGGCAGTCTCGGTCTTCCCCTTCTGGAGAAGCTTCTCGGCACGCTCTATCCGCTTAGTGATTTCGGCTCGGTCCATACGCTTGACGGTTTCTGACATGAAAGCTGGAAGAGCGCAGAGTGCCCCATAGAAATTTTAGGAGGGGCTCCGGTGAGCAGCAATGAAGTACAGCCGAGGGCGATTACGAAAGTTACCCAGCGGAATAAGTCTTTGGCAATATGGGGCTTTCTGGTATACGTCCGGGATGCCTCAGGCCAGACCACGCGACCCGGAGCACGGTCTTCAACACCAACTGAGCGCTGGACAGATGGCGATGGTGGCGGTGGGAGGGTCCATCGGCACGGGGCTGTTGCTGGGATCGGCAGCGGCGATCGAGGTGGCGGGGCCAAGCGTGATTTTGAGCTTCATGCTCGCCGGCTTCATCAACTGGACAGTGACCATGGCACTGGGGGAGCTGTCCAGCAAGCACCCGGCGGCGGGATCGTTTGGCGTTTACGCCGATCTCTATCTCAACCAGTGGGCGGGGTTCGTGTCGCGCGCCGGGTATTGGGCAGCGATTTGTCTTTCCGTGGGCGCGAGCCTGGTGGCATCGGCCACGTACATGGGGTTTTGGCTGCCGGCGGTGCCTCCGCTGTTTTGGGTGGCGTTATTTTCGTTGCTGCTGGGGCTGGTGAACTTGCGCAGCGTGCATGAATACGGCCGCTTTGAGTACTGGTTCTCGATGGTTAAGTTGGCCACGATGCTGGCGTTCATCGCCATTGGCGGATCGCTGCTGCTGAGCGGCCACGTTGCCCCGCAATACACGACGCATGGCGGGTTCTTTCCCAACGGCCCGGTCGCTTCGTTGCTGGCGCTGACGTTTGCGCTGTATACCTTCGGGGGGGTGGAGATTGTAGCGATCACCACCGGCGAATCGCGCAGCGCCGCCGAAGTTCCGCGAGCTGTGCTCTACACCTTCGGAATTCTTACGGTGGTTTATTTGGGCGCGGTGGTGGTGTTAGTGGGGGTCATGCCGTGGGACCATGCGGGCGTTTCCGAAAGTCCGTTTGTCACCGTGTTTCGCATGGTAAAAATTCCGGCGGCCGGAGCCTTTATGAATTTTGTGATTCTGACTGCAGCTTTATCGGGAGCGAATGCAAATCTTTACGCGGGATCACGCATGTTGTTTTCGTTGGCACGGGATGGTTGGGCACCGGCAAAACTGGGACAACTTAACGCGGCAGGGTCTCCGAAATTGGCTCTGCTGGCTTCCTCCTACGGAATTGTGGTCGCCCTGGTCGCGGAAACCTGGGCGCCGAAGAATGCGTTTGTATACATTTTGAGCGCTGCGTTGTTTGGGCTGATGCTGTCGTGGCTAACATCGCTTGCTGCGCATGTGTCGTTCCGGCGGCAGGCCACCGAGGAGGAATTGCGATCGCTGCCCATGCGTTCGCGACTCGGCATGTGGGGATCGGTGCTGGGATTCACGCTGGTGACGGTGGCAATCCTGCGTACGTGGTGGGATTCGCAGGTCAACCTGGTAAGCGGAGTGGCCTATCTGGCACTGTTTTCCGCCGCTTACGCGGTGATGAGAAAGCTCCGAAGACCAAGTACAATACTTCCGTGACCGACCCCTTGCTGCAATATCGCGCCGAGTTCCCTATCCTGGACCGAACCACTTATCTGATCAGCAATTCGCTGGGCGCCATGCCAGGTGGCGTTTACGACGCCATGAAGGGCTACGCCGACACCTGGGCCATGCGCGGTGTGCGGGCCTGGGAAGAGCGATGGTGGATGCTGGCGGCGGAGGTGGGCGACGAGATAGGTGTGCTGATGAACGCGCCCAAGGGATCGGTCTCGACGCACCAGAATGTGACCACCTGCCAGGCGGTGGTGGCGTCGTGTTTCGATTTCTCCGGGAAGCGCAACAAAGTCGTGTACAGCGACATGAATTTTCCTTCGGTGATGTATTTCTGGGAAGCGCAGCAGTCACGTGGAGCTCGCGTACACATGGTGAAGACGGATGACGGTATCACGGTTCCACTCGAGCGGATGCTCGATGCGATCGATGAGACCACGCTGCTGGTACCGATGTCACACGTGATCTTCCGCAGCGCTTTCATCCAGGACGCGAAAGCAATCATCGACAAAGCTCACAAAGTCGGAGCGATGGTGGTGCTGGATACTTTTCAGTCGCTGGGGACTGTGCCGGTGGACGTGCAGGCGCTCAACACCGATTTCGCCTGCGGCGGGGTGCTGAAGTGGCTCTGCGGCGGGCCGGGCGTGGGTTATCTGTATGTCCGCCCGGATCTGGGGAACAAGCTGAAACCGACATTTACCGGCTGGACGGCGGACCAGAATCCATTCGCGTTCGAGATTGGTCCGGTTCGCTATACCGATCCGCCGTATCGCTTCATGAACGGCACTCCGCACATTCCGGCGCTCGAAGCGGCGCGGCCGGGGCTCAAGATCATTGCCGACGCTGGCATCGAGCGCATACGGGAGAAATCGAAGCGGCAGACAGCCCGACTGATTGAACTCGCGAGCCAGCACGGATGGCGGGTGAATACGCCTCGTGATGCAGAAAAGCGTGGCGGGACGGTCTCGATCGATATGCCAGACGCTCAGGAAGTTTGCCGTGAGTTGATCAAGCGGGAAATTTTGGTGGATTACCGTCCCAAGGCGGGCGTGCGCATGTCCCCGCACTTCTACAACACCGATGAGGAGTTGGAAATCGGAATCAATGCGGTGGAAGAGATTTTGAAGGAGCGAGCGGTGGCAGTGCGGTAGCAGGCCGCTGGCACTCTATTCTGACGGACGCCTGTCCTCCATTACCAACGTAAGTCCTCCTGACTGTTTCCTGCTGCCTTGGCGCTGCAATCCCCTTTAAACTCGGCCCGATGCGTTGTGTTGGCATCGGAAATCCTCATGCTTGCGCTGACTTTCATCTCGACTTCGATGCCGGCGGCCTTCTGGATTATGCCCCTACTGGGCGCGGTCGGCGGCGTGTATCTCTTCTATCGCGGCTTTCAGTTGTTGCAACGCAAGCGGCTGATCATGAACACACCGTCGTCAAAGATTCGCAGCGCGGCCATGGGGTTGGTGGAAGTCAGCGGCCTTGCGACCGGGCCCTACACTTTGACCGCGCCTATCACCGGAGCTCCCTGCTACTACTATCGCACCATAGTGTGGGAATGGAAACAGCGAGACAAGGGCAGTTCGTGGGTAAAGCAAGCGGACGAAGGCCTGCACGTGCCTTTCTATTTGGACGACGGCAGCGCGCGTGTGCTGGTGGATCCGCAAGGCGCGGAGATGGACATCCATTGCGACTTCAAGGAGGAGTTCAGTCATTCGCTGTTTTCGAGCAGCCTGGAAATTCCAGGGAGCGTTGCTGGCTTCCTCATGAGCCATGGAGTCGAGACCATGGCCAAGGTCAAGATCGAGGAATATTGCATCAAGCCGAAGAACGCGCTGTTTATTATGGGAACGCTGGCCAGCAATCCGGGGATCTCTGTAAGCGCGTTGCCGGTGCACACCTGGCGTCCGGCTGAAATTCCGGTTTCGTTCAGCATGGGTTCGAGTATGGCGTTCTCTGAGTCACTCACTTTGGGCAGCTATAAGCGTGATGCTGCGCCGCCGGAATCGGTGCAAAACCCGAAGCCTGTGGTTGTGGATCCAGCACAGAAAGCGAAAATCATCAACGCGTTCACCAAGGCTGGGATCACCAATCCAGCGGCCTGGGCGGCTGCGGGAATCAGCCAGACGCAGACCACTGCAGTCGCGGTAACCAGCGCAGGAGGCGCAGCCGCGGCGGCACCGGCACCGGAACAATTCGATCTGCATCCGCCGACAGTGCTCATGAAAGGCGCGCACAGCCCGGCCTTCTTTATTTCACGGCGAAGCCAGCGCGACGTGGTGAAATCACTGGGATGGAAATCGGCGCTGATGATTTGGGGCGGTCCGGCAGTAACCTTGGTATGCGTTTACATTTTGGCACTTGAGTTTGGCTGGCTGTGAGGAAGGCTCAATGAATAACATCTTCTCTTTGGCGTTTCTATTTGTAATCATCGGCCTCGCGGTTTACGTGGTCATGATCTTTAATGGCCTCATTGCGGTGAAGAACGACGTAGCCAAGGCCTGGGCGAACATCGACGTCCTGCTCAAGCAGCGTCATGACGAACTGCCCAACCTGGTGGAGGTCTGCAAGGGCTATATGACCCATGAGCGCGAAACGCTGGAGAAAGTTACGCAGGCGCGCAGCCAGTATCAGCAGGCGGTTTCCGTGGACCAGAAGGCCCAGGCGGACCAGGGCACAACTTCGGCGTTGCGCAGTCTTTTTGCCGTGGCGGAGAATTACCCGCAACTGAAGGCGAATGACAATTTCCTGAAGCTGCAAAACCGCATCACGGAACTGGAGAACGAAATCGCCGACCGGCGGGAGTTTTACAACGATTCGGTCAACACCTTCAATGTCCGCATTCAGCAAATGCCGGACACGTTTATTGCGGCTTTCATGAACCTGCGGCCGCAGTCCATGTTCAAGGTGGAGGATGCTGATAAAGCGGAAGTGAAACTGAGCTTTGGGGCGGCGGGATAGAATGTCTGCTTGACCAGCACGAGCGAGGACGCTCGCGCCTACATCTTTTTGGAGCATCAGCCTTCTCACCTCCGTAACCGCCGTGACCCGAATTTCTCAATTAGAATTGCCCCGTGGCTGACATCGTTCGCATCGGCATATTGGGTGACTTCGATCCGAAGTCGCCGACGTTGCCGGCTATCGATAAGTCGTTAGAACATACCGCGGCCAGGCTCGGCTTGACGGTCGAGCCGAACTGGCTGGCAACGCCTTCGCTGCTTGAACCCAACACCGAGAAAACTCTGGAGAAGTTCGATGGTATCTGGGCGGCTCCGGGCAGTCCCTACAAGAGTCTCGACGGCATGCTGAAGGGAATCGAGTTCGCGCGACGACGCGATTGGCCTTTCTTGGGCACCTGCGGAGGCTTCCAGTACGCGCTGATCGAGTGTGCCCGCAATGTGCTAGGCATCAAAGACGCAGACTCAGCAGAGAACAATTCTGGATCGAAGAACATTGTGATTTATCCTGTGGCCTGTGCGGTACCGAAGCGGGGCAAGGGCGCGCCAAAGCTCTCTGGTGAGATTCCTGAAATCCGCTTGCGGCCGGGATCGTATTTGCGTTCCTTCTACACGCAGGACGTAGTCACCGAGGAATTCTTCTGCAACTTCGAGGTTAATCCCGAGTACGAGTGGGCGGCGATGGAAGCCGGTTTTCCGGTGTCGGCGCGCGGCGAGAAAGGCGAGATTCGCGCCATCGAATCGCCCACTCATCGCTTCTACATCGCGACGCTTTATCAACCGCAGCTTTCGTCGAAACCCAAGAAGCCGCATCCTCTGGTGATGGCGTTCGTTCAAGCCGCCGCCGACTGGGGGCGTAAGAAGCTGGATGATAGCGTCCTCGAGTAGGCTCCAAGCCTCAGAGTGCGATGAGTTCGAAGGCGGGGTAGCTCTCCACCAGATCCCTGAAAGATTCGACAGGTGAACCCGCGGCCACAGGAAAATAGCGCTGTACTTCCTTTTTGAAACCGTCCAGGTAAGCCTTCAGGATGGGCGGCTTGTCGGCATCGGGGACGGCCCGTATTTCAAATCTTCGCTGGAAACTTCCCTTCTTCAGAGTGATTTCTCCCGCAGCCTCGGCATTGCGCACCCATTGCGTGCGTCCGCGTGGAGCCACCAGAAAGCGTTGGCCATTGAGTTCCAGGAGATCGACGGGAGTCGAGTAGATTTTCCCGCTCTTGCGGCCCTTCACTTGAAGTAGGTAGTTGTGGGAAAAACCCAGACCCAGCCCGACGAGAATTCCGAAAATGCGGTTGAAGACGCGCTCCACGGCGGTGGGTGGACGGAAGCTGGGGAGCGTAGACATCGTCGTTTCAATTGTAAGGCCGACGTAGGTCGCTGGAGCGCCGTCCTAAGCACGTTTCACAAATCGCAAGGAAGCCGAGTTCATGCAGTAACGCAGTCCCGTGGGCCGGGGACCGTCATCGAACACGTGCCCGAGATGTGCGTCACACAAGGTGCAGGCGACGGCGTCGCGAACCATGCCGAGGCTGAGGTCGCGGATGGTGCGGACGTTCTCCGCCGCGATTGGCTGCCAGAAACTGGGCCAGCCGGTGCCGGAATCAAACTTGGTCTCGGAGCTGAATAAAGCATTGTCGCAGCAAATGCAGCGAAAGAGGCCCTTTTCGTGGAGATTCCAATACTGGCCGCTATAGGCAAGTTCAGTGTCGGCGTGGCGAGTGATGTCAAAGGCAGCGGGCGTGAGCTGCTTTCGCCATTCTGCCTCTGTCTTGACTACTCTTGCGACCTGAATGGTCTTCAACCGTTGACCATCATCTGAGAATTGAACAATCTTCACTGGCCCGGACTTGTCCGCAGGCTGGGACGCTATTGCCTCCACAAGCTTCGGGCTCCTAAGCGACCAATAGGCATAGCCAAGGGCTGCGGAAGCCGCCGCAGCCATAAACTCGCGGCGTCCTAACTTGCCTTTCGAAACGCGATCAAGAGAATCGAACATTTGCTTGTCCTCTTACTTTCATTTTCCCGTGTACAGATCCGGGAATTGTTTACGAAGCTGCGCAACTTTTGGCGCGTCGTTGTAGACAATGTAGAGATTGTCGGGATGATTAGCGGCATAATTCTGATGGTAAGCCTCAGCCGCATAAAATCCTTTCAAGGGCACCACTTGGGTTACGATCGGGCGGGGAAAGATCTTGGCTTTATCGAGCTGAGCGATGTAGGCCTCGGCGATGTGTTTCTGTTCATCACTGTTGTAGAAAATCGAGGACCGGTATTGGGTGCCTTCGTCGGGACCCTGGCGGTTCAGCTCGGTGGGATCGTGAGCGACGGAGAAAAACACTCGCAGCAGTTCGCCGTAGGTGACCTGCGACGGATCGTAAACGATCTGAACCGACTCAGCGTGACCGGTAGCGCCGGTGCTGACTACCTCGTAATGCGCGGTCGACGAAGAGCCGCCCGCGTAGCCTGAAGTGACGCTGACAACGCCTTTGACGTGCTGAAAAACCGCCTGAAGGCCCCAGAAACAGCCTCCGGCAACGACGGTGGTTTGCTGACTAGGAGTCTTGGCCATTGGCGCGTCGGTTGCGGGCGCGGGGAAAGTGCCGTTCCCGGCAAACGCGGCTGCCCCCAACACAAACACCAACAAGATGTTCAGATAAGACCGAACCATAGAGATGACCTCCACAAGCTAATAATTGTACGCACCCCATTAGAGTTCGGATGAGAGGAAAAGTTTCGACGGTAAGCAGCAGAGTTTTGAGTAGGTTACATGGCAGCATTTTCGCGGCTGCGGTGGACAAGCCATCTACGGGCTGAATAAACTGCTTGTACTGCATCCTTAACCATGCGACTTATCACTTTTGAAGATTCGGTGCGCCGCTCCCGCATTGGCGCAGTGACCAGCGACGAACGGGTCATCGATCTTAATTCTGCCTGCGCGCTGTATCTGCGCGATGTGGAAAACGAGAGTGCGTTCCATCGCCTGGCTGAGGCTTTGGTTCCCGCCAACATGTTGGCCTTGTTTCAGGGTGGTGACACCAGCCTGGAAGCGGCGCGAAAAGCGTTCGACTACGCGCAGCAAAATAGCGTAGCGAGCGGACCGCAGGGGGAACCGATTGCGTACTCGCTGGGCGAAGTCACGCTGAAGGCTCCAATTATCCCCAAGAAATTCTTTCACACTGCGGGTAATTTCCGTGAGCATCATGAAGAGGCCACCAAGGCTGGATTCTCGCATCCCGTGATGCCGTGGATTGTGTTTTTTCAGAATGTGGACGCCATCATCGGCCACGAGGAGCCGGTGATTTATCCTGAGCATCTTACCCAGGAGCTGGATTACGAACTTGAACTGGCGGTAGTTCTGAAGAGCGGCGGAAAGCATTTCACTCCAGAAGACGCGGCCAGCCACATCGGCGGGTATGTCATCTTCAATGACATTACGGCACGCGATATCCAGCGGCGCGAGATGGAGTCCGGCGTGTTCAGCTTTTGCAAAGGGATTGACACGTTCTGCCCGCTGGGCCCGTGGATTGTCACTGCGGACGAGATTCCCGATGCCCACAACCTTGCCATGGAATTGCGGGTGAACGGCGAGTCGCGGCAGCGGTCGCATTCGAGCAAGATGTCGGTCAAGATTCCTGAAATCCTCTCGCACTATTCGCCCATGGGATACAGCGCAGGCGACGTGGTCTCGACCGGAACGGTCTCAGGCGTGGCAGCCTTCAGCGGTGATCCCAAGGCCTGGTATCTGAAGCCTGGCGACGTGATGGAATGCGAGATCGAGAAGATCGGAATTTTAAGAAACCCGGTGATTTCCTGGGAAGAGGCGTACGGACACAAGCCGGCGGCGACGGCGACACAGGAGAAATAACTCACAACCCACCACAGAGACACAGAGTCACAGAGAAAACCTGCTTGAGATTTCTCTGTGTCTCTGTGACTCTGTGGTAGGTTTCGGTTTGTAGCAACTCATGAGCACAAATTCCAAAGTCTGGGTAAGCGAACTTAACGCGCGGCCGGAAATACGCTCCGGGTTTGCCGGCAAGACGATTCGCTTCTACGACACCACCCTGCGCGATGGCGAGCAGACCGTCGGCGTTGTGCTGTCGCCGCAGCAGAAGGTCGAAATCGCACGAAAACTCGATCAACTGGGCGTAAGCCGCATTGAAGCTGGGTTTCCCAAGGTTTCTCCCGAAGATGTCGAAGCCATTCAATTCATGCAGAAGGCAAATATCAAGGCTGAGCTGTGGGGCTTTTCGCGAGCCGTGAAGGGCGATGTGGAAGAACTGGTTCGCCTGGGCCTAAAGGCGTCGGTGATTGAAGCGCCGACGAGTGACATCAAGCTGAAAGCCTACGGTATTTCTCGAGATCAAGTGCTCAAACGCGTGACGGAAGCGATTTCCTTTGCCCGCCAGAATGGCATCACCACCGCATATTTTGCAGTGGATGGAACGCGCACGGAGCTGGAATTTCTTAAGACGATTTACCTGGCAGCGTTAGACGCGGGCGCGGCGGAATTGGTTGTGGTAGACACGATCGGAGCCTGCGGTCCGGAAGCTGCCGCATTCCTGGTGTCCGAAGTCTGCCGTTGGGTCGGCCCGAGCGTGCCTGTGCACTGGCACGGTCACGATGACTTCGGAATGGCGACGGCGTGCGCAGTGGCCGCAGTGCGGGCTGGCACGACCTGGATTCAGGGCACGATCAACGGTATGGGCGAACGCGCCGGGAATGCCGACATTTGTGAAATCGCACTGGCGTTGCGCTGTCTTTATGGCGTGGAAGTTGCACTCGATTTGACCAAGGCGCGGGAGGCATCCGCCACCGTAAGCAAGGCCTCTGGCTATACGCTCGATGACTGGAAACCGCTGGTAGGAAAGAATCTTTTCATGCGGGAGAGCGGGGCGGTTGCAAGCCAGTTTCACATGCCCGAAGCGATTGAGCCATATTCCTCGGAGCTGGTGAGCGCCCGCCGCAGCATTGTGTTGGGGAAGAAAAGCGGTTTGGACAGTATTGACTTGAAATGCAAAGAGCTTGGGCTGAGCATTCAACCGCAGCAGCGTGGCCCGATTCTGGCGGAAGTCAAGAAACGGGCGATTGCCAGGCGCGGATTGCTGACCGATGATGAGTTTGGGCAATTAGTTCGTGGATGGAAGGACTGAAGATGGATCGCGTAGCGATGTTGAACGAGATTCTGGGACAGAATCCGAATGACGCCTTCGCGCGTTATGGGCTGGCGATGGAGTATTCCAAGTCCGGGGACGCGGAGCGCGCCATGGAGGAGTTTGGGAAACTGCTAGCCACTCACCCCGACTACACCGCCGGATATTTCATGGCTGCACAAACGCTGGTCACCGCGAATCGTCGTGACGAAGCGAGGAAAATGCTGGTCGAGGGGATCTCGTCAGCTGTGCGGACGGGGAACTCACATGCGCAGTCGGAGATGACGGCGCTGATGGATGAACTGAAGTGAGAAAGTGAAAGGCACGAATCTGAAACGCGGAGGTGGCGGAGTCAACCTCCCAGAGGTCGCCAAGTCCTCAGTTAATCTCGCCTTCGCGTGATCATGTTGGTCATTCCCCACTCGACTAGTCCGGGGAATAGCTGATAGAGCTTGATCACTGGGTGCATGGTCCAAGGGACCACGACTTCTCTCTTTTGCCGGAGGTATCCTCGCAAAACCGCGCGGGCGACGCGATCCGCACTGATGCCGCGGACGGATCCTGGCCGGACCTGCTTCTGTTCTCCTCCCCGCAACGCGTTGGCGCCGAAATCAGTTCGCACGTAGCCCGGACACACCGTCAGCACGTGAATGCCAGATTTCTTGAGTTCGACCCTTGCAGCCTTCCCCAGAGCATTCATGGCGAATTTTGTGGCGCTGTAAATGGCATGAAACGGCAGCGGAACGTGGCCAGCAACACTGGAGATATTGATGATCGTGCCCCCGCCTTGCTGCTTCATTACCGGAATCACGGCCTGCATGGCCTGGAGCGCGCCAAAGAAGTTGGTGTCGAAAGTTTCGCGATACGCGGCGGGATCGGCGCGGGTGACGGAATCCAACAGGCCATGACCAGCATTGTTCACCCAGATATCGATGTGTTGAAAGTGATGCAGCGCAAGTCCCAACACACGGTCGATTTCTTCGCGGTTGCGCACGTCGCAGGAAAGCGCCAGCGTACGGTCGGCGTGTCCGATGCGCTGACGAGCACCCTCGGCGCGCGCGGCATCGCGCGACAACACCACGACACTGGCGCCTCCATCGGCGAAAAGCTTGGCGATGGCTTCGCCGATGCCCATCGAAGAACCGGTGACGACCACGACTTTGCCGGAGAGCGTCATCTGGTGTTCTTATGCTTTCCGCCGGAGCGAGTCAAGAGGCCCGCGATCTCCCGCTGACACAAAGAACGATTACCTCTGGCGTACAATCCAGGGAATGCCCGCGCCAGTATTGGCGTTTGGTTTCCGGAGGCTGTACTTGAGTTCCCTGTTGCCGCTGTTTCCATTGGATGCGGTTCTGCTTCCGGGAGCACCTTTGCCGCTGCACGTCTTCGAGCCACGCTACAAAGAGATGATTGCAGAGTGTCTGGAGCGAAAGCAGCCGTTTGGCGTGCTGCGCGCCAAAGACAGCGAAGTCGCCGAGATTGGGTGCACTGCGGAAATCCTCAACGTGGTGAAGAAATATGACGACGGGCGCATGGACATCGTGACTCAAGGGCGGCAGCGCTTTGAAGTCATGCAGATCAATTCCGAACGGTCTTTTCTGCAGGCGGAAGTCTTCTATCTGCGCGATGATCCCGGCACGGCGACGCGAGAGGAGACTTCGCGGGCACTGGAACTGCATGGCGAGATCATGAAACTGGCAGGCTCGGAGCCGGAGAGCGAGTCGGAGCTAAGTAAACAGGAGCTGTCGTTTCACCTGGCGGGATCGCTGCCGCTCGATCTCGACTTTAAGCAGACGCTGCTGGGGATGAAATCGGAACCGGAGCGCCTGCAGGCCGTCATAACTTTCTTTGAGAACATCCTGCCGAACGTTCGACGCACTCTGCACGTACGCCGCAAGGCAGGCGGGAATGGCCATGCCAGCTAGGGGCGCAGCGTATAATCGGGACAAGAAGTCGTTCTCCCTGGGGGTTTTGTGATCATGAGTTTTCCGCGGACGCTCGGCGAATTGCGCCAAAGTCAGTTTTCTGAACCGGTCCTGCGGACGCGCGGGGTTAAGGACGAGCTGCGCGACAACCTGGTGGTGAAGCTGCGCCAGGGGGGCCCGCTGTTCCCCGGGATTGTAGGCTACGACGATACAGTAGTGCCACAGATCGTCAACGCCATTCTTTCCCGACATAATTTCATTTTGCTGGGACTTCGCGGCCAGGCCAAGAGCCGCATCCTGCGCGCTCTGACCACCCTGCTTGACCCTCAAATGCCCTACCTGGCGGGCTGCGAAATCCACGACAACCCTTATTCGCCGATTTGTCGCCCTTGCCGCGACAAGATTGCGCAACACGGCGACGCCACGCCGATTGCCTATCTGACGCCTGACCAGCGCTACGTCGAGAAGCTGGCAACGCCGGATGTGACCATTGCCGACTTGATCGGTGACATCGATCCCATCAAGGCGGCGCGTGGTGGACACGAACTCAGTAGCGAGATGACCGTCCACTACGGACTACTGCCGCGGGCGAACCGTGGAATTTTCGCCATCAACGAACTGCCCGACCTGGCAGGAAAGATTCAGGTGGGATTGTTCAACATCATGCAGGAAGGCGACGTGCAGATTAAGGGCTATCCCATCCGGCTGCCGCTCGACGTTGCGCTGGTGTTCAGCGCCAACCCGGAAGACTACACGGCGCGGGGAAAAATCATCACCCCGCTGAAAGACCGCATCGGATCGGAGATTCGCACCCACTATCCCGCATCGGTGGTAGAAGGAATCGCGATCACTACACAAGAGGCGTGGACCGAGCGCAATGGGAACAAGGTGCATGTTCCGAAGTATGTGCAGGAGGTCATCGAGCGCATCGCTTTTGCAGCCCGCGAAGACAAGAAAGTGGACAAGCGGTCGGGCGTGAGCCAGCGTTTGCCGATTTCATGCATGGAGAACGTGATCTCGAATGCGGAGCGGCGGGCGATCAAGCATGACGAGAAATTGGTTGTACCGCGGATTGGGGATGTTTACGCTGCCATGCCCGCGATCACCGGCAAACTTGAGTTGGAATACGAAGGTGAGATGAAAGGCGCTGACTTCGTGGGGCGCGAGCTGATCCGCACCGCCGTGGCTAAGGCTTATGACGGCTATTTCAAGGGTGTGGACATGCAGCAGGTGGTGCAATGGTTCGATCTCGGCGGCGAAATTCAGTTGGCGGATGCGGCTGGCGCGGGCGAGGCCCTGCCGTCGCTGCGCGGCATTCAGGGGCTGATGGAGAAATTGGTGAAGTTGAACGTCGGGCCGAAGGACACGTCGGAAACTCAGGTGTCGGCTGCGGAGTTTATCCTCGAAGGCCTGCATGCTCACAAACGCATTGGACGAAATGAGGAGCGCGTGTTCACCGCGGGAGAAAAGCAACCCAAACCTGCCGAGAAACATTTTGAGCGCGAAGACACGCCGCCGTATAGGCCGAGAAGGCCGTTTAATTAGCTGTCAGGTGTCAGTTTTGAGTGGTGTGCTGACGGCTGAGAGCTGACAGCTGAAAGCCTTGCATGAAGCGCATTCGCTACAGTAAGTACGTTCCCGATCCGGCCGGTGAGATGAGCATGGAGGACCTGCTCAGCGCTCTCTCGGACTTTCTGCTGCAAAGCGGTTTTCAAAGCTACCTCTACGACGACTTTCCCGAAGGCGAGCAAACTCTGGACGATCTCCGTGACGCCATCGAACAGGCATTGATGAACGGGGACTTGCTCGACGAGCAGATGCGCGAACAATTGCAGCGGATGCAGATGGAAGGCACGCTGGACGAGTTAATCGAGCAACTGATCGAACGCATGCAGCAGGAAGACTACATCAGTATTGATGAGCCGCATGATCCTGCCCAGCGCTCGAGTGTAGGTGGGCAGGTGGGCGAGGTGCAGCCGCAAGTGAAGTTTGAGATCACCGACAAGAGTTTGGACTTCCTCGGTTTCAAGACGCTGCGGGATCTGATGGGGTCTCTGGGAAAATCGAGCTTTGGCCGTCACGACACCCGCGATATGGCCACCGGCGTTGAGGCCAGCGGGGCTTCGCGGGTGTACGAGTTCGGCGACACGCTGAACCTCGACATCACAGCAACACTCTCCAGCGCCATTCAGCGCGAGGGCATGAAGCTGCCGTTGAACATCGAGTATTCCGATTTGCAAGTGCACCAGTGCGAGTACCAGTCGTCATGCGCCACGGTGCTGATGTTGGACTGCTCGCATTCGATGATCCTCTACGGCGAAGACCGCTTCACGCCTGCGAAAAAAGTTGCGATGGCACTATCACATCTGATTCGGACGCAGTATCCTGGGGATTCGCTGTCGCTGATCCTGTTTCACGATTCGGCCGAGGAAGTGCCTCTGTCGCAACTGGCGCGTGTGAAAGTTGGACCGTACTACACCAACACCCGCGAAGGACTACGGTTGGCGCAGCGGATTCTTCAGCGCCAAAGAAAAGACATGAAGCAAATTGTGATGATCACCGACGGGAAACCGTCGGCGCTAACGCTCGAAGACGGCCGCATCTACAAGAACGCTTTCGGGCTGGATCCGCTGGTGGTGAGTCAGACGCTGGAGGAAGTTTCCAAGTGCAAGCGGGCGGGCGTCATGATCAATACGTTTATGCTGGCGTCGGATTATGGGCTGGTGCAGTTCGTACAGAAAGTTACCGAGATGTGCCGCGGCAAGGCGTACTTCACCACGCCTTACACCCTGGGGCAGTATTTGTTGATGGATTACATGTCGCGCAAGACGAAGACGATACATTAGACACCCGCGAACTCTACCGGGCGCATCTGGCCTGCGAGATCGCAGTGGACTCCTAAGTCCCTTCCACCTTCTTTACTGCTAATTCCGCTCCCTGAAAACCGATCTTGCTGTGCGTGCCGTCACAGAAGGGCTTGTTGACCGATCCGCCGCAACGGCAGAGTGAAAACGCCGGTTTGCCGGTCAGGTCATACTTGTTGCCGTTGACATCGACCAACTCGATTGTTCCTTCAGGAGCTTCCACGCGATAGGGTCCGTTGGGACGGATGGTGATCTTTACTGTAGCCATGAGGCCTCTTTTCTTAGCAAGCGCTAGACAGAAAAGATATCATGCTTGAGCTTTCAGCTTTCAGCTTTCAGCTTTCAGCCGTCAGCATTCAGCCCAGCAGCGCCGGGAGTACTCCATGCGAGATCTTTTGGGATTTTAAGCTGAGAGCTGAAGGCTGATGGCTTGCTTTACGCGGCTCTAACTTCAGCCTGAAGCGTGCGGTGATAGAGCTTCAAATATTCGTCGGTCATGCGGCGGGCGGTGAAGCATTCGCGAGCGCGTTGGAAGGCGCGGGCGCCGTAGCCTCGGCAGAGATCGCGCTGCTCGTGCAGCCGGCGAATTACGTCGGCAAGGCTGGCGGCGTCATTTTCACGGAAGTAAATAGCCGCATCGCCCCAAATCTCCCGGAATGAAGGAATATCGTTGGCCACGATGGCACAGCGCGAGAACGCGGCTTCGAGCGGCGCGAGTCCGAAGGGTTCGTAGCGCGAGGTGGCGACAAAAATCGCCGCACGACTATACAGCATGCGGAGTTGGGCCTCCGTCTGTGCCCCTTTCAAAGAGATGCTGGCGGGATCGGCGGCCAGCTTGATATCGGCGGAGATGGGAAGGCGCGGAACCGGAGCTGGCTCGTCGCAGTTTACGATACAAACCGGCAGCGGGTGAGAATGTTGTGTCAGCAGAGATATCTGTTTGCCCGCATCCCGCAAACGACCCACGGCAAGCACGGAATCGTTCTTGTTCACGTAGGGGTTGAATGAAACCGGATTGCGGCCGTTGTAGATCACGGCTTCACGCCGCGGCTGGGCATAACAGTCACGGATGGTATCCAGCATCCATAGCGAAGGCGCCACCACCATGCTGGCTTGCGACAGGCCATCGGTAACCAGGTCACGATACCAACGCAGCCAGCGGCTCTCTTCGGGCTCATGGCCGTGGACCGCCTGCCACCAACTGATCAAGTCTCCATGGGCAACGACAATGCGCGGCGTCTTCACCGGCAGGCCGCCATAGCACAAATGATTCAGGTGCAGCAGGTCAGGCTTGACCTCTTTGACCAGGCCGGTCAAGTATTGACAAGAGTCGATGAAGTCACGCTGGCCTTCCTGCATCCAATCCAGACAAAAAGCTGTCGGCCGGTAATCAAGACCTGACAGATTCTCCATCCAGGAAGTTTGCTGGGGCAGCGGAATGTCGCCGAGGCTGACGAGAGTGACGCGAGCGCCGCGGTTGATGAGTCCGCTGACCAGTTCCTGCGTGTAGGTCCACACCCCACTCAACGTGTCAGTCGTGACAAGAACGTGCACTGGCTTGTCCTCTTCCCAGGGGGAACGCGCATTTCGCTCGGACCTGAGCTGGTCGCCCGAGCCCGTCATATTCTATTTCGAAACTGTCGGCGGGGGAAGCACTTCGTTCAAAAGGGCACCTCCCCTGCAAAAGCTTGCACAATTTCTCCTGCTAATTGCATTCCGCCATCGCCATTTACAATGAACCATGCTTCGCATGATGTGTGTGACAGCCCATCCTGACGACGAGGCAGGCAATTTTGGCGGCTGTTTGCAGCTATATGCCGGCCGAGGAGTCGAAACTTGTGTCATCTGCCTCACACCCGGGCAGGCTGCAACTCACCGCGGCAACGCCAGGAATGATATGGAATTGGCCGCGCTGCGGCGGCAGGAGTTCGCCGCTGCTTGCGCGATTCTCAAGGTAACGAATGGAATCGTGCTCGACTATCCTGACGGGAAGCTTCATCGGATGGAGGCTTACAAGGTAGTCGGCGAACTCGTCCTCACTATCCGTGAGTTTCGTCCACAGGTGGTGCTGACGTTTGGGCCGGAAGGCGGCGTCACCGGCCACACAGATCACTCGATGGCTTCGATCTTCGCCACACTTGCGTTCCATTGGGCCGGGCGAAACAACCGCTATCCTGACCAACTCAGCGACGGCATCCGTTCTCACAGGGCGCAAAAGCTGTATCACGCAACCGCAAACTTCACTCTGCCTGACCGGCAACCGGTTACGCCATCCGCTGCAACCGCCGTCATTGAGGTGGGTCAGTACCTCGAGACCAAGCTGGAGGCTTTCAAGGCACACGCCACACAGTCGCCGCTATTCACGATGTTCGAATCTCGCATGCGCCACTATGGCAGCCAGGAGAGATTCCATTTGGCGGCATCGATGAGTTCGGTTCCGGCTCAGACGGAGACGGATTTATTCGCGGGGATCGAAGAAACAGCATAACCACAGAGAGGCACAGAGGACGCCGCAAAATCCACACCGCCTTTCTTCCCCTCAACGTGGCTTGATGATGTCGCTCAACACGTCCGGCTTCGAATCGTCGCGGACCAGATGAGGATATTTCTCTCCGCCGTGATAGTCGAGGTTGTAGGTCTTGAAATATTCGGTGTTCTCCACCAGCAAAGCCAGAGGTGCGGAAGCGTCTCGCACGGCATCGTGCAGGACATCGGCGGAAAAGCGTCGGCCATTCACGGCAACCAATTTCATTCCCGGGCCGATGCCGGCCTTCGCTGCGGGCATAGATTCAATGGTGTCGATGATAGTGCCATCCTGCTTAAGGAGAAGGCCAATCGAGTAGGCTGCGTTGATCTGGTCGTGGTAGCGTTCATCAATGCGGAAGAGTTCCGAGGCTGTGCCATCATAAACCACCTTCCAGCCACTGCGTTCGATGCCCGAGAGTGGAGCGCCGGGCCCGTGGTTGGTCAGGCGTTCCGTCCAGAACCCCCGCCAGTCGTAGGCCGCGACCTGATTCAGAGTATTGACCACGTCATCGAAGGTGTACGGCTTCACCTCGGGAGGCCCGCTTTGTCCGCCGTGAAAAAGGTGGCAGAAATCGTCCATTGATTTCTTATTGTGGGTTTGCTGGCGAATGATGGTGTCCACCCACAGCCAGTTGAGGACGTCTTCATCGTAGTAGTCGAGTTCGCGTCGCCAGGACTCCCACTGGTCGGGAGCTACTTGCATCGTGGGCACGCCGTCGGCGGTGTCCTGCAGGTTACGCCAGGTGCGGCCGGGGAGATGGTCGAGCCGCGCAGCAATCATAGCCAGCGCATCCCGATATTGCGCGGGTGTGCGGAGTCCAGTGCGGGCGCTGAGCAAATCCCCGAGATAGGAAGTCAGGCCTTCGTACACCCACAGCAGATCGGTCTGCATGGGCTTTTCGTAGTCGGAAGTCGCCAGGTCCGCGGGCCGGCGGTATTTTCCGTTCCAGGAGTGGACATACTCGTGCGGGAGCAAACCAGCATGGTACAGGCGGTGCTCGGAATCAACCAGGCCGCGCTCATCGACCCGGCTGTCGTCCGATTCATGATGTTCCAGGCCGAAATGCGCAAGGTGGTCGCTGAGGCTATAAATGAAATGGTAGTCGCGAAAATGCCGGGCTCCGAAAAGCTTAAATGCCTGGTCGGTAAGGGCCTTGTAATCCTCTAGAACCTCGGCGGGCGCGTCGAGGGCGGCGGCGCTGTCAGCGGCGATATCCATTTCCTGAGGCGGATTCTCCGCGAGAGGAACAATCCGCAGATATTCGCCCGCGATGACAGGCGAATCCACTAGCGTGGTCAGAGAGGCGGGACTGAACTTGATTTCAGCGCCGGTCTGCGGCGATGCGATCGGCAGTGGGGTGCCAAACTTCCAACCGGCGGGAAGCTTCAGGCTGGCGGTGTATGTCAGTTCGTCAGAAGTCCAGTTCGCGGGATAGAGCAGAACCGTGTTCCAGCTCAATACGGTCATTTTGTCGGTCGCCGACATTCCGCCAGTGTAGATGCCGTCCTCGGCAACCGGAGCGACGAAGTCCAGAGACGCATTCACAAGCGAGACTCCCTGCGGCACATCGATGTGGAAGGTCCATCCGTCGAGCAGATCACGACGCCAGGTGAGCGGCTGTCCGTTGGCGGAGAATTTGAGGCCGGTGAGTTCTTGAACCGGGCCGGTCGGGCCGTGCTCGCCGGGAATCCATTTGGGATAGTAAAGAGTCAAGGAACCGGGAGCAGCGGGAATGGTCAATTGTGCGTGAATGATCTTACGGGGTGCGTCACTGGCATCAACTGCGATGGTAATGGAAGGCGCAGAGGAGTCAGCAGCCAGGGACACCTGCGCGAGAGCAGGCATCATCACGATCAAAGACAAGAACAACCTCAACCAGACACGGCCCGAACGGTCCATTTGCATCTCCTGGGTCTTTGCAGCAGCGGATCGAGAACATCCGAATATAACAGAAACGTTTCAATACCTAATGTTTGTGTTTGCGATGCGCGGGGACTTGCTCACGCCAAGAGGGTGGGGGCTGCGACTCTGCGGTCTTGAAAAAGCCATCGCATGGCTTCGCCGCGGTCGGAAAATATTTCCATCTGCTCTGTGCCGCCGGCGAGCTCGCGATAGGTTTCAAACATCCGGATCAGGCCCACTTGCAGAGTATTGGTGGCCACAAAGGCGCGGCGGGCGCGATCAGAAAACACTCTCCGCGCCGCCAACCGTTGTACCTCATTCGCGTCCGCTTCGACGCTGGTGACTGCTGTGAAGTCCAAGAGCTGATAAAAATCTGGGGCAAAGTTTTCGTCGTTCGCCAGCCGGTTCTGATGGGCGAACATTTCTTCGGCAGTAAGCAAGCCTGAGCCCGTACTGATGACCAACGCCGTTCTTTGTCGATCTCATAGCTGCAAGCCATAAGACGCCTCCGCCACGCAGTGGTGTGTCCTATAATCCCACCAATTTGGAAGAAGTCCAAACTGAAACTGGCAGACTTCCACACTGCCACAGTGCGTCACGAAATAATGGGTGGACGGCATTTGTTATGATTCTCAGCGTGTCCTCGCATCCCCAGCGCGGCAGGTTCATTACTTTCGAAGGACTCGACGGGTGCGGCAAGAGCACGCAACTTGAGAAGCTGGCGGCGGCGTTGCGGGCGCAGCATCTGCCTGTGGTTGTGACACGCGAGCCGGGCGGAACTCCCACCGGGGAAAAGATTCGTCACTTGCTGCTCGATACTGGCACCTCGGCGCTGGCACCGTTGGCCGAACTGGCGCTGATGTTTGCCTCGCGCGCCCAACACATCAAGGAGGTCATTCAACCGGGGCTAAGCGAGGGCCGCATCGTGTTGTGCGATCGCTTCACTGATTCAAGCGAGGCCTACCAAGGCGGCGGACGGAAACTGGGAAGCGATCCAGTGCTCGCGCTGCACCATGCCCTGTGCGGGGATCTCCAGCCTGATCTCACTATCCTGATGGACTCCGACCCGGTGATGAGTGTGGAGCGTGCCCGCCGCCGTAACAAGGCGAATAACCCGGGACACAAGCGCGACGAACATGATGAGAACCGTTTCGAGCAGGAGAGCCGGGCATTCTTTGGGCGAGTGCGAAACACCTATCTGGCAATCGCCGAGCGAGAGCCACAGCGAGTAGTGGTTGTAGATGCGCGAGGGACGCCGGATGAGACACACGCGCGCATCAAAGAGGTGGTGGGAAGAAAGTTGAAGCTGAAGAACCAGCCGTCAGCTCTCAGCAGTCAGCATTCGGCCAGTTTAGGTTCGAGGTGACTGCGGTAAACGCCCAACTGAGCGGAATGGCTGAGTGCTGACTGCTGAGTGCTTACCAACATGCCTTTTTCTGATTTCTACGGCAATACGGACGTGGTTGATCGCTTACGCGAGATGCTCTTGCGCGAGCGCTTTCCCCAGGCTGTGATCCTCGCAGGTACGGCGGGTTCGGGGAAGTACACGCTCGCCCTGATGCTGGCCAAGGCTATGAATTGCCTGGCACCTATGATGACGGGAGGCCTTCCGGACTTCTGCGGCAAGTGCTCCAACTGCTTGCGGATTGCTCAATCGGAAGATCTCGATGCCCGCACGGCAGAAGCGGTCGAAGCGCGGGAGAACATGCGCGAGACCGACAAGAAAGAAACGCGGCTGTTTGTTCAGACCCACCCAGACGTCCTGGTCATACCGCCGGACCCACCGCAGATGATGATCAAGGTAGACCAGGTTCGGCGGGTGATCGAGACCATCTACTACCGGCCGGGAGATGCAAAGGAACGGGTTTACATCTTCTCCGATTCAGCCTTCATGAAGGAAGCCGCCAACTCTCTTCTGAAGGTGTTGGAAGAGCCGCCCGAGTTTGCGACTATTTTCTTGCTGGCTGAGAATGCCGGCGAGTTGCTACCCACCATCCGCTCGCGCTCGATGGTGGTGGGATTGAAGCCGCTGCTCGCAGAGGAACTGGAAAAGTATCTTGCGAAACAGCGGCCCGACTGGAGTCCGAAACAGCGGGCGCTGGTTGCTCGCTTGAGTGAGGGAGCGGTGGGCCGCGCGCGCAATTTTGATCTCGCAGCCTACACCGCGGCACGGCAGAACGCACTGACTCTTCTTAATTCCGCGTTGCGCGCTTCAGATCATAGTGAACTGTTCAAAGTCACTGAAACCTACCGGGCCGGAGCCGAAGGCCGGGAGAAGATAGAGCGGCTTCTGCGAACCCTCTATTCGTTGTTGCAGGACTTGTTGTTCATCAACTCGGGAGCGCCTGAGGCTGTACACAACACCGACATTGAAGGCGAGTTGCGGAGGTTGGCGGACGCAGCCAGCTTTGACTGGATAGCTTCCGCAGCCGACGGCCTGGCAGAGGTGGAGCGGGGCCTGCGGCGAAACCTGTTGCGGTCGCTGTCGCTGGATGCGTTTGCGGTGGGCAGCAATTAGCAATTGGCACTTAACATTTCGTCGTTCGGCGTTGGGCCGACACACCAAAGCTCTTAAATGGCTAAATGCCAAGTGCTAGTTGCTAACTGCTTCTACACCCACCATATGGGCATTGTCATTGCAGCTGCCCTTATGCTAGGTTATTGGCAAGTTCACGCCTTCAAAAACCCACAATCACAGTCGCGCCGTGTGATGTGGCCCGCGTTAAAAGCGTGTCTACAGGTGGTGTTATGAAAGATGCGATTGATTCCATGCCAGAGCGGACAATCGAACCAGAAAGCTTTGCCAACCGCAAGCTGATCCGTCCCTCGCTGAACCGCAACGATCATCCTTCTCATCCTGCTCCGCCAGCGGGAGAGCGGCGTGCGGAGCGTCCGGAGCGCGGCGGCGACCGTAATGGAGGCGGCGGCAGAAAGGCGAGCCCACCCGACCAGACCAATGCCGAGAACTTCTACTACCAAAAGCAGATGCAGTCGAAGACCCCGATGGTGATCGTGCTGCGCGATGGCGAACAAGTTCGCGGAGTCATCGAGTGGTACGACAAAAGCTGTATCAAGGTAAACCGCAACAGCGCTGCCAACCTGATGATCTACAAACCTTCGATCAAGTACATGTACAAGGAAGGCGAGAACGGAAAATAAGCTCTCAGCTTTCAGCTGTCAGCCCTCAGCTCCCGACCCCTGCTTCTAGCTCTGGGCTTCTACCCTTGAACGGTGCGCTCGTCCCATAGCGGATACCTCCCGGTTGACAATCGCTCATATCTTCCTTAGCATCAATAACTTGGTAGCACTGCAAACATCCCGACGCAGGAGCCGCTTGTGATTAAGCTCGATATCATCAACGAAGTCGTCAACAAAACCGGAATCACCAAGACCAAGGCCGAATTGGCCGTGGAAACTGTGTTCGAGAGCATGAAGCGGTCGCTGACCAAAGGCGATCGCATCGAGCTGCGCGGATTTGGCGTGTTCAACGTGCGGCCGCGCAAGACCGGCATCGGACGCAACCCGCGCACCGGGGCAGAGGTTTCCATCCCGCCGGGCAAGGCGGTGCGCTTTAAACCGGGCAAGGAGTTGCAGTCCATCGACTGATTGGGTACGTGCGGGTTTCCGCGTCCCGGCGTCCGGTGGCAGCATCCAAACCACTGCGGAAAGTTTTGTCTCCTCAATTGAGACTCCTGAATCTTCATGTCTGACCTTGTTCCTCCAGTGCCTGCGGAAACCGATTTCGCGCCTCCCATGCAGGTGCTTTACGTCCCGCGACCGCGGCAACGATACTGGCTGCATATTCTTTTATTCCTGGTGACCGTATTCACTACCTTGGTGGTGGGCTCACGTATGGAATACAACTTCCAGCATGGACGTCCGGCTTTCTCGCTGGCGGATGACGATTTGCCGTTCTTTCCGGCGCGCTGGGGTTTAGAGCAACCATCGCGGCTGCTTTTGGGCTTGCCCTTTGCTGGCACGCTGCTGTTGATTCTGCTGGCACATGAAATGGGGCACTATCTTTACTGCGTCTACTATGGCGTGAATGCCACACTGCCATTCTTTATTCCGGCGCCAACTCTAATCGGCACGCTGGGAGCGTTCATTCGCATCCGATCGCCCATTCGTTCGCGCACTGCGCTGTTTGATATAGGCATTGCAGGACCCATTGCGGGATTCGTGGTGGCGACGACAGTGCTGATGTTTGCTCTGCCACTATCGAAGGTGATGGCGGCTGGAGCAGCGGATCCTGACGTTCAGTTGGGATATCCGTTGATCTTTCGACTGGTGTCGTCTGTGCTTCCGCGGTCGGGCATTCACGGCGCAGATCCCTTGTTACAGAATATGTATTTACACCCAACGGCGATCGCAGCCTGGGTGGGAATGTTCGCCACCGCGCTCAATCTGCTTCCCGGCGGACAGCTCGATGGTGGACACATTGTGTTCTCCATCGCACCTCGCGCACACAAGCAGATTTCACGTCTGACTATCCTGGCTCTGATTCCCATGGCGCTCTATCTGTGGGCAGGTTGGCTGGTGTGGGCGATTCTGCTGCGGATCAGCGGCATGCGGCATCCCGTCGTCGCCGAGTGGCCCGAAGTGAGGGGTGGAAGGCGCTGGCTAGCGGTGTTTGCCTTGATCATGCTCATCCTGACGCTGGCGCCTGCGCCGTTTGCGCACAGCTCGCTGCTGGAGGTGTTTCGGGCGTTCAGGCAGTAAATCGCACTCGCACGGTGAGGCACCCGCGCCTACGTTCCTACTTCAAACCATCCACCAGAAACAGCTCCGACAAGACCCGGCTGTAGGCGTTGGCTTTGCCATCCGCGGAGATATGAGGCGCGCGGATGAAGTTGATTCCGACTGGATCGGGTGTTCGCGCCGGAATTCAACATCACCTCTTTTTCAGTTCCGCGGTCCAGTTCTGTACGAGGGTCAACGGCTGCGAACTGCCTCGGTTGCGACTAATTACCAGGAAACGTTGAGCGTCCTGAGTGGGCTGGTATTGGCGGCTGATGGTTTCCAAGTTCAGGCGGAATAGCGGCTTGGTGCCGGCGACGAGAAACGTCGCTCCACTGCCATCGACCTGGGCGGAGGAAAGCTGGCCCGAACCGAAGTCAAAAAAGAAGAGTTCTTTGCCGTCGCCGCGCCAACGAGGCCAGGTTCCCCCATCGGTGGAGATTTGCCATTTCGCCCCGGTCCAAGGAAAAGGAGCTACATATATTTCAGGGCGTCCGGTCTCGTTGGAGTTGTATGCCACCCATCGTGCATCGGGGGAGAAAGCTCCTGATTCCTCGTCGGGGGAAGAACTCGTATAGGGAAAGGGCTTGCCATCGCCGAACATCGGAAGCACCATCAAGTGCAGCTTGTTCCCCGACCCCTGGTCGTACAAGATGTAGTGACCGTCGCGCGACCAATCGTCGACTCCAGGAAACGCGTTGGTTGAGGAAGACACCAATATTTTCTCGTCGGCCGCGCCGGTGGCGGGTTTGACCGCTATGGCGGCCTGCTGATTGGTAGTAAATGCAATCTGTTTGCCATCGGGAGACCAGACGGGAGCGCGATGGGTTCCACCGGCGAAAGTCAAACGGGTCTTCAGCTTACTGGCGAGGTCAAACACCCAGATAGTGGCAGCCGCGGCATTGGCATCGGTCACCGCGACCTTCTTGTCATCGGGGGAAAGCTCCAGGTCATAGAAGCCGAGGTTGTCGTCGACGGTGTCGAGTTGCTTTCCGCTGCGGTCATACCAGATCAAACTTTGGCCGCCCGAAGCTGCGCCGGAGGCGTAGAGGAGCATGCCATTGTCGGAAACACTGAAGTTTGAGTGCCACAGGCCAACATCGTTTTGCACATCTTCGCGCAGGGGTTCTGGGTCGCCCTTCAATTGCCCGGCATCCGGATCGAAGCTCTGCGCCACCAGAGCGTTGTCACGCAGAAAAAGCAGGCGGCCGGAGGTGTAGCGGACGCTGGAAATAGTGTGAAAGAGGAGCCGGGTTCCCTTGCCATCGAGCGAGGCCAGAAAGATGGCGGTGTCCGGACTGGTAGCAGCATTGTGGTTCACGGCCAGATAAAGAAAATGCTTGCCGTCCGGGAGAAAGGTGGGCCAGCGGTGCGACGTGGCAGTGACGTTATCCACCTTCGTGATTAGGGTAGCAGCGCCTCCACTGGCGGATACCTGAAAGATTCCCGCGTTATAGAAGGGCGCAAAAACGATGATTCCGTTCGCGCCCCAGCTAGCCCCTCGTCCCAGATTGGTGTCGCAGAGGGTAGTCGGTTGGCCTCCAGCAATTTCAATACGCTTCAGCTTGTTAGATGTGAAGAAGCCAACCGAGCGGCTGTCCGGCGACCAAAAAGGAAACGTCGCCGACTCGGTGCCAGGAAGCGGCAGGGCAGTCAGTGAATCGAGCGAGCGCAAGTAGAGCTGCAAATGGCCGCCGCTGTTGGCCGAGAACACCAGGTAGCGACCGTCGGGTGAGATTTCGGCTGGGCCAGCTGCGTCGCCGGTCAGGTTGAATTGCGTCTTGTCGGGCGGGTTAATCTGTACTCGCAAGACCGGCATTTGCTTCTGGTTCGCCAAGTAGGCAAGGCCGCCGGCAACGATGGCGACAAGCGCAAGGATCGCAGCGATGCCCCAAGCCAGCCTTTCGCCATGCTTGCGGTGGACGACGACGGGAGCCGCCACGCCGGGTTGCGATCCGCCTTCGCCGATCTGTTTGAGTTGCAGCCGTACGTCGTGCGCCGTCTGCCAGCGTTCGTCTGGATCCTTGGCCATGCAGGTTCTGACCAATTGATCGAGCGCCGTCGGCGTCATGGGCTGGACGGAACTGATAGGCGCAGGCTGGCGCTCCAGTACTGCCGCCAAAACACTGGCTGTGGTCTTGCCCTCAAAGGCGCGCTTGCCAGTGGCCATCTCATAGAGGACTGCACCAAGGGCAAAGATGTCGCTGCGTGGGTCGGCTTCTTTGCCCTCCACTTGCTCGGGGGACATGTATTGGAAAGTGCCGACGACCATACCCTGCGCGGTCAGCGGCAGATTGGAGCTGGCCGCAGTCTGAGTCAAGCCAGAAGATTGAGCACTGACTGGGGTCACTGCCTTGGCCAGGCCGAAGTCCATCAACTTGGCGCCGGACTTGGTCAGCATGATGTTGCCCGGCTTGAGATCGCGGTGCACCACCCCGCTGCGATGGGCACGATCAAGTCCGTCTGCGATTTCCGCCCCAATGCGAAACATCTGCTCCAGCGGAAGCGGACCCTTGCTTAGACGCGAGCCCAGAGTCTCGCCTTCCAGATACTCCATGACCAAATAACTGATTCCGTCCTGCTCGCCGACGTCATAGAGCTGGCAGATGTTGGCGTGGTTGAGCGACGAAATGGCGCGAGCCTCGCGCTCGAAACGTTCTTTGGCGTCACGCTGGTCGGAGAGATGTTGAGGCAGGATCTTGATGGCTACAGTTCGCTCTAACCGGGTGTCGCGAGCGCGGTAAACCTCACCCATACCGCCAGCACCGATTGGTGAGACGATCTCGTAAGGACCAAGTTTGGTTCCGGAATTCAGCAAGATGAGAATTGTAGGTGGTAATGGAGGCGCATGGGAAGGGCGGTTGGGTGTGGATTTCGGCAAATGTTCTAGTCTTCGACCACTCGGGCCGTCATCGCGCCGGCAGGCTCGCCTCCGGCTACACCCTGAGCGACAATCAGGCGGCGCGCTTCGACGCGGATCTTGGGCAACTGTAGCGCGAACAATCCGGCGCCCCCCACTGCGGCGACGGCTCCCATGGCCACAGTGACTGGCGCTCCCAGTCGGTCAGCGAGCGCACCTGCGAACAGCGCCCCAAACGGGGCCATGCCCATGAACATCATCGAATACACAGCCATAACGCGTCCGCGAAGATGGTCGGGAACCATAGCCTGGATGAGTGTGTTCGAGGAAGACATCTGCAGCATCATGAAGAACCCGACCGGCAGGAGAAGTCCGGTGGAGAGCCAGAAATTGCGGGAGAAGGAAAACAGAATCAGGCTGACACCGAAAGCTCCACAGGAAAAAGCTACCCATCGTCCCAGGCCGCGGACGCCGGTTTTGGCTGCCAGAGTAAGTGCTCCGAGCAAAGCTCCTACGCCGGTTGCGCCCATTAAAATACCCAGTTCGCGTGCGCCACCGTGCAGCACGCGATGAGCGAAGATGGGCATCAGCACGGTATAAGGCATCGCCACCAGGCTGACCAATCCCAGCAATAGCAGGATGGCACGGATAGGCACAGTGCGGCTGACGAAACGGAAGCCTTCGATGATGTGCGCCAAGGGCGAAATGCGGTCGTCCGCGTAGGACGGCGGGTGTACTCTCATCAGCCACAGACCCACGATCACCGCGATGTAGCTAATGCCGTTGGCGAAGAAGCACCAGCCTTCGCCGATGCGGGCCACGAGAATTCCGGCAATGGCCGGGCCGATGATGCGTGCGCCATTGAACATTGAAGAATTCAGCGCAATGGCGTTCATCAGATCTTCCTTGCCCACCATGTCCACCAGGAACGCCTGCCGGCCGGGAATGTCGAAGGCGTTCACCACTCCCAGCAGCGCCGCGAGCACAAAGATATGCCAGACGTGAACCCTTCCGGTAAGGGTCAGCGCGGCCAGAATAAGGGCGAGAATCATGGAGCCGACCTGAGTGGTGATCACAACCCGTTGCCGGTTGTAGTGGTCCGCCACAATGCCGCCCAGCGGGGCAACGAGAAAAACGGGGAACTGGCTGGCAAATCCGACCGAACCGAGCAGTAGCGAAGATCCGGTCAGGCGATAGACCAGCCATGCTTGCGCGACGGTCTGCATCCAGGTTCCAATCAGCGAGATAAGCTGGCCGCTGAAGAAGAGTTGGAAGTTGCGATGCCGCAGGGCGCGCAGCGTCGCGGACAACTGAAGTTTCCCGCTGGGGATGGTCGAACTCTGCTCTAGTGGACGTTCCGTTCCGGATGGCACAGTTTGGCTCTGAGAACTATCCTATCAGCCGGGAATGGAATGGTCGGGAGCGCAATAGAAATGCTATCTGCGAAAATTGTCGCCCGAAACCTGCAAGTTTTCAACGACTCTCACCCCCCGCGGCAGTAGCACAATCGGGTCATTTGCAATCTGGCGGATTTTCAATAGAATGCTTGTAACCCCCGGACCCTCCTCCTGGTTTGGCGTTTTCTGCCACTGCGCGTGTTCAGCCCTGAGTAGGAATCTGGGCGATCTTTGGAAGGGAGTTTTCGCTTTCGCTCAGTTACAAAAGTCACTTGGCGTAAGGGCAAACTCTTCATAACATGCAAATACCGGGTTCGTTGAGGCCCTCTTCATGCACGGGATAGCGGTTACCCTTCTTACCGAGGACAAGGAACGGCTGCAGGCGCTCCAGCAACGCCTGGAGAACGCCCAGATTGGCCGCAATGTCTTCGGACATGTGGGCTTTCCCGCCAGCCAGACCGACCCTCTCCTGCGCCAGATTCAGGACGTGCATGCTGAAGTCGTGCTGGTGGATATTGATCCCGATAACGTGCAGCGGGCCATCCGGGCCATCGAACTCATCCACGCCAACACCAACGACATTGTGATCTTCGCCGTGGGGGCGATGATCAATCCCGAGACCATTGTTTCGGCCATGCGGGCGGGAGCCCGCGAGTACCTGGAGCGCAACTCCACGGCGGAAAGCATGGTGGAAGCCTTCAACCGTTTCGCGGCGTCACGCGGCAAGGCTCGTACTTCGTCCGGAAGGGCGCGGGTTTTCACTGTAACCAATGCAAAGGGTGGGGCGGGAGCGACAACCGTCGCGGTGAATACCGCCATTGCCCTGCAAGAGGTGCACACCGGGGTTTTGCTGGTGGACTTTGCGTCCCTGGGACACGCTTCTCTTCATCTCAATGCCCGCCCGACTTTTGGACTTACTGATGCGTTGCAGAATCTGCACCGCATTGACAGTTCCCTTTTGCAAGGTTTGATGACCCAGTGCAAGGATGGCCTGCAACTTCTGGCTGGCCCGCAACAACCTCATCTGGTGACGCCAACGGCAGCGGAACTCGCCGGGCTGTTTGATCTGCTGGTATCGCACTTCAAGTACGTGGTGGTGGATTGCTCGAACCGCATCGACGAAACCGCACGCATGCTTTGTGATTTGTCCAACGCGGTGTTGCTGGTGGCTCAGACCGACGTGGTTTCCCTGTGGAGCGCGGGCCGCATGCGGACATTCCTGGAAGAAGGCGGAGGACGTGACCGTGTACGCCTGATTCTGAACCGCTACAAGAAAATTCCCGGCTTCAGCGACGAAGACGTAGAAGCCGCCACCAACTGCAAAGTGCTATGGAAGCTGCCCAACAACCACCAGGCGATTGCCCCCGCAATCGACAAAGGAACTCCGGTGGCGTTGCAGGAAAGCGTGGACATTGGCCGGTCTTTCCGAAGCCTTGCGGCACTGCTGGCCGATGCCGCACCTACCTCTGAAGGCTCTCTGGATCTGGTTTATCAGCCCGACAAATCGGAAACCAGTAAGAAGAAAACCGTAAGCCGTTTGCTTATCTCACCCGCGCGCGCTGGGCAGTAGCCGGGTAGCCGGCGTTCCTACTTTGCAGTAGCCGTTTTCCCTTCCAGCTTGGCGTAAATGGCGGGATTGGCGCAGACCTCGTAGTACCACTGGTCGGTCCAGTGTTGCAAGGAAAGATTGCGGGTCTCGACCTGGGGCACGCGGCTCCCGCGCACCACAATCTTGCGAAAGATGTCATTGCCCACCGGCACCAGCCCGCTCCACAGGCGGTATTCTTCCTGGGTCTTAAGCTCGGGAAGCTCGAGCTTGCAAGGCTCGAGTGAAATTTCCTGTTGCAGCTTGTGAAATGCCGCTTCGCTCATGCGAATGCCGTTCACGTTATATTTCAAAATGAAGTCCTCGGGACTGTCCTGCAGGTCGGCGTCGCTAACCGTCTGAAAGGCGTAGACGTTGAAAGGGGTGTCGGCGCTCTTCATGGTCTTGCGCACGCGCTTGCTGCAGGAAGAAAGCCGGTCGCTGTCGTTGAGCGCGTCTGAAATCATGATGCGCTGCTCTCCATCCATCAGGTACATGGGCGGTGAATCCTGGTAGGAAATGCCGACGCCCAGTTCGATGCCAGGCAACCCAGCCCGTTCCACCAGTTGGTTGTATCCCCGCACGATCTCCACGATTTCCCGCGCCAGCACAGAAGCGCGGCCCACGCCCAACCCCGGTTCGCCGTCGCGTTCGAGAATGGCAAGAATGATGGCATCGCCTTCCAGAAAGACCTTGACGGCCCCGTACTTGGCCAGCAACTTGTTCACCGGATCGTAGAAATTCAAACTGAAATACGAAGCCGGATTCATTCCCCGCTCCAGCAACGAGCGAGTTAGGCGGGAGGAATCCCGGACGTCAGCTTTGATGATCACGTGACGGAGGATTTTCTCTTCGCCGGATTTTTGTTCATCGGGAAGCAGGAACTGATATAAGGTCCCGTTCATCGCCGAGAGCTGGCGGATCTTATCGTTGGCGACCAGGTTGATGCTGTCCAGCTCGCTGTTGAGCACCTCGAGTTGACGCAAGTCACGGTGGTAGCGAATGAAGTCCCGCAGGAAACGGCCGGCTTTCTTGGCCCGCTCCGCTCCACGGCAACTGGCCACACGATCGATGGCGGCGTAAAGAGTGTCCGGGGAGAGCTTTCCGTGGTCGGCGATAAGCTTTTCAACGCGAACTTTCTCTTCCCTTGAGATGAGTGCGTTCTTCAACTGTTGGGCGTTGATGCGGGGTGAATATTCGGCCAGCAGCGGCGCGACCTCGTAAGAGGCGGTCACGTACTCCATGAGTTTTTCGCGCTCCACCAGATTCACCCAGGCACCGAGGCGGTCTTTCTGTGCGCGGCCCTCGGGAGTGGAATCGTCCGGTGCACCTGCGCCCACGAGTTCGTGGGCGTTCTCCGGGACGTTCAGCCAGCCGTCAAGCGTACTTTCGGGGTCCTGTCCCAATTCCAGATTCATGGATTGCAGGAATTCGCAGGTGATTCGGCGGACGTTCGAAAAGCGGTCGGGATCACGGTCGAAGTTGCCCAACATGACATACTGCTCGGCATTCAGGTAAGTGTCACGACCGTCGTCGGTAAAAATCAATGGATTGAGAAAGAGCTTGTACTGCTCGTCGTAGCTGTTGCCGAAAAGGGAACGACGGGTACGGGCGAGCGTCTCTTTCTCGATGTCACGAAGAGTGCGTAACAGTTCCTGGCCGGTCTTGCGCAGAATGATTTTCTTGGCTACCTGGAAGCCGGCAGCCCGCTCTCGATACTCCAACGCCCTCTGTTGTTGAATCCCCTCGTGGCTTTTCAACGTCATACGGCAGCGTTCCAGAATCTGCGCGAATTGGGCATTCAGTTCGAAGCGCAGGAACTTGAGGATCGCCGACCGTGCCAGCAAGTCCAAAACCGGACTTCCCTCCGCCTTGGCTCGGTTCAAAGCAGCCACGTGGATTTCCGCCAGCAGCGGCTTCAGGTCGGAAAGCTCAATTCGTTGCTGTGGCCGCGCACTCGAAGCCGGCCGGATGATGTTTCCCTGGTTGTGCTGCACTTCGGTCGCCAGCAGCCCCTCTACATCTCCGTGGCGCACCAGGAAACGCGTGATGTGCAGGCGCATCTGCTCTACAAACTTGGGGCTCAGGTGAACGTCGTGACGCAGATTGTCAACGCCGACCTGCAAACCTTCCAGCGAGATAACCGGAGTAAAGCTGGAGAGCCGGAGTGGGATCTCCTCTTCTTCGTGGTGCCCGAGTCTGAAGATGGGAATGCGCGGCATCGGGTCTCTGAACTAGGGTCGTCGTGCCTGACTGACCACGCTGGCACGAAATTGTGGGACCACCAGGGCTTGCTCCGCCGTGGGCACATTCAACGCCGCCAGCTTTACCGCCACGGTCTGAGCGTCGGCAGCAGCGCCGGTGCTGCTATATGCCCTCCACAAAAGACGCATCGAAAGAGGATCGGTAGAGTCCTCCTGCAAGTGGGGGATGGCCTCGGCATATTTGCCCTGAGCCACCAGGCTGGCTCCCACGGCCCCGTGATAACAAAGCTGGATGACCTGACTCCGGCTTTTTCCCGTCATGGCTTCAAGTTGACTAACGGCTTTACTTGCCGAATCGATGTCAGCAACTTCGGCCATCCGCGTGGCTTGAATCCGCAGAATGCGTGCCTGCTCCTCATTGCGGTCAGTCACGGAAATCTCGTGCGGCTCCTGCAATGCATACAGTCCGGCCTGCAAATCCTTGGTCGCCAACCTGATATCCGGTTCGTACATGGCGGCCACTCGGTATGCTTCAGCCTCCGGTCGCGCCAGACCAGCGGCATGCGCATGTTTGGCCACAAGAGCCAGCGCTTTTTCGGCCTGTTTGTGATTGCCCTCGCGAATCCAGGTCATGGCCGATTGCAACTCGTATTGCACTTTGTCGCCCTGACTCCCTGCGAACACGATGGCCCTCTCGTATTCCTCACGCGCATCCTGTTCTTTTCCCATGAGGGCCAGGGTGTCGGCTATGCCCACTTGCGAGCCGAAGTTCGGATCCATGCGAACGCTGATGCGGTATTGTTCGAGAGCAGCCTCGAATTTCCCATCCATCCGCAGAATCTCACCATACGAATCATGCGGGTTCGGTTCATTGGGCACCAGAGCAACGTAGCGATCCATCGCGGCAAAGGCCTTCTCGAAATCTCCGTCGAAGGCATAGGTGTATCCCAGGTCATTCAGCACCGCCGGGTAGTCCGGCAGTATCTTCAACGCATGTTCAAGCACGACGGCCGCTTGCTGATAGCGTTCCTGCAAGGTCAGCCAGTCGCCGGCGAGGAAGGCCAGGCGTGAGTCCCGCGGGTATTCCGCCAGCACATCGTTCATGGCTGCGATCGCCGGCAAATAATTGTCCTCCTGCACCCCGGCCAACCAGCGGATCAGCAGTTGTTCTCCCGGACTCGCCGCCGCCGCCAGTTGCGTGGCCTGCTGGCGAGCTTCCGCCTGCTCGGTCGGATCTTTGCTGATCTTGGCGATCATGATGAAAGCCTGTGCGAACTTGGGATCGGACTTGGTGGCCGCCCGCAAGAACTGCAGGGATTCGTTGAGGCGGTATTGCTCGAAATTCTGCATCGCTGCTTCGAAATCGGTACGCGCCAGCGGCGAGGAAGTCGTGACCGGAAGCTGATCGCCCCTATTAACCTTGGCGGGCACTTTCGGTTTGGACTTACCATCTGCGAACGCGAAAGAGCACGACAGCAGGAGTAGAAAAATCCAGCAGCGGCGAAGCATTGGACCCTCGGAAATGGTTGATTTTGTTACTTGTTATGAGTTGAGCGTAGCACGGCACAAAGAGCCGGAAAACGTTACTCAAGTTACGTGGCCAGTGGAATTCGACTGCGGTTTTGGATTGATATGTAAGGACTTGTACGACGCGTTTTTTGGCTTGGGGGCAGCGGTGTTTTGAGGGGTTTTGGCAGGCGCACCAGGGTTCAGATTTTCAGGAAAATGCGCTTGCGGTAGAGCATCCACATCGCCGCCCAAGACGCGAGCACATAGCAGATGGCATACAGCAGAGACGCACTCGCTGGGCTGACAAACGGCTCGAACCCGTTTTGGTAGAGCACCTCCTGCCAGGACAAACCGGCAGCAGTCGAGAAACGGTAAAGACTGTTCGAGATCACCTCGGCAAAGACGTAGGCCGCTATAGGGTTCATCCCGAAAACCAGGAAGAACGTTGTCCAGCGGCCTCGCCAGTGCTTGACGTCGAGGATCCAATAGCACCCAGCGAGGCAGAGCAACGCCAGTCCGGCGGTCAGCAACACGAAGGAACTGGTCCAGAGATTCTTGTTGATCGGGAACCAATGATTACAAAGCTCTCCCACGCCAGCGCCGGCCAACCCAAACAGCGCCATGCCGACGACCTTCGCGTTGCCGGTGCGTGCGCTGTGCAGACCGTCGCCGGTGATCAAGCCCAGCAGCGTGGTGGCAATCGCTGGAATGGTGCTTATGACGCCTTCGGGATCGCGCGTGCCGTCATACAAGTGCCCAGCCAGCAGTTGACGATCGAGCCAGGCGGCAAGGTTGCGATCAGGATCAAGCAGCGGAATGTCATGAGTGGGGATGCCGAAGCCGGGGACAGGAACATAGCGCATCAGGACCCAATACCCGGCAAGGCATGTGACAGCAGCAACTATCCAGCCTCGACGACCGAACCAGAGTGCGAAGAGGGCAGTCACGACGTAGCAGATTGCGATCCTCTGCAGAATTCCGTAGACCCGCCACGACGACAGCGAGTATTGATTGGGAAAGCCGTTCAGGAACAAACCCAGAGCGAACAGAATCAAACCGCGCCAAAGAACGTGGCGAAGCAGTTGCGAGCGTGATTCGCCGCGCTTCAAGCGTGAGTTGAATGAGAACTCCATCGAAACCCCAACAATGAACAAAAAGAACGGGAAGATGAGGTCGGCAGGGCTCCAGCCATTCCATTCTGCGTGCTTGAGCGGCCAGTAGGATTCCGGTCCGTCGCCGGCATTGTTCACCAGAATCATGGCGGCGATGGTGGCGCCTCGAAAGAGATCGAGAGAAACCAGCCGCGAGGCCGACGTAGTCGCTGCACCCGGCTCAGACTCGCGAAGATCGGCGGTGGGAGGTGCCAAGACCATGGTTGACGGAGAACTGATTCACTTCAGGTTCGCCTGCACCGGATAATACTTCTGGATCATCCTTCCGGTCATAAGGCCGCCCTCGTATTCAGGAATGATTACTTCGTCAGCACCGGAGTTGCGAATGGCGTTGGCATAGCGTTGCTGTCCGGCCCGGGTGATGATTTTTATGTTGGAATTCAGCGATCTTGCAGTCACGGTGATGTAGAGGTTGTCCGCATCGTTGTCGATGACAACACAGATTCCCCGCGCCCGCTCCAGTCCCGCAGACAACAGAACATCGTGCCGTTTAGCATCGCCTTGGACGACCAGGAGTCCGTCCTTCAAGAGTTCGCGGCAGAGTCCTTCGTTCGTCTCAATCAGGACAAAAGGAATCTCGAGCCGGTTCAACTGGTCAACCACCGTCCGGCCGACTTGTCCGTAGCCACAGATAATGAAATGTCCCTTCACCTTTTCGATACCGATGTCATTCACCATGGATTTCCAAACCTCCACACCTTGCCGCCGAAAGACGGTGGCCAGAATGCGTTCTGCCATCCAAATTTGAAAGGCAAAAACACATGCATAAACAAATAGGGCAAAAAACTTCGTCGCATCGTGGACAGAATGATAGTCAATCGAATGTGGATTGAGAATCCAGAACAGAGCATCCTGCCAGCGCAGATGCTCCAGACGCATGTAAACGCGGACACACAGAAGGTTGAATCCTGCGAATACCAGGACTGGCAGCCACAAGCGGCGAATAAAAACGAGGATGATTCGACCCATTCGGCTCCGATGCGGCAGACGAATGTTGGGCAATATACCAGAAACAACGAGTGACTCGAAAAACAAGGGTAGCCGATCCAAGTTGTGGATCAGGCATCCGCTCTAAGCACTTACGGCCGCGTATCCAGCGGGTGCTTCGCCTTCTCAAAGAATTCGTTCTGCAATTGCAAGCTGGCCTGGTCGGCCTTTATGGCACGAATGCACTTGACGATCAGCTTTTCAAATTCATCCATCTCGTACTTGCCGCGCTCGACGGTGGCCAGCGCCCCGTCGCCGGAATAATGGTTGGGGAAACGCGCATACCACCAGATCGCGGTGTAAAGGTCGTCTGGGAGCTTGAGCCGGGCCTGATCGGCGCCGGACTCGGAGCGAGCACGATCCATGTGCACCAGATCGGGACGTGCGATCAACATTTTTGCAGTTTCCGACTCCCCTCCGTGAAGATCGACGGCGTCCTTTTTGGGCGGATTATCGGTGGGTGGCGGGTCAACGATGGGGAGAATGTAGACGACGTAGTCACGCGGTTTATCGAGCTGGGTCTGGGCGAAGTAAGGAAGCAGATCTTCGTTGCCGCCATGGCCGTTGACGATGAGGATCTTCTTGCATCCGTTGCGGGCCATTTCGTCAGCGGTTTCTTGAAGGAGATCCAGCTGCAAGTGGGTGCTGTAGGCAACGGTTCCCGGCTCGTGCTTGGCTTCGAAAATCTGGCCGAAGTAATACTCAGGAAACACAATGGCGTATTCCTGCTCGGCGGCATGCAAAGCGGCGTAGCGAACCTTGAGCAGATCGGTTCCCAGCGGCAAGTGTGCGCCGTGCTTCTCTAGGATGCCGAACGGCAGCAGGCACACGCCTTGAGATTGCTGGATGGCCGAACGAAAGTCTGCCGCCGTGAGTTCTTCCCAATGCACCGAAAGCTTGGCTTGTGCCCAGCCCAAGTTGGCACAAAACACCAGTAGAGCGAGAAATCCAAGAATCTTCTTCATTAAATCGTTTCTCCAGATGGGCAATTCTAGCACTCGGGAATCTTTCCTTGGTGGCCGGCGTCGGTCACCAACCACCCAGAGTCGGTCGCGGGTACTGTGGTTACTGTAGTCACTGTGGCCGATGACCACGCTGGGCATAAGATGCAGATACGGGCTCTGTTCATGAAGCAATTGAACTTCGTACTCTCTCTCACCAACAGCGAAAATGACTACCAGTTGGAGCAGGTCACAGCCGCTGAAGAGGCGGCAAAACGCCTGGGCGTCCAGTTGAGCGTCATGCACGCTGACAACAACGCCATTGACCAGAGTCAGCAACTGTTGAAGATCATTCAGTCGCATTCGGACTCTCATCCCGATGGAATTATTTTTGAGCCAGTGGGGGGAACAGCACTGCCACAGGTGGCGCGCGCGGCCGCAGTGGCCGGAATCGGTTGGGTGGTGCTGAACCGCGAAGTTGAATATGTCGCTGACCTGCGCAAGGCTTACCGCATCCCGGCCTTCACTTTAACCACCGACCACGAAGAAGTCGGCCGCATCCAGGGCCGGCAATTCGCTGCTTTGCTGCCTCAGGGAGGTTCCGTGCTCTATATTCAGGGGCCTTCGGAGAGCCTGGCGGCTAAGCAACGCACCGCAGGCATGTACGAGACCAAGCCGGTGGAGGTACAGGTAAAACTGATGAAGGCCCAATGGACGGAGACCAGCGCATACCGGACGGTGAGTTCGTGGTTGCGCCTGTCCACTTCCCACCAGACGCAGGTCGATTTGATCGCGGCGCAAGACGATTCCATGGCCATGGGCGCACGCAAAGCTTTCGAGGAACTGCCCAATGGCGCGGCCCGCGACCGCTGGCTCAGCGTGCCTTACTTGGGTTGCGACGGACTACCCAACAGCGGGCAAGCCTGGGTGCGCCAGGGTTCTTTGACCGCCACGGTCTATATTCCACCTAACGCGGGTACTGCCCTCGAGATGCTGGTGAAAGCCGTGCAGAGTGGAACTATCCCTCCGGAGCAGACGCTTACCGTTCCCGTTTCATATCCGACGATTGAAACGTTGACCTCGTGGCCGGCGGATAAGTCCCATGCCAGATCAGCGGGCGGAAGCTAGACCCTCGCATCGGAGAATCTGCAACTCCGTCGTTTCCCTGCTAAATTGTCCCTCAGGAGAATCCATGCCCACGCTCATCCCCCAGGCGACTCGCATCACTGCGGCGGGAAACAAACCCAAGCTGATTGACGAATACATTGGCCAGGTGAACAGCAAGACGGCCGGAGTCAGCGTAGCCCACATGCGCAGCCCGCAAGGATGGGTAGAGCCTGGACAGACTCCGGAATTCGACGAGTTCACCGTTGTGCTGAAAGGCACGCTTCGCGTGCGTCACAAGCAGGGAGAGATGGATGTCTTGGCCGGCCAGGCGGTGATTACGCATCGCGGGGAGTGGATCCAGTATTCGACGCCAGTCGAGGGCGGAGCGGAATACATTGCAGTATGCCTGCCGGCATTCTCGATGGAGACCGTGCATCGGGACGCGACTGGCGGCTAGCTCCGTCCTATCTCACCTGCAACCCATACTGCTGCGTACTCGGCGGAACAATGTTGTTCATACGCAAGTACTCGACGATCTGGCCGTAATGGTCGGAGATGTGCCACACTGCCGCCACTGCAATGCCAAGCTTGGTGTTCGGTCCAGCGTAGGGACCTTCGACGCGGTCGAGAGCATTCTTGGCGTTGACGGTCTGCAAGACTCTGTTGCCATAGTCGAACGACTCCTTCAAATACTTCAGCGTCTCGGCTTTGGTTTTGGCCGGGGCCGGGCCACCCTTCTCGCAGTGATCGGGCGGAGTCTTTCCCTCAATCTCATTGAAGAAGGCAAAATTGGAGCAGGCCACGTGCTTTACCTGCTCGGCGAACGATCGGACATCCTTGAAATTGCCGGCCGCAGGGACGAATTCGTATTTCGAGTCCGGCATGGCTTCGGCCACGGAGTAGAACTGATCCTCGGTCCAATGCAGCGCAGCGCCCACGCTGCCGGCAATGTTATTAGGAACGTCGTCCTTCTGGGCGAGGGCGGAAGTGAGAAAAATGAGGAGAGATGCGAAAAGGGAGAACAATTTCATGGCGTGCTCCTGAACGTGTGACTGGTACGTTCGCAAAAGGATAGCGCAGGAGCGTTGCGACAGGACGGAAAGAGGACGGGCGGAACGCCCGTCCTCTCGTGATTTCCAGAAAGTCAGACTTCTACTTCAGGTAAATCTCTTCCAGCAATTCGGAGCTAATGGTTTCACGCATTTCGAGGCGTTTCTCGGTCAACTGCTGACCTTGCTGTTTGCCTCCCAGAATCTTGTCGCGTATCGCTTCACCCTTGGCGGCCAAACCATCCAGGGCGCCATGGTTCTTGTATTCGATGGCCAAAGCGACGTCCCAGTCTTCCGGATTGGCTTTGGTGGACTTGAGGAATAGTTTGTAGTCCACAATCATCCCTTGTTTCTTTTGTTCATCGAGCAGCGGTTTGCTGGATTGGCGAAGGCTGGTGAGATAGGCATCCATCTGCCCGGGTTTCACGCGAATCAGTGATACGCGCCAGACCGGGCCTTCGGTGTAGTGTTCCTGAGCAATCAAAGCCGGAGCAAGCAACAGCAGCAGAGCAACGAGACGGTAGACATGTTTCATGTGGGAGCTCCCAAGCGAAGTGAATTTGACTGAGGGAACATCATACGCCCGAGTAAACCTGAGCCACGGATTCTCACGGATCAACCAAAAAAGAGGAACTATCCGTGCTGATCCGTGGAAATCCGTGGCCAGGGTTTGCCCGGAGAATCCTACGGCGCTTCGATCAATTCCATCTTCCCGTCGCGAGTGCGGTGCAGCACCATCACTTTGCCCTTGGGATCGCGGAACACGAAGACGTCGCGATCGCGAAAGTGGACCTCCTTGATGGCCTCTTCGAGAGTCATGGGACGCATAGCGACAGCGTCGTCGGAGCGAGAGAGATGAACCTCGGTCGACTTAGCGACCGCGGGAAACTTATGCACCACGACATCGACTGCACTCGCTTCGCTGAGGCCGACGGCGGTGACGATGGCCTCCTGGTTCTCGCTCTCACCCCATTTCTTGGGGCTCACACTCTTGTGATTGTGGCGTTTTTGTGTGCGCCAGCGGGTCTTGTACTTGACCGCTTGCTTCTCCAGGTGTTCGAAGGCTTCGTTCACTGCGGAGGGCATATCGCCGGCCTGCGCTTCTCCGACCAGCGGTCCGTTGCGTGGGCTGATGGTGATTTCGGCCTTGTGACGTCGTTTTTCGACCGTCAGAATAACTTTAGTTTCAAACTTGTCGCCCAGAATTTTGCGGATCTTGGTAAGGCGGGTTTCAACTTCTTTGCGAATGGCGGGAGTAATTTCGAAGTGTCTGCCGGTGAATTCCACGTTCACGAGCGCCCTCCTTGAATTAGTTTCGTGCAATGGGCACTGCCGGATACTTGTGTTCTGTGTCGGGAGTTTGCCTCAGCGGCATGAAGTCTTGCTCTTCCCGTTTTCGCCGCTACCTCCTTTTCATTTCTTCACCCTGCGTTGATGAGTGCTGGGAATACGCATGTCTTCACGGTATTTCGCGACGGTACGGCGAGTCACCTGAATGCCCTGCGATTGCAGGATGCGCGTGATCTGCTCATCGGTCAGCGGCCGCGCGGAGTCTTCTTCTTCGATCAGTTTTTTGACACGGCGCTTGAGAATGAGCAACGAAGTGTTGCCGCCCTCGGGACCGTTGACGCTCTCACTGAAGAAGTACCGCAACTCAAATACGCCCTGGGGAGTATGAGCATACTTGCTGGCCACTGCACGCGACACCGTGGAAGGATGCACGCCGATTTCTTCGGCCACCTCCTTGATCATCATGGGCTTGAGTTCGTCGATGCCTTTTTCCAGAAAATCCTGCTGCCGGGCCACAATCGAGTAGCAGACTTTCATGATGGTCTGCTTGCGCTGCTCGATGTTCTTAATAAGCTGGATCGCGCTCTTGTAGCGCTCTTTGACGTAGTTGCGGGTATCTTTGTCATTGCCGTCCTTGACCAGCAGCCGCTTGTATGCAGGATTGAGGCGAAGCTGCGGCACGTCTTCGTCGTTCATGATGACCAGCCACTCGTCACCATGCTTCACGAAAGCGACATCGGGCTCGATCAGCCGGGGCTGGACTTTGTTGTAACGAAGACCGGGACGAGGATCAAGAGTGCGAATATAGTTCAGGGCCTGCTCTACGGCCTCCGGAGGACGGCCGAGAGCGCGGGCGATTTCCTTGTGTTGCTTGTTCTGCACTGCCCGCAGATGTTGGTCCACGATGGCGATGCCGTCAGCAATTGCCTGGGCAGTGGCTTCACGTTCGCCGTTGCCGTTCTTCTGCGCCTCAAGCTGCTGATGATGAAAGCGCAATTGATAGAGCAGGCATTCGCGGAGATCGCGGCACCCCACGCCGGGAGGATCCAACTGGCGGACCAGTTCGATGGCTTCGTGCAAGTCGGTCAGATTGAAGTTGGGTACAAAATTGGGCGGCGGAGTCGTAACAGGTGCGGGGGCTGGTTTCTCCACCGGAGGCTCTGGCGAAACCAACGCTACGGGGATGAGTTCATCCGCCGGCTCCGTTCCGTCTTCATTCCATCCAGCACCAAGACCGGTTTCGAGGGCAAGGGTCTCATCCGATAATGGCTTCTCCTCAGCGGCGGAAATCTCGGCATTCAAACCCAGAGCTGCGGCTTCTTGAACTACTTTCTCAACCACTGCGGAATCGAGTTCCGGCGCGGCGGGAGGGATGACTCCCATCATCTCGTCGTCGCTCGCGATCAGGTAGCCGTCTTCATTGAGGTTGCCAATCACCAACTCCGCCGCTTCACGAACTTCAGAGGTAGTTGGAATCGATCCCAGCTGCCAGATCAAATGGTCACTGAGGTTGCTGGGCTTGGAAAGGAAATTCTCGAAGGATGGACGCTCGATGTCCTCGCTCTCGCCCTGGCTGCGGTAACCGGGGTCAAGATAGTCTTTGAAGAACGAACCGAAATCGATCTCTTCGAACGGATCTTTTGTCTCGGCAGCAGCGGTCGGACTCTCTTCCGCTGCCGGACGATCGCGGTCTTCCTCCTTGCGATTGACGTCATCGAGCAAGGGAACGGCGTCTTCAAGTTCCTCGAGGACCGGATTCTCGACCATCTCGGCGGTAATCATGTCCCGCAACTCCAGCTTGTTGAGCGCGAGCACACTGACCATCTGCACCAGACCCGGGGTCAGGATCTGCCGCTGCGAGACTTTAAGACTCAATCTGTGCTGCAACATCACCATAAATTCAGTCGTTCGTCCTTGGTCGCCGGTCGTCTACCATTGATCTCATCCAGCCGTTGATCTCACACTAAAGAAAAGCTCTCCCCCAGGTAAACTCGCCGGACCTCGGGATTGCCTCCCAACTGCTCGGGTGTTCCCTGGAAGAAGATTCTTCCTTCATTAATGATGTAGGCGCGGTCGGTGACCGATAACGTTTCCCGTACGTTGTGATCGGTAATCAGAATCCCGATCCCTGCCGCCTTCATGTCACTGATAATCTTCTGCAAGTCGAGCACGGCGATCGGGTCAATCCCGGAAAACGGCTCGTCGAGCAAAATAAATGCCGGGTTGATGCAGAGAGCACGGGCAATTTCCACGCGCCGCCGCTCTCCCCCCGAAAGCGCATATCCCCGGTTCTGGCGGATATGCTCCAATCCCAACTGGTCGATCAGCTTTTCCATCTTCTCCCGGCGTTCATGCCAGGAGACGGGCTGAGCTTCCAGCACGGCGAGGATGTTTTCCTCAACCGTCAGTTTGCGAAAAACAGAAGCTTCCTGGGGGAGATAACTGATGCCATACTGGCGCGCCCGTAGATACATGGGCACGTCCGTAATGTCGTCCTGGTCGAGCAAGACCCGACCCGTGTCAGGGGGAACCAAGCCGACGATCGCATAAAAAGTGGTGGTCTTGCCAGCGCCGTTAGGTCCAAGTAAACCAACAACTTCGCCCTGTTCCACGCGCAGGCTTACACCATTCACAACCCGGCGACCACGGTAGGATTTTCCGATTTCGTCGGTGGCCAGAGTACGCATTTATCGTGCCACTCGCGTTTGCGTAACGGCAGGGGATGAACTATTGCCTTCAACCAGCACCCTATCATCGTGTCTAAAGAAAGTCAACGAAACCCCAGTAATCTTGCCCTGTTCGGCATCAAAAATGCTAGGCGAACCGCCGGTTAGCACGAACTTGTCCTCTCCGGCTGTATAGAGCAGATGCTCCCCCTCGGCCCGGCGTTGCGGTTGCGTGGCGACCACATTTCCCGTCGCCACAATTTTTTCGAGTTTTCCCGCGCTCGGGGATCCTTTGGTCAATGCGTTCCCGCGCGCCTGGAGAAACGCGTCCATTTCCCGCGAGGTGATGGTGATATCTGCTTCCTTGGCTAAGACGTTGCCCTCAAAGTGGGCCTTCCGCTCGTTATCCGCATAAGTCAGGCGGGAACAAGTGATAGCCACCGGTGTAGCGTTTCCGTGCGAGTCGGCCTGCACCAGGACTGTGGACACCTGCTGCGCCGGCGTTCCTTGCGCAACTAACGAACGGTGGTCGCGATCAAAATCGATTGTCGGAGCTTCGACCACATTCGCGTCCTGCCACAACCGCACCCCTCCGCGATAGTGAGCTGTCGCCGCCGAACTGTGCGCCGTCATCGAGCTTGCGGTGACGTGGATCGGGCTGGAAGAAGCTAAGAGAGCTCCGTTCGGTTGCGGCGTCAAGTCGCTGTAGGTGCTTTTGACGTCGCCATCGGCAAACGCGTTCCCCGTAGCGCGTTCCAGCCGCATGGTTTGGGCGGTTGTAGTCATGCCACCTTCACTGACGCGGGGCGAGCCTGCGAGAATCAGGATCTGGTCCGCGGGAGTGTAGCGGCCCAAGTCGCTCCAGGCCTTCCGATCACCGTCCTTGTAGACGACGCTTCCCTGTTGCACCAGCGATTCGATGCCGCGCCCAGGGCGGAATGCAGCATCCAGCGTGCGGCTGGTGCTAACGCGGTCGGGCTGCCCTGGGTTCTTGCTCAAGATACGGGCGTCGGGAGCGCCGTGAACCGTCGAAAGCTGGCCAGAACCGTCGAAATGGGCGTCAAACTTGCCCGCCGTCACCAGAGTCTGCTGGGCATCGCCCGATCCCGCAGGACGAATGGCAATCTGGGCGGCTCCGAGAGTCTCGGCGCGATCAAGGCGGCTCTTGCTGGTCAGAAAGAAATCGACGGCCGCTGCGGTCAGTTCCAGATCCTGAGAAGGGTGCGCCGGGCCAGATGAAGTCTGGTGCTGGACCAGCCTGACGTTTTCTTCGGTGTGAACTTTGGCAACCTGATTCCTGCTGCCGAAGTCGAGCACGACTCGGCCGGCACTGGCCTGCATCGGTTGTGCCCCGGCAACGTCCGCGGTCACATTTCCAGAAAGAATTGCGGTGCGCAATCCTTCCCGTTTTTCGCCCATGAGGAGTTCGAGTTGATCGCCTCGCGCTTTTGCTACTGGATCGGCATCCGTCTCGATCAAAATATTGCCAGTGGCGAGGATGCGGCCGACCCGGTTGTCGGGACGCAGAAACATAGTGGCCTGGTCGGATTGACACCGCCGTGCAGCCGTGGTCAGCAGTGGGTGATCGAGCCAGATCTGATGCTTAGTCTTCACGATCATCGCCCGAACCGCGGTGAGCGTCTCGCCCGTCTTTCCAATCAGAATATTGACCTGCGACTCCAGCGTGAGTTCACCACTTCCTGCCAGGTAGCGGACTCCCACGGCGGAGCCGCTGGCCTGAGGCAAGCTAAATTCGACTCGTTCCTTGGTGGAAGCATCACCGGTCTTCTGGTTGAAAACCAGGCCGCTGGTTTTCAGGTGAATCGGATTCTTGAGACCGCTGGGGGCGGTCTGGTCGGGATTGGCAGTGCCTCCCGGGTTCGCCTCCAGGTCGATTTGAACCTCGCCTTTCGCGGTCACATCGCCGGCCTGGGGATCGTAGTCGAAATCGGCGCCCGAGATCCGGTCATAGCGGCTCGAATCGCGTCCATAAATGGTGACCGTCACGTCGTGCAACTGGGCTCGCCCGCCTTGCTTGAACTGCACCGCCTTGCTGGCTTCAATCTTGAACCAGGTGCGGCCTTGCTCGGATTTCGAAATGGTGAAGCCAGTCGCGCTCTGCTGAATTTCGATGCCCATCTTCTCCGGCACCTGCTTCAGCGCATTCTGCACCCGCAACCGCGCATAGAAATACACGCCAGCCACCAGCAGTAGGAGGGCAATGGCGCCAGCCGCAAACCAGCGGCGCAAGTGAGTGATGAAAACAGGCATCTGGAAACAAGTCTACAGAAAGCCAGAGGAATCAGGAGCGCCGATATTCATTGATGGCAGCCACAGTTTCCGCAACTGCCTTGGGCTGAGTGCTGAAATCCCTCAGCGAAAGTTCCAGACCGCCGAAGTCAGGATGGTCGTTGTGTTCGAGCGTAAATGCGATGTCGACGGCGTCGCCCGGAAGAAGTTGCGCCTCTTGCACACGCTCGGCCAGCCGCCAGCCCATGGCCTTATAAACAATGGATTTTCGCCAATTTTCAGAGCGGCGAGGAATCGCGGCCGAATCGGGGTGGCAGCGGGGTGAGGTTAACCTGGCTTCGTCGCTTGTTTCCTCTCCGCTCCAGGCCAGCTTCAGTCTCACGTGCTTCTCCTTCATGATTTGCGGAGGGGCCATCAACCGCACATTGCGAGCAGTAAAGATCGGTTCATGATTTCCACTTCCGAAGGGTTGCAACAGGCTGAGCGCCTGGAACAACTCCGGCGTCACGTTGCCGAGTTCGAGCTCGGCATCGACATTGATCGCGGGTTCGAAGTCGGGAAGGGTCAGGCAGGCACGTGCGTAAAGATCAAGATGGGATCGCAACTCCGCCACTCGCGCGGCCGGCATGGAGAATCCCACGGCGTGAGAGTGTCCGCCGAAACGGGTGAAGAGGTGCGAGCAAGACTCCAAGGCGTTAAGCAAGTGAAACGGACGGATGGAGCGCCCGGAACCATGGGCCTCGTCGCCGTCGCGGGAAATCACGATCGTGGGACGTCCGTAGCGTTCTACCACACGAGTGGCCGTGATGCCGATGACGCCACGATGCCAGCCTTCCCCGTCTACCACGATGCAAAACGATTCAGGGAGAGTTGGGTCCTCCTGAAAACGCTCGGTGATCGCGTCTAGAATGCGGCGTTCTTCCTCCTGGCGTTCCGAGTTCAGTTGATCGAGCTTGGCGGCGATTTCGCGGGCGCGGGTCACGTCCTTAGTGCTGAAGAGTTCAATGACGTCGGCGGCGATGTCCATGCGTCCGGCAGCGTTGATTCGTGGGGCGACACGAAATCCGACTTCGCCGGAAGTGAGCGGCCGTCCGCTCACCTGCGCGGTTTCCAGCAGAGCCTTGAGCCCGGGATTAACCGCCGAACGCAGCGCTTCCAGCCCTAACTTCGCGAACACACGATTTTCTCCAGTCAGCGGTACGCAGTCAGCAATCGTGGCGATGGCAACCATCTTGGAAAACGACTTGAGCAGAGACGCCTGATCGCGATGTGGCAATCTCCGTTCCATCAAGGCCTGCGCCAGCTTGAAGGCGACGCCCGCGCCGCAGAGCGCCTTGCAAGGATACCCGCAGCCCGGCTGATTCGGATTCAACACCGCGAGCGCGTGCGGAGTGCCATCAGGACCGGGCAGGTGGTGGTCGGTTACGATCAGGTCCACACCGAGCCGACGGGCAGTCTCCGCTGCCGCGAAGGCGCGAATGCCAGCATCGACGCTGATGATGAGCTGAATGCCTGCCGCCGCGGCGCGTTCGATGACATCGCCACGCAAGTCGTAGCCTTCTTTTATGCGATGAGGAACGTGGAAGTCGGGGGCACCTCCGCAGAGCTCAATCGCTGTCTTGAGAATGACGATCGCGGTGGTGCCATCGACGTCATAGTCGCCGTAGATAAGAATGCCTTCTTTGCGCTCGATGGCGACGTCGATCCGGTCGACGGCAGCTTTCATGCCCAACATCAGGTAGGGGGAGTGTAGGTCGCTAAGCGAGGGATGCAGGAAACGTTCGGCAGTTTCAGGATCAGTGATCCCGCGAATGACCAAGAGGTGAGCCAGGACAGTGACCGCCTCATCGCCCAAGCGAAGGCTGGGAAAAACACGCAGTTGGGCGGCTAACTTTCCCGCCTGCGCATCCTCCGCCGTCCTATAATGCCATTTCATCGGTTGCTTTCTGTGGACCTCTGTGCCCTCTGTCGTTCCGCTTTTTACCACAGAGGGCACAGAGGTCCACAGAAAGAAGTACTACAAGAGACAGCGCTACGGTTCGTCCTCGAAGCCGGGCTCGTCGATGGGCATTCCGCTAAAGTCTTCCGCCATTTCGAGAATCCCCTGATAGCGGTCATACCACGGAGTGGACGCCTCATACACCATCATTACTCCCTGGTGCGCGAAGCCGAGCTGCACGAAGCCGGTCTTGCCGACGTAGGTGCGCAGCCAGCGCGCCTCCTCGATGTCTTCGTCATTAGTGAACTCGGCATTGCTCAGACGCTGAATCATGGCATCGAGTTCCTCGCGCTCCAACTTCCACGAATCCATGATCAGAAACGGCGCGCCCGCGGCCTTGGCCAGTTCGACAAAATCTTTCCAGCCGTCAGGATTGTCCGCCGACTTCCAGGGAACGCTCTGCACTTCTTCGTAGTCGATGAACCCGGGGAAGCGGCGCAGTCCGTGGCCCTCAATGAAGGCGATCATGTCATCTTTGAGGCCGGCGAGATCGTCAGGCAAGGGCGACATAGGGAATTTATGAAGTATGAAGATATTGTATGCCGGAACGAGGGAGGGTGTCAGGAGAATCGAGCCTTCAGCAATCAGCACTCGGCATTCAGCCGGGGCGTGCTGAGCAGGGTTCTTGAAACGCTGAATGCTGACGGCTGAGTGCTGAATGCTCTCTGTGCTACACTAGTTGCTTCTTAGCAACTCCTGACTCCGCACATGCTTCTGTCCAAAGAATATGTGGGCTATCTGGCCCGCGAAGTCACCAAAAAACTGATTGCAGGCGAATTTATTGAAACCAAGGCCGTGCCTTTGGTCACGGAGAAGGTGCACGCCGCCATGCTCGAGGAGTTCACCCTCGAAGACCGCATTAATGACGAGGTGCGCGTCATCCTGGAGGCCTATTCCTCCGAGATGCAGAAAACCGGCGCCAATTACCAGGAAATGTTCCGCAAAGTGAAAAGTGAGCTGGTCCGCAAATATAAGGCGGTGTTGTGAGAATCAGCCGTGACAAGGTGAACAAAGTCGCGCACGCGGTCACCGAGGCGCTAGCCGAAGTGAATGAGCTGGACTTTGTGGAAGACCGCAATACCATTCGCCTCGAAGTGCGCAAGATCATGGAAGACCTCCTCAACAAGGAGGAAAGAATCGATCAAGCCGCCCGGCAAAAGATCGAAACCCAGAAGCGCACCATCCTCGAAGGGAGCCAGGAGTGGGACATTCTCTACCGCAAGTACTATCAGGAAGAAGTCAAGAAGCTGGGTGTGTAGATTTTCGAACAGAAAAAAGCCCCACGCTGCCCGCGTGAGGCCCTTACCCAAAACACAAGAAGTTCAGGCCGCGGCTTTGCGCGCGACCACCTGTTGCAACCGCTCCCGGTACAAAGTAGCCCGGTGAGTGATCTCCTTGTAAGTGTGGCTGGTCACCCATTGCGTATGCGGGGTTCGCCGCCGTTCACGACGGCTGCCCACATTGCCGCGGTGGGTTGCATCGGACGGCGTCTTCTGGGCGGTAATCTGCTGCCATCCCGTCCCGTCGTTTATTCCGAACACTCCGATGTATCCCCCGGAAACTAGCTCCAGAGGTTCTGAGATGTTGTTGGTCTGGTCGAATTGGGTCGATCCCTCGGCCCGGAACTCTTCGAACCAGGAGGGGAATACGAAGTCCGAGACCAGCACGTTGCCGATCTTGTAGGAAAATGCATCAGACTCGCAGGGATCGCAGACTTCATAGGCATAGAGCAGCCCGGTGGTGTTCTCGTTCTGGACGAACACCGTCAGATTGATGTTGGGGTCGGCCAGCATTTCCAGCAGCTCATGACTGGCGGTGACCGTCCAGCTATTGCCGTACTTGAGGTCGGTGGCGGCGAAGACCTTGCCCAGCGGCAGACCGTCTGGAGTGAGGTCGTGATAGCCGAGAGCGCCGGCCTGATCGGAATCGTCAAGAATGGTGAGCCACCAGGTTCCAATCGGCGGCGTTGAACCGGTTGGAACAAAAGTAAGTTCAGCGTCGGTTCCCCATGCCGGACGAAAGTCGTTGGTGACCTGTTGCTGCAGGGCGTTGACTACCGGACGAATCTCGGTGTCGGTCAGCACCGTGCTGGCATTTATAATCGAGATTTGAATGGCAGTGGTTTGTGGCATTTGTTTCTCCTTCCTGAATGAGATTTTGGAGGACGCGAGCGGAGAACAGCGCGCCTCTATCTTTTTGAGCTTATGCCCGACCTGTGATCTCCGAACCAGAGAAATTGCTTTGCGCCGATTGCCGTTTCCCATTATGGGCAAACGAGTTACGGAGGTTGAACCAAGTGTGCGACCGGGGCGAAAGCGCGGGCCCTGAAATCAGTGTTGGGTTGCTGTCTTGAGGCCGAGAAACAAAAAACAGCCCATTGAGCGCTCGCCCGCAGTAACATAGTCACGGTTTCTGATTCACCCAGCCCTTCTAAACAGGAGAATGTGACCATGAGTGTTATGACCCCGCCCAACGTCAAGAATCCGGGCGACTACATTGAAGACGTGTTGGCGACCGTCAAGGCCAAGAACCCGGCGGAAGCGGAGTTTCACCAGGCAGTGCAGGAAGTCTTGGACTCACTGCGGCTGGTGCTGCAGAAGCATCCGGAGTACCGGTCAGCGAGGATCCTGGAGCGCATTACCGAGCCCGAACGGGTACTGATGTTCCGCGTCCCCTGGTTCGACGATCGCGGAGAGGTTCAGGTCAACCGCGGCTTCCGCATTGAGATGAATAGCGCCATCGGTCCTTATAAAGGTGGTCTGCGGTTCCATCCTTCCGTCAATCTGGGCATTTTGAAGTTCCTGGCGTTTGAGCAGGTTTTCAAGAACTCGCTGACCACGCTGCCCATGGGCGGCGGCAAAGGCGGATCGGATTTTGATCCCAAAGGCAAGAGCGATAACGAAGTCATGCGCTTCTGCCAGAGCTTCATGACCGAGTTGCAACGCCACATTGGCCCCGACACCGACGTTCCCGCGGGCGATATCGGCGTGGGCGGGCGCGAGATCGGCTTTCTGTTCGGACAATACAAGCGCCTGCGCAATGAATTCACCGGCGTGCTCACCGGCAAAGGACTCAACTGGGGCGGATCGCTGATTCGCCCCGAAGCCACGGGCTACGGCTGCGTTTATTTCGCCAATGAAATGCTGAAGACGCGCAAGGAAACTTTCGACGGCAAGCTGTGCCTGGTTTCCGGCAGCGGCAACGTTTCGCAATACACGGTCGAAAAGCTGCTCGACTTCGGCGCCAAACCGATTACCTGGTCGGACTCCGACGGCGTGATCTTCGATCCCGATGGCATCGACCGCGAGAAACTGGCCTGGGTGATGGAACTGAAGAACGTGCGGCGTGGGCGCATCCGCGAGTATACGGACAAATACAAGAAAGCCGTCTTCATGCCGACCGACGTGAAGCTGGATCACAATCCTATCTGGAACATCAAGGCGGATTGTGCGTTCCCCAGCGCGACGCAGAACGAGATCAAGAAGAAAGATGCGGAAAATCTGCTGAAAAACGGCTGTAAATTGGTCGCCGAAGGCGCGAACATGCCATGCACGCTCGAAGCCACAAAGATGTTCCTCGACGCCGAAACCCTCTACGGCCCAGCCAAAGCCGCCAACGCCGGCGGCGTGGCGACGTCTGGACTAGAGATGGCCCAGAACAGTGCCCGCCTAAGCTGGACACGCGAAGAAGTGGATGACCGTCTGCACAAGATCATGATCGCCATCCACAAGAACTGCTTCGAAACAGCCGAGAAATACGGCACGCCGGGCAATCTGGTAAACGGCGCCAACATTGGCGGATTCTTGAAAGTCGCCAATGCCATGCTGGATCAGGGGCTGGTGTAGTCTCAGGTCCGGATACTGAGTATGATCGGGGTGGACAAGGGTTCACCCCTTTTTGGTTGGCCGAGGGGAGTCGAAGGGATGTCAATTCATGAACACGATGTGTTCGCGGTCGGCTGTCAGAGTCTGCCTTCCGATGATGATGGCGCTGGGGCTAACAGGATGCGGGGGCTCATCCCAGAATTCCATTTCCCCTCCGCCGCCTGCCAAGGCCGAGTTTCTCTATGCCACCGGTCAGAATCAGATTTTTAGTTTCACCGTCGATCCCTCCACCGGAGCCTTGGGTGCAGCAACGGCAACTCCAGGGCCGGACACGGGCATTCTTCCAGGAGCAACCATCGCGGCGGATCCTGCCGCTAAGTTTTTGTTTGCTTGCGACGAACAAGGCCACGCCGTTGACGTCTTTTCCATCAACGCATCTACAGGTTCCCTAACGGCAAGCGGTTCGCCTTTCCCAGCCGAAGGACTTTTTCCCAGCGGCTTAGCCATTGACTCGACTGGAAACTATCTTTACGTAGCTGACGTTTCGGCAGTCGGAGCGTTCAAAGTGAGCAGGGCGACCGGCACCTTAAGCACCGTTACAGGTTCCCCGTTCGCAAATAGCGGAGTTGAATATGGACTTGTCGCGGCCCCTTCTACGGGATTTCTTTATGCAGCCAATCCCGGGATTCCACAGGCCACCATCTCCGGATTTGTGATTGACCCGAGCAGCGGGATTCTAACTCCTGTTCCTGGATCCCCATTCACGACCGTGATAGGCGGCACTCTTAACGTCGCTATACACCCTTCAGGTAAGTTCTTTTACGCGAGCGGCGGAAGCGTGGACAACATTGAGGGATGGGTGATCGACACCGCCAACGGTGCTCTCGCCACCGCTATTTCAGGTTCACCTTTTACCCTAAGCGGTATTGGCGGTGATATTTCGAGCCTCGTCATAGACCCGGCGGGCAAGTTCTTATATGCGTCGACTTCGGGCGGTATCTTCGGCTTCGCCATCGACGACAACAATGGGGCGCTGACCCCAATAACCGGCTCTCCTTTCTCGGTGTTTGGATTTGGCCACTTGGTCATTGACCCCTCAGGACAGTTCATGTATCTGGGTTTCGGGTTATTCATCACCGGCATGAATATCGATTCGTCGACGGGTATGCTGACAGCTTTGAGTGGTTCCCCGTTTGCGACAGGGGCACCCTTGGACGTCTTCCCAACACTCGCAATCGTCAAGGCTCCGTAAGCGCCTCGATGGGCTTGATCCATTGGCTCGACTCTTCCGCATGACACCCTGACGAGCTTCGCTCGGTCCGACACGGGAATGTGAGACTACGAGGCTATCGCTGAGCCAAAATCATGCGAGAATCAGGCATGATCCGCCGGCTTCTCTCTTTCGTAGTCCTTCTGATCATCTCGGCGTTCTCCGCGGCTCAAACCGCTCCGTCTGCAGACCACTACCTCGACGTCGGCGGTACCAAGCTCTGGTACGAGGACTGCGGCCCACAGAATTCTCCCGCAGTCGTTCTCCTGCACGACGGCCTCCTCCACTCCATCACCTGGGACGGCATCTGGCCCGCACTCTGCGCCAAGTATCACGTAGTGCGCTACGACCGCCGCGGATATGGCCGATCTGAAGCACCCAAAGCTGTGTTCGATCCCACCGACGATCTTCTCAAGGTCATGAGCCAGGTACACATGAATCACGCCATCCTCGTTGGAAACTCTTCCGGAGGAGGTCTGGCCCTCGACTTCGCTCTGGCCCATCCGGAAATGACGGATGGTTTGTTACTGATCGGGCCGGTGGTGCATGGCATGGCCACCTCGGATTACTTCGCCGATCGTGGCGACAAGAATAATGAGCCCATGGCGCGCGGCGATCTGAAAGCAGTTGCCCAAAACTGGTCGAAAGATAGATTCCTGATCGCAGGCGATGACCCGCAATCGCGAAAGCAACTGTACGATGGCCTCGCGGAGAATCCGCAAAACCTGAAGGGGAACGGAGCGCTCGAAATCCGCCCATCGCCCCCGACGGTCACGCGGCTTTCGGAGATTCGTGTCCCCACGCTGGTTTTGGTCGGCGACGCCGACATCGCCGATGTGTTTGCCTACTCGGGTGCGATCGAGGCCGCCGTACCATTGGCAACGTTTGAAGTGTGGAAAGACACCGGCCACCTGATCCAACTGCAAAAGCCTAAAGAATTGGTGACGCGTTTCGATCGCTTTGTTGCACTGGTAGAGCGAAAAGAAGTAGGTTTGACCGACAGCCAGCTCGATGCCTACGTCGGCCAGTACAAACTCGGAAACCGACATGCCAGCGTGGCCCTCAAGGATCATCGCTTGATCGCTGAGATTCCCGGCCTCCCTTACTACTGGCTATTCCCTGCCTCAGAAACAAAGTTCTTCCTGCGCACGGAAGAGACCGCGATTGAATTCCAGAAAGATGCGGGCGGGAAGGTGCTTGAGATGGTGGTGCATAACAGTGACGGCAGTGTGATCCACTGCCCGCGTGTAGAGAACGGCAGCAGCCACTAGGTCGGGTTTCGAAGTATTATGCGGGGCAAGGCCTGAACCATCCACACTCCCGACCCCATCGTCGACCCCGAACGCCTCTTCGAGGGCTTCGAGAACACCCAGCGATTCTTGCGTGTCGTCATAATCTGTCATATTATGAAGCCATGCCGATGACCTCCCTGAACATCTCCCTTCCCGAAGCCCTCAAGGAGTATGTAGAAGGGCAAGTTGCGACGGGCGATTGGGGTACACCAAGCGAGTATGTCCGCGAATTGATTCGTCAGGACAAGGAACGCCGCCTCGTAAATCTCGAACAAGAACTCGTCGCCGCTGCCAAGGGACCCAAGATCGAGATTTCCCTCGCCGAAATTCGCCGCAAGGGCCTGATCTCCGCGCTCCGCGAGCGCGTCCGCAACCGATGAGAAGGCGTCGGCTTGTCTTCAGCGACGCGTCGATTGCCGACATCCTGGAACAAGCTGAGTGGTACAGCGCTCAGACGGGACAACCATTAGCGCAACGCTGGCAGAAAGCTGTCGTTACCGCCATTTCGCGGATACTGAGCCGACCGGCCACTGGCGCACCCTGCAAATTCCGATCGCCAGCGCTCCGCGACGTCAGACGGGCGAGAATCTCAGGATTTCCCAAGCATCTGCTCTTCTATCGGTTCGACGACGATGAAGTGTTCGTCCTCCGCGTTGTGCATGGCGCCCGTGATCTGGAACGACTCTTCTCTTAAGGCCGGCCCTGGTCGGAGGGCGCTCTGCCATCTGGGGCGGCTGTGCTCACGCGAGTATGATTAGCTGTTCGCGCAGCCGTCATGGCCATAACCCACACTCCCGACCCCATCGTCGACCCGGAACGCCTCTTCGAGGGCTTCGAGAACCTGATGCCCTTCCGGGTACAGGACATTCTGCTGGTCTCGAGCCTCTACGACTCCTTCATTCTGCGCGAAGATGGCCGGCTCAACGAACTGCTGATCGGCGAATCGCTCGAACTCAACTTGCAACAGATTCCCGGCATCACCCACGTTTCGAGCGGAGCCGAAGCGCTGAAGCTCGCCCGTTCCCAGCCGCGTTTCAACCTGATTGTGACCAACCTGGAAGTTGAAGACATGGACGCGGCGCAACTGGCCCGCGAAGTCAAAGCTGCCGGGCTCGATGTGCCGGTGGTGGTGCTGGCATATGACTACCGAGAGATCAAGAATTTCGTCGCCCGCAATCCCGTCACTGATCTCGAATCCATCTTCCTGTGGCAGGGCAACGTCCGCATTCTGATTTCGATCATCAGCTACATCGAAGACAAGCGTAACGTGCTGCACGACACGCAGACCATCGGCGTTCCGGTGATCCTGGTCGTAGAAGATGACATTCGTTATTACTCGGCTTTTTTGCCGGTAATCTATACCGAGTTGATCACTCAGTCACGGCGGATTATCAGCGAAGGGCTGAACGTGGCCCACAAACTGGTGCGCATGCGAGCCCGGCCCAAGATTCTGCTTAGTTCCACTTACGAAGATGCGCTTCAGCAAGCCACTGAGTATCGTGATTACTTGCTGGGCGTAGTCTCCGACATTGAATTTCCACTCGGCGGCGAGTTAAGTACTGAGGCCGGTTTCGAGCTTGCTCGCCGGGTGCAGGAGAAAGTGCCGGACGTTCCCATTGTGCTGCAATCGAGCCGCACGGAATTCAAGGCGCGCGCCAATGCAGAAGGCTGCTCGTTCCTGCGCAAGCGTTCGCCAACCTTGTTACGGGATCTGCGCAAGTTGCTGACCGAGCATCTCGGCTTTGGCGACTTTGTTTTCCGCCTGCCCGATCATACTGAAGTGGCACGCGCCCGTGATTTGAACGAACTCGAAGCCCGGTTGCAAGAAGTTCCTGAAGAAAGCATTGCATACCACAGTGAGCGCAACCATTTTTCGCGCTGGCTGCGGGCACGAACCGAATTTGCTCTGGCGCAGAAGCTGCGGCCGCGCAAGGTTTCCGACTTCTCTACGCTCGACAATCTGCGCCACGACCTCATCGACTCCATTGCCGACTACCGCAGCGAGCAGAGCCAGGTCCTGATCGGCGATTTCAATCCTGCTACCTTCAAGCCCGCGGATCATTATTTCTTGCAGATCGGCGGCGGTTCTCTGGGAGGAAAGGCCCGCGGCCTGGCCTTCGTCCGCCACTTGCTGCACAACAACCGCATCGCCCGCCGGTTCCCCAACGTTCGCATTGCGGTGCCGCCGAGCGTGGTGCTGGCGACCGATGTGTTTGACCGCTTCCTCAGCGAAAACAATCTGCTCGATTTCGCCATGCACTCGACTGACGACGCCGAAGTCCAGCAACGCTTCCTGGCGGGAACATTCCCTGCCCCGCTGCGCGAGAATCTGCTGGCGTTTCTGTCGGAGGTGCACTATCCCCTGGCGGTGCGTTCCTCAAGCTTGCTTGAAGACTCCCAATACGAGCCATTCACCGGCGTGTATGAAACCTTCATGCTGGGCAACCAGCATCCCGATCTATTGATCCGCCTGGAACAACTCATGGAGGCGATCAAACGGGTCTACGCTTCCACCTTCTGCTTGCACGCCAAGGCCTATGTGCGGGCGACACCCTACCGGCTGGAAGAAGAAAAGATGGCGGTGATCCTGCAACAAGTGGTGGGGGCGATTCATGGGCAGCGCTTCTATCCTGATTTTTCCGGCGTGGTGCGGTCGCACAATTTCTATCCGGTTCCGCCCATGAACTACAGCGACGGGGTCGCGGCAGTGGCGTTAGGCATGGGTCGAGCCGTAGTGGATGGCGGCAAGTGCCTAACGTTTTGCCCACGTTATCCGCGGAACCTGGTGCAGTTCTCTTCCGTCGAAGACATCCTGGCCAACTCGCAGCGTGAATTCTGGGCGCTGGATTTGAGTCATGCCGGACATCAGGCGGATCCGCTGGCCGATTTGCGAGAAGTGCAATTCGGCCTCGATGCCGCCGAAAGCGACGAAACTCTGCACAACGTTGGCTCCACTTATTCGGCGGACAATCAGATTGTGTATGACGGTCTCAGCCGGCCCGGAACCCGCATCGTGAGTTTCGCTCCCGTCCTGAAGCACGACGTGTTTCCGCTGCCTGGAATTCTCGAACGCCTGACCAAGATCGGCGAAGACGCCTTCGGGCGCCCGGTAGAGATCGAGTTTGCGGTGCGATTGCCGGGGAATGTTCGTGGCCCCTCGGAGTTCGGTTTTTTGCAGATTCGCCCCTTGGTGTTGTCGCGCGAAGGCGAAGAGCTGCGCATGGAAGATGTAACGGCAGTGCAGCTCATCTGCCAGAGCAGCAAAGTTCTGGGGAATGGAAGAATCCCAGATTTGCACGACCTGGTCGTGGTTGACCTCCATCGCTTCGAGAGGACGCGTAGTCAGGAGGTCGCTGAAGGTGTGGCCCAATTGAATGCAAAGTTGAATGAAACCGGAACCCCATATGTGTTGATTGGCGTCGGGCGCTGGGGCTCAAATGATCCCTGGCTGGGAATTCCGGTGGAATGGGACGAGATTTCAGGCGCGCGCGTGATCGTCGAAGCCGGTTTCAAAGACTTCCGCGTGACTCCATCACAAGGCAGCCACTTCTTCCAGAATCTGACCGCGTTTCAAGTCGGGTACTTCACCGTGAATCCGGACGCAGGCGAGGGCTTCGTGGACTGGCACTGGCTGAGCACGCAGCCCGCGGTTGAGGAGCGAGGATGCGTGCGGCATCTCCACTTTGACGAACCGATGATCGTGGTGATGAACGGCAAAACCAGCCGCGGAATGGTGTTCAAGCCGCAAGCAGGATAAATCTCCGCTTGGCTTGGCCTTGCTAGTACCGGCGCTCTCTTATCCAGATCCGGACTTGCTCTTCAACGGAGAAGCCTTCTGCTGGATCTTGGACAAACTTCGATTCCAGCGCAAAGGTGTGGGCCTCAAGGGGCACGCTGAAATGCGAGTTCGTCCTCAGAAAACCCTCAACGAAGGCGCGGGTATCCGCTCCGGTCCAAGAATCTGAAACTGCACAGCATGCACCAGTCCGTGAAAAAGAGCCCGCTCCGTGACTCGCTCGTTGAACACGACTACATCGATGAAGGTCAGCGAAGCCATGTGGGTGATCTGCGGCAGATTGGTGATGCCCAGGGCTTTCGCGTCGGAATAAAACGCCGGATTCGAGATTCGTGCCCCGCCCAGTTCCACAATCCTTACGCGGTCGAGGATGCCGGGGGAAAAGAAGGGGTGCATAAGAACCTTGTATTCGTCGCTGAGCGGCTCACCCGCGGCGTAGTGGCGGTCGCGTTGCTCTCGTAAGTAAGCGAGCACTCGTTCCGTGGCATGAGATATCTGTTCTTCGGGCAACATGGCCCCGCCCACATTGGCGCCGGCCGCTTCCCGCGGAATCAGCTTTTCGATGGAACTGTAGTAATGGTTTAAATCGCTGGCGGCGGCGATAGCCTTTCGCAAGACCGCGCGCTCCCCAAACCGGGCCAAATCGTCGATCGAGAAACGGAGACGCAGCTGATGCGTGGCGCACTGTGCGCTGATCAGTTCCAACTCTGCGTGATGCAGTTCCGCATCCATTTGGACAATGGCAACCCTGTCGTCTGGATCATCCCAGGAAAACATTCAGTAAACTCCTAATTGAGCTTGCAAACTGCCGGAAAGGACCTATACTCATTATGTATACAGCGTTACGTTTACACTGTCAATATATATTTAAACGTTTTAGTAACCGAGGACATAGGCATGCCACGGCACCCTGATCCTGGTCTCGAAGAACGCATTTTGAACGCCTCCCTTCGGTTGTGGAGAAAGGGAGCGGAGAAGAGCCTCACCATGCGTGCCGTGGCCAAGGCCGCAGGCACCAACACTCCTGCCGTCTACCGCCGCTTTAAGGACCGGCGGGACATCCTGCACGCCCTGTTGCGGCGTTTACAGAAGGATGTCGCCGCTGTGGTACGCCCCTGCCAATCTGCTGAGGAGGCCTGCGAGCGATATGTGGAGTTTGCCTTGAGTCATCCCCATGAGTACGAGCTCTTTTACGAGCATGCATATCAACTGCCGCGACCGGCCAAGAGTGCTATCCGCGAACATCGGCCGACCATGGCGTTGATAGAAGCCAAGCTGGCCGAACGCCTCGGCGGATCTCCCGAGGACCACACGCGTCTCGGGCTCGCTCTGTGGGCGGTGTCGCACGGCACTGCCATGCTCCTGATCTCCAAGTCCATTCCAGATGAGCACGCCGACGAGCTGCGTTCTGTTTTTTCCTCTACCCTGAGAGTACTGATCCAAAATGCGCCGGTTTGATTGAACCGGCCACACCGGTGACGTGAGCCATCAATGCTGAAATAATGAAGTTGCGGCTTGGACTCTCGAATTGAAACCGGTCAGCGCAATATCGGCGTTCGTCAAGCAGGCAGCGAGAGATGCTGGCTTTGAGCTGGCTGGCGTCGCTCCGGTCGCAGAGTTCCCCGAGCTGGGACATTTTCCCGAATGGATCGCCGCTGGTCACGCCGGCGAAATGCAATACCTCGAGAAGCGTGACGAAGCCGGGAATCTGAAACGCGCGTCTTTACGTTCGGCAGTTCCCTGGGCGCGCAGTGTGATCGTCTGCGCCCTCAACTACAACACTGCGCATCCCTACTCGACTGAGACGCAAGACCCAGATCGCGGATGGATCTCTCGCTATGCTTGGAGTAAAGAGGATTATCACGATGCGGTGTTGCGCCGGCTGCGAGTGGTAGAGGATAGCCTGCGGAGAATGACCGAGGAAACGCCGGCCGTACGAGCGCTCTGTTATGTGGACACGGGCCCAGTGGTAGAGCGGGTCTATGCCAAGTACGCGGGCGTAGGATGGATCGGAAAAAACACTTGCATTCTGAATCAGCAGATGGGCTCGTGGCTGTTTCTGGGTGTGATCGTGACCTCGCTTGAACTCACTCCGGACTTCCCTGCTCCGGACCGTTGTGGCACTTGCACTCGCTGCATCGATGCCTGCCCTACCGATGCTCTGATCGCGCCCTACCAGCTCGATTCCAACCGTTGCATTTCATATTTGACCATCGAGAAACGCGGAGAGATCCCGGAAGAAATACGCGAAGGGATGGGGCGGCATGTGTTTGGTTGCGACATTTGCCAGGATGTTTGCCCTTGGAACCGCAAAGCTCCAGCCACTGACGCTGAAGAGTTTCAGCCGCGCACGGGATTGGTCAATCCGGCGCTGGAGTGGCTTGCCGAGATGACGGCTGAAGAATTCCGCGACACCTTTCGCGGTTCGCCCATTCGCCGCACCAAGCGTGCTGGTTTGCGCCGGAATGCGATCGTCGCGATGGGCAACAGTGGCAATCGGCGGTTTGTTCCCACTCTTGAGAAACTGGCAGCCGATGAAGATCCGGTGGTGGCGGACCACGCAAAGTGGGCAGCGAGAAAGCTTGCTATCTCGTAGAGTGCGGTCCCGGAACGCGCGCGGCTGCATCGTGCCCGTGCTAGCATGACTTCAGATTTGTCGACGTAAATCATGTCTATTTCCCGCTTTTTCGTGGCGTTGTTGTTCACCGTGTCGGCCCTGGCATCTCCGGCCTACGCTGCCGAGCCCCACTGGATTCGAGTCGCCTCGAGTCACTTCCTGGTTCTCACTGACGGCGACGAAAAGCAGGGTCGAGAAGTCGCTGTGCGCTTTGAACAAATGCGAGCCGTCTTCGGTGAACTGTTGGCACGAAGCCGGGTGAACATGCCGCTGCCCGTAGACATCATCGCTCTCAAGAGCGATGAAGAGTATGCGACCGCAGCTCCGACACCTCAGGGTAAGCCGATTTTTGAAGCTGCGTTCTCCATTGCTGGCGAGGATCGGGAATTCTTCGTCCTGGATCTAGCGGAGGCAGATAACTGGAGAGCCATTTCCCATGAGTTCGGCCGAATGCTCCTGAACTACAACTATCCGCCTACGCAAGCCTGGTTCGATGAAGGTTTCACTGAATACTTCGCCAGCCTCCACTTGGACAACAAGCAGATGCAGATCGGCGGCGACCCAGAACCGATTTCGGCAGTCCGGCAAAGTCTGCTCGGGAAGCTGACCGGCGCTGGCAATCCGCCGCAGGCGCTGGTGGATTTGCTGAACAAATCACCTTGGATTCCTCTTTCGACGCTGTTTGCAACCAAACCGGAAACCTCTGCCGGGAACAGCCGCCAAACCTTGTTTTATGCGCAATCCTGGATGGTGATGCATTACCTCATCAACAAGGGCAAGCTGCCGGAGACCGGGACTTATTTCGGCATGGTCCAGAATGAGAAACTCCCGGTGGAAGACGCGATCCAAAAGGCCTACGGCATGACCTCGGCGCAATTGGATCAGGCTGTGAAAGAGTATTTTCATTCTGTCGTTCCGTCGCTCCAGACGCCGGCAGGAAAAACACCTTCCGGTCCGATGGCTGCGGTCACAGCTCCAGTCACCTATGACGACGTAGGAGTTACCACCACCGATGTACCCGAAGCGAACGCGCGAGCCGCGGTGGCGGAGATGGACTTGCGCCAGCCGGAGCGCCACGACCAGGCGCGTCAGTTGCTCGAAACGATCGCCGGCCAGACCTCGACCGACAACGCAGTCGCCCGCCGCGCCTTGGGGTGGGACCATTTGGTGAAGGGAGAGTATGACTCGGCCACGGAAGAACTCACCACCGCGGAGGAACAGGACAATCGGGACGTTTGGCCACGCTACTACATGGCACTGACCCGTTACCGTGCGGCGCAAGGTGGCGGGCAGGAGATTAAGGGCCTGGCCAACATGATGCAGGATCTGCATGTGGTTTTGGAAATCAAGCCGGAGTGCGCCGAAGGCTATTACCTGCTGGGTTGGGCGCAACGGTCGGGCGGCAGCATTCACGGAGCCACAGACTCGATACGGGCGGCGATTCGGCTTGCTCCTAGAAATCAGAGCTACTTGCTGGAGATGTCGCATGTCTACCTGGCGGCGAAAGATTGGGATGCAGGTACGGCATTGTTGCAACAGCTGAGTACGAGTTCTGATGCCCAAGTGGCCGCGACGGCGCGCAGCGACCTGCAAGATGTCCCGTTCTTGATGAAATATGGCGTAGCGCCAGTGCGCAAAGCTGCCGCACCTGCGACCACTCCTGCCGCGGCGCCGGCGACGCCCAATGCAACTGCGCCGGCAGCGGCCCAACCAGCTGGCAAATCCGCAGGCACAACCCCAGTTGCTCCACCAGCGGGTAAGCCAGCGAATTCAACCACGAAGGCGGCCATTGACGTGGATGACCCGGGATTGGAAACTCCATCCGACGTACAAATTGACCGGCGTCCCATTCACTACTTGAAGGGAAAATTGATTTCGGTGGATTGTTCTCAGCCTCCGGCCGCCATTGTGACCTTCTCGTCTGGAGTAAAGACCCTGAAGCTGAAGGCTCCGGATTACAAATTGCTCGCCTTGATCGGGGCCGACACTTTTTCCTGTGCCTGGGCGAACCGGCAGGTCGCGGTGAACTACAAGGCCAAAGGCACGGAAGATGGGGACTTGGTTTCACTGGAAATCCGCTAGGACCCTCGGCGGGAACGTATACAATAGCCCGCGTCCAACGTTGGTTATCACGCTGGTCGACTGAAACTCTCGATATGCCCCTGGCCAACATCGAAATGGAATCAGAGCGCTGCACGCTCGATATCGAGCCTGTCAAGCCCTGGTACAGCCGACGATTGCTGCTGCTTGCGTTCCTGTTGTGCAGTTGTGGGTTCCTTTATCTGGAAACGTTTGTTCTTCCCAACATTCCGTGGGCGCCTGCGGGGGACCAGTCGATCTATCTGCAGCACGGGACGAAAATGCTGCAAGGTCAGCTTATCTACCGTGACTACGATCACTTTACGCTGCCCGGAACTGACCTTGTTTACTTGTGCCTGTTTCGACTTTTCTCGGTGCGAGTTTGGATCCCTCAAGGCATGCTGGTGCTTCTCGGGCTGGGCATTAGTTGGTTGATCATCGCGATCTCCAGGAAGGTGCTGACTGGCCCGGTTGTTTTTCTTCCCGCTTTGCTGTTTCTGACGCTGCCATTTAGTGGCTACCTGAACGCCACCCACCACTGGTACAGCACTATCGCTGCGACGGCTGCCCTCGCGATCGTGATGGATAGCAGGAGCGTGGTTCGGGTCGCGATGGCGGGAGCCTTGTGGGGCATCGCCACTTGCTTTACGCAGTCCGTGGCTTTGGGCGTTTTGGGATTGGCGGCATTTCTGGTCTGGGAGCACGCGCAGGATGAATCCCGCGCCCTCATGTTCAAGAAACAGGCTGTGCTGTTCGCGAGCTTTTTCGCGGTGCTGCTTGCGTTTAATGTGTATTTCATCTGGCAGGCGGGGCTGAAAGACTTCCTTTACTACACGGTGGTTTTCGTCGCGAAATACTTTCCTTCCGACTGGTTCAATACCTGGCGAGTTTATCTCCATGGGTGGCACGGGCTGCTCGACAACCGCGCCAACTGGCCGGATATCCCTACTTACCTTTTCATTCATGCGCTCATTCCCGGCATCTACGTATGGTTTTTTCTGTGCGATCGCCACGAGCGGCGGCTGCATCGAGATGAGTCGTGGAATCGAATCGTGCTGCTCAATGTCACCGGGATAGCTTTGTTTCTTTCGGTAGCAGCGGCCCCGGCCTACAATCGGCTGTGCACGGTTTCGGTTCCGGCAATCATCACTCTGGTTTGGTTGGCCACGCGCCTGCCGAGAACGGGACCGAAATTCGTGGCCGCTCTGGCAGCCACCGCGCTCGCGCTCGCTTGCCTGAAGCCGGTGGTGACCCAAACACGCTGGCGAGCCTGCCTGGATCTGCCCGCCGGACGAACAGCGTTTCTCGACGTTGCGCAGTATGAAGAGACCAAGTGGGTGGCGGAACGCGAACACCCGTCGGATTATTTTTTCGGAGATCAACTCATATGCTTCCTGCTGACTCTACGCAATCCCGCCCGGATTCCTTCTCTTCGACCGACTGACTACACCCGGCCAGAGGAAGTACAGAACCTGGTGCAAGCACTCGAAGAACACAAGGTCAACCTGATCAGTTGGTATCCGGCTCTGGACACGACGCACGCGCACGACAATCTAGCTGCTGTCCGCCTTTATCTGCTCAACCATTACCACGTGGAAAAAACCTTCTCCAACGGGTACAAGATTTGGGCCCGAAACGAGTCGGCGTCGCTGGAAATGCATTAGCGGTACCCCTCCCCCCTCCCCCTCGATCTTTTGGAATCACCACGGTAGAGAGAAATTCCCGCCAAATCTTTCCCGAGAAAAGGGTTAGAGGCAAAATTTTGGGAACAAACGAGTTAGTGAGTCGCGGAGACATGCTTAGCTCGAGAGATATAACTGAAATCGTCTCGTACGGATGAAAGTGAGGTCAAGGAAATACGAAAGAAGTTTTTGGTGGGAGTGCAGGAATGGGAATGGGTGCCGACCTCTGCATAGGTGGGCCGTGGTGCTGTCATTCCATCAGTGGCGCAAGAACCGCTTCCAGCAGTCGTTCAAAGAATGGAAGTCGGCGAGCGACGAAAACGATCTGTCCAGGTTCGGCCTTCACAGGCGTAGCGGCTCTAATCAAGCTTTGCCCTTCCACGGCCCCTTTCTGGACCGCGTCTTGGGCGGCGACACGTGCTGAGCACCCACAACGCCAAGACCTCGACTTTAGTAGGACCACGACCGACAGCCATGTAGGGACCGGGTTCGAGAGTGCGAAGCGTGCCTCACCATGAACGTCGGTATCGAGTTGCAGACGTGACAGACTCTCTTCGCTCTTCTCATCTCGCATACCAACCATGATGTGTTTCTTTGGCAGCGGATGCCCATTGTTGGCATTGATGACGCGGATTGTTATCACCTGACCAAGGGAAACGGGAGCGATCCACAACAAACAAAACCACATTGGGAACCGAAAATACCGCATCATTGTCATCTGCTCTCGCCCCGTGTTCGTGGACCAACGCCTCCCGCGTACGCATAAGCGTGAATGCGAGACATTCCCTCGGAATGCTGGAGATGAACGGGCTGATGAGCCAGCCCAGGCCAGTGGGAATGTCGCGAGTCAGCGAGATGGCCTCGAGTTGCACGTACACTCCGCCGTCACGTTGCTGAAATCGCCAATAGGAATTCAATCGCCAGAGAAAGCCGCTGTCGTTGCCGACTGGCTTCTCGGATTCGTTGGACTTGCCAGCATTTTCGACTTCCGCGATGCGCGTGCTGCGCGAATCGGAAGTGGCGCGGTCTGCGTCGAGATAACCGTATTTCACGTCGTACTCGGTATCGAGGATCACGGTCACGACTTTGGTCTTGCGTAATCTGAGAAATATTCTGAAGCAGTCTCCTTCCCGCTTGATCAGCTTCGATTGCTGCACGTCCGGTGCGTAGAACTTGTGCTGGTTGTCATAGTCCTCAAGAAAGGCGAGAGTCTGGGCGAGCGTGACGCCGGGAATGAAGATGGTGCCAACCCAGTGATGGATCAGGCCGCCCGGAACTGCGATGGGCTGGCCATGATCGCGGGTCTGGAGGCGGTCGGTGATTACCTCTCCGGCCTTCAAGCGCGAGAATTCTGCGTCGCGTTCCCGCGTTCGAGGCCCATCAATCTGGAGAAACGGCACGGTGGACATCTGCTGTTCGCTCAGTTCCACGTAGCGATCGAAAGCGTCGATGGTTACCGGCTTGAGTTGCTCGGCGGAGGCGGAGAAGCAGGCAATAGCTAGGATGATCGATAGACTAATCACCTTTGTCCCGATTTGCTGCTTGGAGCCTTGCCTCCCACCGTTGCGCAAGAAGCGCGCAAAGATGGGGCACCCCTCAGTCGGGACGGTCGCATCGATAGCAATTCTCTCGACTACGTTATGATGGCGAGCGATGGCCGACGAGGCGAGAAGAATATTTCGGTTTGGCGTGTTCGAAGCCGATGCCACCAGCGGTGAACTGCGCAAGTCGGGTGTCCGCCTGCGTCTCCAGGACCAGCCTTTCCAGGTGTTGGTCTTGCTTATGGAGCGCGCAGGCGCAATCGTAACCCGAGAAGAAGTGCGGCAGAAACTCTGGCCAGCCGATACCTTCGTCGATTTTGACCACAGTCTGAATACCATCATTAACAAGCTCCGCGAAGTGCTGGGCGACTCGGCTTCCAATCCGCGCTTCATCGAGACGCTGGCGAAACGGGGATACCGCTTCCTTCCGGCGGTAGAGTCGGTTGCCAGGGGCAAGACCGAAGGCGGTGTTTCATCCTCCGAAGTCCAGAGCCCGACTGCCAAGTCTCCGACAACGACCTCGCTGCTCACCCGTTCCGAAGATCTGCCTCCGGTTCCGCACGGGTACGTACGCGTGCTTTTTCTGCTTATCCAGATCTTGTATCTCTGCTTCTACATCGCGGCCCTGGCGCGCCTCGGTGTAGTTGAGGAGTTGCTGGAACACGTTTTCGGGCACCCGGCGTGGATCACCGCCACTCTGGTTGCGTCGGCTGCAGTTGGCATTCCGGTTCGCTTGTACCTGCTTTCGGCTGTCTGGTTTGACGTGAGCGGTCTCAGTCGAAAATTCCTTCGCCTGTTCCCCGGGGTCTTCGCGCTCGATCAACTCTGGGCGCTTTCGCCGTTCCTGCTCGCACCGCAGATCGGGCTGGGCTTGGCGCTGGCGGCCACTGCGGCATTGATTTATCTTCCCTTCTCCCAGCGCACGCTGTTGCTGATGCGCGAGCGGCCTCTCGGCTAAAAATACCCAGCGGTCGCTGGCCAAATAATTGGCCACAAAACATAGCGAGATGGTTGCGAGGTTGGCTGCCAAAACCGGCCAGCCCCGCCCCACCAGCAACCGCATCAGCACTAGATTGCCCGCGATCGAGATCAGACCGTTGCTGAGGTGAAAGCGCAGCAGTTGAGCTAGAGCTGCCCGTATGCCATCGCTTGCGCGATCAGGCCAGGTAAAGCGCTGGTGCCAGGAGAAATTGTGCAGAACGGCTACTTCCACGGCTAACCCCGTCGCCAGCAGGTAGTTCATCTTCGTCGCAATGAGAGCTGCGAGCACGCCCAGTTGAACACCAACCCCGAGCGCTCCCACCAGGGAGAATCGGACCAGACGAATGCACGAGGTTAAGGTCACGCCAGTCTCTCCTCCTTATAGAGTTGCACAGTGTGCTTGACCGCAGAGATCATGAGCATGATGGCCATACCGGCTATGGCGATCACGCCGCCGAGGTCGAACAGGAGCACGGGCCTCCCCAGAACCTTGATCAGGGGATGGCGAAATAACGCCAGATTGCCGATGGCGAGCAGGATGCGAATCTCCGTTGGCCCGAACTTCCAATAGGAGAGCTGAAACCGCCCCAGCGTGTAAGTGGCAAGATAGGCCTCGGTGGACAGCATCAGAAACGCCACCAACATTCCCAGCGCAATGCCGGGATGCACGTAGGCGGAGAGAGCGAGCCCGCCCATCAAGAATAGCGCCCCGATGGCGTCGGTGATGTGGTCTACGTAAAAGCCGTAGCGGGGGCGCTGCCGATTGCGGACCCTGGCAAGCGTGCCGTCGAGGCTGTCGCCGAGCCAGTTCAGTGCCAGGAAAACGATCCCGGCGAGCAGGGCGTCGAGGTTGAGACGGGCCAGCGCATAACAAGCCCCAGCCAGACATTGGGAGATGAAACCCAGCAGGGTCAGATGGTCGGAGTTAATCCAGGCGGGTGTGCGTTGCGCCAGCCAGAGCAAGGTTCGCTCTTCCGCAGAGGCGACAAGGCTCTCCTGTATACGGGTGGCTGAAACGAATTCCAGGTTCTCCGGGTCATCTGCCGCGGCATAAGTCTTCATAACCTGCATGAGCGACTTCCTCCTTACGGGGAAATTTCGCTCAAAGCGGGGCCAGATGGCAATGCACAGCGGGTAAAACGGATGTCAAGAAAAGGTCACCGTCCAAGTAGTTGTGAACGCGGGGCTTCCAGACGCCACGCCTGGGAGGAGTTTGGGGGTAAATCCGCGCACACAAGAAACCCTCGCAGCGGTTACTGCGAGGGTTGCCAAAATTGGAAAAGCGCGAGGCCGTTTATGCGCGGACTACGTTAGCCGCCTGGAACCCTTTGGGTCCCTTAAGCAGGTCGAACTCCACGGTTTCGCCCTCGTTGAGCGTACGGTAACCGTTTTCTTGGATCGCGGAGAAATGAACGAAGACATCCTCCCCAGTGGAGCGCTGGATAAACCCGTATCCTTTAGCCCCGTTGAACCACTTGACTGTGCCCTTCTCTCTCACAAAAAACTCCTTTCGCCTCTGCTATGTTTGGAATTCCACGCGCCTCGCGAAGCGTACGCTTCCTCACGTCCCCCTCAAAGCAAGTGGACAAAACAGCTGCGGCTGCGCACACTGTTGAATTCGCGTGCAACAAGAAAAGCTCCCGAGTTTGTCGCGGTGCTGGGAGAGCACGGCGCAAAGCTCTGGAGCCGGTCGTGGTGGCGCGAATTTCGACGGCGGTACACGCAACATCAGCCTGAACTTACGATCGTGTTGCACTGAATTGTGGCAACGAGCACAGAATAATAGCAGGAAGTTTTTTTCTGGCAAGAGGAGAATTTCAGTTAGTGAAACGTTTTAAAATGTGACCCGGGGTTCGGCAACTCAGATAGGGATGTTACGCGGGTCTTGAGGAGGCAGTTTTCCGCCGGCGAACTGACTGCAACTCTATGATAATATTAGCTGAACTCAATTGACTGACCAACTTCCTTTGCCATAGATGCCACGCTCATAGAATCGTTGCCGGAGGCTCCCGAAAGGCGCCGCTTAGGGCTGCTGGCATTCACTGCAAAATATTTGCTGCGTACCGAAGTCCACACCTTTGCCTACCCATACCAGGCAAGCCCTAACCAATGCTCATCCGTCACACTCGTTCTGTGACGATGCTCACAGAACATTTGGCCTGCGGCAGCTAACATCTACTTACTCCCGTCAGCGGCTGGCCTCGATCCTGTTCTCTTTCTTTTTTGTGCGAGGCTTGCGATGCCGTGTTCACGCTGTAGGTGTTTTCTTCTAGGATCGATTCTGCTTGGTTCGCTGCCGGCAACGGCGGTGAAGCCGTTGGATCCGCCGGGTATCCGTATCCTGCCGCAGCGGCATTCCCTCACCCTGCAATCTGGCTACATTTTTTCCGGGACTGTGAAAGCGGTCGAGCGCGTGGCGCCGCGGGCAAATGGCAGCGTGGCGGTCATGCGAATCACCTTTCATGTGGATCGGGGCCTTCGCGGCACGCGTACCGGGCAGATGCTGGTGATTCGCGAGTGGGCTGGACTATGGCAAGCCGGCGAACGCTACCGCCCCGGCGAGCGCGTGATGCTGTTTCTTTATCCGCCGAGCAAGTTGGGGCTGACCAGTCCGGTGGGTGGGGGAGCCGGTCGATTTCCTGTGGATTCGGGTGGGCGGGTCATCATTGAACCGCGCAGGGTAGGCCGACGCACGAAGATGCACGTGCCGGGAAACATTCGCATGGGTCCAGGCGAATTCTTGCGGACTCTGCGCAGCGCAGAGGAGGAGTGGCAGTGAAACCTCATTCTCTTTCTCCTTGCGCGCATGCACTTCTCCTTCGAGCCGCGGTAATTTGCTTGATTGCGGTTTTGCTGCCTTCAGCTGAAGCTGGCGGGCCGAAATACATTGCCGGCGTCAGCTATTTCAATCCCGGACTGGCAGGCACGCCCTTGACGTGGAGCCAGGGAGCGATCACCTACTACACTGACCAGGGCGATCTCAGCCCCATCCTGCCGGGGCCGAACGCGGATGCCTTTGTGGCCTCGGCCTTCAGTCAATGGACTTCAATCCCGATTGCTGCCGTGGTCGCCACTCACGGAGGGCAGCTGGCTGAAAACGTCAGCGGCGCCAACGTGTACATGAATTCTGATGGCACCATCACTATGCCGGCCGACATCGAACCCTCGGCCATAGGCACGCCTTTGGGGGTGGTTTACGACGAAGATGGCATGGTGACCGACGCGCTTCTTGGGCAGGGCGCGGGTGATGCTTCAGAATGTTTTTATAACGCGGCGTACGGCGGGGACGACAATCTTGGAACCAGTGCGAACTTTCTGCACGCTTTGGTCGTTATAAACGGCAACTGCGCGCAGACATCTTCCCAGCTTCCCGATGTGGAATACCGGCTGGTGCGGGTTCTGGGACGGGTGCTGGGACTCGACTGGTCGCAGTTGAACCTTAATGTGCTGACGGGCGACCCGCCACCGACACCGGATGACTATGCAGGATTTCCGGTGATGCATCAGACTGATCCGCCAAACTGCATTCCCATCATCCTCTGTTTTCCCAATCCGTACCAGCCCAAGATTGACGACCAGGCGGCGCTGTCGCGACTGTATCCCGCGACCGGTAATTTACAGACTCTTCCGCAGAAGCCCGTGGTTTCCGCCAACACGGCACGCATTCATGGCAGCGTGTTTTTCACAACATCGGGCGGACAGGCCGCAGAAGGGATGCAGGGCGTGAATGTGGTGGCGCGCTGGATCGATCCCCAGAGTGGGTTGCCTTCGCACGCCGTCTCTGCATCTTCGGTTTCCGGATTTCTGTTCAGCGGGAACGCCGGCAACACCGTCACCGGATTCAACGACAGCAGTGGGCAGCCGTTGAATCAGTTCGGATCCAACGACATCACACTCGAAGGATTTTTTGATCTTGGAGGATTACAGATTCCCAACGGTGGCACCAGCGCACAATTTCAACTGACGGTTGAGGGCATCGACCCCTTTTGGTCGTATGCGCTCGAGCCTTATGGACCATCGCAGGTGGAACCCTCCGGGCGGTCGGGGTCGATCCTTGTGAGCGCAAGCCTGGGCAACGACACGGAACAGGACATCCTGATGCAAGGCAACGCGCTATCAAAACCGGATCCGTTCCCACTCACCACCTATCAAACACCTGCGGCTGTGCCATTGGGGGGCGACTGGATGGCATCGTTCAATCCTTATGGTGACCTCGACTACTTCCAGTTCAGTGGGCAGGCGAACCGCACGCTTTCTGTGTTCGTGACCGCTCTGGACGAGACCGGCGCGGCCTCGGAAAGCAAGTCGCAACCGGTGATCGGAATGTGGGGAATATCGGATCCGGAAAACTCGCCCGCACCTGCGAACACACCGTCAGCCTTCAACTCGTCGGTATTTGGTATGACTATGCTGAATGCGCAGCTTTTGCAGACTTCGGGTTTCCGGATCGGCATTTCCGACTTCCGTGGAGACGGGCGCCCTGACTACCGCTATGTTGCACGAATTCTTTATGGCGACCAGGTGAACCCTGCGCGGGCGAGCGTGGCGGGCGGAACAGCGCTAGCCGTGTCAGGCTTAGGTTTTCAATCGAATACTAGAGTCACCATCGGAAATGTGACTGCGCCGCCGCTGGCCATCTCGGCCGACCAAGTGCTCGTGACGGCCACCCCCATGGCCGACGGCGTGCAGAATATTGGACTGACCGATCCTCCCACACTGGCCAACTCGGTTCTCAGCGGCGTGCTGACCTATGGAGCGGGACCGAATGACATTCTCAGTCTGATCGCCGGGTCAAATCCTAAGACGCCTGTGGGTGGACAGGCCCCAAACCCCATTCAGGTGCGAGTTCTGGCCGCAGACGGCGTGACTCCGGTGCAGGGTGCGACCGTGGTGTTTACATCTAGCCCCGCCGCAGCTTTTTCTGCCTGCTCGGGCGCCACCGGTCCAATGCTGAGCGACGAGGACGGCCAAGCCTGCGCCTTCGTCACCGTGCTCACCGCCGGTGTGATGACCATCACCGTACAGTTGGCGCCGGCTTCTTATTCGAGTCCTCGGCAGGTTCAGACCGCGCTGGTCGGCACCTCGTCGGGGTTGGATATCGCCCTGGTTCCGCAGATGACTTCCATCATGCAGGGTGCAACAGTAAATGTGACACTCACGGCACGCGTGTTGACCAACGGGCTTCCGCTCAATGGCAGCAGCGTCAATTTCCAAGTCCTCAAGGGATCGGCGGATCTAAGTGCGTCCACGGTCACGACGAACGCTCACGGGTATGCCAGCACCATAGTGGAGATTTCGTCCATGGCCGGAGATATCCAGGTGAGTGCGTGCGTTGGGCCGGGAAACAGTCCGTGCCAGAATTTCTCCGCAACGTCGATTCCCGCCGCCGTATTGCAACTGCAAGCGGTGGCGGGAAGTCCGCAGGTGGTGACGGCGGGGCAGGCTCTTCAACCAGTGGTGGTGCGTGTGACGGATTCGTCGACGCCTGCTAACCCCGTACTCGGGGCAAGTGTCGCGTTTCAATTCACCGGAGAGCGGGCGGGAGGCGACTCGACCATCATCTCAGCGGGAGACACCAATATCCACAACGATCCCGACCCGGTCATTTTGTTCAACGGCCAGAGCGTGGTGCAATCCGATGCGAATGGCTTGGCGAGCTGGCCACCATCAATGGAAGGTTACACCGGGGACGTGGCAATTCTGGGAACGGCAACGGCAGGAACTACCGGGAATATACAGTTTGCTGTACAAACTCTGCTGCCGCTGTAGCGGGATTTCGGGTCAGTGCGCTTTGGCCTGCTCAACGCACTCCAGAATTTCGGCTTCGCTGAGGGTATGGTCGGCGGCTTTGGCGCGCTTGTAGATGCGTTCGACAAGGTCGTCGGACGCGGGAAGCTTGCGATGCTCCAACCAGTAAAGGATGTTTGACTTCCCGCTCATGGGGCCGACGTCAATCACCTGCTCCAGCCCGAACACGTGAGATGGCACCCCGGAATACACAGTGTTGGCCAGCTCGATATCGTTCTTCTTGTAGGCTTTGATGACGGCAGCCGCGTGTACGCCCGTAGCGGTGCGGAATGCGTCTTCACCGACCACAGGGTAGTTCACGGGAATCGGCACTCCCGTGGCGCGCGACACGGTCTGACAATAGTCTTTCAGGCGCGTGAGATCCTGGTGATCCCAGGGTGGAATTCCCATTAGGTTGAGATTGACCAGCATCTGGTCCATCTGGGTGTTGCCGACGCGCTCGCCGATGCCAAGAGCGGTGGCGTGGACGCAATCGGCGCCGGCAAACAGAGCGGCCATCGAGTTGGCGATGGCAAGGCCGCGGTCGCTGTGGCCGTGCCAATCCACGCGAATCTTCTCGCCGGAAGGTTTGACCACTTCCTCCATCACAAATTTCACCAGCGCGTGCGTTCCCATGGGCGTGGCATGGCCGGCGGTGTCGCAGATTACAATCGCCCGTGCACCGCAGTTGATTGCCGTTGAGTAAAGGCGTTTCACGGTCTCCGGATCGCAACGGCTGGTGTCTTCCGTGACGAACGTGACGTCGAGTCTGAGCGACACGCCGTACTTCACTGCCTTTTCGGTGGTTTGCAGCAGAAAATCGTCAGTCCAGTTTTCAGTGTAGCGGCGGATTGGGCTCGATCCGATGAACATTGAGGCTTCGATGTTCAGTCCAGTCCGCTGGACGATTTCAGCGATCGGACGAATGTCGTTCTCATGAGTGCGGGCGGCGCAGTTGGCCTTGATCTTCAAGCGGTTCTGAACGATTTCGCGCGCCAGAGCTTCCACGCTTTCGACCGCACGCGGGCCGGCGCCGGGCAAACCAAGATCGAGAGAGTTGATTCCTAGAGCTTCCATCAAATGGAGGATTGCCAACTTCTCAGCAATGGAAGGATCGCGCACCGAGGGCGACTGCAGGCCGTCACGCAGGGTCTCATCGTTCAGCAGGACTTGCCCTGCCGGGCGTAGTGATGGGGAATGAGTGAGGTTCCAGTCGTGGATGAGTTCGGAGGATTTCACCGTGCTTTGCCGGGAATGGTGAGACCGAATATCGATGTCTGGCCGGGACCGGCAACGTTAATGCTCGACTCCTCGGGACTGGGCAGGTAGAGCGTCTTGCAATGCTCGCAGCGGTACACCTCGGCGTCCTTTCCCCAGGCCTTTTCGGCATCGCCACAGGCTTGCTCCTGCACGTCTTCGGAATAAAACCAGCGCTTGAGATGGCCGCCGCAGAACTTACCCTTGGCGTCTTTTTCATTGCAGGCGCGCTGCCCCGGCTTCTTGATCTTGACCTTGTGCTTGGGGAGTTGCGGTATGTCGGTGGTTACGGTTCCGCTGGTAGCCAAGATTGTCCTCGTGAGAGCGCCATTAGCGCTCGATTCGGTTAACGTTTCATTTTACTCGAAGGGTTTTGCGGGACGCCACCGGACGGTCAGAAAGTCCGCTTGGGCGGAACCTGGTCCGCGCCCACCCGGCCGACCTCAATAGCAGCAGCGAAATAGTTCTCCGCCTTGATCGGGCATCCCGCCAATCGCCGCATCATTGCCAACTGACCGACGTGAGTCAGCGCATCCGCAATGGGACCCTGGAAAAGCTTCTCGACCGGAGCCTGTAGATGCTGCGCTGACCCTACGTAGTCGTCAAACTTCTTCAGCGCGGCGAAGAATCGCTCCGCTTCCTGATTCCAAGGCAGCGGCTTCGACTCATTCCATTTGGGGCTGCCGTCCGCCATGGAGAGCGCCCAATCCAGGAGATCGCCCAGGTGGGCCAGAATCTGTGCGGGAGTCCGGCGGGCGCCATTGAAATCCGCAAACGTTGGTGGCGCATCCCGCAGGGTTTTTGCGCCGCGATAAGCCAGCGTCGCCAAGGTGTGACACAGCAATTCACGTTTGGGATCAGAAGTGCTCATATCTAAATCTTCTCCTTTCGTGTGAGGACGCTGGCAGCGCGCAGTGCGCCACGCAGTCGTTTGCCCCAACTCCTGGCGAACATCAGATCGACGAAGCCATCCATTTGCCGTGTGAAGCTTTTGCCGTATCCGTACCACCAGACTTTCTTCATACTCGGCAGGCGGTCCGAGTCCAGATACTTCATGCGCACCATCTCTTCGAGTCCGAAGATGCCGTGAGTGCGACCGATGCCACTCGCCTTCATTCCGCCATGCGGAGCTTCGCCGATGCCAAAACAGGATAGCGCATCATTGACCATCACAGTGCCGGCATGAATGCGTCTCGCCAAACCTTCGCCGCGGGCACGATCGCGTGTCCAAACGCTGGCTGCTAGCCCAAAATCGGAGTCGTTGGCCAAATGTACGGCCTCATCGTCGGTGTCGAACGGCATGATGGGAAGCACCGGACCGAAGGTTTCTTCGCGCATAATGCGCATTTCGTGGGTGACGTCGGCGAGCACCGTGGGCGCAAAGAAATTCGGCCCGAGATCTGTTCGCCGCACGCCACCTGCCAGCACCCGCGCTCCGTGGAGCCGCGCGTCTTCCACATGCGCTTCCACGCTTTGCAGTTGGTGCTGGTTGATCAGCGGGCCGACATCAGTTTGCGGATCCATTCCATTGCCAAGTCGCAACTGCGCGGTTTTACGTGCGCAAGCCTCTAGAAATACTCGGTACAAGCTGCGTTGCACGTAACAGCGCTCGACCGAAAGGCATGCCTGGCCGGCGTTCATGAAAGCGCCCCAAACGGCGCCGCTGGAGGCAACGTCGACGTCGGCATCGTCGAGCACCAGCATGGGATCTTTTCCGCCCAACTCCAGCACCACCGGCAGCAGGCGGCCAGCTGCAGACTGGGCGATGCGTTTGCCGGTAGGCACACTTCCGGTGAAGACCAACTTGTCGATATTTGCGTTGACCAGTGCGCTGCCTGTGCTGCCATCACCGACGACCACTTTCAAAACGTCGTGGGGTACTCCCGCCTTCCACAGCAACCCGGCCAACTCCAGCGCGATCATGGAAGTGAATTCCGAGGGCTTCAGCACGACGGCGTTTCCGGTGACCAGCGCGGCCAGAGTCTCGGTCGCCGGAATGGAAAATGGATAGTTCCACGGGGAAATGATTCCGATGACGCCATAAGGCTCGCGTGACAGCTTCCCGGACTTGGCCTTCATCGCCAGGTTCGCGTGTGGAACCGGTTGGTCGCGAAGGAAAGCATAGGAATTTTCTGCGTAAAAGCGGGCCGCATCGAGCACCACGACGACTTCGGTGACCAGAGCTTCGACCTGCGGTTTGCCAGCCTCAGTGCTGATCAGCCGGGTAATCTCGGACTTCTCGTCGTACAGCAGCCCGCGAAACTTGTTGAGAATATCGATTCGCTGTCGAACTCCGAGCCCGTGCCAAGCCGGTTGGGCATCGCGAGCGTGAGCTACGGCAGCGTTTACTTCGGCTTCGGTTGCAGGCACCAATTCTCGCAGTAGTTCACCCGTCGCCGGATTGACAGAAGCGATCTTCCGAATGTTGATTTGGAGGTCGGTGGCCATTTGCCTTCGAAAGTTTACGCGGGCCGGGCCACCCGCGCTACACCCGCATCAATAATCTACGCTGACCAGATACAAGCCCTGGGCTGGCACCGTGGCACCTGCAGCGGATCGGTTTCTTGCCTCCAGAATCCGAGTGATATCTCGCGGCTGCAGAGTTCCCTTCCCGACCAGAATAAAAGTCCCCACCAGGTTCCGTACCATGTGGTGCAGGAAGCCGCTGCCTCGCACGGTGTAAGTTAATTCTTCTCCTTCGCGCTCCCAACTGGAGGCAGAAATCCGGCGCACGTTGGAGACGGCACCTTCTTCTGTTCCGCGCTCCGGATCCACCGCAGCGAAGGACGTGAAGTCATGTTCCCCCATCACCAGGGTTGCAGCTTGCTGCATGGCATTCTCGTCCAGAGGATAAGGATGGTGCCACACGTAGCGGGCAAGAAAGGGCGGACAAATGGCGCCGCGGTAGATCCGGTAGCGGTAGGTCTTAGCCCGAGCGGATTTGCGGGCGTGAAACTCGTGGGACGCTTCATTCACCTCGAGCACGCGGATGGAAGTAGGAAGTACGTCGTTCAGGGCCTTTAGTAGATTCTCCGCCGGAATGGGAGATTCGAGAGCACAGGTGGCGACCTGGTGCAGGGCGTGAACGCCCGCGTCGGTGCGTCCGGAACCTTGCGGCAAGACCTTTTCGCCCGTGACTCGTCCAATAGCCGAGGCCAGTGTGCCCTGGATGGTGGCGGCATCGGGTTGCACCTGCCAACCCGCAAAGTCGGAGCCGTCATAAGCGAGAACGATTTTGAGATTGCGCATGAGGAGCAGCTTGGTGCCCTCCACGCTCGGCGGGTGAGCCAATGCAAGTCCCTGCGGTTTCACGCCGTTGCGCGGGTTGGGATGCGAATGAACTGCACCCTGTCAGCTATACTATTGCATTCCGTGAACAGCCTCACAGCGGCGCGCAAATCACCGGGACACGAAAATTGAAACTTGGGGCGCGCTTTGTGCGTAATAAATGTTGATCTTAGGGACGGAAGCGTCATCTTTACTGACAACCCTTTCTAGCATGGAGATAAACGAATGTCTTTGCCACGTTTGAATTCGGTGAACCGGCTGACGGCAGCAGTGTTGCTGGCCGGCGCATTTTCAATTGGCAGCGCTGCCCAAGATGCGACGCAGACTCCTCCGCCGACGCCCCAAGCATCTCAACCGGCCGCAGGGCAGGGGTTTGTGGTGCGGGACTATACCAAACCGCGATCGCACTTCCCCAACCCGGTTGGGCCCTACATGTCGCGTTCGCTGGCGCCCCCGAATTTGAGCAACACGGCGCGCATTGACCAGCTCATGCAAGACGGTAAGCTCCTTATCTCCATCGACGATGCTGTCGCTTTGGCTTTGGAAAACAATCTGGACATTGGAATCGCGCGCTACAACCTCAATATCGCAGACACCGACGTAGTGCGCGCCAAAGCGGGTGCATCGATTTTGGGTGTAAACGCCGGCGTGGTGCAGAATACTCCCGGCGGCGGCGTGGGTGGTCTGGGTGGGCAAGTCGGTTCTGGCACAGGTGGCACCAGTGCCGGAGCGGGAGGCGCGGGCACGGGAACTGGCGGAATCGTCGGCTCTACTTTAGGCATCGGTCCAATCATCACCAGTTTTGACCCCATCCTCACCGGCAACCTGCAGTGGGACCACTTCAATCAAATTGCCAGCAGCGCGTTTACCGGTGTGCCGGTGCTCGCGCAAAACACGCAAACTTACAATTTCTCCTACGCGCAGGGTTTCCAGTCTGGCACCAACATGTCGGTCGGCTTTAACAACAGTCGAATCAGTACGAACAGCCCGTTCACCACCTTGAGCCCGTTGATCAACTCGAGTTTCCAGTTCAAGCTCACCCAGCACTTGTTGCAGGGTTTCGGTTTCGCCGCCAACAACCGTTTCATTCGCATCGCCAAGAACAACCGCGAGATCACCGACGTCGCGTTCCGGCTGCAAACGATCACTACTGTGGACCAGATCGAAAACATGTACTGGGACCTGGTGTTCGCGTATGAGAACGTCAGAGTGCAGAAGGAATCGCTGGCCTTTGCCCAGAAGACTCTGTCCGACAATCAAAAGCAGGTACAGATTGGCAGTCTGGCGCCAATTGAAGTAGTACGCGCCCAGAGCACCGTCGCCGCCGACCAGCAAGCTCTCACCTTGGCGGCGACGAATCTTCAATTGCAACAGTTGCTGATGAAAAACGCCCTCAGCCGCACGCTGGTCGATCCACGGCTGGCGGACGCAGATGTAATTCCGACTTCCACCGTGAGGCTTCCAGCACAAGAGGACATTCAGCCCACGCAGGACCTAGTCAACGAAGCCCTCAGCCATCGTGCAGAGCTGGCGGAAGCCCGCATTAACCTGGCAAGCACTGAAATTAGCAATAAGGCCGTCCGCAGCGCGCTGCTGCCCTCGCTCGACCTGTTCGCCTACTACGGGGGATCGGGTCTGGGCGGCTCCCAGAACCAGGCGAATCTGTGCGCTAATCAAACATCGGTAGAACAACAGTTCGGTTGTGCCGGACCACCCATCAACCTGATCCCGGTGACCTCTCCCGTGGGTTACACCAGCGCCCTGAACGAGTTGGTGAATTCGGCGGCACCCGACAAGGGTGCGGGCTTGACGCTGAACATTCCGCTACGCAATCGGGCGGCTCAGTCGGCGCAGATCCGCTCCGAACTGGAATATCGTCAGGCGCAGATGCGTTTGCAACAGATTGAAAATCAGATTCGTATCGAAGTTCGCAACGCACAGTTCGCGGTGCAACAAAACCGGGCCAGCGTAGAGTCCGCTCAGGCCGCGGTAAGGTTGGGACACGAATCGCTCGATGCTGAACAAAAGAAGTTCAACCTGGGCGCCTCCACCAGCACATTGGTGCTGCAGAACGAGTCGGCCCTGGCTACCGCCGAGTCCACGCTGGTATCGGCGATGGCAGCTTATGAAAAATCGCGGGTCGAGTTGGATCGCGCCACGGGACTGCTGCTGGATCACGCGGGAATCCTCATGGCCGATGCCGAACGGGGACAGGTGACACACTCTCCCAATGTGCCCTACGTGGCCCCGCGCGAAAACCCGCAATCGATGATGCCTCCGGCTCAGCCGTAGGCACGTTCGCTCTTAAGCCGGCAGCTCTCGCATGACGAGAGCTGCCTTTTTCTTTTTCCGGTTGATCTCTTCGGTTGCGTCATTCCTGCGTGAAGCACCAATCCCAATTTATAAAACTTTACAATTTCCCGCCGAATGCACCATACCCAGGCATTAGTCTAAAGCAAGCTTGAAATTTCGGATGGTTCTCGGATAGTTTGCATCCAAAACAAGCTCACGCGTTTGAGCAGCAAGGTATCAAAGGAGAGAAACAATGCTTTTCGCCCGTTTTAATTTTGTTACACGGTACGCTTCCGCCATTGTTCTGATCGGAACCCTGGTAGCCACTAGTTGGGCACAACAGCCCCAACCGGCCCCACAGTCGAGTGCGCCAGCGCTTCCCCAGGCTCCACAACCCCTCGCTGCAAAGTCGCAAGCTCAGCCCGACGTCGTACGGGACTACAGCAAGCCACGCTCGCAGTTTCCTAACGTGCTTGCGCCTTACAAGCCAGGATTGGTGGCGCCACCAAACTTGAGCAATACGTCGCGCATCGACCAGTTGATGCACGATGGCAAGATCATGCTGTCGATCAACGATGCGATTGCCCTCACCCTGGAGAACAATCTCGACATCGTGCTGGCACGTTACAACCTGAACATTGCCGATACGGATATTCTGCGGGCGCTGGGCGGAGCCAATATTCTGGGCGTGAATACCGGCATCGTGCAGAACACGCCCGGTGGTGGAACCGGCGGGCTGAGCGGGACCGTGGGCTCGGGCACTGGCGGCACTAGCGTGGCCGCCGGCGGTGTGGGCACGGGCACCAACGGTCTGGTAAGTTCGACCTTGGGAATCGGCTCGACCATCACCAGTTTTGACCCTACGGTTACCGGTACGCTTCAGATGGACCGGGGCTTTGCGGAATCAACCAGTGTGTTCACTCCCGTTCCAGTGGTGAATACGAATACCGGCACCGCCAATTTCTCCTACCTGCAAGGGTTCCACTGGGGAACGAATCTCTCCGTGGGATTCAACAACACCCACATCACCACCAGCAATCCAACCAGTTCCTACACGCCGAGCCTCGCGTCCAGTTTTCAGGTGAAAGTCTCGCAGGAACTGTTGCAAGGCTTCGGCTTTCTTCCGAACACGCGCTTTATCCGAATCGCCAAGAATAACCGCGAAATCTCCGATATCGCTTTCCGCCTGCAAATCATCACCACTGTCGATCAGATCGAAAACCTATATTGGAATCTCGTTTACGCCTACGAGAACGTGAGGGTACAGCAGGAGGCGCTGGCCTTTGCGCAGAGAACGCTGGAAGACAACAAAAAGCAACTTCAGTTTGGAACCGTGCCACCAATTCAGGTAGTCAGTGCAGAAAGCACCGTTTCCACCAACCAGCAGAATGTTATTTTGGCGCAGACCAATCTTGAGCTGCAGGAACTGCTGATGAAGAATGCTCTCAGCCGCAACCTCGAGGATCCGACCCTGGCTGGCGCAGAAGTAATTCCCACGTCCACAATGCAATTACCGGCCCGGAAAGCGGTGGTGCCGACGCAGGACTTGATCAATGATGCTTTGGGACATCGCGCTGAGTTGAGCGAATCGCGGGTCGACTTGAACAGCCGCGAGATCAACACTAAAGCCGTGCGCAATGCTATGTTGCCCTCGCTCAGCCTGTACGCTTATTATGGCGGGTCTGGAATCGGCGGAAATGTAAGTCCGGATGCCCTTCCCCCAACTTGTTTGAATCCCAAATCCAGTTTCGGAAAGTGCTTTTCCCCTACCACGGCTGCGCCCCCATTTAGCAACGGAGGTCCGGTCGGCTACGGCGGCACGCTGGATCAGCTTGTAACCTCAGCCGCTCCTGACAAGGGAATCGGTTTGACGCTGAGTATCCCGCTGCGCAACCGCGTCGCGCAAGCCGACCAGGTTCGCGCGGAGTTGGAATATAGACAGGCACAGGTACGCTTGCAGCAGCTTGAAAACCAGGTTCGCATCGAAGTGCGCAATGCCCAGTTCGATGCCCAGCAAAACCGGGCCAGCGTGGACGCGGCGCAGGCTGCGGTTGATTTTCAGCGGCAGACGCTCGACGCCGATCAGAAGAAATTGGCCGTCGGTGTGGGCACTTCAACGGTCGTGCTTCAAGACCAGTCCTTGCTGACCGCGGCAGAATCCAACTTGGTTTCGGCCATGGCTGCGTATGAGAAATCGCAGGTCGAGATGGATCGCGCTACCGGCCTTCTTCTCGATCACGCAGGAATCGTCATGGCCGATGCCGAGCGAGGAGAAGTTGCACAAATGCCGAACGTGCCGTATGTGGCGGCGCGCGAAAATCCGCAGTCAGTAATGCCGCCTGCTCAGCAACCACAATAAATTAAGGATGGCAGTTCTCGTGTCCTGATTGACCCCCGGGATATGAGAACTGCCCATCCTTTCTTCTTCGACAGCTTCCTCGACTGTCGCAATAAATTCTCGCCTTTCGATCTCTTCATGCGCATCCGGCGCGTCCAGGCGTGTGCGAGAATACACACCCGGTGGTACGATTCACGTTCGGAGCGTGGTTCCGCTTATGGGTTTGTCAGTCGCCATCGTTGCACTGAATGAGGAGGCCAATATCGGCCGCACCTTGGAGAGTGTGCGATGGGCTGATGAGGTTGTGCTGGTGGACTCAGGGTCGACCGACCGCACTCGTGAAATTGCACAACAGTATGGAGCGAAGGTGGTGGTCGAGCCCTGGCGAGGCCATGTCGCCCAAAAAAACTACGCTATCGACCTTTGCACTCAGTCCTGGGTTCTTGCGCTTGACGCCGACGAAGAGGTTAGCCCTGACTTAGCGAAAGAAATCCAGGGTGTGCTCGCTGATCCCAAAGCTTTGAACGGCTACTGGATGCCGCGCAAGAATCTCTTTCTTGGGCGTTGGATTCGCTTTGGGGGCTTCTATCCTGATCCCAAACTGCGTCTCTTCCGGCGAGGAGAAGGATATTCGACCGGCCACGATCCCCATGATCGTTACGAATTGAAAACCGGTCGCACGGACGGCCGGTTCAATAATCCTCTGATACATTACGCGTACCCCACGCTGTCCTATTATC
>Ga0206987_1001_pt1 | contig 142518 bp, 118 predicted proteins | sample Alteio_BWMinCont_11_FD_153281 | JGI IMG/M metagenome (GOLD analysis project Ga0206987, IMG submission 153281) | Enriched cells from forest soil in Barre Woods Harvard Forest LTER site, Petersham, Massachusetts, United States -... | ecosystem: Environmental > Terrestrial > Soil > Temperate forest... | reverse complement strand
CCATCGATGATTGTCAATCTAGCCTCTGGTTTCATTTCTCTGCGTCCCAAGAGTTTGGAATGCTCGCGCTCCAGGATTTCTAATCCACCGACTCCGCTGCCTACGCAAACTCCGACCCGTTCTGCGCTACAGCAGGTGATCTTCAAGCCGGATTGCTGCATCGCCATGTCACTGGCGGCAATGGCAAACTGCATGAAGCGTGCCATGCGCTTCATGTCTCTAGTGTCGAGGTATTGCCGAGGATCAAAACCTTGGACCTCAGCGGCGATTTTGGTTGGGAAGTCTTGGGTATCGAACTGAGTGATGCGTCTGGTTCCGGACTTGCCGGCCAGTATTCCGCTCCAGGTTTCTTCAGTCGTAAGACCGAGGCTGCAAAGCAGACCCACGCCGGTCACGACTACTCGGCGCAACTCAATCACGCGGCCGCGCGGCCTGTTTCCGTTCCCGTTCCCGTTCCCGTTGTTGGAGTGGGTGGAGTCAACCGTTTGCATGCGCTGTTTCTCGCTCTGTCCGCTCCATGCCAACAAACGGCTTGGCATGCAGACAGAAGTCCATATGCTTACGAAAGCATTGCTTCTGGGGGAGCATTTAAAATCGCGGAGTTCGGTGCGGGGGCCGATTCCGGGTATTGGGCTTTCGCTGGACCCGGCCGGCCGCAAGGCGAATCGCTATGGCCAGTTTACACTGCAATAATTTGGAAGCAATGGAACTAAGGTCTACTACCGGTAGAGTCGTTTGTCCTCGTCCTGCTTCGGACATTCGCTAGTTCTCCATGAGAGGAGCGCTTGGGGCCGGAATGTGCAGAAGCCTGCCTTGGAATCTTGCGATCTCGCGCCTTCACACAGTGATGTCTTCTCCTATCAATAGCTTGCATTCCCAGATGTCTGGCAGCACAAATGCCGTTGGATTGCGTGCCGGTTTGGGATATATAGTGCTTCAGCTGCCAACTTCGGGAGGGATTTGCTTTGCCTGACGGCTTCCAATCTCCGTTCGACAACATTGAGAACGCACAGGACTACCTCGTCTTGTTGAGTCAGGCGATCGAGGAGGCCCGGCAGAATGTTGCCGCTGATCTATTGACGGAGGCCAATACAAAGTCGCCGCGGCGGTTGGAAGCTGTCCGTCTGGCACTCTACAAACTGGAAAAACTTGAGCAACATATCAAAGCGAGCCGCCGCCTGCTGAACGATCTGCGTACCTTGCGACGACTTCTGTTTGAGGAAAGGTCAGACGCAGAAACTTCAAAGGCAGTGCTTAATCCCAAGCGCTGATCGCGGCGCGCCTCTAGTTGAAACGTCCGTCTTAGCACCCACCGGCTCAATTCTCCAGCCAGATGGGATCGTAACCAATGGGCACCTGATGGTTTTTTATCGAATAAAGGTTGCCGTACAAGTCCCGATACTGCACATATTGCGGTGACACCGTGACCGTGGTTTGCTGACCCCAAGGCAGGGCTGCGTCCCAGATGGCGGCAGCCTGGTACCCACCTGGACGGGTGAACGCGCAAACCCACACCGCAGTGCTGCCTGCCTGGATCTGGCAGGGCTGGGTCATACTGGCTCCTACCAGCCACGAATAATAAAGCTGGTAGGCAGTTCCAGCCGGCGTCAAATCCATTTGCGATTGATTCCAGAAATTGCCCTCGAGAGTGGAATCGAAAGCGTACAAGTAAAAACGCTGCACCGGCCGCGACAACATCGAGAGGTAGTGGCGGAAACTGAACCCCGGCTCCTGCTGCACAGGGAGGTCGCCGTTAGCATTGTTCCAACTGCCTTCGGTGATGAATATCTGCTTTCCGCTTTGTCCGTACTGTGCCATTACCGCCGTGGCAGCATCGATGCGGACCAGAATGTCTTCGGGGTTGAAAACGTAGCCGTGCATCCCGATCACATCAACATAGGCGCCACCACCGGCGGCCAGATAAGAAGCCAGGTATGTCATTTTGTTTGATCCGGTGCCATCGCCGGTTTCGGGGGGCGAAGTAATCTGAATATTAGGATCGTAGAACCTGGTCACCGCGCGAACATCCTGAGTCATACGCACGAGCTGTTGCACGGTCCCCATAAACTCCACTGTGATATTGGGCTCATTCCAGATCTCGAGGTATTGGATCGCACCGGGGCCCACATGTTGTATCAAGGCGGTGATGAAATCCTTGAGGTGGCGGTCGGTCCCACTTCCGTCGGGATTCAGGTCATTGGGCGGGTAGCAACCTCCATCATGACGGCGGCTCCCCGTGAGGCAGGAGCAGGTGGGACAACTCGATGCCCAACTGGGCGTGTAGTAGAGCGTATACAACAGCGATTGTCCGTTCTGCCCAACCGTGCCACGCCAACTGTCCAACTCGGTCCAGTTGTAGACGCCAGGGGCGGTATTGATATCCGACCACTTCAACGGCGCTGATAAGGATCGCCAGGAGGAAAACGGGACTCCAACTGTGGGCGGCCAGTGGAACTGGGAAAAGGTGTGCATGGAAAAAAATTCCGGGGAGATCTGAGCGCCGGCTGCGCTGGAGGTAATCAATAAGAGCAGAACCGCAATGATCCGCTGCTTCATAACTGCCGGACTCCGGGGGAACGCGTAAACTTCAAGAGCGAGCGCGAGGCAGCGAAGCCCGCAAGCCCCCTAAACGCGGGTGACGGTGCGGTGTCGCTACTCGAAATTCAAGGTGGGAACTGTCGGCCAGTTACTAGGTGCGCTGCATTTTGCACGCACCGAATGACGAAGACGACTAACTTCTCCCCCCAACGCTAACTCTTGGACCTTCTACGCGAAGTGGCACGTCGTGCGAGTTGTGCAGGATTATAGGAACATACTCGGAGGGCGTCAACAGCCGGAAGTACATGGCAAAAGCCTTGTCTGGCAAGGCTTGCAGCAAAATCCAAGGGTTGGATACGGATTCCAGACCGTCGGGCCGACGAACCTGATTTTGCCAGCAATCTGGTTTAGTTTTCCTTACACCTGTGCCCTGACCCACCCCTCGACCGGAGTCGAAATTCTACGTTGCAGATAGAGCCCATCGTCCCATTGCACACGGTTTAGGGGGTGTTTACACTTCAAAAAGCATTGGTCTCACTCCTCCCCAAGTGAATCCCAGGGTTTCAAGGACAATACTCATGGCTTTCCACGTTCGCTCCCGATTCGGGCTTTTGCCTTGCCGTAGTGTGCTCCGGCTGTGCGCGTTTTCGTTGCTGGCGCTTGGTTGTGTTGCCCATTTGAGTGCTCAGAACCTCATCAGCACGATCGCCGGAGGCGGATCGGTAAACGGCTCAGCCCTGGGCAATAACGCGGACATTCCCGGACCCACCTCGGTCGCCGTCGACAGCAACGGCAATGTCTACGTGGCCTCGCCAAATGCGCAACAGGTTTACAAGATTGATGGCTCGGGGAATTTATCGGTGTTCGCCGGCTTGGGATGGCCAACTGAGAGTCCGGAGAAGAATGACCCGGAACCGGCGATCGACGGGCCGCTCAACACACCTACTGGAGTAGCGGTGGACAGCGCGGGAAATGTCTACATTGCCGATACGGTGAACTACATCATCCGCAAAGTGGACACCAATGGAATCATGACGACGGTCGCGGGAGATTCCGACGCGTGCCGGGGTGGAAGCTGCGGCGACGGAGGAGCAGCTAAGAGTGCGCAGCTCAATAGTCCGACAGCGGTCGCGACTGATGCGACCGGCATTCTGTACATCGCCGATACGGGTGACAACAAGATTCGCGTGGTCAATACCACTGCCAGCACTGTGACCATCGCGGGCGTGACCATTAAACCAGGCAACATTGCCACGATTGCGGGAAACGGACAGGCGTGCTCCAGCTCGACAGCCAAGTGTGGCGACGGAGGCTCGGCGCGTTCTGCTCAGCTCAATAGTCCGCAGGGCGTTGCGGTCGATCATTTGGGCAACATATTCATTGCCGATTCGGGCGACCGCCGGGTTCGCGCCGTGATTCCGAGCGGTGGCATTGGTCCCTATGCAGGAACCGGGAGTCCCTGTTTTGGAGGAACCTGTGGTGATGGTGGCCCAGCCTTACAAGCAACTCTGGGGAATCCCTGGCAGATTTACATGGATGCGTCGGGAAATCTCTTCATCTCCGACTCTCTCGATAATCGGATTCGTGAAGTAGCTCCCGGGAAGTCGCCCACCATCTCGACGATTGCCGGCAATGGACAGTCGTGCAGTAGCGCCAACATCACTACCACTTTCTGCGGCGACACCGGGACGGCAACTTCCGCCTGGCTGAATTCACCGCATGGAGTCACCGGCGACGCCGCGGGAAATCTATACATCGGAGACACTGGCGACCAGCGAGTGAGAAAAGTGAACACTACACAAGTGATCACCACCTATGCTGGAGGCGGCCTCAGCGACGGCGTGGCCACGGCGGGGATTCTGGCCGGCGATCATGATGTGGCGGTGGATGCCTCCGGCAATATCTATGTTGCAGATACCGGCAATAACCGGATTCGTAAAGTGGCAGGGGGAAATATCAGTACCGTCGCAGGGAATGGTGTGGCCAACTACTATGGAAACTCCGTCGCGGCTTCGACTGCGAACCTGAATGGACCCTACGGTTTGTCGGTCGACGGAGCCGGGAACGTATACATCGCGGACAGCAACGATTACGTGATTCGCGTGATCAACACCCAGGCTTCACCCATTAATGTTGCGGGAATTGCGATTCCTCCGGGTTTTATCGCCACCGTGGCGGGAACCCCGGGACACCAGTGTGCACCCTCGACCTCCTGCAATGATGGCAAGGCCGCGACCCAAGCGACGCTCGCATTCCCCACCAAGGTGATCGTAGACGGCGCGGGCAACCTTTATATTGCTGATGCCGGTGCGGCGCGCGTGCGCATGGTGAATTCCACCGGAACCATTTCCACCATCGCGGGCAGCACTACTGGCGGTGTGTGCACGACTCCGACCAACTTTGCGGCTTGCGGTGACGGCGGCCCAGCCACGTCGGCCACGCTCAATCAACCCTATAGCCTCGCTATGGACAACTCCCAGAACATCTACGTAGCCGACGCCGGTGACAATCGCATCCGCGTGTTCCCGGTGGGCGGTAACATCAATGCTTTCGCGTTTAACGGAGTCACCAACTTCGGACTGGATGGCATGGCCGCCCTGAGCAACAGCTACATCTTTGGGCAGTACCTGGCAATCGATTCGCGCAACAATCTGTTCTTGGGCGGCAGCTCTCTCTACTACGTCATCCAACGCATCGACGCGTCCACCAACCCGATCGTGAACCCAGTTGCCAGCATTGCAGGCTGGCCGGTAACACCGAAATTCTACGGTTTCTGCTGTGATGGGGAAAGCGCGGTGGGACACGGGGACTTGGATAATTTCGGAGTGGCCGTGGATAACGCCGAAAACCTTTACATCGCCGACGGTGGAAACAATCGGCTACGCCTGGTGAGCAGTTCACCGACTCAAGGTCTGGTGCCGACGGTGAAGATCGCGCCCGCTACCCTCAGCTTTCCGGCCACTCCGATCGGCGTACAGAGCCAGCCCAAGACTTTCACCGTCACCGACTCGGGCAGCGACGATCTGATGATCGGCGGAAGCTCGACGACCGGACCGTTCGCATTCGTAAATTCCAATCCGTGTGTGAACAACCAGGTGGCTCCGAACACCGGTTGCACCTACAGCGTAACCTTCACTCCAACTGGTTATGGCACGCAGAAAGGAACGGCGGTCATCAGCGACAACGCATTTGGCAGCCCGTCGCAAACCGTCAATCTCACCGGGCTTGGGCCGGACTTTTCCATCGCCGCTCAACCGAATTCGCTGACGATTGCCCGCGGCAGTAACGGAGGCTCGACGATCACATTGACTCCGTCTGCCGGCTTCAATCAGACCGTGACGCTGTCGTGCACAGGGGCGCCAAAGGGCGTCACGTGTGGATACTCCCCGAATCCGGTGACGCTCAACGGAAGCACCGTGTCCAACTCGGCTTTGACTGTGACCGTTAGCAGCACGGCGACGCCGGGCAGCTACACCATCAACGCCAAGGGTAGCAGTGTCACTACTCACACGACGCCGATCAACTTGACGGTACAGTAGGTTGCAAGAACGGCGGACGCACTTTTGCGTCCGCCGAATCGAAACGCGAACTGTCGATTGGGTAAAGAAACGCGGGGTTCGCTACTGTAGCGTGACCAGTACCTGGATCACGCCCTTCCCTTCACTCAAGGGTTCCAGGGCTTTTCCTACCACCGCGCCCAGCATGCGGCTGCGATCGGTTCCCTTCATGGCATGGCCGGGAGTGGAAGAAGTCACCAGCAGATCGCCGGGCATAATCGAACCGTTTTCCGCGCTCACTTTGCAAGGGACGATTCCAACGATCGCTAGAGGAATCTCGTTGGAGGCGTTCTCCGCCATCGTGTGTGGTGTGGCCAATACTCCCGGCTTGGTGGAGTAAATGCCGGCAACCAGAGTGGAGTAGGGTTCGGTAGCCAGCGTTAACTGCCGAGTTGATTCTCGATCTACCACCAGCAAATCTCCGGGTTCGCGGCGCCCGTCGGCGGCAGCAATCGCAACGGATTCGGCAAAGTCAGCTCCACCAACTTGGGTACCGCCGTCGAAAAAACCTCTACCGGTGCCATCGACACGGAATTTGTGCGTGCCGTTGACTGCACCCACCAGGAGCGTCCCGGCAGCCGTGTTGTCAAAGTACCCCGCGATGCCCGACGCCCCGCTCGTGGTACCGGTGACGCCGATGAAATTGATGGATTGGCCAAGAACCCCGCTCCCCTTGGGAGAAGCGCTGATTCCGATTACACCGCTACCGGTACCAGAAGTGCCATTGAACACCCCGGCTACTCCGCTGGCATTTCCACCGTCGCCACTAGACGCATCGCTGATGCCCTCAACTCCGATTCCGATCGGGCTGACGGTGATGCCGACCGTCCCGATGGCGGCGCCGGTGGTGGAGTTCGCCTGGCCATAGACTCCCACGCCTAACAGACCACTGCTCAATCCCGCCACTCCGACAGGCATTGTATTCTTGGAATTGGAAGTATTGTTGCCGAGGACGGATTGCCCGCTGCCATTGCTGGTGACCACGTAGAAACGCGCCCCGGAAGATGTTCCACCAATACCGACGTTGGTACCGCTCTGGATAATCTGAGAATTGCCTAATGAGGTCTTACCAGTCCAGACAGGAATGGTGTTGGCAGTTCCAGATCCGCTCACTTGTGCGCCAGCGAGTCCGATACAGGAGGTAATTAGGAACAGTTCTACAATCAAGCGTTTCATGGGCATCCCCTCTCAGTGATGTAACTCCGCAACGTTAGTTTCCTCCTTAACGAATTTGGAGGATGGGGACCCGAAAGCTTGTGTCCACACTTCTACCGTCGGCGGCTTGAACCTACCGCGCAGGTGTTTCGGGGGAGGGATGAGGCGCCCACACAACAAAACGCTCATGCAGAACGCCGCGACAATTTGATGCGCATTGGACCTCGCTGTCAAGATGAAAGAGTTTTCAGTCGGTTCGATTGCTTGCGCGGTTTAGCTGTTGTTCGGGTTAGGTGATCGGGCGTTTGGTACGACTCACGGAGGCAGTTGAGAAGGAATGGGCCAGAAGACTCTAGCTTCCACGAGGAGACTTCTTGAGTCGCCGTTCTCAGGCCCGGGTTCTGCGTCGTACTTGCGGAAGGCGTTCGTCTGACCGTTCGGAGGCTCCGGGCCTCGCCGGAATCGAGGCCTCAGTGGAAACCAGGTCGTGATCCTTTAACCATTTACCCGCCCGGCGTTGGGCTTCCCGTTGTTCCTGGGGGTCGATCTCCAAAGATAGTGAGTCAAGTGCGGTTTTGGCCCGAAGATTCAACTCAATGCCGACCCGCTCGGCCACTTGAAACCACATGTAAGCGGAGACCGGGTCCTGGGGTGTCCCCCGGCCATCGCGATGCATCTCTGCTAAGCGAAGGTAGGCCAGGGCGGACTCGAACTCTGAAAGCCGGCGATATCGCTCCAACTCCGGCAGATCGTCGAAAGCGACCAGCTCCTGCGGTCCACCACCGTTGGCCTTTTGCGAGTCACGCTGGCTGAAGGCGTAGAGCACCATTTCGACGCGCGTAGAAACGCCCAGCCTGTCGAAGATCCGGAAGATGTAATTCTTAACCGTGTGCTCGCTCAATTTTAGGCGGACCGCAATCTCGCGGTTGGTGAGACCCTCGGTGATGCAGCGAACGATGTCCTGTTGACGTTTGGAAAGCAGCACTGTCCCGCGAGCATCGGTCAGCCGGGTGGGCGCCGCCTCGGCAAAGGCTTCCAGTACAAAACGCATTTCCAGGTGATTCGCCCACACCTGTCCGGTATAAACCACAGCAATACACTTGCGCAGAGTATCAATCGACTCGGCGCGGCAGAAGATGCCCCGTGCGCCGGCGCCGAAAACTGCCAGAACGGACTCCTTCTTGGAATTCTCCAACAACACGACGGTTCTGCAGGTCGGCACCAGAGTTCGTGCCTGGCGGCAAACATCCAAACCCTTCATGGGTTGTTCGTCGAGGTTGACGCCAATGACCGCCACATCGGGCTTGACTGCGACCAAGCTATCGAGTGTTTCCTGGGCGGTGGCACACACACCCACGATTTCGAATTGAGAATCCCTCTGCAAGGCGTCCGCTAGCAACTGACTGCCCATACGGGTGCTGTCGGTGACCAGGACTCGAATGGGGGTAGGCGGAACCACGGATTCAGAGGGTGTCATGGAGTGCCTGCGGCTGGAGTATTCCTCTCTTGGGGGGAGGGGAACAATTGCCAGTAGCAATGCTAGCAGCGTCCACGCCCGGCGTCTAGGGACGTTTGTCTATTACTAGGGTAATAAGTATGTATTAGGGTTTGGGAGTAGATCGTCTCCCAGGCAGGAACAGATACTCCCTCTGAATAAGGGGGTACGTACCTCCCCCTCCAATTTGAGCCGAACAGTCCTGTATTGACGAAACTTTCCGCCTCTTTTGGGAAGGGTCCTGATTTCGTATTTTAGTCAAGCGGTTGCGATCAGTCCGCATCCAACAGTGTCCCCCAATTAAGACAGTGGCCAGCCTATCACAGACGGTTTGTGTCCCCCTACAACAGCGCGGTTGCATGCGCTATCGACTCAGCGTTCCAGTGATCTTCCGCTGGAAGAATGAAAGCGGGTCGCGGCGTATTTGCAAAGGATTCACTCGCGACATCAGCACGCAGGGTGTTTATGTTTACAGCTCCGATGTACCCGCGGTGGGAACGTCAGTGAGGCTGGAATTTCTGTTTCCTTCGTTGGAAGAATCCGCAGATGGCTTGCGCCTTCGGTCGGTGGGGGAAGTGGTCCGTGTGGAGTCGGGAAGCCAGGGAACCGGGTTCGCCGCTGTCAGTGAATTTACGCGATTCGAACGTTAGTAAGAGTACAAGCGACTTCTCCAGAAAAGATGGGGAAGTGGATGAGCAAGAAGTACTTAGTCCAAAGCGCCGGACGAACTGAGAGGGCGGAGCTGTGTTCGACGTACAAAAACGAGTTTTGAGTTATCGAGGGAGAGTGATCAAAGTGATGAACAGATATTGGAATTGGACGTCAGTGATTGTGGTTTTGGTAGCAATGGGTGCGGCGGCACAAGACAACGCCCAAGTTCCGGTCAGCACATCGAGCGAAGCGCCCAAGCAGTCGAGCCACTTCAACAATACGCCGACTTTTTCGGAACGCTATCCACGCTACCGGCTGAGCGCGAGCGATTCGTTCGACGTGGTATTTGAATACACACCGGAATGGAACCAGACGATGACTGTGCAGCCAGACGGCTATATCACCATGCGCAGCGTCGGCGATGTGTACGTGAGTGGACTGACGGTAGACCAGGCCAAGCAAAAACTGGAAGAGGTTTACGGCAAGATTCTGAACCGGCCGGTGATTTCCCTCAGCCTGAGGGATTTTCAAAAGCCATACTTCATCGCTGATGGCCGCGTGAACAAACCGGGGAAATATGAACTGCGGGGAGATACGACAGCCATGCAGGCGATCGCGCTGGCTGGCGGCTTCACCGCCCGCGAGGCGAGGACCGATCAGGTAGTTCTGTTCCGTCGAGTGGATGACAACTGGGTGGAAACCAAGGTGATCGACATCAAAGGCATGCAGAAAACTGGCAACTTGTCCGAAGACGTGCATCTGCGGCCGGGCGACATGCTGTTCGTCCCACAGAACGCGCTCTCGAAGATCCAGCAGTGGATCCCGCTGTACAGCGTAAGCATGATGGGCGCGCAAACTAAAACTTTCTAAGCACTAATCCGAGGAGACACGTTATGGAAGGTCAAGAGTTAATCATCCATTCTGGACAGGCGCCGATTTCGCTGACTACGCGCGACCTGGTGGCAATGGGATTTCGCCATCGCAAGACCCTGCTGATCAGCTTCTTCGCGGTCTTGTTGGCAACCGCGATCACGGCTGAGATCCTGCCGCGCTACGAGGCCCACACACAAATCCTGGTCCACCGCGAGCGCGTGGATCCCGTGGTCTCGTCCCAGGCCGGCAACCCTGTCATCGTGATGGACACGGTCAGTGAAGAGGAGATGAACTCGGAAGCAGAGTTGCTCAAGAGCGACGACCTGATCCGCTCCGTGGTGTTGACTCTGGGACTGGAAAAACAGAACTCGAAGAAGTGGTTCTTCTTTCGGCGCACGCCCGAAGAGGCGCTAGCGAAAGCGGTGGCTCAGTTGAAAGGTGGCCTGCGCGTAGAACCGCTGCCCAAGACCAGCATCGTCAGGGTGACGTTGCCGTCAGGCAATCCCCGGGAGGCGGCGCTGATTCTCGATACTCTGGACCACCTCTATCTGCAGAAACACAAGGAACTGCACAACCCCGCGGGACAATTCGCCTTCTTCGATGCGCAGGTCAAACAGTCAGGGGATGCGCTAGCAGCGGCGGAAGCGAAGCTCACAGCATTTCCCGCCATCAACGGCACTCCCAATCCGATGCTGGCCAGAGACATCGCCCTACAGAAAGTCAACGAGTTCAACTACGCATTAGGTCAAAGCCGTGCCGACCTGGCGGAGACCCAAAAGCGGCTGGAGGCTCTGCAACAAATGAAGGGCACCACAGATCCCCGGCTTCTGGCGCAACAGCGCACCGCGGAAGATGGCTCGGGAAAAGACATGAAGAGCAAGCTGCTGGATCTGGAGATCAGGCGCAGCGATATGGCTTCGAAGTATCAAGCTGACTATCCGCCGTTGGTGGAACTGGAACGAGAAATCGCCATCACCAAGGGAACGCTCTCTACCAACAAGCCGATGAATGACGTCACCACTGACCGCAATCCCACTTACCAGTGGATCAATGATGAAATCGTAAAAGACAAAGCGCAAATCACCGGAGACAGCGCCCGCATTACCGAATTGGAGGCAGTGATCGCCCAAAACATGGAGACCGTCCGCAAGCTGGATACAGCAAATATTGAATTGCTGGACCTGACGCGGACCGCCAAGATCGCCGAAGACAACTTCTCTCTGTACTCGAAGAAACGAGAGGAGGCCCGGATCAGCAGCGAGCTCGACGCCACACAGCTCACCAACGTGGTCATTCAAGAGAAGCCTTCTGTGCCGGTGTACCCGGCGCAGTCGGGATGGTTGTTCGCCTTGATCGGTTCGGTGCTGGCGCTAACCGTCAGTGCGGCAACCGTGTTCATCAAGGAACGCATGGATGTTTCGTTCCGTACGCCGGTTGAGGTTGAAACCATCCTTAACCTGCCGGTACTGGCAGCCGTGCCCGGTCAGAACGGAAATGGCTTTCACGGCAATGGTCACGGCCGGAAGACCCTTCCGGCAGACCTGATGCGCGAATCCGGATAAAGCATGAAGGGCAAGGCACGAAAAACTGAAACATTGCGATTCTCCCCAGAAAAGGACCCGAGTCAATGAGCAGGAATTTTGAGTTGTTGCAGAAAGCGGCAGAAGAACGTGAGCGCGAGCAGCAGGCTGTTTCCCGTCCCGCCCCGGTGGTGTCCGCAGATTGGGCGGAAACGGTGAATTCGGCCGAAGTGACTGGCCCGGGCCCGCAACTGCCCGAGGGCACGTCTCGAGAAGAACTGACCAAGCTGGTGCAGCGCTTGTTCATGATGCCTGACTCGGCTCGAACGGTGATTTTCTCGAGCGTCGAACGCGGCGCGGGATGCACCTGGCTCACCGCGCAGGTGGGACGGATTCTGGCGGAAAACGGCCGGAACACGGTCTGCATTGTGGACGCCAACCTGCGGTATCCAGCAATGCACGAGGTGTTTGGGATCGGCAACCACAATGGACTGACAGATGCAGTGGTTGCGTCGGCCTCGCTCAACGGCTATCTCCACCGGACTCCGCTTCCCAATCTGTGGCTGCTGACCTGCGGCTCTCCGGAGAAGACCGAGCAAACCTTGAACACATCGGATTCGTTGCAGACCGCGATCCAGCAACTGCGCACTCAGTTCGACTATGTGCTGATTGACAGCCCACCGATGAACCTGTTCAACGATGCGGTGCGTTTAGCGGCCGCGAGCGATGGCATCGCGCTGGTTTTGAAAGCCAATTCTTCCCGCCGGGAAATCGCGCAACGAATGTTGCGGGAGGCCCGTGCCGCCAATGTTCGCGTACTGGGAGCGGTCCTGAATCAACGGACTTTCCCAGTTCCAGAGTCGATCTACAAACGACTGTAAAACCATCGCGTATCGCATCTTGTACCATCGTTTTCCTCGTTTCGAGGACCTCTTACCGAGCCCACGTCGTCTGGCACCACCTGCCCTGGCCGGCTGTTTATTCATTGAATGTGACTGAGTGAACGGCGTTCCGTACTGACCACCTCCAGGTTTAGAACCGTCGCGGAAACTTAGATACCTTCTATGGGAACTGCACGCCGCCAAATCCTACTGAACGCCCTCAAGCTTTTCGATCTGGCGCTATTGGTCGCCTGCTTCCTGGTTGCGGCGTTCCTCGTTCTCCGCCAAACCAAGACCGGCCTGACATTTGAAGAGGTCTTGGGCATGCGAATCAAGCTGGGGAATTTCTTTCTTTTCGCCGGCCTGATGCTGGCCTGGCATCTGATTTTCACGTTCTTCGGTCTCTACGGTTCCCGACGATTCGCCGGACGGCGGCGTGATGTCATCGATTTTGCCAAGGCATCGACTGCGGGAGCGGTGTTCCTTTTGTTGGCCGCCTCCCTGTTCAAGATTCGCCTCGTCACTCACCTGTTTCTGATTGTGTTCTGGCTGGCTGCCGTGGTGTCAACCGTGGGAAGCCGGCTGCTGCTGCGCAGTCTGTTGGAGCGGGTTCGCATCCACGGCCGCAACCTGCGCTTCATGCTGGTGGTAGGGACAAACCGGCGGGCGATCGAGTTTGCTAATCGCATGGCGCGCAGCCCCGCACTCGGGTATCGGATCCTGGGGTTTGTCGATCAGGATTGGCATGGCCTGCAACAGATCGCGAAGACCGGGTTCCCGCTGGTAAGCGACTTCGAAAACCTTTCGCATTACTTGCGGAAGACGGTGGTGGACGAGGTCATCCTGACCCTCCCCATGCGCTCCTTACACGAGCACGGGGCGGCGGTTACTGCAATTTGCGAAGAACAGGGAATCCCCATTCGTGTCCTCAACAATCTGTTTGACCTGAAGGGGACCCCGGCCAGAGTCGAGGAACTGGAAGGCGCGACCCTGATTACCCATCATGCCGGCATCGTCGAGGGTTGGCCGGTTATCGTCAAGCGCGCCCTGGATATTGTGGTATCGGCCACCGTGCTGGTGGTGTTGGCTCCGCTGCTCGCGATAGTCGCAGCACTGATCAAGTTGACTTCGCCAGGGCCGGTGTTCTTCCTGCAGCATCGCCTGGGGCTCAACAAACGGCGTTTCAGCATTTACAAATTCCGCACCATGGTGCCCGATGCTGAACAAAGACTCCAGGAGATCGAACACTTGAACGAAGTCTCCGGCCCGGTGTTCAAGATCAAAGCCGATCCCCGAATCACTCCGGTGGGCAGATTCCTGCGTAAGATGAGCATTGATGAATTGCCTCAGCTTTTTAATGTTCTAAAGGGTGATATGAGCCTGGTCGGGCCCCGGCCGCTTCCCATTCGCGATTGCGACGGGTTTGACAAAGACTGGCAACGGCGCCGTTTCAGTGTACGGCCGGGAATCACTTGTCTATGGCAGATCAACGGCCGCAATTCGATTCCCTTCGAGAAGTGGATGCAGCTTGATCTGGAATACATCGACATGTGGTCGTTGCGTCTCGACTTCGAGATTCTGCTGCGCACGATTCCGGCGGTGCTCAAGGGATCCGGCGCAGCCTAACTCTGTGCGATCCGCTGCCCCAGCTCCGAATCCGTCTGACGGTCTGTAACGCCGCATGAGCAAGGCCTTGACTAACGCAACCCATTCTCGAAATTCCACTTCGACCGCTTCGGAACTTCTTCCGCTCTCCGAGGACCAGACGCGGACAGTAGTCGACGAATGGAACCAAACCAGCGCTCCGTATCCTGCGTCCGCGGGTCTGCACCAGTTATTTGAAGCGCAGGCGGCACGCACACCGGCAGCTCCAGCGATTGAGCAGGAAGGTCGGCGGCTGAGCTATGCGGAGGTGAATGCGAAAGCCAACCAGCTGGCGCGCTATCTTCACTCTTCAGGAGTGCGACCGGGAGACCCGGTTGCGATTTGTTTAGGCTCGTCTCCAGAGTTCCTCATCTCGTTACTGGCAGTCTTGAAAGCTGGAGGAGCTTGCGTACCGCTCGACCCCGCATATCCAAAGACCCGCCTGGCTTTCATGTTGGAGGACGTCCGAGCGCGAGTGCTCGTGACTCAGCCCGATCTGCGGGCTGAGCTAGGGCCCCTGACAACGCCGGTCGTTGATCTCGCAACGGTGTGGCCTTTCGTTGAGCAACAGAGCAGCCAGGATCTCGCGGGTCCGACTCCGGTGGAGAATCCCGCCTACATCATCTACACCTCAGGCTCAACGGGAACTCCTAAGGGCGTGCTGCTCTCGCATCGTGGGCTGGTAAATCACGGCACGGTGTCGGTAGAGCTGTATGGTCTTTGCCCAGGTGACCGGATGCTGCAGTTTTCTTCGATCAGCTTTGACATCGCCATCGAAGAGATTTTCCCCACTTGGCTGGCGGGAGGGACAGTCATCCTGAAGCCCGCCGGGTTCTCGCTGGGCTTCGCGGAGTTCAGTGAGTTCGTCCGCAAGAACGACATCACGGTGCTGGATTTGCCCACAGCGTACTGGCACGAGTGGACCAACTATCTGTTTGAGAATCGCACGTCTCCCGCGAAAAACCTGCGTTTGGTAATCGTCGGCGGGGAGAAGGTATCGGCCGCCATTCTGCGGCGCTGGTACGCGCGCGCCGGCAATCAGGTTCGCTGGATCAACACCTACGGTCCGACCGAGGCAAGCGTCATTGTCACGGCTTACGAGCCGGAAGCTTCCGAAGTTGAAGATTTGTCCAGCGTGCCCATTGGGCGACCGATTGCTAATACGCAGATTCATGTTCTGGGTCCAGGGTTGGCTCCGGTTGCTGCCGGTGAGGCTGGAGAGCTCTGCATCGGCGGGGTGGGCGTCGCCGGCGGCTACCTAAACCGACCCGAGCTTACCGCGGAGAAATTCGTTGCCGACCGCTTCAGTTCGAATCCGAACGCACGACTCTACCGCACCGGCGATCGGGTGCGTTACCTGGCGAATGGCGAAATTGAATTTCTGGGCCGCGAAGACGACCAGGTAAAGATCCGCGGATTTCGCGTTGAGCCCGGTGAAATCGAGGAAGTGCTCGGCAACCATTCGGCGGTTGGCGAGGCCGCAGTTGTTGCGCGAGAGGACGGCGGCGGAGAAAAACGCCTGGTCGCCTACATCGTTCCGGTGAAGGAATCGACGCTCAACGAATTGCAGTTGCGCGAGTATTTGCAACAGCGGCTTCCGGATTACATGATTCCGTCAGCTTTCGTCACCTTGTCAGCGATGCCCAAGACGGCCAATGGCAAGGTCGATCGCCGCGCCCTGCCGGAGCTCACGCTTTCGACGCCATCGGATATTGGAACGACGAGCGGCGATGATCCCTTGCAGCACAGGCTGCTGAAGATTTGGCGAGATGTGCTGTCCCGACCTGTCGGGCTGCGGGACAATTTCTTTGAAGTGGGCGGACATTCTTTGCTCGCGGCCAAGTTGATGCATCGCATCGGTCTGGCCGTCGGCAGACCTCTTCCACTCGCCCTTCTGCTGGAGGCTCCGACGGTCGAGCAGCTTGCCGCTGCCTTACACCAGGAGGGATGGTCGCGGCACTGGTCTTCTCTGGTTGCGATCCAGCCCGAAGGCACGAAGCCTCCTTTCTTTTGTGTTCACGGTGTTGGCGGGAACGTGGTGGGATTTCGAGACCTCGGCCGTCACATGGCGCCAACGCATCCGTTCTACGGCGTGCAAGCGCGTGGACTGGATGGAAGACAGCCGCACCTCACCACCATCGAAGAGATGGCGACTCACTATTTGAGCGAGATTCGCAGCGTCCAGCCACACGGTCCCTACTTTCTCGGCGGATTCTCTTTTGGCGGGCTGGTGGCGTACGAAATGGCGCAACAACTTCATGCCTGCGGCGAAGAGGTTGGCTTGCTTGCGTTTTTCGATACCTATCCCGGAAACCTGAAACCGCTGGCTAGTTCCCTGCTTGCATCTTTGCGCACACCTTCGTTGCAGTTACTTACCCAGGCGGGACGCTCAGTCCGCCGCCGGGTCCGTGTGTTCTGGAGGATGCTGACCATCCCCCGGCCACTGCGCGAGGCCTTTCGCTCGAACAGCCGAGCTGCCACCAACTGCAAGCTCCAGGCCTACGCGGGCCAGGCTACGTTGTTTCGGGCGAGTGAGAAATCAATTCGCAGTGACGATCCCTATGCCGGCTGGCACCAGCTCTTGCAGGGTGGGCTGAAAATCCAGGACATTCCAGGCAGTCACAACGGCATTCTTGTCGAACCGGAAGTTGCGGTCCTGGCGGAAAACCTGAAAAGCACCATCGATAATGCGCTGGCCAACCGCCGCGTTCTAGTAGCGCAGTAGTTTCTCGATTTCGTCAGCTAACTGCATTCACTGATCAGAGGAGATCGTCAATCTTGGCTCGACCTGAAGAATCGCCGGTTTCGCTGGAAGACGCACCGCTGCAAGAAGCGGAGCAAGCACCCAGCAGAGGTATTCTCGGCATCGACGTCGCGGCGGTCAGCAAGTTGATCCCGTTGGCAGGCAAAGGCAGCCTGGCAATCGTGGATCAGGCGTTGATCTCAGGCTCAAATTTCCTGATCGGGATTCTGCTGGCGCGTTGGCTGGGAGCGGAACAATATGGCGCATATGCCATTGCTTTCGGCATTTTTATTCTGCTCTCGTTGGTGTATCAGTCCCTGGTGCTGGAACCGATGGCGGTGTACGGCGGCTCCACGTACCGCAACTGTTTGCGCGGCTATGTAGGGACTCTGTTTCGCATCCATTTTGCGCTGTCTCTTTCGCTGGTGGTGGTGTTCGGCGCCTCGGCCCTGATTATCAAAGCGTTTACCCAACAGACAAGCCTGGCCGGTGCGATGGCAGGAGTTACGATCGCTTCTCCGTGCGTGCTTGTGCTTCTGCTGGCGCGGCGGACATTTTATCTGGAGTTTTCGCCGGCCGCCGCCGCGGCTGGATCGTTGTTGTATTGCGCTCTTGTCCTGGTATCGCTGTTCATCGCCTACCATCGCGGGCTGCTCTCGACCTTTTCAGCATTTGTGTTGATTGCGTTGGGTGCGCTCGTGAGCAGCATCCTGCTGTGGCTGCGTCTGCGGGTAGAGTTGCCGCAGGGTGGGCCGGCGCCGAAATTAAGGGAAACCTGGGATCGCCATTGGAGCTATGGCCGTTGGGCCTTGGCCTCCTGCGTCGCGGGCTGGATTCCGGCGTACATCTATTACCCGATTCTGAGCAGCTTCACGGGTATGGCGCAATCCGGACAATTGAAAGCCCTCATGAACCTAACGCTGCCGTTTGAGCAGACTAAGGCGGCACTCTCGATGCTTTTCCTGCCGTATGCCGCGAGAATGGTGGCTCAAAAAGGCAAGGCCGGGGTCATGGCACTGACTGGACAAATGACGTTCCTGGCCTTCGGAGGCGCCATCGCCTACTGGGGCATCCTGCTGCCGTTTCGCGGTCCGGTCTTCCAATGGCTGTACTCAGGAAAATACATGGAGGTCATCAGCCTTTTGCCGCTGGTGGCGTTCGGACAGATTTTCTGGAGTGCCGCATACGGGCCAGCCATCGCCTTGCGCGGAATGCAGGCGCCGGATTTGGTGTTCAAAGCCTTTGCTGTGGCAACTATTGCTTCGCTCGTGGTAGGCATTCCAGCCACGTGGTTCTGGGGACTCAAAGGAGCCATCTGGGGCAGCAACATTGCGGATGTAACCTCATTGGTCATGGTGTTCGTCGTGGTCCGACGCAAAGTCAGCAGCGCCGACGCCAAAACTTTTTCCATGAGTGGGGAAATCGAGATCGAATCGATCTAGGACTTGCGGTCCAGCGCACGCAGGGCAACCTGCGCGGGATAAATTGAACAAGATTGTGGAGGTGGTACCAGGATGAGTCAACAAGCAGCTCCCACGGGAGCGGATCAGAAGCCGGCGGCGACAGCCAGGAAGCCGGAATCGAGAATCGGGAAGTTGCGCTTCCGGCTCTCCAAGACCAAGCTCCGAGTGCCGATGCAGTGGCTTCGGCATCGCGGGTTTCGGCCTGCCGATATGTTCTTCTCCACCTATCCGAGGTCAGGCACAACATGGACGCGCTTCACTATGTTTGAAATCCTGACGGGCGAAAGCGCCACCTTTGAATCCGTGAATTCTGTGATGCTGGGAGTTGGCGCTCATGACCGGGCACGAGCAGTTCTGCCGGGCGGGGGCAGGCTGATCGGTACTCATGAATCCTATCGTAGAGAGTACAAACGGGCTGTCTACCTGGTGCGGGATGTGCGCGATGTGATTCTTTCCGAGTACGCTTTTATCACTGCGTTGGACCGTTTCCATGGAAGTCTGGATGATTTCATCAGGGATTTCTTCCGCGGCAGGATCAACGGCTTCGGCGCCTGGCCCCGCCACGTGACTTCGTGGCTCGACAGCCCGATCGCTGGAACGCCGAACCTGCTGGTCCTTAAGTATGAAGATCTGCGGCAGGATCCAGAAGCCACTTTCAAACGAATGTTGGACTTCGCCGCCATGAAAAGAGAGCCGGAAGCCGTTCGCCAGGCGATTGCCAACAACTCACTGGAAAAGATGCGGGAAAAAGAGATCGACTCTCCGCGCAAGGCTTCGGTCCGCGGGCGCTTCGTTCGCACTGGCCAGGTACAAGGCTGGAAGGGCAAACTTTCTGACGAACAGCTGCGCGTAATCGAAGCCAAAGCGGGAGAGGTATTGGTTCGGATGGGTTATCCGCTGGTAGCCGACTCTCGATCCGCAGCGTCAGCCCAAGTGGCTCCCGAGGATGCAATGGCAGGGAATTTGAGAGGCAGCGCATAGGTCTCAACGCTTTGCGCATGGCCGCCATGGTTCAGTGGCTAAGGTCAGCTGAATGAAAATTCTTCTGGTTCACAACACGTATCAGTTTCCTGGTGGCGAAGACGTTGTCTACCAACGGGAGCGGGATCTGCTTGTGGCCCACGGCGACGAGGTTGTCGAATACTTGCGCAGCAACAAAGAGATCGAAGAATACTCGCTGGTGCAGCACCTGAAGCTTGCGCCCGGGGTTGTATGGTCCTCCGAGTCACGGCGGGAATTCAGTGAACTGCTGCGCCGCACCAAACCCGACCTGGTGCATGTGCACAACACTTTCATGGTGATTTCGCCCTCTATCTACGGGGCGTGCCGCAAACAGGGAGTTCCCGTCGTCCAGACTTTGCACAATTACCGGCTGCTCTGCCCGGCCGCAACGTTTTTCCGCGACGGAAAACCGTGTCATGACTGCACCGCCCATTTGGGGCACAGCGTACTGCATGCATGCTACCGAGGTTCACGGGCGCGCACCGCAACCGTAGCCACGATGCTCGCCTGGCACCGCGCGGCGGGCACCTATTCGACCCTCGTCGATCGCTATATCGCACTCACGAAATTCTCTCGCGACAATTTTCTGGCAGCTGGATTTGACCCCGGCAAGATGACGGTGAAGCCAAACTTCGTACCCGCTGACCCTGGGGAACGCCGCGGTGATGGATCGTATGCGGCCTTTGTCGGTCGCATCGAATCCGAAAAGGGTCTCCGCACGTTGCTGAGCGCGTGGCGGCAGTTGCCGCAAGCGGTCCCACTGCGATTGGCAGGGACAGGGCCGCTGGTCGAAGAGCTGCGATCGGCAGCCGTGAGTATGGGTCCGCACGTTCAATACTTAGGACAGTTACGCCCTGAACAAATCATGGACTTGCTGAAGGGGGCGCGGTTTCTGGTTTTTCCCACGGAACTGTACGAGAATTTTCCGCTCACTCTGGCTGAAGCTTACGCTTGTGGCCTGCCGGTGGTGGGATCGGATATGGGGGCGACCAGAGAGATTGTCCGACACGATTCCACGGGACTGCTGTTTCGTCGGGGTGACGCCAGCGATCTGGCCGCAAAAGTGACGTTCGCCTGGAACAACCCTGACCAGATGAAACGGATGGGCAAGCAGGCCCGTAAGGAATATGAAGACAAGTACACTGCCGAGCGCAACTACCACCTGTTAAAGGCTGTGTACAATTCAGTGCTGCCCGGCGGCATTCAGGCTTCAGTCGCGGCAGAGACGAGCGATTACGAGCAGGCGGTCCCCGTTTCGTGAACCACTGTACGACCCCGGCATTAGCCGGGCGATGGGAAAATGATGCGCGCCAGTTCTGACCCGAACAACCAGGCATTTGTCACCATAAGTGTGGATGATGGCCACCCTGCGGATCTGCGGGTAGCTGAGCTTCTGGCCAAGTACAACCTGGCAGCGACTTTCTACATTCCGGCGCACAACCCCGAGAATCCGGTCATGTCAGCGACGCAGATGCGGGAGCTTTCGCAGCGCTTTGAGGTGGGTGGACATACGTTGAATCATCTTCCTCTCAGTTCCCTGCCCACTGACGAGGTGTGGCGGGAAATCTCTGAAGGCAAGGACTGGTTGGAGAATTCCCTGGGAAAACCCGCGCGATCATTCTGCTACCCGATGGGCAAGTACGGCAGCCGGGCGGCGGCGCTGGTGAAGAAGGCCGGCTTCGTGGGAGCAAGGACATGTCAGTTGAATCTCCATGACTTCCCCGACGACCCGTTCGCCTGGGGAGTGAGCACACAGGCGCACAATCATGGAAGGGCGGTGCAGATCCGCCACGCGCTGCTGGAACGAAACTTTCAGGGTGTGCTTAATTTTCTCGGGGTTTACAGGTTCGCCACCGATTGGGACGCACATTTTCGCCGCGCACTGGACCGAGTGCAGACCCACGGCGGTATTGCGCACCTATATCTGCACAGCTGGGAAATTGACCAATTTGACGAATGGCACAAACTGGAGTCGGTACTGCGATCGATCTCGCAGCGAGAAAGTTTGATCCGGGTGACTAACGGTGAGCTATTCGCCATGTGGGGCGCACGCAATCGCGTCCCCGCAGTCACAGAAGCTGGTAAACAAGCCAAGTTATTGATCCCCAAAAAACACGAATAGAAGAGACCGAACTCCTCCCCTAATCTGACCCCGAGGACCGGTAGCGAATGTCCAACTCGCAACAGCGTGCGGGTGCAAGTTTCACCATGAGCAGCAAGTCGCAGCTTACCAATTCGAGTTATCCCCAGCACGACCTCTCCCGGCCGAAATTGGTGCCCGAGCTGGTAAGCCTATGCGCGAGTGTGACTCCCGATGCGCTGGCTCTTTCCTACGGTGAAGAGCATCTCTCCTACCGGGAACTCGAGCGGCGTTCCAATCAGTTGGCTCACTACCTGCGGTCGAAGGGCGTGGGACCGGAGGTATTGGTGGGCCTTTGCCTGGAACGAGTTCCGGCGATGGCGGTAGCCGCCCTGGCGGTGCTTAAAGCAGGTGGAGCATATCTGCCGCTCGATCCCGCCTACCCACCGGAGCGCCTGGCTTTCATGCTGGAAGATTCCGGGGTGACGACATTGCTGACGCGGGAAGAGATCCAGTTGGAGTTGCCGCGTAACGGCTGGAGCGTTGTCGATGTGGAAAGGGACGCGGAATTGATCGCCCAACAGCCGCAGACCCCGCCCGCAATGGTCAGCTCCGGACAACAGTTGGCGTACGTTATTTACACTTCAGGCTCGGACGGGCATCCCAAAGGCGTGCAGATTACTCACGATGCTCTGGCCAACCTGGTGCGCTGGCACGTGCGATGCTTCCACATACTGCCCGCGGACCGCGCCAGCCAGATTGCGAGCGTAAGTTTCGACGCCGCAGTTTGGGAATTGTGGCCGTACTTGTCAGCAGGCGCCAGTGTTCATTTTTGCGACGAGAGCACCCGGCTCACGCACGAGTCACTGCACCGCTGGATCCTGGAACAGCGAATCACCGTGAGTTTCGTGCCAACCACGCTGGCCGAGCGCCTCATGAGCATGGCTTGGCCGAGTAGTTGTGCTTTGCGAGTTTTGTTGACCGGGGCGGACACTCTGCACCGGTACCCGGCTGCGGATCTGCCTTTTGTTGTGGTCAACAACTATGGCCCGACGGAGTGCGCCGTCGTCTCAACTTCCGGTACCGTGCCAGCCGACGATCACGCGGTTCGAAAACCGACCATCGGGCGGCCGATCGACAACGTGCAGATATATATCCTCGACAGCGACCTTCGTCAGGTCTCTGAGGGAACAGTGGGGGAGATTTATATCGGGGGAGCAGGATTGGCGAGGGGATACCTTAACCGGCCTGATCTTGATCAAGAGAAGTTCATCTCCAACCCATTCAATCCGAAGAATGGCCGTCTCTACAAAACGGGTGATCTGGGCCGCTATCTGGCAGATGGTCAGATCGCCTTCGTAGGCCGCATCGACAGCCAGATCAAGATACGTGGTTACCGCATAGAACCGGAAGAAATCATCAGTGTGCTTCGTCAACATCCAGGCGTCCAGGCCGGTGCGGTGGTAGCCCGTGACGATATCGCCGGGAACAAGCAACTGGTGGCCTATGTCGTACCTGCTCCGGGCACGGAGCTTTCCTATGCTTCGTTGTACTTGTTTGCCAGGGAATATCTGCCCGACTACATGGTTCCGCCTGTGTTTGTGCAGCTCAATTCCCTGCCGCTGAACAGCAACGGCAAGGTGGATCGCAGCCGTCTGCCGGCTCCCGATCCCACCAATGTGATTGGCGATCAGGGAGGCGGAGTTCCACGGACCGCGGTCGAGGAGCGGGTGGTCCACATTTTGGGGGCGCTCTTGGGAGTGGATGGAGTCGGAGTAAACGACAACTTCTTCTTTCTCGGCGGACACTCCCTGCTGGGGACGCAACTCATCGCCCGCTTGCGAGATGCTTTTGGAGTTGAGCTTTCGCTGCGTCGAGTGTTCGACTCCCCGACCGCAGCCGAGCTTTCTGCCGAGATTGAAACCTTACTAGCCAACGAGACGCGCGCGAGCGCAGACTGAGGCCCATGCCGCTCCCCACACCAGCGAGCACCACCCAGGCAGCGGCCAGCATCGCTCCCCGCATTGGAGGTTCCACGGGCCCCACGCTGAGTCTTTATCGCCTTCTGGAGCCTGAAGTATTAGCCGATCCGTATCCGTTGTATCGCCAACTGCGAGAGGAGGACCCGGTACATTGGGATCCGTTTCTGCATGCCTGGGTGGTCACGCGATACAGCGATGTGATGCAGGTGTTGTCGACGTTTTCCGCCGATCGAACCCCGACTCCAAAACAGCTCAGCGCAATGGGACTCGGAGACCTGACGCCGATCGCCCAGGTGATGGTGCAGCAAATGCTGTTCATGGATGCTCCGGCCCACACCCGGTTGCGTGGTCTGTGCGCCGAAGCGTTTACGCCGCATCGAGTGGAGGCTCTGCGCTCTCACATTCAGGAAATTGCGAACCGTCTGCTCGACAAGGTACAAGCAGCGGGGAGAATGGAAGTTATCGCCGACTTCGCGGCGCCGTTGCCGGCGATCGTAACCGCAGAGATGCTGGGCGTGCCCACTTCCGATCATCAGCAACTCAAGGCCTGGTCAGCGGATTTCGCGGAAATGCTGGGGAATTTCCAGCACAATCCCAATCGCGTCATGCGGGTGCGGCGTAGTCTTGAGGAAATGCTGGAATATTTCCGGAGCACGATTAGTGATCTCCGGAAAAAGCCGCGACCGGGGTTGATCAATTCACTGCTGACCGCGGAGGTCAAGGGAGATCGCCTCAGCGACGAGGAAGTAATTGCGAATTCGATTCTGACCATGGTCGGCGGACAAGAGACTACCACGAACCTTATCGGAAACGGGATTGTGACGTTGCTGCGGAATCCAGATGAGGCCGAGCGGCTGCGCCGGGACCCATCGATCATCGGAGTGGCAGTGGAAGAATTGTTACGCTACGAAAGTCCCAGCCAGTACACGGGGCGCCTGGCGCCCGAGGACATTGAGATAGGCGGCAAGAAGATTTCCAAACGGCAGGCCGTCCTGGCCGTGATGGGAGCCGCCAATCGTGATCCCGAAAGATTTCCCGATCCTGACCGGCTCGATCTGACCCGAAAAGACAATCGACACGTCGCCTTCGGCTGGGCAGCACACTTCTGCTTTGGAGCTCCGTTGGCGCGGATCGAAGGTCAAATCGCATTCGCCACCGTGTTGGAGCGACTGCACGACATGCGGCTCGAGTCCGGACCACTGGTGTGGCGCGAGAATCTCGGATTGCGCGGCCTGACCGCGTTGCCGGTTTCGTTTTCCCCACAGTAAACACTTTCCACCTCTATGGGTTTGCACATCGCAGAACTGAGCCAGGAAAAAGCCCAGGCCTTCACAGCCGTGGGTCGTCGTGCGCCTGGCGACATTGTGCCGCCTTCTCACGGACAAGAGCAGATCTGGCTGCATACCCAACTGGTAACTGACGTCCCGCTTTATAACGAGCCCATCACGATCTACAAGGCGGGGACACTGGACCATGCGATTCTGGAGCGGGCGCTGACTGAGGTCGTCCGCAGACATGAAGCCTGGCGCACTAATTTTCGGGTAGTGGAGGGCCAACCGGTCCAGGTGATCGGTCCACCTTTTGAGGTCCGGGTCCCCGTAGTGGACTTGCGCGGGATTCCTGCACCCCAAAGGGAACCCGAGGCACTGCGGTTGGCCGTGGAAGATGCTCAGCGCCCCTTCGATTTGACGTCGGGGCCGTTGTTCCGCGTGCTGCTGATCCGCGTTAATGACAGCGATCATCGCCTGTATCTGACGCTGCATCACATCATTTTCGATGGCTTCTCGATTTACCGCCTGTTTCTTCCGGAACTCGCGGCGGTCTATGAAGCGTATTCGCTCGGCAAACGCTCACCGCTACCGGAGTTGACCGTACAGTACTCCGACTTCGCGGTATGGCAGCGGGAGTGGCTGGTGCAGAGCGGCGCCATGGCGTCGCAACTGGCGTATTGGAAGAAACAATTAGCGGGCGTCTCCATGATGCGGTTGCCTGCCGACCGACCACGGCCGGCAGTGCAGAGTTTTAGTGGGGCGATTCATCCTTTTGCTTTGTCACAACCCGTAAGCCAGGCACTGAAGATGTTGGGCCGACGCAGCGGCACTACGCTGTTCATGACGTTGCTGGCAGGATTGGCGGTGCTGATGCATCGCTACTCAGGGCTGGATGATGTCGCCATCGCCACGGTAAGTTCGGCGCGCAAACGCTCGGAACTGGAACAGCTGCTCGGCTACTTTTTGAACCCGGTGGTGCTGCGCAATAACCTTTCCGGCGATCCCAGCTTCAGCGAGACATTGCAAAGGGTGCGTGACATCAGCCTGGATGCTTTATCCAACGACGATGCTCCGTTTACCCAGATCGTGAAGGAATTGCACCCGGCGAGGACCTTGAGTGCGAACCCACTGTTCCAAGTACTGTTCACCCTGGAGCCGCCGATGCCGGTTGATGCCAATGGCTGGAGCGTGGCATTGACCCAGTCTCAGGTAGACACCAAGCTGGTGAAGTTCGATCTGTGCCTGGAGTTGGACGACGCGCCGACGGGAATCGCGGGACGGTTCAAATACAGCGCGGACTTGTTCGATCCGCCTACCATTGCTCGCATGGCGGGACATCTGGAGACATTATTGCGGGCGGTAGCCGCCAATCCCGACGAACGCATTTCACGCATCCCGCTACTCACCGAATACGAGCGCCACCAGGTGGGTGTGGAATGGAACAGCACTGATGTGCTGTACGCAACTGACCTTTGTATCCACAATCTGTTTGAAACCAAGGTGGAGATGCTTCCCGAAGCTGCCGCCGTGGTGCAAGGAAAGCAGCAAGTAAGCTACCGTGAACTCAATTCCCGTGCGGAGGCGCTTGCTGATTCTCTCCGCGCAGGGGGCGTTGGTGCCGAAGAAGTGGTCGCCATTTATCTGAAGCCTTCACCCGAAATGCTGGTGGCGATTCTGGGTGTTCTCAAGGCCGGTGGCGCCTGTTTGCCTCTGGATCCCAGCTATCCCAAGGAACGTCTGAAGTACATTGTGGATGATTCCAAGGTGAGAGTACTGTTGACCACCAGTGATGTGAAACAGAGTTTCCCGCACGCTGGCTTGAAAGTGGTCTGCCTTGACGAGGAGATCCCGCCCGGCAGCGCGCCGAGCCCAGGCCCTTCACCCAAAATTTCTCCGGACAATCTTGCCTACGTGATCTACACATCCGGCAGCACCGGAACGCCGAAGGGCGTACTCATCACGCATCGTAATCTGGTGCATTCCACGCAGGCACGCCTGCGCTACTACACAGCACTGAACAGTCGCTTCCTGCTGCTTTCCTCGTTTGCGTACGACAGTTCTCTGGTCGGCATATTCGGGACGTTGTGTCAGGGTGGGACACTGGTGTTGTGTCCGGGCACGGTCCAGGAAAGTCTTCCTGACCTGGCACAGTTGATCGCTCGGCATAAGATTTCTGAGTTGCTGTGTGTGCCCTCGGTATACGGCTTCTTGCTGGAGCAGGCCACTGCCTCCCAGTTGGCAACTCTGCGGACTGCGATTGTGGCAGGCGAGTCATGCGCGCCAGAACTGATTGAGCGCCACTATAAGCTGCTGCCCCATACCGTGCTTTACAACGAGTACGGTCCGACTGAGGCTTCGATCTGGAGCACGGTATACAAGTGCAGACCCAAGCAGAGCCGGCTGCTGGTCCCGATCGGACGCCCTATCGCGAACACGCGGGTCTACGTTTTGGATCCTCATTTGAATCTGGTTCCAGTGGGGGTCGCCGGCGAAATTTGTATTTCCGGCCCTGGCTTGGTGCGGGGATATCTGAACCGGCCGGACCTGACCGGGGAAAGGTTTGTGCGCAATCCGTTCAGCTCTGATCCTCAAGATCGGCTGTACCGAACCGGTGACGTCGCCCGTTATTTGCCCGATGGGAATCTCGAACTCCTGGGCCGACTGGATGAACAAGTCAAGATTCGCGGCTTCCGCATCGAGTTGGAGGAGGTTTCCTCCGTCATTGCGGAGCACCCGAGTGTGCGCCATGCGGTGGCCTCGCTGCGAGAAGAAAACAATAATGGGAACCCCGAGTTGGTGGCCTATGTTGTGCCCGTCACACCCAACGGGCTCGATCCCAAGCAACTTCGTCAGTTCTTGAAGCAACGGCTGCCGGAAGTGATGGTTCCATCCGTAATCGTCACGCTCGAAAGGTTGCCTCTCACTCCCAATGGCAAAGTTGACCGACGCGCCCTGCCTGCGCCTAAGGCCGAATCGGATGTGGTTCATGACGCGCCTATTGGGCCGGTCGAAACCAAACTGGCAGAAATCTTCGAGAAGGTGTTGGGCAAGCATCCGGTGGGCACAACACAAAACTTCTTCGACCTGGGCGGGCATTCCCTGCTGGTCGCACGCTTGCTGTTGTTGATCGAGCAGACCTTTCACAAGAAACTGTCCTTAGGGGAAGTGTTCCAGGCGCCCACGGTGAAGGACCTGGCGATGCTGTTGGCCAACGGGTCATCCCGATCGAATGGGGCGATCGTTCCCATTCAGCCGGCGGGAACGCGGACCCCGTTGTTCTGGGTGCGTGGCGGACCGCTCTATCTCGCCCTTTCCCGACGATTAGGATCGGACCAACCACTCCTGGGATTGCATCTGCCAACTTCTGACGCGGCCCACCTGCCGCTTCCCTACAAACTGGAAAACATCGCCGCTGCTCTAGTCGAGCGGATGCGAGAGACTCAGCCCACAGGTCCCTACAAACTTGCCGGCCTGTGTGTCAACGCAGTCATCGCTTACGAGATGGCGCGACAACTACGCAACGCCGGACAAGAGGTTGCACTGCTGGCTTTGTTCGACGCCCAGAACCCCGCTTACTATCGCGACTTCTCGATGGAGGGCCGGGGCTCGCTGCTCTGGAAGAAGGCCTGTTATCACCTGACCAATCTGCATCACTCCAAATTGAAGCAGATGCCCGGTTTCGTGCGGGACCGCATGATCGGGATTGGCCGTCGCCTCAGCGTGATGCGATGGCGCATCAACTATGTACTCGGTCTGCCTGTAGGGGACACTCACTTGGAAGACCAGGATACGATCATCCACCCGGCGTCTTACGTGTACCAGCCCCAGCCCTACGACGGGAAGGTTGTGTTCTTCCAATCGACGGATTGGCCCAAGGGACACTACTGGGAGTTTCACGCGGGCTGGAACGGCCTAGTTGCCACTATGGACATTTATCGCATCCCGGGAGGACACGAGTCGATGTTCCATGAGGAAAATGTGGACCTGCTGGCCAAGAACCTACGTCGGTGTCTGGGGTATGCGGAAGACACACAGGCTTTGAATGGAGCGGCCTAGCGACGTCTCGCCCCGGTAGTAGTGTCGTGATTTCGGGAGTCGTTTAATACTTCTATTCTAGGTTGCAGTAACCACCGTAACCTGCTGATTATAAATAATATGACGTAGAGACTTTCGACTCTGGACAGCCCTTGAATTGGGCACTATTCTCTTATCAGCCGCTGTCGTGAATTGGAAATTGCGGTGGATTCCCAATCCCCTTTTGTCCATCCCTCGAAGTCAGCTTTTCAAAGGTTATTTGCCCCGGATGCTGCGAAGATTTGCACTGAACTTGGCGCTGTTGACACTGAGTGTAATCCTGGCCTTGGCCTGCGTGGAGATCGGTCTGCGCATCGCCGGGGTGGCGTACCCGAGCTGGGTGGACGTCGCCAGGTTTCAGGCTCCGGACCCATACATGGGGATCGCGGCGCGTGCGGGATCGCAGTTCGAGTGGCGGCTGGAGAATGACAATTTCGTACGAATCAGCAATCAGGGGCTGCACGACTTCGAGCATAGCCGACAGAAACCTCCCAACACTTTCCGCATCGCGGTTTTAGGAGATTCGTACGCGGAAGCCTTGCAAGTGCCGGTGGAAAAGAATTTTTCGTCGGTCATGCAACAGCAGTTGCAAGCTTGCCCGGGGTTCTCAGGAAAGCGCGTCGAGGTCATCAATTTTGGCATGCACGGCTTCGGTACCGCGCAGGAACTGCAAATGCTCCGCCACTACGCCTGGGATTATTCGCCGGATCTTGTGCTCCTCGCTTTCTTCACCGGCAACGATGTGCAGAACAATTCGCGTGATCTGCAACAAGATCCGTATCGGCCTTATTTTGTCCATCAGGGCGGCAACCTGGTGCTGGATGATTCCTTCCTGCGGGCTCCGGGCTTTCAGACACAGTTTGATGCGCGTCACCGTTTTGCTTCCTGGGCCGTTGGCAATTCCCGTGTGTTGCAGGTGATATTCGCCGCCAAACACTATATGACCGCGCGTAAGAACGACGACGGCACCCGGCCCTTCGACGTAGGAAACGACGAAGGGGTATATCACCCACCCACAGATGGCACGTGGCGAGAGGCATGGAGCCTGACCGAAGACCTGATCGCAACCATGAACAACGAGGTGAAGGCTCGGGGATCGCAATTCCTGCTGGTGACGCTTAGCACTGGCCTCCAGGCCGATCCTGATCCGAGCGGACGGACGCAGCTGGAAAAGCGTTTTGGAGTCAATGACCTGTTCTATCCAGATGATCGTCTTCACCAATTTGCCACAACAGAGCAGATCCCAGTTTTGACTCTCGCGCCGATCTTCCTGAAGTACGCCGAAGAGCACCGGGTGGAACTGCACGGCTTCCACGGCGAAAGAAACCAGGGGCACTGGAATGAACTGGGGCACCAGCTGGGGGGATCACTGATGGCTCGTGCAGTTTGCGAAATGCAAAACTCGCTTCCCCCGAAAACGGCAGTGGCAGCGCGTGGAGAATTCATCCCCGGCAGGGCTTCGGCAACTGGCGGACAAAGTCAATCGGTCATGCCGTAAATGGAAATGACGAAAACAATTGCGGAGCAATGAATGAAGGTGTTTGAAAGCAGATACGATCCATCGGGGCAGGTAAGACCAGCGGGAAGTCGCCTCGGACTGGGCACGATTCTCACTTTCCTGGGGATTACCGGGGTCATGGTCATTGCGATGACCAATCTCGTCGACGGAAAGTATGGCGTGTATGGTCTGCTACTCGCCGCAGGGGCGCTGGTCCTTTTGACGCTGTTCTATCTGGCGATTCCGCAAATGAAGGCGAACTGGCTTTTTCTGCGTCCCCGACTGAACCGCTGGCACTGGATCTGGTACGGAATCTACGTCAGCGCGCTGGTCTGGGAAGTACGAAGCCTGGAGAGCTACCGTGAATCCCCATTGGACGTATTCTCGATTTTGCGTCTTGGTCCGGAACTCTTTATTGGCCTGTACATGCTTTATTTGATGGGTACGGGCCGCGTTAAGTGGTTCTCGTCTTTGTTCAAGGGCATCCCCGGAGCACTGGCTTTCTATTGCCTTTTCTGTGCGACTAGTGCGATCTGGTCAGTGTTCGGGCCATGGACGCTGTTCAAGGCCGTGGAATACATGTTGGACGTCAGCGTGATCGCCGCAGTTCTGTGCGTGTTCTCCACCTCCGAGGAGTACCGTACTCTGCTGGATTGGACCTGGACAATTTTCGCGGTGGAGTTGCTCTGGTGCGTAGCGCAGGTTCCGATTTTTCCCGGCAGGGCTTTTGACGAGGGACGCCTGTGCGGCGTGTTTCCCCTTACTGCCTTCAACGCGGTGGGTACGTACGCCGCCATCATCAGCATCGTGGCGATATGCAGACTCATGCCCATCACCCGGGGAGTCTTCGACCGTTCCTGGTACCTCTCTCTGTTTCTGTTCGGCACAGTTCTCGTCGTCATGTCCGAGACCAGAAATGCCCTGGCTGGACTGCTGAGTGCGGTGGTCGTGATTCTGCTCGTCAACAAGCGTGGAATCGGAGTGGTGTTGATCGGGTCCTGCGTGGCAGCCATCTTGTATTCCGCACTGGGACAGGTGCTGACGACGTACATCAAGAGAGGCCAGAGTGATGACGCGTTTAACACCATGAGTGGAAGGCTGGTGTGGTGGCACTATGCCTGGATCTTCTTCAGGGAAAGGCCGTGGCTCGGAGTCGGCGCGTACGCCGGAGGAAAATTCGCAGTTCTGAAATCGCTGCATGCCAACGCTGGATCCACGCATAGCGACTACATTGAGTTGCTGGTTGGCGTGGGAGTCGTGGGAACCGCCTTGTTTGCCATCGCGGTGTTGTGGACCCTGATTACTTTGTTCCGGCAATGGCGGGACACAACGAACACCCCCCAGGATCGCCAGACCAGCATGGAATGTTTCTCGGTGACCTTCCTGCTCTTCATCCACTCGTTCTTTAACGTCGAGTTGACGTGGCATGCCCCCATGTTTTTCCTGGTCTGCGTTGGCTGGGCAGAGTTCCTGCGGCGAAAGAGGAAAAATGCGGAACTGGTGGCTATGCGGCAGACATTGAGGCCGCAGTTCCGTACCAGCGAGATCATTTTCAGTCAAAGCTAAGGGCGGCGCCCTCCCCACTATTGTAGAGGTCGCAAAAGAACTCCCCGAATTGAAAACGATCGATGGCACAAATGGTTAATTCGTCGCATCCCGAATCAACAGTCCTGGCATCGGGACCGCAGCATGACCTGAAGCGGGGTCCGGCGAGATTTCCAGTGCTGGGAGTGGGCGTGAGCGCAGTCCAGATTCCGCAAGTGATCGAAATACTGGAACGCTGGGTCCTGGAACGCAGCGGTCCGCATTATGTGGCGGTCACAGGGATGCACGGCATCACCGAGGCCCAGTATGACGAACAGTTCCGGTCGATTCTGCGGACTGCGGATTTGGTGGTACCCGATGGCATGCCCCTGGTTTGGATTGGGCGCTGGCGGGGATTCCGGCTCAAGCGTCGCGTCTATGGGCCGGAATTGATGGCCACATTTTTTCAGCAGACTGGCGACCGCTATCGCCACTTTTTCTACGGCGGAGCGCCCGGCGTGGCGGATCGTTTGTCGGAGGCGGCACGCGAGCGTTACGGGATCCGAGTCGTGGGGACGTATTGCCCACCCTTCCGTCCACTGACAGCGGAAGAGGATAGGAACGCGATCCAAACCATCGAAGATGCGCGTCCGGACATACTGTGGGTCGGCTTAAGCACGCCCAAACAGGAGCGCTGGATGCACGGGCACGCTAGCAAGCTTTCTGTACCGGTGATGCTGGGCGTGGGTGCTGCTTTTGATCTGAACGCGGGACTTTTACGCCAGGCGCCGAGCTGGATGCGGGAAAACGGTCTGGAATGGCTTTTCCGGCTGGCCGCCGAGCCCCGACGATTGTGGCACCGCTATTTGGTTTTAGGGTCGAAGTTTGCGTGGAATGTTTCGCTCGACCTTCTTGGTCTCAAGGCTTTTGATTGAAGTGGTCACAAAACTCAAACGGTAAGAACAAACAACTTTTTGCAGGCACGCTAATTCCACGGGAGAGAGAGAACGTATGAAGGGCAAACGAGTACTGGTTACAGGCGCTGGCGGTTTTATCGGCCACCACTTAGTGAGTCGGTTGAAGAAGGACGGATACTGGGTCCGCGGCGTCGACATCAAGGAGCCGGAGTACCAGAAATCCGCCGGCGATGAATTTGAGGTTCGCGACCTTCGCAAGTGGGACGAGTGCCTCATGGCGACCCGCGGCGGCATTGACGAGGTCTACAACCTCGCTGCCGACATGGGAGGCATCGGCTACATCACCGCCAACCATGCCGACATTGCCCGGAATAACATCCTGATCAACGCGCACATGCTCGAAGCCGCTCGCCAGCATGGAATCGGACGTTTCCTATTTTCGTCCTCGGCATGCGTCTATGCCCAGGGCAAACAGAAGGATGCCGACGTCACCCCACTCAAAGAAGAGGACGCATTTCCTGCCGAGCCCGAACCGGGATACGGCTGGGAGAAACTCTATGCCGAGGAGCTTTGCCGCTACTACTGGCATGACTACAAGTTCGAAACGCGTATTGTTCGCTTCCACAACGTGTATGGACCGCTCGGAACTTACGACGGTGGCAAAGAGAAGGCTCCCGCTGCCATCAGCCGTAAGGTTGCGCTGACAAATGACGGCGGTGAAATTGAAGTGTGGGGCGACGGAGAACAGACCCGTTCGTTCATGTACATCGATGATTGCGTGGAGGGTCTGCGGCGAATCATGGCCTCGGATTGCCGCGACGCGCTTAACCTCGGCACCGATGAATTGGTTACCATCAACCAGTTGGTGGATATCATTTCTGACATTGCCGGCAAGCGTCTGGTGAAACGCCACAATCTGACAGGACCGCAGGGCGTGCGCGGCCGCAACAGTGACAACAGTCTGCTGCGCAGAGTGCTCGGGTGGGAACCTTCCATCCTACTGCGGGAGGGACTACGTTTGACTTATCCTTGGATTGAGGATGAGCTACGCAAAGCCGGAAGAGTTACACAGGCGAAAGAAGTCCTGGTTTAGCCCAGGCTTGGTTCGGCCAGCAAGGCCGGATCGCGATAGGTTGTGAGGGTTAGATCGGATGAGCAAGAAGAGATGGTTTTTGCGGGGTGTGGGCTGGTTCGCAGTGATTTGCATTGCGCTCGAACTCGGCCTGCGCCTGTTCGGCTATGGTTCGTACACAATCTTCCGGCCAGACCAGCGTTTGCTTTGGGTTCCAGAACCCGGAAACAAGCTGACGGTGGTCAACCACCAGCGCATCAACATCAATGGTGAGGGGTTCCGGTATCCGGTCGATCTGGGGCCTAAACGAGCAGGCGAGTTTCGGGTCTTCACGTTCGGCGATTCAGTCACCATGGGCTGGGGTGTTGATGACGAGCATCACTACAGCGCACTCCTCGAGAAGACGCTGAACGGCGGCGGCTGTCCCAACACTCACTTCGAGGTGGTTTCCGCTGGCGTGGATGCCTATCCCAACTCTCTGGTGACGGAGCGTCTGCAGACGGTGCTGGAAGGCAACCTGCAACCGGACATGCTGGTTCTGGCCTACAGCTTTAACACCGGCATGGAACATCTGGCGCGGCTGCAAGGTTCGCAGCGGCAAAAGATTCTGCGCGCGGTACAGCTCAAGTCTTTGGCAAGACGCAGTGCCATCTACGATTTTCTGATTGAAGATATCCTTCGCAATCTAGCCTACTATCGCTTTCGCGAGCTGTTAATCCAGGGGACCTGGAACACGGCCTACCAGAAGGCCGACGATTCGACCGATAACTTTACCGCCGGGTTGCAAGCCGCTCTTAACGACAGTCGAGCACACAACGTTCCGCTTGTGCTCCTGCTGTTGGCGTCTGAGGGACAGACCTCGAAGCTCCATCCCTACCAGCAGGCGATGATCGACTTTGCGCGGGCCAATCACGTGCCTATCGTCAACATGTTTGAAACCTGGCGCACAGAGGACCAGCATCCGCTATTTATGGATCATGTCCACCCCAGCGCCAAGGGACATGCCGAAATCGCGGATGCGATCGCGCAAACCATCCGGACGTTGCCGGCTGAGACCGCAGCTTGCCAGGGCGATGCCAAAACCAGCGTGGCCAGCAAATGAGCGCGACACTCCCTGCAGAGCAAGCCAACGTGAGCCAGCCAGAGAAAGGCCAGAACGAGATGTCGTTTGAGAGCGACCGCGGTCCGCTGTTTGTCGTCGGCATGTGGCGGTCCGGGACATCGCTGCTGTATCGCCTGATCAATCAGCATCCGCAGATTTGCCTGATGTATGAAGGCGATCTCGCGGTGCTGGGCCCCCTGTTCATGTGGGGCAGCCCACGGTCGAAGTGGACAGAGTATTGGGACTTCTGGAGTGGAGCGTTGCGGCGGCACGCGATTGATCCGGCAAGCATTTCTCCCGACCTCAAAGATCTGCGCACATCCATTCGCCGCATTTATCGCGACTACGCGGGCTCGGCAATCTGGGGTTGCAAGTCACCCAACTACTACGATGGTTTGCAGGATCTGCATCGCATGTTTCCCGATGCGCGTTTCGTCATCATTTGGCGGGACCCTGCCGATGTGTGCCGCAGCGTGCTCCGAGCTGGACAGATCAGCTACTCGTGGTTCAACCGGAGAGGGATGTTCCATCGCGCGCTGCTTGGGCATCGGGTGCTGAAGAAGGAGTGCGATGCGCTGGTTCGACGCGGAGCCCATCTGTACCAGATTCAGTACGAAGACCTCATCAAAGATCCGGGAATCACGATGACGGGGATCTGTGAGTTTTTGAACCTGCCGTTCGAGCCCAAGATGGCTTCTCTGAAAGGGTCCGATCATTCGGCGATCGACCCGGCCGGCCAGCACAAGAAGGTTAAGAGCGATCGAATACTGGTCGACGACGAGGCGGCCGAGATCCTCACCGACGCCCAGAAACACAAAGTCGCCGCTTATGTGCACCTATGGCAGGAGAAGTATGACGGGTGGCCGCGAGTTCGGAATGGGACGAGTTTGGCAGAGGGAAAGCCAGCTCCGTTGGTGCGCCTGGCGGACTGGACGATTTATCGCAGCCTGCGAACCTTAGATGAGGTACGAAAATGGATTTATTGCCTCGCGCCCCTGTGGCTGCTGAATGCTTACCGGGTGGCGGCTGGGAAACCGGCATTGTTACTGCGGCAAAAGGCCTCCTCTGAGGAAAAACCGAAAACCAGCTCTGCAGCTTTGTGAGCGACACTTCGGTGCGAACGGAGGAAACACAATAGACTATGCGAATCCTGGGCTTATCGTCGTTCAAGCGGGACCCGGCGGCGGTGCTGCTGCGCGACGGACAAGTCGAAGCGGGTATCGAAGATCGCAAGTTGCTGCGCACACGCACCCGCGGCTTACCCATCACCGCGATTGAATCTTGCCTGCAAAGCGCAGGCATTTCTTGGCAGGATCTCGATGCCGTGGCAGTAGCCAGCCAGTCGCTCCAGGGCTGGTTGCGTCGGTCGTGGACTCGCACCAAGCAGGCCGCTTTTGCTCCGCTCGCCAACGCCTACTACGAGGCCGATGATATCGGGCTGGTTGCGCAACAGCTCAATCACGTTCGCAGGCTGCACCGCAGAGTCGGAAGCACAACCAAGGTGATCAGCCTGGACCACCATTTGTGCCACGCCGCAACCGCGTTCTTTTGCTCACCTTTCGAGAAGGCGTTGATCCTGACGCTGGACGAGGAAGGCGACGGAAGATCCGGAATGGTGGCCATCGGCGAGAGCACAAAGATCCGTACGCTGCGAACCATTCCCTTCCCGCATTCACTGGCGTGGATCTACACACTGATCACGGACTTGATCGGTTTCGTGCCGCGGGAGGAAGAACACAAAACCCAGTGGCTCAGTCTGGAAGGCAATCCCGACCTTAAGAATGCGTTCCTGAAGATGTTCCGCAGTTCGAATCGTCCTCTTCCCAGAGTGGACTTGAGTTTCTTTACGCGGGGTTTGGCCGGCGGCCTTCCGCTTTCCGCGAAGTTCTTTCAGCAGTTTGAACTTCCCACCAACCTCAGCGAAATCAGTAAAGACCAGAAAAAAGTTCTGGCTGCGAGCTTGCAGGCGGCATGCACAGAACTGATCGGCGATCTGGTTGAGGACCTCCGGAAGCGTGAGGGCATTCAGAACATTTGTCTGGGCGGTGGCTTGTTCCAGAACACTCTGTTGGTTTCTGACCTGGAGAAGAGGTTGGGGGTAGGACAGGTGTCAGTGCCTCCGGCCCCAGGCAACAGCGGTTGCGCGCTGGGTGCGGCCCAACTGGCGTGGCACCAGTTTTCCGGTAAACCCCGGATGGAGGCGCCCGCGCACGTCTTCTGGGGACCGAGGTTCCGTGAACAAGACGTCAAAGATGTGCTCGACAACTGCAAGGCTCGCTACGCCCTGCACAACACCGAGGACCGCAAGATTGAAGCCGTGGTGCAGTTGCTCAGCGCCGGCAAGATTGTGGGCTGGTACCAGGGCGCAACTGAGTTCGGCCCACGCGCGCTCGGCCACCGCAGCGTGCTGGCGTCGCCCTGGGGCGATTATGTGAAGGAAAATCTGAACGATTTCATCAAGCACCGGGAGTGGTTCCGTCCCTTCGCCCTGGCGGTGCCGGAAGAGGATTGCGCCCGCTATTTTGACGCCTCCCCGCTTTGTGCGTTCATGAATTCGCTGGCGTGGGCAAGACCAGAGGCGAGTGTGTTGCCCGAAGGACTTTTGTTCTCCGGGAACCGTGTGCGGTTGCAGGTCGTCAGCAGGGGAGGCAATCCGCTGTTCTGGCGGCTTTTGAAACGGTTTGGCGAGCAGGCGCCAGCGCCGATTCTGGTGAATACATCCTTCAACCTTTTCGGCGAGCCGCTGGTGGTAAACCCGAGAGATGCGGTCCGCAGCTATTTCTGCTCAGGGATCGATGCTCTGGTGGTGGGCAATTTTGTTCTGGCCAAGGCCGGCCTGCCCCAGCCTCAGTCGCTGGCAAAGCCAACATTCCAGCAGACCCCAGTGAACGCGTAGGTTGCGAGTGCGATCTATTCGAGCTCGTTGGGCAACCCTTCATCCCCTTGCCTGAAGTCCTGGCCGAGTTCAGCCGTAAACCATTCTGATATTCAGCACGTGAGGAAGCCATGAACAGTTCTCGTTATCGTCGCACCCCGATTTTGGTCTTGTTGCTCTTACACGTCCTGCTTCCGGCGCTGGTTGCCGCTCAGGGTTTCAACAAGATCGAGCACATCGTCTTTATCGTCAAAGAAAATCGCACGTTTGACAACTATTTCGGGACTTTCGAGCCCCCACCTTGGGGTACGACGACGGGATTGCTGTCCACTGGCGCGACCATCCCCCTTTATCACACCTCGGATTCCACACCGAGGGATATCTGTCACACATGGGTCTGCCTGAACCAGCAACTGGACAACAACAAGATGGACAATTTCGATCTGGATCCGACCTGCCCAACCAACGGCCTGAGCCTGTGCATGTCGCAACTTCAGGAGTCGGACATACCCAACTATTTCGCTTACGCGCACAATTTTGTGCTGGCGGACAACACATTTTCTTCCATTCGCGCCACCAGTTTTCCCAATCATCTTTATACGATCGCCGCCACATCTGCCGGAATCATTGATCAAGCGCGCCTGGGAAGCAAGCGCGAAGCTGGGTGTGAAGCTGATCCCGGTTCCACTGCGCTGTTCATGGACCAAGATGGCAACGTAACTTTTCAGTATCCATGCATCGATGTCACCACGCTGGGAGATGAGCTGACGGCGGCCGGGATCACCTGGACTTCATACGGACCCAACCACACCATCTTCAATCCCTACCTGGCCATCAATCACATCTACAACAGCTCGCAGTGGCAGGAGCACATTTCCTACTACACGAACTTCGTGAAGGATGCCGAGAGCGGGAACATGTCGACGGTCAGTTGGATTGCGGCCAATGGAGAGGACGAGCATCCGCCTGCCAGCAGCTGCCTGGGAGAAAACTGGACTGTACAACAGATTAACGCCATCATCAAAGGGCCGAATTGGAACAACACGGTGATCTTCGTTATGTGGGACGATCCTGGCGGTTTTTACGAACACATACAGCCACCGAGCGAGGATGAATTCGGGCTGGGCAGCCGCGTGCCCATGCTCATCATCTCCCCCTACGCGATTTCTGGAAAAATCTCCCATACACAATACGAGGCATCTTCCGTCCTCAAGTTCATTGAGGAGCGTTTCAACCTCCCGTTCATGACCGAGCGTGACGCCAATGCCAATGACATGCTCGACAGCTTCGATTTCAACCAAACGCCCCTGCCCCCACTGACCCTGCCAATCCGCACTTGCCCGGTCATCCAAAGCTCGCTGGCGTTTCAGCCCCAGGTGGTGCAGACGAAGAGTGAGTTCTACTACTTGACTTACTCGAACAGTAACGGCAATAAGAGTGACAAGATCATGAGTGTGGTTCCCAGTGGGGACTTCACGGAGATCAACAACTGCGGAACGGTCCTCGCCGGCGCCACCTGCACCATCCAGCCGGTGTTTCACCCCACTGCAGCCGGATTGCGGACTGGCACGCTTACCATCACCGACAACCTGGGGGGGGTAATGAATACCCATACCGTGGCTTTGTCCGGAATTGGCGCTCTTGTGCAACTGGGTTCGGGCCCCAGTACGACCTTAAACTTTGGGACCAGCGCCGTAGGAGTCCTGGGTGAGACCAAGATTGTGGTGCTGAACAACTTTGGAACGACGCCTACGACCATCAATGGCGTCAGCGTCACCGGTGATTTCACGCAGAGTAACAATTGCGGCAATTCTCTGGCGGCCAAGAGCAGTTGTAACATCAGTGTGTCCTTCACGCCCACGGCCGCGGGCAACCGGCCAGGCACTCTATCGGTGAATGACAGCGATCCGTCCAGTCCACAGGTGCTGGCGCTCACCGGAGTAGGAGCGACTCTTTCGGCCAACCCAGGGTCCCTGAATTTTGGCAACCAACCGATGTCTACCAACAGCGTTCCACAATCGGTGGTAGTCCGCAATCTCAGTAACAACGCGGTCTCGCTCAGCGGGGACTCGTGCCCAGGTATTACAACCTGTGGCGTCTCTGTTGGGGGGACATTCGATTTTGGGGACTTCTCCCAAATCAACGACTGCGGCAGCAGCATTCCCGCGAAGGGAAGCTGCACGGTTCAGGTAACGTTCACACCCACCAGGCTTTCTCTAATCAATACTCCGGTTCTACTGGTAAGTTTTGTGGGAGGGGATAGTCCGTTGTCCGTGACTCTCTCAGGAAACGGGGTTGCATCAACAAACAACGCAGTTCCCCTGATCTTCCAGCCATTGGTACCCCCAAGCGTGGCGCCCGGAGGGAAGGGCTTCACCCTCACCGTTCATGGGACTGGCTTTACGACCTTGTCCACGATCAACTGGAATGGTCAACCGTTGACCACTCAAGTTGGCAGTTCTAAAACTCTCTCCGCTACGGTTTCCCCCGAGAACATCGCAACCGCGGGCACCGCGATGGTTACAGCATCAACACCCGGGCCGGGCGGAGGCATTTCCAATGCCCTGCCATTGTCCATCACTCGCCCTGGCAATACCCTTCATTTCGTTACTCAGACTGAAAGCGTTGACTCCACTCCCAACGCAATCGTGAGTGCTGACTTTAACGGTGACGGGATCATGGATCTCGCGGTGGCTGGAAGCTCCTCAATCGCTTCTGGTCCCAGCGTGGCGGCGAACCAGCAAGCGAACGGGATTTCGATTCTGCTGGGGAATGGGGACGGCACGTTTACCACGACCTTCATGAGCACAGGCTTTGAACCCGGCCCCCTGGCGGTGGGTGATTTCAATGGCGATGGGATCATGGACCTCGCGGTAGGAGATACCGCCGATGCCCGCATCCAGATTTTCCTGGGCAATGGTAATGGCACGTTCCGTCCAGCGCCCGCAGTCGACTGTAACATCTGGGCAGCATGTGCCCACGCAGTTGACCCGGTTGCCATTGTTGTGGCCGATTTCAATGGCGACGGTCATCTCGATCTGGCAGTTCTCAGCGAGTCGATCAAGACTGTCTCGATCCTGTTAGGGGCCGGAGATGGGACGTTCCGCGGGCTGTCCACGCCAGCGGCTACGCTCACCAGCCCGGTGGCGATGACGGTGGGAGATTTCAACAATGACGGAAACGCGGATCTTGCCATTGCGAACTCGACCGGGAATACCGTTACCATCCTTTTCGGTGGCGGAGACGGAAGCTTCCAGGCGGGAACTCCGCTCGCCGCTACCAACCCAGTGGCCCTTGTGGCGGCAGACTTCAACGGCGACGGTAACATGGACCTTGCCGTTGTTGAACAGAGTGCGAACGCGATTGGAGTGTTCCTGGGAAATGGAAATGGAAGCTTCCAGGTCGGGGTGCCCTACGCGACGGGTACCGGCCCCAGTTCCATCGTGACCGGCGATTTCAACGGAACCAGATTCCTTGACCTGGTCACGGCCAACACTTCAAGCAACACAATCTCGCTGTTGCTGGGAACCGGTACCGGTACATTTCAAGAGCCTCCGTTCGGACTTCCGTCCGCCGGCGGTCCGTTGGGTTTGACCACCGCGGATTTCAACGGCAATGGCAAAGCTGATCTTGCGATCACAAACTCCACCGAAGGCTCGGTTTCCATTTTGTTGCAATGAGCCACGGTTCCTTGCTTACAATGATGAGCGACTCCCCATAGCTCGCGTCCGTAGGCGAAAAGAGTGGTGTGGATGTCCACAAGTCAGTGAATGAACAACCACCCGGGAACTGCCGCGTCACAAATCCGAGAGGCGGTGTTTGCTGACTATCCGAGTATCGCCTCCCTGGAGTCCCGGTACGGACTGCTCCCGAAATCTTATGAGGAATGGACCCATCTCTGGACCGACAACCCGGCCTGTCCGCCAGGTTGGAACATCGGGTGGGTAGTCGAGAACGCCGACAAGAACATCGTCGGCTACCTGGGCAACGTGCCCTCCGCGTTTGAGTTTCAAGGACGAAAACTCATTGCTGCCAGCGGGCGTGGGCTGGTGGTGGATGAGCCATACCGCAGTTATTCCTTCCCTCTCTTCAGCCGCTTTTTCAATCAGAGCAATGTAGATCTCATCGTCAACACGACGGTCAACCTCAACGCAGTCAAGTTGCATGAGTTATTTCACTGCGAGCGGGCACTCGTCGGAGCCTGGAACCGGTCGGTATTCTGGATCACACACAACCGGGGCTTTGCGGCCAAGCTCGCTAAGACGAAGAATCTGCCCCTGCCGAATCTGCTCAGCTATCCGATTTCAGCCGTTCTCGCCGCCAAGGATAAGCTCCGCCGGAAGCCTCTCGCACCAGCAGACAAAGGCCTTGAAGCCACCGTTGCGACCGCATTCGACCCGCGCTTCGATGCCTTCTGGGAGGAACTGCGAGAACGACACGCCGGTTTTCTCCTCGCCTCACGCTCTCGCGCCACCCTCAATTGGCATTTCAAGTTCGCTCTCGAAAGTAAACGCGCCTGGGTGGCGACGGTTTCCCAGGACAACGCCCTGCTGGCTTACGCAGTATTCCTCCGCCAGGACAACCACGAAGTCGGATTGAAAAGGGTCCGCCTGGTTGATTTCCGTGCCCTGAACGACGATCCCGACCTGCTTGTGCCCATGCTGACCGGAGCCCTGCGGCGTTGCCACCAACAAGAGATCGAGATGCTGGAGGTGATTGGAGCTTCCCCGGAAATTCAACGGGTGCTTGCTGGCTTTGCGCCTCACCAACGTGACCTGCCGGCCTGGCTATACTTCTATAAAGCCAAAGACAAGCAACTGGCAGAGCGTTTGAAAGATCCGGGTGTATGGAATCCTTCTCCGTTTGACGGAGACGGGGCCCTTTAGCGATTTGCCGGGTGGGTGAATCGGCCGACCGGAGACTTTTCACGAGAGAAGGATTGGCATGTGTGGAATTGCGGGAATGCTGAAGCTGGCGGGCGGCGAGGTCGACGCCGGACTCCTGCAACAAATGATCGGAGCCATCCGGCACCGTGGGCCAGATGCGCAAAATGTTTATGCCAATTCGGGAGTGGGGCTGGCAAACGCACGGCTTAGCATCGTGGACATCGCGGGCGGCGGGCAGCCCATGTCAAACGCCGACGGTTCGCTGTGGATCACTTTCAATGGCGAGATTTTCAATCACGTTGAGCTGCGCGAAGAACTGCTAAAGAAAGGCGACCGTTTCGCCACCCGATCGGACACCGAAGTCATTCTTCATTTATATCGGGACCTGGGCGAGGATTGCGTTCACCGTTTGAACGGTCAATGGGCGTTTGCCATCTGGGACGCTCGCCGGCGGAAATTGTTCTTGTCGCGGGATCGGGTTGGGATCCAACCGCTGTTTTACACGGTTGCCGATCAGAATTTTATCTTTGGATCCGAAGTAAAAGCCATTTTCGCATGTCCGGAAGTCAGCCGCGAACTCGATCTGCGCGCCCTGGATCAGTTCTTTACTTTCTGGGTGAGCCTGCCGCCACGCACGATTTTCCACAATATTTCCCAGCTTCCTCCCGGACACTCCTTGACTGTGGAGGACGGCCGTGTTCGCCTGCGGCAGTATTGGCAGCCCGATTATTCTGCGGTCGAAACGGCTACTGACTCGACGACGCACAAAGCCGAAGAATTGTTAGAGCTGATGCAGGATGCGACCCGGATCCGGTTGCGTGCTGACATTCCAGTGGGTGCTTATCTCAGCGGCGGCATCGATTCCAGCTTCATCACCGCTTTGGCCCGCCCGATCGTAGATAGCAGGCTGAGGACGTTTTCGGTTGCGTTTGAGGATGCCGAGCTGGACGAAAGCAAGTATCAACGCGAGGCCAGCGCATATCTAAACACTCAGCACAGCGAAATTCGCTGCTCCTCGTGGGATATCGGACAGGTTTTCCCGGATGTCGTCTGGCACGCCGAACAGCCGGTGCTGCGCGCCGGGCCTGCTCCACTGTATCTTCTGTCTGAACTAGTCCATCGCAGTGGTTTCAAAGTCGTCCTCACCGGCGAAGGCGCTGACGAACTGCTCGGAGGTTATGACATCTTCAAGGAGGCCAAGATCCGGCGCTTCTGGGCGCAGCAGCCGGGGTCACGTCTTCGGCCACTTCTACTGAAAAGGCTCTATCCTTATATGTCCGGCATTCAAAAGCAGCCAGAGGCCTATTTGGCGAACTTCTTCCGCGTGGATGCCCAAGACACCGCCAGCCCTTTCTTTTCGCACTTGCCGCGCTGGCAGCTAACCGCGAAGTTGAAGGGTTATTTCTCGTCCGATGTGCAGAGCGAACTGGCGGACTATGACGCCTACTCCGACCTGCAACAGGCGCTACCCTCGGAGTACCCTCGCTGGCCCGGATTCTGCCAGGCACAGTACCTTGAAACGGCGTATCTGATGCCAGGCTATATCCTTTCGGCTCAAGGAGATAGGATGGCCATGGCCCATTCGGTCGAGGCCCGGTACCCGTTCTTGGATCATCGCGTGATAGAATTCTGTCAGAAGCTCCCTCCCGCCCTGAAAATGCGGGTTTTGGCAGAAAAGTATCTGCTGAAAAAAGCGTCCAAGGGTATGTTGCCGTCAGCCGTAATTGAACGACCTAAACAGCCGTACCGGGCTCCAGACGGGGCCAGTTTCCTGAGTCAAACCTCCCCAAAATATGTTGAAGAGCTCCTTTCCGAGGAAAGGATTCAGCGAGACGGGATTTTCTCCCCCGTTGCGGTTCTCAGTCTCGTAGCGAAGTTTAAAAAAGGCCGGGTGATGGGCGCCAAGGACAATATGGCGCTGGTGGGAATACTTTCAACCCAGCTATTGGTACAGCAGTTCATTTCGTCAACGAGACCGACAAATTATGTGCTTAATTGAACAGGAAATACGCAGCTTTATCGGGGAAAATTATCTTCTGGCGCGGGAAGATAACCTGAACAACAACGACTCCTTTCTGGAGAAGGGGATTTTCGACTCCACCGGCATTCTGGAGTTGGTGTCCTTCGTGGAGCATAAGTACAGTGTCGAACTGGAACCGGATGAACTGGTACCGGAGAACCTGGATTCGATTGCCAGCCTCGCGCGATTTCTGCAACAAAAGATAGCCGGGCAGAATGCGATCCCCGAGATGAGCTTGCCCGCTCCCTCCGCCCGGTCCGGGTTGTGAGGATGTGGGGAGGAAATCTATGAATGCCTCTCCGGCAGTTTCCCCTGACATTCTGAAGATTGACGCTGCTGCCGAGACCGAACGGATTGCCGCCAGCATTCGCGATCTGGTGTTTAACAAACTTCGCCGCAAGGGCGCGGTGGTGGGCGTTTCTGGGGGCGTCGACAGCGCGGTCGTCGCGTTTCTCTGCGCACGGGCGTTGGGCCCGGAGCGGGTTCTGGTCCTGTTTACTCCCGAGGCAGATTCATCCCCGGACAGTTTGCGCCTGGGTAAGATGGTGGCAGGGAGCATCGGCGCACCTTCCGTACTTGAAAACATCACTCCCATCTTGCAGGCTGCCGGCTGTTATGAACGGCGCGACGCCGCCATTCGCCAGGTAGTTCCTGACTACGGCCCACGGCACAAATGCAAGATGGTGCTTCCCGATCTGTTGAACGGGGACCGCTATCCTATCTACTTCATGGTGGTGCAATCGCCGAACGGTGAGACCTGTCAAGTGCGCTTGACCGTCGAGGCCTACCTCGGAGTGCTGGCAGCAACTAATCTGAAGCAGCGAACCCGCAAGTTGGTGGAATATTACTACGCCGACCTGAAACACTACGCAGTCGCAGGTACTCCCAACCGCTTGGAATATGATCAGGGTTTCTTCGTGCGCTACGGTGATGGAGCTGCCGATCTGAAACCGATCGCGCACCTCTACAAGTCGCAGGTTTATCAATTAGCAGCATATCTGGATGTACCCCCGGAAGTTCAGAGTCGAGTTCCCACCACCGACACCTACTCACTCGAACAGTCGCAGGAGGAGTTCTATTTCTCGCTCCCCCTCGAGAAAATGGACTTGTGCCTTTACGGAAAGAACAAAGGCATTGCAGCGTCCGAACTGGCCCGTATGGTGGGGCTGCCGGAGCGGCAGGTGGAACGCGTGTACACCCTGATCGATGCCAAGCGCAAAGCTACCCGATATCTTCACATGGCACCGGCATTGGTGGAGCAGATTCCAGAGGTTTAAAACCGTGGCTTCGATGACGGGTTGTCCTTTTTCGCGTGAATGTGGTGCTTTACTCCGTTAACCAATCCGAAACCGCGGCCACGAGCCAGGCCAGTAATTTGCAGGCCGGCAACGTCGCCAATTTCCTGCTGGACGGCAAAGAACCCAGCCGCACCGCTCTGCTGCTGCTCGACCGCTCTTATACGTATGGTGATCTCCGGTCTTCCGCAGCGGCCGTTGCTCACTACCTGATCAGCGAAGGTGGCCGCAAAGGCGACCGCGTAGTTCTAGCCGGCGAGAACTCTTTTTTTTGGGTCAGCGCTTATCTGGGCACACTTCTGGCAGGCATGGTTGCGGTGCCAGTCGCACCCAATACTGCGCCTGACGATCTGGAGCATATCGTACGGCTCACGGAACCTCGCTTCGCTTTTCTCCAGTCCAAGGTTGCGCTAGCGAATGCAGAGCGATTTGGCCGGGCGGCATTGATCACCGACGCCGCCCGCGCCGCTGTGGGGCTTGCGACCAGCTTTGACGAAGTCAGGGATCACGCGCTCGATCCTCGCGCCGAGGTGCCCAAAGTCAGTAGCGGCGAACTGGCCGCGATCATATTCACTTCGGGCTCAACTGGAGAACCGCGCGGCGTAAAGATCTCGCATGGCAACATCATCGCCAACACAGAATCCATCATTCAATACTTGCAGCTGAGCCAGACCGACCGGATCATGGCGGTTTTGCCGCTTTACTATTGCTTCGGCGCATCGCTGCTGCACACTCACTTGCGGGTAGGCGGCAGTGTCGTGCTCGACCTGCGTTTCATGTATCCCGACACGGTGCTGAAAAGAATGGCGGAGACGGAATGTACCGGGTTCGCAGGAGTGCCCAGCCACTATCAAATTCTGCTGCGGCGATCGAGTCTCAGCCGGATGTCATTTCCCGCGCTGCGATACGTCCAACAAGCCGGAGGCCATCTGGCACCAGTGTTTGTGCGGGAGCTGCAAGTGGCGCTTCCCGGCACCCGGATTTTCCTGATGTATGGGCAAACCGAGGCGACGGCGCGTCTGTCTTACTTGCCTCCGGATATGGTGAGCTTGAAAGCCGGCTCCATCGGAAAAGCGGTCCCCGGCGTCCGCCTCCGGGTCATGACTCCTGATGGAACAGACGCGCGCCCGGATGAGATCGGGGAGATCGTTGCCGAAGGAGACAATATTTCTTTGGGATATTGGCGCGACCCGGCTGAAACTGATGCCACGTTCCGCGATGGAGGGCTCCGCACCGGCGACCTGGCGACGATCGATGAGGACGGGTTCCTTTATCTGGTCGATCGAGCCAGAGATTTCATCAAGTGTGGCGGAGAACGCGTAAGCTGCCAGGCGGTGGAAGAGCAATTGCTGGAATTTGACGACCTACTGGAAGCTGCGGTGATCGGTGTGCCAGACGAAGTACTCGGTGAGGCCAGCAAACTATTTGTGGTGCCGCGCGAGTCCGGCATACCCGACCTGGAAAGCCGGTTGCGCCGCTTTTGCAAGGAACACCTGCCGCCCAGACTCAATCCTAAGATTATCGTGGTGCTGAATTCGCTTCCCAAGAACAGCGCTGGGAAAGTTTTGAAAACCACCCTGCGGAAATTGTGATCTAGTCCTGCGCCGTAGCTTCACAAGGTCAAGTTGTGAGTTCTTCTGATTTCCAGCCTTGAAACTCCGAACGTGTTAAACGGATCAACATTGTAGCCACCCTGCGCAACCGAGCACCTCTCGACGCTCCCGGCAGGGAACCTAGGCTGACACTCTTTATCGGACACCGATTTTGCCATGCTGGCTTGGTGAATGATCAGGTTACTCTGTCGTCCACGGCGGAACCGGAGCCAATTGTGGAACAACCTGAACGTCGCAAGAGTCGCCGCTTCCCTTTGCATCAGTCCGCTACGCTTCGTTACGACGCCAGCGGTACGCGCGAGTTGAAAGCCGACACCTTGAACGCGTCTCTTACAGGAATGTTTCTAATGGCGGATGAAGTGGTTCCACGCGGCACTCAGGTCGAAGTAACACTGCGGTTACAAAAGGAAGGGTTAGAGACCGTTGTGTTGCATGCCACCGGCACGGTTTTGAGACAGGAAGCCCGTCCCGTCGGGAAATCTGGCATTGCTATCGCCTTCCAAGGACAATTGAGTTGAGACTGGAATGTCGATTTTCGGAATACTAAAGTAAGAAAAGATACCCTCGCCCCGAAACCTCGGCCGTTTGGATCCGCTAGCCAACGCAAGTAGCGGGCTCAACGGCCTTTCTTGCTTTTGGACTGTGGTTACCACCTCGTGGAGTTCCAAACCTCCAGCACTAAAGACGTGCGTCGAGCGAGAAAGTACGATGCACTTGTGTCACCGGCTGTACTCTTGCTTTTGCCTCGGAATCCGTTCAAATAGGGAAAGTTACCAGCCTGGGCTGGAGACTCGCTCATTGGGTTTCCGCTTGAGTGGGGAAACTTTATCCAGCTATTAGGGTTAGAATGTGGGTGATTTCTTGACACTAGATCGAGGCAAGATTGTGCGCCACGTCTGTATTGCCACTCTTCTCCTGTCCGTAGCCGTGGTGTTTGTGGGCTGCAGCGGAGTTAGTTCGGGTAGCAGTTCCAACGGTTCGAGCGGATCGGGAGGGTCTTCGGGTGGGGGCGGCGGTACCGGAGATCCGCCACCGCTTCCTGCCGGGGCAAGCTTTTTCTCGTTGAACATCAATAAGCTGTCCGATCCGTGGCCGACGCAAGTAGGCGTGAACTTTGGCATTTGGCGGACCTTGGGTGCCAATCTCATATGGAGCAAAGTGGAGCCCTGCCAGCCCGCCGACGAAACCGATGTGAACGATCCCTGTTATAGCTGGAATACCGACACCCACTTCGACGATTTCATGCAAAAGGCAATTGCCAACGGCCAGCAAGTGCTGTACACGGCGTACTACACGCCCGCGTGGGCAGCACAAGATCCAACCGATCCCTGCGGCCAGGTCCTGGGTCCGGGCGGCTGCGAGCCGCCAGCCGATGTGGAATCAGGCGACAACCACTGGAAGAATTTCCTGACCGCGCTCTATACCCACGTCCACAGTATTGGCGGACGCATCAAGTACTGGGAGTGCTGGAACGAGCCTAATATCACCACCGAATACAACGGATCGATGGCGGACCTGAACACCATGTGTCAGGACCTCCACGATACGATCCATGGTCTGGATGCAACTGCCCAGTTCACCACGCCTGCACCCACAGGAGTGTCGGGGGTAGAGTATTGGATGAAGCAATGGGTAAAGAGCGGCTACGCCAGTGAGGCCGACTTTATCGCTTTTCACGGCTACGTTTGTAATCTCGGCACGCCGAAATGCCCGTTCGCAGAAACTGTGCTCAGTGGCGTACTCCAGCCGCTGCAAACGATGCTGGCCAACACCTCGGTTGCATCAAAGCCCTTGTGGGACACCGAAGGAGGATATCCTGGCTATAACGATAATGGCCAGCCGCCTCCACCGGACATGCACGCCGCCTTCATTGCCCGCTTCCTGCTCTTGCAGCAATCGGCAGGCGTCTCCACGGTCAGCTATTTTGGCTGGGACTACGACAATATCGCCCTGATCAACGATCCGGGGAGTCCCACGGCTGGCTTGAATTTGGCCGGCACGGCCTGGCAGCAGATTTATAACTGGACGGTGGGAGCCAAGTACACGTCAGTCTGTCAGAACACCAGCGGCAGTATCTGGGAATGCGGATTGACGTTGAACGGGACGGCCTACCTCATCGTGTGGGATACATCGCAGACCTGTAACGCGGGCCAATGCACCACGGTGCCCATGACTACACCAAATGGCTTTACTCAGTTCGACAATCTGGCCGGCAACAACAATCAACCCATTTCGAACGGCACCGTGCAGATCGGGGCCAAGCCCATCCGGCTGCACTAACTCTGGCGCCACTGTTGTAAGCTAGTTGGAATAACAGATCCGGAAAACGGGTCTGTATTTCCTTTTCTTCCCGGGGTCAGGAAATGAAAACAGCATGCATTGCCATCCTTCTGTGCAGCGTACTCGCTCCAGCTCAACAGAAAATCACCCGAGATTTTTTCGCTCTCGATACCAACAAGACCTCACACTACCGCGGACAGCAATCTCCCTGGCCCGATGACTGCTGCGAGGGTGAGGCCACTCCCCTGCCCTTCGGCGTGTGGCGCAGTCTTGGCTCTCAGGTCAACTGGCATCAGATTGCGCTGTGCGAGCCCAGGAACGGGGCTGACCCCAATGATCGCTGCTACTTCTGGGACAAACTGGATGGCTATCTGCGCCAGGTCGCGGCCCACGGCGAGCAAACTTTGTATGTGGTCTTCGATACTCCGAGATTTGCCAACAACGGCCTCGATACCAACGTGCCGCCGTCGGATTCCGACGGCGCTGACCGTTACCTCAAAGAGTTCGTCACCGCGGTCTACAAACATGCGGCTTCCAAGGGCTGGCCCATCAAGTACTGGGAATGCTGGAACGAGCCCGATGTACGCAACGAATATCAAGGTACTCCGCAACAGCTGCTGAACATGTGCCGCGATATCTACGAGACCGTCCATGCGCTTGATCCCAGTGCGCAAGTCGTGTCTCCACCATTTACTTCGAACAACGGCGTTCTTGGCTACAATTCTCCGATTGACCCGGAGAATTGCGAAGGGCACTGTAGTCCGCTGCAACGGTATCTCGCCGCTGGCGGCGGCAAGTTCGCCGACATCATCGGCTATCACGGCTACGGGTTCCCCGACCCCGTCGACCCGCACTTCTCTGCGACCGCGCCGCCCGACCAGCTCAGAATCAACGTCCCACATTTAACCGCTACGGTGAATACCATAGTGGCCAAGACCGGCAACAGCGGGAAACCAATTTGGATGACCGAAGGCGCCTGCTGGTACATGGGAGGAGCGCGCGGCGCCGAAGGGCCTCCGGAGAACGATGACCGCCGCGCCGCCTGCTATGCCCGCTACGTGCTCCAGTTCATGGGACGTGGCACTTCACTGGTCAGCTGGTTTGGCTGGGACTTCGGCGGGCCGGCTGAAATGCTGCAGGAACACAACGGACGATCCGACGACCGGCTTAACAAGGGCGGCAAAGCGTTATGGCAGGTTTACAACTGGACGGCGGGCCGGGGAGCGACCGTGGTCGAGCCTTGCACTCCCAAGGGCACGCTCTACACCTGCACCTTCACCGACGCCAAAGGCAACACCATGCTGGTGATGTATGACACTTCGCAGGATTGCGACGGTTCTCCGGTGAATTGCACCACGACCGACAAAACTGTAGCCGCGCAATATAAGAAGTGGACGGACCTCGAGGGCAAGACCCACACCATCACTGGCAATGCGGTTCCGGTGGGACGGAAGCCGATCCTACTGGAAGGTTCGGCCGAGCCGGTGAAAGAGCCCGGGAAGAAAAAGTAAGTCGCGTTTTACGGCACAGCCGTGACGGCTACCGACGCATGCTCCGTAGAGACTAATGTCGCGACCTTGTTGCCGCTGTATTCGGTGAAGGCAATAATATTGTCGATGCCGATGATGCCCAGCGGCTGACTCTCTGCCGTGGGAATTGCCCATTCCGTGAAGCCTCCGGTGACCACACCTGCAACCTCGGTGATGGTCGGATTCACGATGGTCGTAATCTTACTGACGTGCGGCGAGGTCGACTTAACCGCTGTGACTACGGGAGGCGTCTGCGTGATGACAGGCGTGAGTGTCTGGTTCGCGCCGAGTTGAATGGTGGGATTGAGCAGGCCGATTTTGTTGCCTTTGCGCTCGGTAAAATTGATCAAGCTGGAAGGAACGAACACGTCCGGAACCGCGGCATTGACCGTGGGCGACTTCCACGAGGTCAACACATTGGTGGCAGGGTTCAGCGTGCCCAGCCAACTTGAGCCTAAGTCACCAAAGTAGACGACTCCGCCGGAGAACCGCAGATGCTCAACCTGCTTGAAAACCGTGGGCAGGGTCCACTCGGTGATGGTGTTAGCGGAAGTATCGAGCATGGCAATCTTACGGGTGCCTAGCTCAGCCACAAACACCTGGGCGCCCTGACCAACGACCACTCCTCGAGGCAGGGCTCCGGCTGTGGGAACCAGCCATTCGGTGATCTGGGCAGTCGAAGGATTCAGAAACCCAATCTTGTTGCCGTTGGCTTCGGTAAAGAAAACCGAGGTACCGGAAAGATCAAGATGGATGGTGCCGGAGTTCGGGGTCGGCACCGGCCAGGTCGTCAGCACTCCCGTGGTGGTGTTGAAGAAGCCGACGTAGTTCCCATTGAAGGCGCAGAACGCCACCAGGTTTGACGACAGAACCAGACCATGAGGCATGGAGCCAGCCGGCAGCCGAATCTCCACAAAGGCATTGGTGGCGGTGTTCAACTGGGCCAGAGTGTTCCGGCCGCTTTCGGTGAAATAGAAAACCGAATCGCTGGCTGCCACCAAATGTAACGGCTCGCTGCCCGCAGTGGGAACCGCCCACTCGGTGAAAGTACTGGTCTGCGCCCAAACCGGGCTGCACAACGTTACGGCTAAGATGGCAACGAACAGGCGTTTCAGTATGACTGCGCTCATTTGTCCTCTTCCTTGTGGTACCTCGAATCTCCAGAAACTCGTCCGCACACCATTTGTGCTTAGACTGATCAAGGGGAGGTTGCGACGCCGAGCTTAAGAGAAGGGCAGGTTGGAGCCAACCGTGTCCGCAGGTACTAAGATAGCGGCGCGCAACCCGATTGTCATGTGGACGAAAGTCCCTGCTGGGGCAGTAGAAAAGCTACAAGAAGCTACAATAGGAAGCTGTTATGGCGGTCTGGAGCAGGCTCTCCAGCGACACCATTTGCGGACCGGAGAGTGGCCCGGAGGCACTGAAAACCAAAATTGGCCCGTACACGTATCATCTTCATAATCAATACCTTACACGCCACAATCCCAGCGGTCTGGGTTTCGGCTCCGGCTGGGCCGGGATGCGGGGAGAATCGATTGGAGTCCATCGTCAAATAGTCGTTCGTCTCCTCGCGGAGAGGTTTGAAAGCTGCTACATTAACCTCTCGCCGCGCACGGTGCGTGGCGTCAGAAATCGGCATCGGAAAACATGGATTGATGGATTTGTCCTTCAGTGCCCCTGCTGAAATCCTGTTCTATTTGTTCCCCTAAACAACATCTTGGGGAGAGGCTTCGCTATGACGGTCACTTGTCTGCGCTGTAACGCTTCGCTGGAAAAGTATTCGGTTACGCCGATGACTTTCCTGCCCTATGGGGCCGGTCATTCGCATGCCATGCTGGAGTGTCCGAGCTGCGGGCACGTGGAATTCGTTGCCCGTAACAGCTCAATGCTGGGCAGCCTGGAGATGGTGGAGATCTACGCTGGAGATGGCGACTAGGTACGCAGGCTCGCCTCGTGACGTCCGGGAAACGAATCAGTGGAATCCATTTGGAAACGGTTTGGGAACTACTACACTGAACTTCACCGCCATGAATCTGCATCGGGTCTGGAACTAGTCAATGCTTAAACGGACAGCCACATATTTCAACGAGCACCGGGTGGTTGCAGCACTCGTGATTTTCTCGTTGTCATTTGGGATTCGTTTCACCCTGCTGATGCATTACCGGAGCGACATTACAACAGTAGGAGAGGGTCCAAGGATCGCCTATGCGTTGATTACCAAAGGCGAATTCGCCGATCCCTACATCGTTCCCACAGGACCGACAGCGCACACCACTCCCTTTTTTCCGTTTCTGCTGGCCATCGTCTACAAGATTTTCGGTTTTACTTTTGCCGGACAATTTGTCCGATGTCTAGTGATTATTAGCGGCTATTCGCTGCTGTATGCCCTGTATCCCACGATCGCCTCAGCCTTTGGCTTTCCCTATCTGGCGGGATTGCTTACCGGTTTCCTCGCGGCTTTGTTTCCGGTGAAAAGGTCATTTGAGGTGTTCCGCGCCTGGGAAGAGCCTTGGGCGGCATTGAGTCTGGCTGCGCTGTTGATTTTGACCTTGAGGCGTTACAAGGCTCCACAGCGTCAGCTTGGAACCGCGATCTTGCTCGGCATCGGCTGGGGCCTGGCATTTTACGTAAGCTTTTCGCTGTCTTCGATACTGGCCGGATTGCTCTTGGTGGATGTGTTGCGAAACCGCTCGTTCCGCGTTCTGGCGGATGGCTGCATCGTCGTGCTGATAGCGGCAGCCGTCATGTCACCCTGGCTGCTGCGCAATCACACCCAGTTGCATGGCTGGACGCTGATGCGCGACAACCTTGGGCTCGAGCTGCGGTTCTCCAATCGCGATTACGCCCATGCCGCGGCAGAAGTCAATGCCGCCGATCCCCACTCGGATGGAATCCACCCTTCTTTCAGCGTGTCGCAGGCCCTGCTGGTCAGGGAAATGGGGGAACTGAACTACAACAAGCAACAGATGCATCTCGCGCTGGGCTGGATTTCCATACATCCTGGCGCCTTTGCGCGTCTGACTGTCGAGCGCTTCCTCCATTTCTGGCTAGGGCCAATGGAGCATAAGTTTGAGCTGCTGGTCACAAGTTTCTACACCATCCTGGGCTTTCTGGGCATTCGATATATGCGAGAGTGGGTGGGTGAAATTCAACTTCGCTTATGGCTCACGGTGTTGTTTTTCTATCCGTTGCTCTACTACTGCGTGCAGTACATCCCGCGCTACCGGGTGCAAATCGACTGGATGATCTGGCTTTCGGCGGGACTGTTTGTGTGCGTAATGCTGGAAAAGAGGCTGCCGTGGGTGCGGGATCTGAATGCAGGCCAACGCCATAATTGAAACATTCGCCCTACCCACTCGCCTGTGTCATACTGCGGGTCAGGGAGGGGAAATGAGGGGATTTTGTCGAATACTAAGGGTATGAAGCTTTCTGTCATCATTCCGGTTTACAACGAACGGGCAACTCTGCATACCGTGGTGCAGCGTGTCCTGGCGGTGCCTTTGGAGCTGGAAGTAATCTGCGTGGACGACGGTTCACGCGACGGCTCCCGCGACATTCTAGCCGGCTTGCAAGCGGCGCATCCCCAGGTGAAGGCGTTTCTGCAACCGCACAACATGGGCAAAGGCGCAGCGCTGCGGCGTGGCATACAGGAAGCTACCGGCGATTTCGTGCTCATTCAAGATGCCGACCTCGAATACGATCCCAGCGACTATCCTGCGCTTCTGGAACCACTGCTTCAGGGCAAGGCCGACGTAGTTTATGGATCGCGTTTCCTGGGCAGCGCGCCGCATCGCGTGCTCTACTTCTGGCACTCGGTGGGAAATTGGATTCTGACGTTGATGTCCAATTGCCTGACCAACATCAACCTCTCGGACATGGAAACTTGTTACAAGGTCTTCCGGCGCGAGATCATCCAGGCGATTCCGCTCGAAGAAAACCGCTTCGGATTTGAGCCGGAAGTGACGGTCAAAGTAGCCAAACGCCGCCTGCGCATTTTCGAAGTCGGCATCAGCTACTGGGGACGCACTTACGAAGAAGGCAAGAAGATCGGCTGGAAGGACGGCGTGCGCGCGCTTTGGGTGCTGCTGAAATATTCGTTCAAAGAGCCGGTCGTTGCGCTGCAACCTAACCAGTCGTTCGAGGCGACGCCGCAAACAACGAAAAATGCCGAGGAGTTGGGTTCGCAGGTGCGGTGACGTCGATCAATAGGAACTCTCAGGCTAGCGCTTCTTCGCCGCGCTCACGCGCGGCATCTGCTCTGGAGCTTTGTCGGGCGGGAAGTTCGTACTTAGATACTCGATGAAGCTGTCGCGGTCGGCGGGATTGACCACTGCTCCCCACTTAATCATCTTATCCACTTCTTTTGTCCACGCGCCTTTGCTGAGACGCTGCTGGATGATTATGCGCGACTCGTGACATTCCAGACATGCCGTAGTGACCTTCGCTTGCACGGGTCCAGCAGGAAGTTCGGGAGACTGAGCACGCAGCAGCGGCAGGCTGCACAAAACCAATAATGAAACGGCGGCCGTCAATCGCAGACTAGCCTTCCACATGGATCTTCACCTGATCGTAGGCGTTATACAAATACCCGCTGGGATTCCATTCGGCAGTCGCGGGCTGCGTGCGGCCCTGGCTGTCAGTAGCGCGCGACAGGATGGTGTAGTCGCCCGCCTTGGGAGCTTTCCAACTATGACTCCACAAGCGCCACGCATACTTTGACCGATCGCGCCCTAATTGCGCGGCTTGCCAGGTCGCGCCTGCATCTGTTGAGACTTCGACCTTCACGATATCCGCTTCCCCGCCCCAGGCAGCACCACTAATGTGTACGGTCCGCGATTTTGTTGTCCAATCGTCGGTCGGGCTGGCGATGACCGACTTAACGCTGAGGGCCGTGACTACGTGACTGTCGTCGACATTGAGAGCATCTCCCGGCTTTAGAGGATGGTTGGGCCAGCGGTATCCCGGCTTCATGAAGTTGCCGTCGAATTCTTTGTCGAGCACTGTGATCTCACTTAGCCACTTGCACGAAGCCGCTCCAATCCAGCCGGGTACCAGAGCCCGTGCGGGAAAACCGTGATGCCTGGTCAGAGCAGCGCCGTTCATGCGCATAGCAATAAGAGTGTCTTCGTCGCTGGCTTTGTCGATGGGTATGCTCCGGATAAATGGCGGAACTTTGCCGGGCACGTCGTCCAAACCGCGAAACATAACGTGCTTTCCGGTAGGCTTGACTCCGGCCCGTCGCAGTACATCCCGCAAGCGCGGCCCGCTGAAGCGGGCCGTCCCGACCGCCCCTCGCTGCCATTGCACTCCGGGGACATGCGGATGATGAAAAGCCCGCCCGTTGCCGGCACACTCGAGGGTGTTGGTCACAGTGTGTGGTTCCATCCTTGCCAAATCATTGAAGTTGAGGGTCAGCGGTTTTTCGACTTCCCCCGTGATTTTCAGTTCCCAGGTATCGGCATCGAGAATGCTGGGCTCGTGCATGTGGTTGCGCACGAAGAAATGTGGGACGGGAGTGATCCAGGAATCGAAGAATTCAGGGGGCATTTCCAGATCGAAAAAGCGCGCCGACCGGACGATCATTCCCTCTTCACCTGGTATGACGACCGGAGACTGATCGGCAGCCCAAGTGAGCAAGGGATGGACCGCGCCCGCCGCCGCCACCGCTCCAGAGACTGCTTTCACAAAGTCACGTCGCGAGATCATCGTTTTTCACGCCTCTTCCGAGACAAATACCACGAAATCAAGAAAGCCCAGCAGGAGAATGCTTGCAGATGATATTACAAGGTCATGGGGTCGAGGTATTGAGCAAAAACCACCGCAGCCGGCACCTCACGGTACTGGCTGCAGTGGTGGCCTTGGAGCAGAGCCTGGGCTTTGAAAGCTGGGGCCCCGCGATACCTTACTGTTTATCCGCAGCTTTGCAACGGTTCGAGAGTGTACGCACGTCAGTATCGATGTTTGCTACCTGCAGTGGGACGCCATCCACCCCATGCACGGTATCGCTGGGATTGCTCCCTGCCTTCTCAGTTGTCACCCCCGTCTTGATGCTTCCGGGCAATATTTTTCCCTTCACCTCAACCTGGTGGCGAAGTTGTTTGTCGAGCTTGTTGCCTACACCTTTCAAGACATACACCGCGCTGGTGTTGTCCTCTATCAGGATGTAGTTCCCTCGCTGACCGCGCAGGCACCCGCGAACCGTGGTGTTATTGGATGCTGGCGCAGTTGACGATTCTTGTGCTGGAGCTGCCACACCGATCAGCGATAAAACCAGGATGGCAGCTACATGCTTCGTACGCTTCATATAAATCCTCCTCGAAAGTGGTCGTTCTGCAGCCCTTCGATCTCTCTTAGAAGCTGTAAATCAGATCAAACTGCAGCCGGTTCAAATACGGCTCCTGCTGACCTGCCTTGCTGATAGTTGGAACGCTGGTGTTGTAGTTGTTGAACAGGGCAGCGTTGTTCTCCAGGAACGTGTTCAGAGCGCGTCCCCGCCACCAGGTGAAGCTGGCCAGCGTATTGGCGCGCAGTTTCCACAGCCCGTAGATGCGATTCTGCAGGATGTTCGTGGGGGCTCGCTGGTCGCTCTCAACAAATGAGGCGATGGCGGCGTCCTGCTCTTCGCGGTACCAGGCATAACCAAATTGCAGGTCGTTCTTGTTCTTGGTTTGGCCCAAGCTGAAATCGAACCCGTATTCCTTGTTCTGGCTGCCAAGGCTGGAAATCACGCTGCCCTTCGAGTTGAGCGGGTGGGCGGCGGCATCGGGGTTATCCAGGAACTCTAGCAACAGGTTGATGGGTAAGCGCGTCAGTCCATACTGAATCTGATTGTTCAGGATGAAGTCCACGTAGTTGAATTCAGAGTAGAAGTGCACCACGCCGTTGGAGTCAGTGATCGTTGCGTTGGTCATGCCATTAGGCGCGAATACGCACGATGGGAAACTGGGGAAGCCGTTGCCTTTAGCACAACCCTGGCCCTCGCCCGGGATCGGTATGCCGGTTACCGGCTTGGTGGCGCCCGCCGGCAGGAAGCCGGTGCTGGTCGCCCCGGTGGTAAACGCACTTTCACTGAGCAGCGCGTCCGGGCGGTTCCACTTCAAGCTCAAGAGAGAGGGAGTGGCAGTCCAGGGTCCGGCTTGCAGTTTCGCCGAAACCTGCATGCCAAGCGCATAGGAGTCCTGCGAAGCAACCCCGGATTTCCCGTTGGCCGCGTTGTACAGGAGCTCAATCGCCTGAGCGGTGACGTTCTGCACGGGCCCAGAGAAGTTAAACGAAGCCTTCTCGTTGAAGCCCTCTGGATTGATGTCTGGATCGAAGGTGACCGACGTCCGTTGCCAGGTGTAGGCGAACTTTCCGCCGGTGAGAGAAAGCCACTGGTGCTCCACCGGGTTGTAGGTGATGTACCCACGATCCAGCCCGATGGTCTTGCGATCGAACGCGCCGCTGAGGGTCTCGTTGGTAGAGGTCGGATTGCCCAGAGATCCCGTAGCGAGAGCAAGTCCACCGACGAAGTCTTCATTCAACTTTCCCTCGACCCCGAAGCGGACGCGAACGCGTGCCTGGTTGAGGTCGGGAACACCCTTCTGGAAATAATCCTCGCCCCGGATGCGGACATCGCCACTGAAGCGGAAGCGGCTCAGCGCGGCTTGCAGCGCGCTAATCTGCCGGCTGTCCTCCTGGGTCTGGGTGCTGACCGCGGCCAGAGCGGTAGTTGCGGCGGTAGCGCTGGAGGAGGCCTGGTCGGCTACTTTCTTGGCTTCGGCCGCCGATTGCTGCGCCTGAGTCGCGGCGCCCTGGGCCTGATCCACACTGCTCTGGGCTTTTTGCGCGCTGGCGTTGGCCTGTTGGGTAGCGTCGAGCAATTGCTGAACCTGGGATCTCAACTGCTCGAGTTGCCGGTTTTGTTGCTCGGCCTGGCGTTGTTGCGCCGCCAGGGCATCGCGCAGGGCCTGCACTTCCTTTGCACTTACGGTTGTTGACTTGGTGGTTGTCTTCGCGCCGGCCTTCGGTTGGGAGTCTGTCTGTGCTGCAACAGTCACCACCAAGACCAGTACGAGGAAAGAGACTAGCGATTTCATTTTCGTTTCTCCTGGGTAGAACTTAGAGGTCAGTGCCGGCATATGCCGGTACCGAGAACTTGTATGCCTTCAAACAAACCTGCGACATCGACCATTTGTTTAAATAACACTATGTCCATCTACTAACTTGTATTACTAAAACCATGCCTCCCAAAATCTCGTCTCGTCATTTTGGAACCGCGCGAAACCGGGAGGCTGCGCTACTGCCTCACTTGTGGTAGCCAGCTCCTACGTGTGTCACACCCGCGGTTCGAGGGTCTTGCTCACGCGGCATCAAAGCACAACCAGAGCTTTCTATTCACCTCTGCCCCGGCCGGGGTTTCCGTGAACGACCATCGGTAAGACACTTGCTTCATCTTTCTTCTTGCGGGCTTTCTTTGCCCCAGGCGATTTCGGGCCTACGATGTCGGCCAGTGTGGTGTTTTCCAGAATCTTGGCGGCGGCGTCGCGAACGTCCAGAAATATCTGGTACAGTTTGCGGTGCTCGGCATCCCGATCGATCAGACTGCGCAACTGTTCGGCATCGCCAAACGGAGCAAGCGGGCCGTCAATCAGCCGGATGATCTCGCTGAGGTGAATCTCGGACGGCGCGCGCCGTAACTGGTACCCGCCCTTGGCTCCGCGCGCGCTCTCCACAATGCGCGCATTCTTCAGTTCCAGCAGAATCAGCTCCAGGAACTTCTCCGGCAAGCCTTCTTCGTAGGCGATGTCGCGAATGCGAATTGCACCCTGGTTGTAGTGGCGGGCCAGCATCATCATGGCCTGCAACGCGTATAGTCCTTTTTGCGAGATCTTCATGGCGCCTGGCAGTATGCCATAAAACTCTATCGTTTTAATAGAGTTTATTGACTTGCCGTAGAATAGCACGCTCCCTGCCACTCCCGCTGGCAGCGACACCCTTAGCTAACTGCTTATTATTGAATGAGTTGACTAATCCGATGGGAACGCAGGACCCGAGCCTGGAATGCACTTGCTTGCACAGGGCAGAACGAGAGTGTGGAAGAAAAACCGCAATCCGAGGGTACGGCTAGAGCACGCGCAGCACCTGCACGGTGATATTGTCCGGCCCCCCGCGCTCCCGCGCGAGGTTCACCAACGCGCGACAGGCGGAAACCGGCGAGTTTTTCAAGACCGCCTGTTGGAGCTCCAGATCGGTAATCTGGCCCCAGAGTCCGTCGGTGCAGAGCACCAGAGTGTCTCCTGCTCCCAGCGGGATGGGCGTCACCGGAGCTTCAACCACAATTTCCGCTCCCGCACCCAGCGCGGCGGTAAGAATGTTTCTTTGGGGATGGGCCTCGGCCTCTTCTGGAGTGATCACACCGCTCTCCACCAGGCGGCCGACGTAAGAATGATCATGGGTGAGCCGCGTGACTTCATCCTTTGTTATCCGGTACAAGCGGCTATCGCCGATGTGCGCGTAATAAAGACGGTTGGCCAGAAGCACGGCTGCCGTGGCGGTCGTGCCCATGCCTCGCAGTTTTAAGTGGGCGGCAGCATAGCTTTGAATACGCTGGTGGGCCTCGTGAAAACCCGCTGTCAGCAGGGCTTGGGGATCGGTTGTAGGTGTGTCGGCATAGGTCTCCTGGATGGACTCAACCGCAATGCGGCTGGCTTCCTGACCGCCTTCGTGGCCACCCATGCCATCGGCCACCACCGCGAGCCTGCCTTTTTGAGCGAATTCCGCATCGCCAGCCGGCTCCCAATAGGAATAGCTGTCCTCATTGTTCTCTCGCTGGCAGCCCAGATCGCTCAGGCCGGCCACTTCAATACCCGGTCGTGTCGACATGAAACTTGTGATTATACCCTGTGGGCCAGAGTTTGTTGCTGTGAGGCGTGTCGCTCTTAACTCTAACTCGCACTCGGATGACATTTGTCATCACAGCCAGGTGATGATCTCCACTGGTGCCGTCACCTGCGATCTCCGAAGATGAGCTTGCCTGGCGGTCTAATGGCCGGGCAGGAGTGAGGAAACCCAGAATGCTCGCCACCATGCCAGAAATCCGGGAACAACGCGACGCGCAGTCCCACCCCACGCAAAGCATAGTCGCGCAACTGCATCGGGTCAGCAAGACTTTTGGTGAGGTCCCTGCGCTGCGCAACCTGGATTTTTCCGTGCGCGCGGGCGAACTGCTGGCGTTGCTGGGACCGAACGGCGCCGGCAAGACCACCACGATCAAACTCTTTCTGGGGCTGGCACGGCCCACGGCAGGAACGGTCAACGTCTTTGGCGGGAACCCCATTAACGCGGAAGTCCGGACTCGCATCGGAGCCATGTTGCAGGTCGCCAAGGTACCGGAAACGTTGAAGGTACGAGAACACATCGATCTGTTTTCGTCTTATTATCCGCGCCCACTGCCACCGGCAGAGACTCTGGCAATCGCTGGTCTGCAGGAAATCAAAGACCGCCCTTTCGGTGAGCTTTCCGGCGGGCAGAAACAACGAGTGCTGTTTGCCCTGGCCCTGTGCGGCGATCCCGACATCTTGTTTCTCGACGAGCCCACGGTCGGCCTCGACGTCGAAGCCCGAAGACTCCTGTGGGAGCAGATTCGCAAACTGGTAGCACGCGGGAAGACCATTCTGCTCACGACCCATCATCTCGAAGAAGCTGACGCGCTGGCCGACCGCGTGGCCGTGATCAACCGCGGCGAGATCATTGCCGAAGGCACGCCGACTGAGATCAAGGCCAAGACCTGTGGACGACGTATCCGCTGTGTGAGCAGCCTTGATATCGAGACCGTGCGAGCCCTTCCAGGTGTAGCGGAAGTACGGAGAGACCGTGACAGCTATGAAATCCGTGTGGCCGACGCCGAACCAGTACTGCGCGAGCTGTTACTACGCGACTCCACCGTGAGCGGCATCGAGGTGGTCGGCGGCGGACTGGAAGAAGCCTTCCTTGCGCTTACTCAGAACGACAATGGCAATTCCCAACCTCAGACTTCAGGGAGGCAATGACCATGGCAACCGCTGCAAGCACCGTCAACAACAATGCGCAAGTCCTGATTCGGCCTTTTGGCAGAACTCTGATTATTTACGCCAAAGAGGCGAAATTCGAATTCCTCACCCGCCTGCGCTTGCGAGCCTTCTCGCTTTCGACCATCGGCTTCCCGGTAATGTTCTACGTATTGTTCGGGTTGGTGCTGAACGGGAGGGAAGCCACCCTGAACGGCACACATTTTGCCACCTACCTGATCGCCACCTACAGCACTTTTGGCGTCATGGGAGCTTCCCTGTTCGGCACGGCTGCGGGACTAGCCTCGGAGCGCGGCTTGGGATGGCTGCAAGTGAAGCGCGCCAGCCCCATGCCTCCGTTCGCTTATTTCGTGGCCAAGGTGGTGATGAGCATGATCTTCAGCGCCGCGGTTGTGCTGGCGCTGTTTGCGCTGGGATTCACGTTAGGCGGAGTTCATCTGGCGGTCGCCGATAGTTTAAAACTGCTGGGCATTCTGGTGCTTGGCTCGCTTCCCTTCTGTGCCATGGGACTCGCCATCGGATACTTTTGCGGTCCCACGTCGGCCACACCGATCATCAATCTGGTCTATGTTCCTCTCTCGTTCTGCTCAGGACTCTGGGTTCCATTGATGTTTCTTCCCAAGGCGCTGCAAAACTTCGCCCATCTCCTGCCACCGTATCATCTGGCACAACTTGCCCTCGGAGCGGTGGGCGCAGGACAGCCGGAATCAAGCTGGACCCATTGGGCGGTCTTGATCGTATTCACGCTGGTCTGCCTGGGCGTGGCTCGCGTCGGTTTTCAACGAGACGAAGGCAAGACGTACGGCTAGGACTTACTTGAAAGGAGTTTGCGATGCAAACGAGAATTTGCAACTCAGTAATTTGGATTCTGGTAGGGCTGGCGATCCTTCTGCTTATGTTTCACGGCCGGATCGGCTTGCTCGCGTTTGTGCTTCCCATCTCTCTGTTATTGGCGTGCGCCATGATGCGGTCGGGGAACCACCACAGCAAGCTGACGCACGACCCGGAAAAGCGGTAGCCTAGAGCTGAAAATGAAAGTCGTGACCAAACCGGAGCATGGTTGGCCCTTTTACATGCCATTGCTGTATTTCGGCTTTTTCTACCTCCAGCCCATTTTTGACCACGCAAGCCGGAAGCAGTGGCTGCTTACCGCGCTGGGCACCGTCATTTTTCTGGCGCTCTACCTCGGCGTGCTCTGGATGGAACGCAAGCCATGGCAATTGGCCGGCCTCGCCGCGCTGATAGTCGTTGGAAGTCTCTACGCTCCCTATAACAGCGGGGCATCCTGCTTCTTCATTTTTGCCGCTGCCGTGCTTCCTTACATTGTGGAGACGGAAGCGGGTGTCCTGGGGTTGATCGGGGTGATCGTTGCCGTCGTCGGCCTGGAGACCTGGCTGCTGCATCTGTCTGGCTGGTTTGCGTTCTATGCCGCGGGTTTATCCGTGGTCGTCGGCGGCACCAACATTTATTTTGCCCAACGCACTCGCATGTACTACCGCCTGAAAAGGGCCAACGAGGAGATCGAGCACCTGGCAAAGGTCGCGGAACGAGAGCGGATTGCCCGCGATTTGCATGACGTGCTGGGCCACACGCTTTCAATCATCATTTTGAAATCGGAGTTGGCCGGAAAACTCATCGATCGTGATCCGCAACGGGCCAAAGCGGAGATAGCTGACGTGGAAAAAACTTCCCGCGAGGCGCTGGCGGAGGTACGAACCACCATCCGCGGCTATCGCGGCTATAGTCTGGAAGCAGAGCTTAAACAAGCCCGGGCAACCCTTGAAACCGCTGGCGTGAAGGTGAAGGCTGAGTCCGCCGAAGTTTCGCTCACTCCGGTTCAGGAAAGCGTGGTTGCGTTGGTGGTGCGTGAAGCCGTCACCAACGTTGTCCGCCACGCTGGGGCCCGCAATTGCCTGCTGCGCCTGTCTCCGGTCAACGGAAGCTGTCGCCTGGAAATTCGAGACGACGGCCGTGGCGGTGGCGACGTCGAAGGCAACGGCTTGCGCGGCATGCGCGAGCGTATTGAGGCTCTGGGCGGGACTCTGCAGCGCGAGACCAACTCCGGGACGCGGCTCACCATTGAGTTTCCAATAATTCTCGCAGCAAGAAACGAGAACTGTTGAGCACAGCTTCCAAGAGCGGCCGCAAGACGATTCGCGTGGTCATCGCCGAAGACCAAGGAATGGTTCTGGGCGCGCTCGCTGCCCTGCTAGAGATTGAAGGCGACATCGGCGTGGTGGCCCGATCACGCAACGGTAGAGAAGCTCTCCGCGCCGTGCTGGAACACAAGCCCGATGTTTTCATCACCGATATTGAAATGCCGGAGATGACCGGGCTCGACGTAGCCGCGGAATTAAAGCGGCGGCACACCGGCACCCGGGTCATCATTCTCACAACCTTCGCCCGCGCCGGCTACCTGCGGCGCGCGCTTGAGGCCGGAGCGTCCGGATATCTATTAAAGGACATGCGCGCGGAAGAACTCGCCGAAGCCGTGCGCCGCGTACAGCAGGGTCTGCGAGTCATCGATCCCGAACTCGCCACCGAGGCCTGGGCCGAACCGGATCCCCTCACCGATCGCGAGCGGCAGGTGCTGCGCCTGGCCGGCGACGGCAAAGGCAGTGGTGACATCGCCACCGATCTCAACCTTTCCGAAGGCACGGTGCGCAACTATCTTTCCGAAGCCATCAGCAAACTGGGCGCCAGCAATCGCGTAGAAGCCGCCCGCATCGCTCGCACCAAGGGCTGGCTGTAGATCCGCCACCCGCCGCGACCTGCCGTTTCCCATTTCCTCCGGATACGCCAGTGCGAACGTCACTAGGCCCCAGCGGCGGGATCAAAGGCGTTCGACGACTGCGAAGCTAATTGCATGAAGAGGATGCCAGTGATCACGCCAGGTGACGGCATAGGCCTTGCTTGACGATCCGGTCTCGGCTACCCGTTGTGCCCCATGTCCTCACAACTGATTGTTGACAATACCTACTGCACCGACCCGGTGAGCGAAAGCATAAAGGTTGAATTCGGGTCGGGAGTTTCCCGCACCAGCGTTACCGCACAATTGGAGTCGACTGTGTAGACGCCGATATAGCCCGCCGACTCGGCCGCGTAGACGCCCGCCCCGTTCTCCTGATTGGTGATCGTCACTACAGTGCCAACGAAGGTAGGCAGCTTCGAAGTCACATTGTTCACATAAACCAGATTGATGGGGTCTTCGGTAACACTTACACCCGTAACGCCAGCGGTGCCGCTGGTTCCGTCGCCGGTGTTGCCGATGTACAGACAGCCTTTTCCGTTGGCCGCAGCCGGGCTGAGCGCGATGCTGCCCGCGCTATATCCCGGGCCGAGCGTCCAGTGCTTCTGATGGGTAAAGCCTGGGATGTTAGCGGTCACCAACTCGCTGGGGTGATTCTTGTTGTAGGCGGTGCCCATGATCACAACACTGTCATTGTTCAAGGCTGCAATTCCGGTGACGTCGGCCCTGCCGGTTGAAATCTCTCCGTTGTCAGTCAGGGTCGAGCCAGAAATCGCAAAGGAGCCGGCCTCGTTGACGATTTCATAGGTCGCCAGCAAGGTCCTGCCGTCGTGGGTGATCGCCATGCTGCCCAGAAAACTTTGGGTGGAATAAATATTGGCGACTACCAAAGAGCAGTCCGGATTGACCGTCCAAACCGCGATGTTGGACGACCCTTCGTAGGCAGCATAGAGCAGTGTCCCGGCACTGTTCTCGATCATTGGCATGTTGCTGGCACCCTGGAGGGAAGCATCCGAATAGTTGCCGACCTTGCTGTAGCCGGTTGCTTTGGAGAAGGCTGCGATATCGTTGCTGGCACCATCGGCGACGAAGATGCACGCGCCGTCGGGAGAAATGATCTGCGTCGCCCCTGCATAATATCCGCCTTGGTAAGCCTGGCCGCCCGTGTCCAAGGTCTTCACCAGCGACAACTTTCCGTTCGTGGTGTTCAGATTGAAAAGACTTGCACTGTTGGCGTTGTTGTCGTCGTTTGTGAGCACGTAAAAAGGGCTCTGCGCGAGGCTGGCTGTACTGAAACCCAGTAACAGTGCGCTGAGAGCCACTGCGAGAACGATTTTTCTCATATGGTGTTTCTCCTCTTCTTTTTCCTCTGGTTGCACCTCGTCTGCTGTGGCGGGATACTTTTGGCGCTCCATCGTATTCACGGTCGGTGCCGCTGTCAAGGGCTGTTACGTCTGAATTCCTTGCCAGACACGGTTTCTCACAGGGATTGTAAACGAGGGGAACTCATGATGACAGGGCGAATTACACCGCCGGTGCTGACGTACGCAGGCTAGGGAGTGCCCATGAAGCCGTGCACTACGCCGGAGAAATCGGTGTAACGCCCCACAACTGTTCCGGCTTTATTGATGCCGAGCACTCGGGTCTCGGAGGCACCCGGAAAATTGACCGTGTTGAAACCGCCTTTGTTCTCGAGATAGCCACTGAACGGGCCTAGTCCGCTGGCACCGTAATAGCCCACGATTTCTGCGCTGTCATTGATTCGAGTGGCCACGGTGTCGGCGGCGCCGGGGTAATCGAATGAAGAGAACTTTCCGTTGGATAACGTGAATCCATGCTGGTTGCCGCTGGAATCGTCGTAGTACCCATCGATTTGGCCGGAGGCGTTGATCCCGGTCATGACTGTGAGAATTGCGTTCGGGGCATTGTAGGTGGTGTAGGCGCCGTGCGAGTAGGTGAAGCCGTGGTGCACTTCGCTGCCGTCGACAAATGTGCCTACGACGGTGTCTGAATTGTTGATGCTCCAGGCGTTAGTGAGCACCGACCCGGGAGGATCGAGCGTTGTTACCTTGCCGGCAATATAGAGGAAGCCGTGAGTGACGAAGTTGGTGTCTTGGTACCAGCCCACAGCATGGTTAAGAGAGTTGATTCCGTAGGGGAAGGTGGCTTGGGCGCCCGGCACATCGAAGTACTTGAAAGATCCCTGGACCAGGGCAAAGCCGTGGTTGACTCCGCGGGAGTTCACATAATATCCCACCACGATTCCGCTGCTGGAGATGCCAGTGCAATCGGTTTCTTGGCTGGAAGGAACGTCGACGGTAACCAGCCCGTTTTGCGCATGACTGCGGGGCAGGATCCAACCGAGGAGGAGTAAGGCTGGAAGCAAGACGCTGATTTTGAAGCGGGGCATCGAACACCTCTGAACTTGGTAGAGTCCCATTCTGTCATTAGCCAAGCAGCGCTTCAATCGGCGTGATCCGGATAAAGGTGCACAGTGTGGTTCGGAGCGGGATCGATATGCGCTGCCATTGGCCGGGGCCAGTGAATGCCGGCCGACGCGCCGATCCATTTGAGCACTCGTCTGTGTGTTAAATTGAGAGAGCGTGGGCGCGTAGCTCAGTTGGTAGAGCAATGCCCTTTTAAGGCATGGGTCGCAGGTTCGAGTCCTGCCGCGCTCACCAGCAATCCTGTTGATACGTCAGCTCTTGCTGTCTCGCCGCTACCATCCAGTGTGATGTCGTCGTTTCCACTGTGCCTAGGATTGTGCCCACCCAGTCGAAGTCACGGAATTTGGGGTCGTGGTCAGAATCGAGCAGCTCTCGACCACAGCTCCCGTCGCGTCCTTCCAGCGATCCCATAACCCAGCGAACGCGAACAACTCGCCCTCGTTGACTTCAAAACAGTACGGCTGCTTGGTTTTGCCGGTTCTCTGCCACTCGTAGAAGCCATCTGCGGGGATTAGGCACCGGCGAAATCTCAACGCATCGCGGAACGCGGGCTTGTTGCTCGCTGTCTCCGATCTAGCGTTAATCATCTGGGCGGCTATCGACGAATCCTTCGCCCACGACGGAATGAGCCCCCAGCGAACCAGCGACAATTCACGGATCGGCTCCTTCGCGTTCCGGCGAATCACCGGGACGGGCTGCGTAGGAGCAATGTTATAGCGAGGAGTCCAGCCTTCTTCGCCCGAGATGCTGTCGAGGTGCTCTCAAGAATCTGCTTTCGTCGTGAAAGTCTGTAGCGGCCACACATAATTATCGTCCAAGGAAAAAGAAAGCCACAGCTTGGCAGCAGCCGCCCAATTCGTTGCAGCTTACTCAGACTCTTTGCGAAACTTCTTTCGGGCACGCTTTCGCGCCATAGCTTACTTCAATCGGCGCTTCTCGCCCGGCTTCAGGAAGAACGAGTGACGCTTCACTTCCTTAATGATGTCTTCGGTTTGCACTTTGCGCTTGAACCGACGAAGGGCACTCTCGATCGACTCGCCTTCTTGCAATCGAACTTCTGCCAAACTCATCGCCCCCAAACCCATTGGACTACGGCAGCACGCGGAACGGCACGTTGCTGGTCAGCACACCGCTGGGCGTGGTCACGGTAACGAAGCCGGTGGTTGCGCCTGGTGGAACTGTGGCTTCTATTAACGTGTCGGATCTCACCGTGAAACTTGCCGGGATTCCGCCGAATAGTACAGCACTGGTTCCGATAAAGCTCTGGCCCAAAATTCCACCAGTTTGTCCGACTTTGCCCGCGGCGCGGACGAAGGTGACGAAGGGGCCAAGGCCGATATTGAGGCCGAAGAGAGTGCCGCAGCCAGGGGTGTCGGTGCAGTTGGTAAGTCCACCGTAGTATGTGGTTCCGTAGAGGGCACCGTCGGTGGCCTGGAGCAGCCCGCCGATCGGGGAGTCTCCGTCAACGCAGTTAGTTTGGGCGCAGAAATTGTGGAGCGTAGTCAGCGTGCCCGCAGGGGTAATTTTAAAGAGCGTGCCACCTCCGCCGTTGGCTCCGCCGAGGGTCGTGGTCCCGTAGAGGTTCCCATCTGTAGCTTGCACCAGTCCTGCAGTAGGACCGGCACCGTCTTTGCAATAAGGATCCAGGTTGCAAAAGACGTACAGCGAAGTCAGCGTCCCCCCTGAGGTGATTTTGTATACGTTGCCCATAAGATTGGGTCCGCCTTGGGAAGTTGTGCCGTAGAAGTCCCCATCGGAGGCTTGCAACAAGCTTCCCCGCGGGGCGGCGCCGTCGTTGCAATCGGATTGCGAGCAAAAGCTGTATATGGTCGTTTGTGCGCCTCCAGGAGTAATCTTGAAAACCGTTCCAAAGTTATTGACCCCGCCTTTTGTGGTTGTTCCATAGAAGTTCCCGTCGGTGGCTTGCACCAAGCCTACAGATTCTGGGCCGTTGCCGTCGCTGCAGAATTTCTGGGCGCAAAAGCCGTATAGCGTCGTCAGTTTGCCGGTCGAAGTAATTTTGAAGACCGTGCCACCGCCGAGGGCGCTCCCAAACGGACCCCAGTACTCGGTTGTTCCATAGAAGTTCCCGTCGGTGGCTTGCACCAGTGTTCCTGTGGGGTCAATGCCATCGTTGCAGTTAACTTGCGAGCAAAAACTGTAGAGGGTGGTCAGCTTGCCCGCAGGCGTCATCTTGAAGACCGTACCGTAGCCGTGGGCCCCGCCTCCCGTAGTTGTCCCGTAGAAGTTCCCGTCAGTCGCCAGAACTAGTCCTCCGTCAGGGAGGGAGCCGTCAATGCAGTTTACATTTGAGCAAAAGTTATAGAGCACGGTCAGTTTGCCCTTGGGGGTGACGCGGAAAAAGACGCCGCCATCATATTGGGTATGGTAGGTGCCCTCCCCATCGTACACAGTCAGGCCGTAGTAGTTTCCGTCGGCACCTTGGGTAAGAGACACCGTCGGATTGGCACCGTTGGTTCCCCTAAAGGCAGGCAGGGTGCTGAAGTTTTGAGCAGGCGAGGCAATCGGCGTCGCGGCACAGAGCAGAAACACAGCACTCGCTATTTTCCACGCGCTGAGTTTGGTCATGGGGAAACCTCCTTGTGCGAAGTCGTCATTGCAACACCCGAAACGGCACATTGCTGGTCAGCGTGCCACTCGGAGTCATGACGGTGACGTAGCCGGTGGTCGCTCCGGGCGGAACGGTGGCAGTTAAATAGGTGTCTGACTTGACGCTGAAGCTTGCTGGAATTCCGTTGAGCGAGACGCTTGTGGTTCCAGTGAATCCCTGGCCGAGAATGCCGCCGGTCTGACCGACTTTGCCGTAGCTGCGGACGAAGGCGACGAACGGGCCGAGGCCCACATCGAGGCTGTAGGCAGTGCCGAAGCCCTCTCCACCATACAAGCCACCGATTTGTGTCGTTCCGTAGAACTTGCCACCGGTGCCTTGAACCAGTCCTGACAGAGGCAACCCGCCATCCGAACAATACGGATCGTTACAGAAGTCATGCACAGTCGTGAGTGTGCCGTCCGGGGTTATGGCGAAAATTGTGCCAGCCCCGTTGATGCCATCGGGCCCTCCGTCGTAGGTTGTCCCGTAGAAGGTGCCGTCCGTCCCCCGAATCAGTCCGGCATACGGTTCCGCACCGTCAGGGCAGCCGGACTCCAGGCAAAACTGATGCAACGAGATGAGTGTCCCCTGAGGAGTGATTTTGAAGACTGTGCCACAACCTCCCGTACCACATCCAGGACCACCGCCGCCCAGAACGGTTGTGCCGTAAAGGTCACCGTCTTCGCCTTGGATCAAGGCTGAGAGTGGTTCGCGACCGTCGACGCAGTTAGGTTGCGCACAGAAGTTGTACAGAATGGCAAAGGCGCCCGTTGGGCTGATCTTAAACACTGTTCCGTTCCCGTGTGCCCCGCCCCCAGACGTCACTCCGTAGAAGTTGCCGTCCGTGGCTTGGACCAAGGCAGCGGGAGGTGTGCTGCCGTCAGTACCATCGAACCGATGCAACGTGGTTAGGGCGCCGTCCGGAGTAATTTTGAAAACTGTACCGCAGCCGCCGTCGCAAGCTGTGCTGGCGCCTGCCTCTGTCGTGCCATACCAGCTCCCGTCGGTGCCCTGTACGAGCGTGTCCCCCGGATACCCGCCAACGCCAGTGTTGAAGCGGACAAGGTTTGTTATGGGGCCACCGCGGGGAGGAACTTTGAACACCGTACCGCAACCGATGCGGTGGTTGCAGTAGCCGTTTCCGCCGAAGTGGGTTGTCCCGTAGAAGTATTCATCGGTGCCCAATGCCAACCCGCCGGTCGGAGCGAAACCATCCATGCAGAACGGAAGAGAGCAAAAGTTGTAGAGCGTGGTTAGCACGCCTGCTGGCGTGACCATGAAGGCGGTACCACAGTTGCCTTCAAGATACTTGGGGCAATTGGCACCGCCGTAAATGGTTGTTCCGTAGAAGGCACCGTTCGCACCCTGAGCCAGAGTTCCATAACCAGGTTCGAATCCGTTGGCCCCGTCAAAGCTTGCAAGGACCGTGAAGGTCTGTGCATTGTTCGTCGGACCACAGAGCACAAACACCGCAATCACCTTCCAGGCGCGGAGTCTTGTCATCGGGAACCCTCCGTAGTGTGAAGCGTCATTGCAACACCCGAAACGGCACATTGCTGGTCAGCGTCCCACTCGGAGTCACGACGGTGACAAGGCCGGTGGTCGCGCCCGGTGGAACCGTGGCCTTGATAAATGTGTCAGAGACAACGGTGAAGCTCGCGGGCGTTCCATTCAGCGAGACACTCGTCGTGCCGGTGAACCCTTGGCCGAGAATGCCGCCGGTCTGGCCGACTTTGCCTGATTCGTGCACGAAGGCGATGAAAGGCCCCAAGTTCACATTCATGCTGTAGAGCGTGCCACAACCCTCAAAACAGTTGTTGTCGGTCCCCCCCTGATCGGTCGTTCCGTAGAACATGCCGCTTGTCGCTTGAAAAGGACCTACAGATGGAAAAGCGCCGTCTGTTCCCTCGAAGTTATGCAACGTATTAACTACGCTCGCACCCACGGTATTCATTTGGAAGATCGTGCCGTACCTAATCGCCCCTTGGATGGTGGTTCCATAGAGATTTCCGTCGGTAGCCTGAACCAATGGACCGGTCACCTGATTGATGCCACCGAACCGGTGGACGGTTTCAAACGTCCCGGTCGCCGAGATACTGAACACAGTACTGTCCCCATATGTTGTCCCGTAGAACTGCCCATTACTCGTCTGAAGCAGTGGCCCGTTTGGGGCATACCCGTCGGGGCAATCGAAGGAGTCTGGGCAGAAATTGTACAGAGTCGTCAACTGCCCGGACGGGCTAAGCTTGAAGACCGTTCCGCAGCCGGAATAAAACTCTATGCAAGGGTCGCTGACGTTCCCACCTTGTTCGGTCGTCCCGTAGAGATTTCCATCATCTCCTTCGACTAGGCCGTTTGGGGTTTCCCCATCTAAGGAGCTAAAGGCATACAACGTAGACAATTCGCCCGTTGGCGTGATTTTGAATATAGTGCCGCAGCCCTGGCTACAGTTGCTGTACCCTCCAGCGAGTGTCGCACCATATAGGTAGCCATTAGCTTGAATTAGAGGACCAGTCGGGTATTCTCCGTCTGGACAGCCGGCTTGGGCGCAAAACGTATAAATCGTTTTCAACACGCCGGACGATGTGATTTTGAAGATCGTTGTAGTTGTGGTCCCGTAGAAATCTCCGTCGAGTCCGAAAAGTAAGCCATGCCTAGGCCCGGAACCGTCTGGGCAAGGCGGTGCCTCCGCGCAAAAGCTATAAAGCGTGGTTAGAGTACCAGCAGGCGAGACCCTAAAAACTGTTCCACAGCCGCCGTCGCAATTTGTAGAGCCGCCCTGAGATGTCGTCCCGTAGAAGTTCCCGTCCTCGCCTTGCACCAGAGCAACATATAGGGGATATGCCCCATTTTGTTGGTCGAAGCTGACCAAGGAATTGAAGGCTTGCGCGGGTGAGCTGATCGCACTTGCTACGTAAATGAGGACGATGCCGCTGAGTTTTTCCCAAGTGTTAAGTGCGGTCACGGAAAACCTCCGTAGCGCGAGTCGCCGAGTCGCGGCCTACTCACGCGAGAGAAACGGGGCCCAGCCCGGCTGCCAACCGCAAGGGGGAGAACGATGCGGGAAACGCCGAGCAGTGAACAATTATCGTCCCCGGCCTGACGGGGGTCAAGCCGCTGGCTTGGCGAGTGCTAGTGCTTCTTGCCCGCTCGAGTCTGTGCGTGAGATGCAAGGCAGCATGAGCCAACTCCGCTACTCCGATCCAGGAGCGTTCGAGCGTGCTCAATACACACGCGCAGTGAAAGGCCTGCAACACGTGCAGCTGACCGGTCACGAGGCGTGGAGAGTCTTGAGCGGCGAATAGTTGTCGATCCGGTGCCTGGGCGTGCTTGATGCTGCAGAAGCTTCCCCTGCTGATCCTTACACTTCAGCGGTCTTCGCGGTTCTGCCGCATTTGTCCAGAGGGGGTCTCGTTCCAGGAGCGAGCTGCTGTTTTGTTTTCTAATTCTGCCCTCTTCGGCTTTGACTGGACAAACTGGTGCGACCCCAGGCTCGGACAAAACGCACCGCCCTGCGCTTTGGGCCACAAGTAGCGCAGCCTGATTGAGGTTCGTCAGCAGACGCGAGGAATGGTTTGGCAAGAATTTGGTGGAGCTAGTCGGGATCGAACCGACGACCTCATCGTTGCGAATTCTCAACCCTGACCGAGACGACGCGACGGCAAAGAAGCCCAAATGATAGGGAGGCGCAGTGTTCATAAGGTTGTAACGCGTCTTCCCTGCCTCTCATCTGTGCCCGACCGATACCCTCCGATACGACTAGATTCCGGTAGGGATAGCAGGGTTACGACACAAAGCACGACACAAAAGATCGCACCCAGCGCGGGGTGCTTATTGTCCGACGCAAGTGCCGTCGGATCGACCGTGACCAAGATCGAGAGCCGTTTTTTATTTTTTCAAGTTCTGTTCTTCTGTTAGGAGCTTGAAGACGAGGGAAGCAGTTCCAATTTGTCAAAGGGTCCAAAATTTGGATGTACGAGACGATGACTGATGTGCAGCGACAGCTCGAGGCTCTGGGTGCCTTGCTTGTTCCAGGGCCAGATCCGCGCTTTAGAGTCACCGTAAGTTGTTGAACCTATCGATCATCTCCTGCCCAAATTTTGGACTTTTCGCGGCTCTCGCCGGCTGCACTGTGTGAAAATCTCCGATTGTCAAAACGGATTTCTCACGTCTGCCGGGTCTACGTTTGTGGCGGTCCGCGGCCCCGGATGGACGGCAGAGCGAATGGCATCCCTGCTTCTTTACAACGGGTTGTCAAACGCTGCAAGACCGACGATCTTTGAGCCGTCCGAGGGCCTTCGACGCCACCGCCCTCTAGTAGCAGCCGATCTGACTGCCATGGGGTCCTGCGCTCCCAGACCAATTCCGAGGTGCCGACCATCCGGGGAGTTGGCCCGTCAGATCACTACAAGGGCTTATCGGTCCAGATCCCTCAGCCACTCTTGACTCGCCAGAATATCGTCCATTCGACTGCGAAACCGTGCGCCCGAGTTACTGTTCGCACCGTGATCAAATCGCCAAGGCACTTAAAGCGCTTTGAACTCCAGGCAACCACCGTTGTCGTGCTGTAAGCGCCTTGGTGATGTGAGGTTCCATCACTAGCTTTTATGGACGACCTCGAACGGATAACCATCTGGGTCAAATATATCGGCGGCGTAGTATCCCGGATAGTATTCCACTCGTGCCCGCGGTGAAATATTGTCCCCCGGCACCCGCGATATTCCCGCCCTGTGTTGGCGCCCATGCGCTGGTCCTTCTGCACCTTGACCGTCGTATGTCCTCGGGAGAATCCTTTGCCATCGCGACGAGTTTGTTCGCAATATAGTTCCCACCTGTCCAACATCTCATCGGATCGAGAGCGCTCCGGACTCGGAGCTTGATTGTTTGGGCCTGACGGTGAAGACTCATTCCGACGGCAGCAAGCAGATTTACCAACTAGCACATCGGCACCGGCAGGAGTCCTGGCCGGATGTGCTTCAGCTTCCGACAACGGCGGCGCGGTTCCCTACGGTTCAGTCGACATTTCAAAGCGCCTCCGAGTGCGTTAGACTTTTGTCGTACCCTACTCGGGTGCCTCCGCAATAAACATGAGCGTAGAGACGGAACTACGACGTCAGAACGAGCGCCTGGAGTTGCTCCTGAATCTGACTGCCAGAATCACATCGAGCCTCCACCTGCGAGAGGTCTTGCGCGCGATTGCGGCGAACATACGCGAAGTCATACACGCTGATGGTGTTGCTGTTTCGCTGCCGGATGCAGCTTCGGCGAAATTACGGGTGTTCGCCATGGACTTCCCGCATGGGAAAGGGGTGGTCAAGGAAGAGTTGCTGGTTACGCCAAGTGCGGCCGTTAAAAAAGCGCTAGAGACCTTGAAACCAGTGGTTCTTGACCCGCAGGAACGTAAGGAGCTCCCGCCTGACGCATCTGAGATAGCGATTGGGGAGGGCATAAAAGCCTTTTGCACCATTCCACTTGCAAATCACGGCCGGGCCTTGGGAATTCTGTCGATTTTACGCACGACGGAAACTCCGTTTTCCCCGGACGATGTCGATTTCCTTAACCGGGCGTCAGGGCAGATCGCAATCGCCATTGAAAACGCGCTGGCGTATCGCGAGATTTCGGAACTTAAAGACAAGCTCGCCCAAGAGAAGCTCTACCTCGAAGAGGAAATCCGCAGCGAGATGAGCTTCGAGAACATCGTGGGGAACAGCTCCCCCTTAAAGCATGTTCTGGAATTGGTGGAGACGGTTGCTCCCAGCGATTCCACAGTCCTGCTGCTTGGAGAAACAGGTACAGGCAAAGAGTTGATCGCCCGCGCCATTCATGACCGCAGCAGGCGTAAAGAGCGCACGTTTGTGAAGCTGAATTGTGCCGCCATTCCTACGGGGCTGCTTGAGAGCGAATTATTCGGACATGAAAAAGGCGCTTTCACGGGTGCGATTGCGCAAAAAGTCGGGCGTATGGAGCTGGCGGATCAAGGGACTTTATTCCTGGACGAAGTAGGAGACATTCCGGTTGAGATCCAGCCAAAGCTGTTGCGCGCTTTACAAGAGCGTGAATTCGAACGGTTGGGGAGCACTCACACCCGGAAAGTGAATATTCGCCTTATAGCAGCCACCAATCGCGATCTCGAACAAATGATTGCGGACCGCGAATTCCGGAGTGATTTGTACTACCGTTTGCATGTGTTTCCGATTCGAATACCCCCTTTGCGAGATCGGAAGGAAGACATTCCACAACTGGTGAGTTACTTTGTCCAGAAGTTTGCAAAGCAAATGCAGAAGAAGATCGAAGCCATTTCCCCGGCCGTCATGAAGGGGCTTACAGCTTGGGATTGGCCCGGCAATATTCGTGAGCTGGAGAATTTCATTGAACGGGCGGTGATCCTTACGCGCAGTAGGTCACTTGAGGCGCCATTAGAAGTACTTCGGCGAATGAATCCAGTGGAGTTACTGCCTGTTGGCCAGCATCAAATGGAGCAAGTCGCTCGAGAGGAGACACGCTCGCGAGACGACAAAACTAGCATTGCTGACGAATACGAAAGAAAACAGCGCGATGAGATCGTCCAGGCGTTGACTGCGTGCAAGGGACGCGTGGGTGGCGCCGATGGTGCCGCCGCACGCCTTGGAATGCACCGTACGACTTTCGTATCTCGAATGAAGAAATTCGGCATCTTTGCCAAGCAATATGCTTGATCCGCAGTCCACCTCTTCATTCTAGCCTTCACCCTATACGTTCGACAGTTTCGACGCTTTCAACTTCTTCGACCTCGCCGTTTCAACTTCTGGGGGCCGTTTCCTGAAAATTCAGCGACTTACGGTTCCGCGAGTTTGGTGTGCGCCTTGCTTTATCACAAGTAGCAGGAAGAAGGAATGCTGAAGATTTCGCTGATCGATAGCGCCAGGCAGCGTCGGCTGATTGTGGAAGGAAAGCTCATTGCCCCCTGGGCAGCCGAACTGAGGAGTGTGTGTGGAGAGGCAAGAATAGACCTTCATGGCCGCGAACTCGTTATCGAGATGAAACACATCACGACGATCAGCCAGGAGGGCGAGAACGTAATCGTTGAGTTGATAAACGAGGGAAACAAATTTCGCTGCCGTGGCGTGTTTACGAAACGTGTGTTGAAAGAATTAACTCGTCGCGCAAACAGAGATCTTCGGGAGATAAAGAGATGACTGAACAGGTAGGTACCCAGGTTTGCGAAGGGGAAGGAATTCGGGGGTTGGAGAAGATTCTGTCGAGCGGTCTGCCAGTTCTCTACAGAAGAGCATACCGACTCTTGGGGAACGCAGCCGATGCCGAGGATGCTGTCCAGGATGCTCTTCTGGCCGCTTACACCCACTTGAATCAGTTCAAGGGGCAGTCAAAGTTTGGCACATGGCTGACTTCCATCGTGCTCAACTGCGCTCGACTGCAGCTACGCCGACGGCAGGGACACGTCAACGTGCCTCTCGGCGAGTCGATTGGAGAAACCGAGACACATTCAGTTGGGGAGCGATTAGTAGATCATCGGCCTAATCCAGAAGACCAGTGCCGCGATTCTGAGCTAAGTGCACGGTTGACCCATTTTCACGTTCAGCTATCGCCCACTCAGCGCAGGACACTTCAGCTGCGTGATGTTGACGGATTGTCGATCCGGGAAACGGCGCAGATTTTGGGAATACCGATCGGAACTGTAAAGGCTCACTCAGCACGAGCACGCAAGAAACTCAAGGACCTGATGCGGCGTTCCCTCAGGGTTCAGTCTCGGAGTTTGCGAGATTCCGGGCTAGGTCGCGGAGGCTTGGTAAGTTCGCACCGTTGCTCTTGAATGTGAGGGAAAAGATGATTGGACGAACCCACGTTTCCGTTCACGGACCGAAAGCAGACCGTTACGCGAGTCGTGAGGATTTTCGCAAGGTATTTGATGAGGATTCGAATGGCCTGTATCAGCTTTCGTTTCTACTGACGGGCGGTCCCGAGAAGGCCGAGCAGTGTTTTGTAGGCGGCTCTGAAGATTGTGCTAGGGGAACCCCCGTCTTTCGTGAATGGGCGCACTCTCGGGCGAAGCGCGCGATAATCCGGCATGCAATTAAGGAATTGAAGCCGCGACCCACGCTTTCCAATTCATCCCTGTCTGCAACCGTCTTCTTCGACGCTGACAAACTCTCACGTAGTCGAGACGGACATTTCGAAATCGGCGCCATTTTAGGACTGGAAGACTTCGAGCGATTTGTGTTCATCATGTCCGTTCTGGAGCGCTACTCGGATCACGACTGTGCCCTCCTCCTTGATTGCTCGGTTCAGCAGTTTCGGCAAGCCCGTACCTGTGCCTTTCGGCACATAGAAAACTCTCCGGGGGTGCCGCTTTGGCCCGTGAGCTTTTAGTGAACGGCGAGTCTGATCACGCATGTTTCGTGGTCGAAGGAGCTCATGAGACCAACAGATGACTCACGCCGCTCAATTTGCAGTGACGCATGGTGCCGCGCTCCTCTTCACTTGGATTCTGCTCCAGCAGGCGGGTGTACCCATTCCCAGTGTACCGCTGCTTATTGCGGCCGGATCACTAGCAAGCTCGAGGCGGTTAGGCCTGGCATCTTCCTTATTGGCAGCTCTTGGTGCTTGTCTGCTGGCGGATGGATTCTGGTACCGAGTAGGACGGCGGGGCTGGCACAAGGGTGCCCGGTTGTGCCGTACAAACAGCAAGTGGAAAGACCGCGCGCTCGGTCTTATCCGGGGCCATTCGGCTGTCGCCCTATTATTGGCAAAGTTCATCGCTGGTTCGAATTGGGCTTCGCTGCTGGCCGGTCAAGCAGGCATATCGGCAGCACGGTTTGTTATCTATGACAGCATAGGTTCTCTGACATGGTCTGGCGGTTACATTGCTCTTGGATACCTTTTACGTGGTCACCTGCATTGGACGCTGGCGCAGACTTTACGTCCGCTCTTCATCGCTCGCGTCGCCGTGTCTCTAGCGAGGTTGTGGCGCCGCAGATCGCTGGCGCACGCCGTGCTGGCACTGGCCATTGTCTTCTTTGCGGTACGACCGGTAATTCAACACAACGCCGGACAGCCTACACCCGTGCTACACAACCGTCTGTTCTTTCTTTCGTCCAGTTGCGCTTATTGCGGGTATCTCATTCTTGGCGGTTCGGCAAATGAGTTACGGGACGAGGAAGAACGGCACGTAATCGAGTGCAAGGCAACACGCGGCTTGATCGGCGTAGGAAGCAATGGCTGGAGGAGGTGGTTATGAGGGTCTTACAGAAAGGTCTGACGATATTTCTTTCATGGTGGATGTTATGGGTGCCTGCTGCTGTGTACGCTATCCCGATAGACCAACCGGCCGGACAAGCTCCCTCCCTTGCGGTCGAGAAGCAAACTCCGGAGGAGTTGCAGCAGTTGGTCGCGCCGATTGCTCTCTACCCAGACGCATTGGTTTCACAGATACTCGCCGGCGCAACGTATCCCACCGAGATCGTTGAAGCAGATCGCTGGATGCAGGGGCATTCGAACCTGAAGGGACAAGATCTGGCCACCGCCGTCGATCAACAGTCTTGGGAGCCCAGTATTAAAGCCCTTACTGAGTTCCCATCTGTGCTGGCCAACATGGACAAAAATCTCTCTTGGACCTCCGCCCTTGGCGAGGCTTACGTGAACCGACAAGAGGCCGTGATGGACGCCGTGCAAGTCATGCGGGCCCGCGCAACAACGGCCGGAAATTTGGAGAGCAATAAACAGGTGAAGGTAGTCGCTGAGGGTCTAACCATCGTCGTTGAACCTGCAGACCCTGAGGTTGTTTACGTTCCTGCATACGATCCCTGGGTCGTGTATGGCGCGCCAGTGGTCGTGTGGCCCGGCTGGTACCCATATCCCGGGCTCTACGTTGCGGGCCCCGGCGTTTCTTTCGGTGTGGGCTTCGCGGTGGGATTGTTCGCTGGTTTCGCTTGGGGATCACATGGCTGGGGATGCGACTGGGGGCACCGAACGGTTGTGTTCAATCACAACACATTCATTTCGAACAGTAAGACATTCTATGGCGGCCACCAAGGCTTCCACGACTTTGGAGCGGCGCATGGGTATGACGGCCTTCACAACTCGGGGGAACGGCGGGGATACGAACAATCCCGCGGCGGAGGCTTCCGCAGCGAAGGCAGCGAAGCCAACCACGGATATGCAGAGTCGCACGCCCAGTCCGGCACGCATTCGGGGGCCTTTGGCGGGTACGACCATGGCGGCACCACCCGCAACTACTCGGATCGTGGTTACTCGAGCCTGCACGGTGGGGGCTCTCACGACGGTGGTTTTCACGCAGGCGGCTTCGGCGGCTGCCGTTGACTGAATTTTCACGCGACAGCTATATACCAGGAATGATCATGTACGAAGCAAAGAACGGATTCGAAAAAGGTCTGCAGTTTCGGTGCTCTCGGCTGCGGCTGAACACTTTCGCGCTTGTGGCGATGCTCGTGCTGTGCGGCCAGCTAGCCCTTGCCGAGGAACCGAATCAGCAGGTGTTTCGCACCCCGGAAGAAGCTAGCGCCGCCCTATTCGCCGCAGCGCAGCAAGCAGATAATCGTGCATTGCTGGAGATTCTGGGCCCGGCAGGGAAAGACCTAATCTCATCAGTCGATCCTGCTGAGGATAGACAAGAGCGTGAAAGGTTCGTTGCGAAATATAAGGAGATGCATCGTGTCGCAAAAGACCCTGGCGGCGTGATGGTTCTCTACGTAGGCGCTGAGAATTGGCCGCTTCCGATCCCGTTGGTAGAAAAGAATGGCGTCTGGTGTTTCGACACGCGCGCAGGGAAGGAAGAGATCTTGGCGCGGCGAGTGGGCAGAAATGAACTGGCCGCTATCAATGCTTGCTATCAGCTTGTCAATGCCGAGGAGCGGCATTACGCAAGGGCAAATTACGGCGAGCATCAGTATGCGCTGAAATTTATCAGCGACGACGACAGGGAGGATGGCCTGTTGTCAACCGAGATCAGAGAGCAATCCGGAGGTCCTGTCGACCCGCTCATCGCCTCCGCCGGCGTAGAAAACGCAACGAGTGGTGTTGGCGCGATGTTACCGCACCATTCCGAACCGTTCAACGGCTACTATTTTCGCATTTTGACAGCTCAAGGAAGTAACGCCGAGGGCGGGGTAAAGAGTTACATCGTGAACGGGAAAATGGTTCGCGGTTTCGCCTTTGTAGCTTATCCAGCTGCATACAACTCATCGGGCGTCATGACCTTCATTGTGAATCAGAACGGCGTGGTCTACCAAAAAGACCTCGGTCCCGACACTAACAAGATCGCCTCTGCAATGGTTGGATACGACCCAGAGTCAACATGGGAGCGAACGGTGGATTGATGCGAGAGTCCGCACGAACTTCCTGTGGACTCAAGTGACTCAACCGTGGCTTAGCTATTGGTTGTGGTTACGGTTTGGCCGTGCAAGGACATGAGATGTTTATACTTGATTTCTTCCTCGCGGTATTCGCTCTGGCGCCATTTGGACTTCTGGCCCTGTTCTGGAAAGTGTTTCCTGAAGCCCGCGGTGTGCACCCGATTTATCGCAACTCCAAAACGGAAACTACAAACAAATGAACCGCCCCCATTCTTGTCACGAAGTGAGGAGCGATCCACCCAAGCAGAAGTAGAAATCACAGGCGCTGCGCAAATTGTCTTATGCTGATGAATCACGAGCCTGAATGGAATATCAATGACCTAAGCGATACACAGGTATATGCTGCGATTCGCTATCTTGAGCCTGATACGCGGCGCGCGGATGAAATGACTGATGACGTCAGTGTTCTGATCTGCGTCGGTTTATATCTTCTACTGATGGCGTGCCTAGCGGCCTGGCTGTACTGGAAGTGTTCCTGGTAAGGCCTGACAATGACGCTGAAGCGCGTACTTTCAACCCGGCAACGCAATCTTCTAATTTACCGGGTGTGCTCAACATCGCGTCTCTCGTCGCTCTCAACACTTTCAACAGATTCGTCACCCACTGGACGCCGTGATCTCGAATCTACTCTTTGGAACTCAATCACTTAATTCAGAGTGGCTTTGGCATGAGCGTTGCCTTCTCCATGAGTAATGGCACGGAGATTTCAAATGGACATTGCACCTATGGCTCACACTCAGTCTCTATCGTTTCTGCCGCGAAATGGTCATTCTGTTCCCTTCGTTGAGGTGCGCCAATCGCTTCCAAGTAAAGTCGTCGCCATTTCTCCATTCACGGATCAACTCATGCGGTTCATTCTGAACTTTCGGAGCGCGGACGGCAGCGAGACCGACATTGAGATGGCGCTGCATGAAGCTCTTGCGAATGCCGTGATCCACGGCAATGGTGAAAACTCAGGCAGGCGCGTTTACGTCGAGTGCCGTTGCTATATGGACGGGGAAGTCTCAATCACGGTTCGGGATGAAGGAAGAGGATTCGACAGCAGCGCCGTGCCGGACCCCACTTTTCTAGAAAACCTGCTGTTCACACATGGTCGTGGGATCTACCTGATGAAGACTTTAATGGACGAAGTCTCTTTCGAAGAAGGCGGCGCGGTTGTCATGATGCGAAAGAAATCTAACACAAATTCAGCCGAACAGAGGAAACCATTATGATTCGGACATTTTCAACGTTCGTACTTGCAATACTTCGGGCCGGAGCCCTCGTGTCCGTAGTTCTCTTGCTCTCAGGCCTCGGCTTGGCGCAACAAGTGGTGACTGCGAGGGCCACCATTTCATTCAATTTCTGGGCACAAGGCTGCGAGTTTAAAGCCGGGGACTATGTTTTCGACAATGCTTTGCCAGGTTCAGCGACGATCCATCGTGAAGGAACAAACTCGGCTATTGGGGTCTCAGTCATCCTCTATTCCGTTCCGCAAGAAAAAGAAACTCCCAGAGTGATCTTCGTGCGTCGAGACGGAAAGTATTTTCTATTTGAACTCTGGAGTGTCCAGGACCGCTACGTGGTTACCGCCGAATTCGAACATCGCGGCGAAGCTAGCGAACAACAGCGGCAGGTGCCATTGATCGTGGAGTCACACGATCAATGATCGTTCACAATAGGCAGTCAAATCGAAGCTGTGAGCCGGTATGGAATACGACTACTGACTCCCGATCAGGTACGCGCAGCGATGCCGAATCCTCGCTACAAAGGGCATACAAACGATGAACAACCACAGCTTTCCACGTCGTGCGCCAGGTGGCCCGGGTATTGAGCCGCGGTGGACACACGGAGCCAAGGTCGCAGTGGGTACCGCGTATTCGACTTCCAGCCGAGTGTGGTATACGCTCGATGCCGGCTGCGTAAGCGAAGTCTACTACCCGACGGTTGACACGCCGCAGATACGTGACCTGCAATTCCTCTTCACCGACGGCGAAACATTCTTCCATGATGAACACAGGAACTTTACTTCTGAAATTGATTGCGTCTCCGAAGCGGCACTCGGATTTGAAGTAACAAACCAGGAGTACGAAGGCCGTTATACGGTTCGCAAAACGATCCTTGGAGATCCGTACCAGAATTGCCTGCTCATTCACACGCGTGTTGAAGCGCCGCCTGAATTGCTGTCGAGGCTTAAGATGTATGTCCTTTGTGCACCGCACCTCGAAATCGGCGGCTGGCATAACAACGGCGAAATTCTGCACATTGGGGATAGCAAGCTTCTTCTCGCACACAAGGGAAATACATGGCTGGCGATTGGGGCCACAGTTCCGTTCACTGAAGCGTCTTGTGGATATGTCGGCGTGAATGACGGCTGGACCGACCTGGCTGACAACTGTCGCCTCGATTGGCAGTACGAAGAAGCACTGGACGGCAACATCGCTCTGACTGGCGGGCTGGACCTTTCTCGCTGTACGGAATTTACGGTTGGGGTCGCCTTCGGCACAACTCAGCACGACGCGCTGAGTACTCTCGGTCAGTCGTTAAACATTCTATTCGAACGAACACGCGAAGCGTTCATTAACCAATGGGAGCGGACGTCGAAGCGATTTTCACTTGCGCCAACGGCCAATAATGCGAAGCTGTTCGAACGCAGCGTGAATCTTCTGCTGGCGCACGAAGACAAGACCTACTCCGGCGCGATGATCGCCTCGCTCAGTATCCCCTGGGGTGATCAAAAAAGCGATGACGAGTTGGGTGGCTATCATTTGGTTTGGACACGGGACCTGGTGAAGTCCGTTACTGGCTTGTTGGCTGCCGGAGACACCAGCACACCTCTGCGCTCTCTCATTTATCTTGCCGTGTCGCAGCGGGAAGACGGCGGCTTTTACCAAAACTTCTGGCTTGACGGCCGACCATACTGGACGGGCGTTCAGCTCGACGAGGCTGCGTTTCCCGTTCTCCTGACATGGAGACTCTGGAAGGACAAAGCCTTGGGCAACTTCCTTCCCTTTGAGATGGTTCGTTGCGCCTGTGGGTTCCTCATTCGCGAAGGACCGGTCACAGCGCAGGATCGCTGGGAGGAGGCGAGAGGGTTTTCGCCATCCACTCTCGCGGTACACATCGCGGGGCTAATTTGCGGAGCGGAGTTCTTTGATGACCGTGGTGAGCACGCTACTGCCGAGTTCATTCGCGACTATGCCGATTTTCTTGAATCTCATATAGAAAGCTGGACCGTCACAACACAAGGAACCTTGGTGCCGGGAATCCGACGCCACTACATCCGTGTGAATCCAGCCAGCTCTGCCGCTTGCGCCGATGAGGACCCAAATTGCGGCACGCTAGTACTTGCCAATCAGCCTCCTGGCGCTCGCAATGAATTTCCGGCGAAAGAGATCGTTGATGCTGGTTTTCTCGAATTAGTACGTTACGGAATTCGGAGCGCTAACGATCCTATTATTAGGGACTCGCTTCGGGTCATCGATGCCGTGCTGAAGGTCGAGACATTGAACGGGCCCGCGTGGCGCCGGTACAACCACGATGGCTATGGCCAGCGTGAAGACGGTTCCTCCTACGCCGACTGGGGCAGGGGACGACCCTGGCCATTGCTGACGGGCGAGCGCGGGCACTACGAGATTGCGGCTGGACGTGACGCTACAACCTATTTGCGGGCTCTTGAAAACTTCTCGCAAGGGATCGGACTGATACCAGAACAGATATGGGACGGGCCAGACCTGCCCAACCACTATCTTCATTTCGGTGGAACAACCGATGCGGCAATGCCGTTACTTTGGGCGCATTCCGAATACGTGAAGCTGCGTCGCTCTGCTGCGGACGGACAAGTCTTCGATTTAGTTGAAGCTGTGTACGAGCGGTACGTCCAAGGAATCGGCGAACGCAAGACCATGGAAGTCTGGAAGTCGAATCGTCAGGTCCACACAGTACCGGCCGGCACGCTCCTGCGCGTACAAGCGAACTCTCCGTTTCTATTGCATTGGACGAACGACGACTGGCAATCCTCGAAAGATATGAGGTCACAAGGAACAGCGATTGGGATTGAGTTCGTGGATATTTCTGTGCCCCAGAGGCAGAAGAATGGTATTCAATTCACTTTCCTCTGGCTCGACGAAGATCGCTGGGAAGGCAAGGATTACAAAGTGAACGTGCGAGAGCAGGAGGCGACTGCCCACAAAAGTGTGGATCATCGGCGCAGAAAGAAGGCTCAACGCAAGCGTGCAGCTACCGTCGGATGATCACTCAGTCGCCAAGCAATCCAACGCAACCCAGTTGTTTCTTAGAAAACCGCGATATCTTAAGCATGAGTCGCTTGAAAAATCGTAATCACTAGTGACCTCTCGTTGGGAAAAGCTCCCACCCTTGCGCCGTTATGCGACAGACTTTGACCGCCTACACTGCCTTCTGTGTGAATCTTCCTTTTCGACCAACTCGTCAATTGAGCTTGCCACAATCGAAAAACCACACAAGGCACATTTAGATTCCAGGAAAAAGGCTTCATTCTGCACTACGGGGTTCCGCGTAAAATCGTATTCCCTAAATTCCATACAGCATTCCTTCCACTAGATGATTTAGCGGTCGCCGCGAGAGGTGAGACTGATGGCATCATCTCCGCCAGTTCGTTCGCTCACTCGAACTGACGCAATACATTTGCCAAAACCTCCATTAGGCGCGATTTGTCCCTTCAGCATTCTTCTCAAGCGGTTAGGGGGCCGGTTCCATTGACGAGTCCGGTGTCGAGTACCTGCTTTCTCGACACTTTCGACTTCTTCGACAGTTCTTGTACTGACCTCCCTAACAGACTTCCTTGATTTGGCGTCACTTAGCCTCGTGTCGGTTTTGGTACGCGATTTGCCTTTGCAGAAGAGTGCAATCGCTTGACTGACGCGCCTGAATCGACAAGACGACTCTCGGGCCCCATTTCCCCCAACCGAGCAGCGTCCCGATTCAGGCGCGTCCGTGACGCGATTGAAGCGGAATTCAATTACACGGTTGAGGGGGAAAAATGATGAAGCAAATATCTACAGTCTTGGTTAGCGCGGTACTGCTGCTGAATGCTCTCGGCTGCAGCACTGGCAAGGTGCGGGCTTCAGCCCCGCCTTCACCGACGGTTGTCGAAGTCGCACCGGTCCTTCAGAAAGATGTGCCGATTCAGGGCGAGTGGGTAGGAACGCTCGAAGGGTACGTCAACGCACAGATTCAGCCGCAAGTGAGCGGTTACCTGGTTCGCCAGGATTATCGCGAAGGTGCACTTGTCAAGAAAGGTCAGCTGCTCTTCGAGATAGATCCGCGTCCATTTCAAGCCGTGCTCGATCAGGCAAAAGGGCAACTGGCGCAAGCCGAGGCGCAGAGGGCCAACGCTGAACTCAACGTGAAGCGCGACATTCCCGAGGCGGAGGCTCATGCCATTCCTCAGAGCCAGCTGGATACCGACACGCAGTCGCTCCTCGGGGCGAAGGCAGCAGTTGAGGCCGGCCAGGCGGCGGTCGAACAGGCCGAGCTGAATTTGGGCTACACCCGGGTCGTCTCCCTGATCGACGGGATCGCCGGCATTAACACCGTGCAGGTGGGCAACCTGGTAGGACCGTCTACTGTCCTGACCGCGGTTTCGCAGGTAAGTCCGATCAAAGTTTATTTCCCCATCAGCGAACAGGAATACCTGCGCATGGCGGATGGCGGCGGTCCTGGAAGCGTGGACTTTACCACGCACGCTTCACGGATCCCGTTGCAGTTGACCCTGGGCGATGGGAGTGTCTACCCACATCCCGGCAGAATCATCTTCGCGGATCGCCAAGTGAACACGCAAACCGGAACCATTCAGATCGTGGGCGAGTTCCCCAATTCCAGAAATCTGTTGCGGCCCGGCCAGTACGCACGTGTTCAGGCGCCTACCGGAAGCATGACGGGAGCGCTCCTGGTGCCGCAGGCGGCGGTGAATCAGCAGCAAGGTGCCTACCAGGTGATGGTCGTCGGCACCGATAACCGGGCGCAACTCCGCACCGTGGAGGTCGGGCCGAGAGTAGGCACGCTTTGGGTGATCACATCCGGACTGAAACCTGGAGAACATGTTGTGGCGGTTGGCGCAGAGAAAACAAAAGAAGGCGGACTGGTGAATCCCACGCCCTACAAAGAAACCGAGGAGCGCTAGACATGGCAAATTTCTTCATTCGACGCCCCATTGTCGCGATCGTGATAGCGATCCTCACGGTCATAGTCGGAGTCATCACAATCGCCACCTTGCCGGTAGCGCAGTTCCCGCAGATCGCTCCGCCTGAGATCAGGTTGCAAGCCAACTATCCCGGTGCCGACGCGCAGACTCTCGAACAAGCGGTTGACACACCCATCGAGCAGCAGGTCAGTGGCGTGGACAATATGACCTACATGTATTCGTTGAACGCTACTGCGAACCAGCAGACCACGTTGCTCGTCGACTTCGATCTCAAGACTGATCCCAACACGGATCTGCTGCTCACGCAGTCGCGCCAGCAGTTGGCAAACGGTCAGTTGCCACCGGAGGTCAACAATTACGGAATCACGTTGAAGAAGTCAACCACAGCTCCACTCATGCTGATCGCGCTGTATTCGCCGAACGGCACCCATGATTCTAACTATCTGGCTAATTACGCTTACATCAACCTAAACGATCCCATCGCACGATCGTATGGCGTTGGCCAGACCCAGGTGTTCGGCTCGGGGCAGTATGCAATGCGGCTGTGGGTGAAGCCTGATCAGATGGCGAAGCTAGGCATCACGGTCACCGATATCGCGAACGCCCTTAAGGCGCAGAACACCGTCAATCCTGCGGGCCAGGTCGGAGGCGAGCCAGCCCAGAGCAACCAGCAATTCACCTATGCCGTGCTGGCCCAAGGCCGCCTGACTTCGCCGGAACAGTTTGGCAACGTGGTCGTGCGCGAAGCGCCGAATGGTGGGACCGTTCGTGTCAGAGACGTCGCTCGGGTCGACCTGGGCACCCAGGACTACAGCTTGATGGCTCGCCTGAACGGTAAGCCCAGCGCTGCCGTTGCCGTTTACCAGTTGCCCGGAAGCAATGCTGTTCAAACCGTCGAAGGTGTCCGGAAGCTCATGGCGCAGATGAAGCAACGCTTCCCGCAGGACATCGATTACGCCGTTTCACTCGACCAGACACTTCCGGTCACAGAAGGCATGAAAGAGATCCTCGAGACCCTCGTGATTGCAATTGTGCTGGTCATTTTTGTGGTCTATCTCTTTTTACAAGATTGGCGCGCCACCTTGATCCCCATGTTGGCCGTGCCTGTCTCCTTGGTCGGAACGTTCGTCATCTTTCCGCTGTTCGGTTTTTCGATCAATACGCTTTCGCTATTCGGATTGGTACTCGCGATTGGCCTCGTGGTCGATGACGCTATCGTGGTCGTCGAGGGGGTACAGCACCACATCGAGGAAGGACTCAGTCCGAAAGATGCGGCCATCAAAGCCATGGGAGAACTTTCCGGGCCGGTCGTAGGCATCGCTCTCGTGTTGGCCTCAGTATTTGTGCCGACGGCTTTCATTCCAGGCATCACCGGCCGGTTGTATCAGCAATTTGCCATCACGATCGCAATCTCCGTGATGCTATCAGCGTTTAACGCTCTGACGCTGAGCCCTGCACTTTCGGCATTGCTGCTCAAACCCAAGAAGCAGACTCGCGGACCGCTGGGGAAATTCTTCGGCTGGTTCAACGCCTACTTTGAGCGCTCCACCGATAGCTTTGTTCGCTGGTCGGGAGACCTGATTCGTAAGGCCGGCGTGGTGATGGTGTTGCTCGTAGTGGCCGGCGGGGCAGCGTGGTTCTTTAGCAAACATCTACCCACCAGCTTCCTGCCCGACGAAGACCAAGGCTACCTCTATATCAACATGCAGCTCCCGAATTCGGCCTCCATGGAGCGGACAAGTGCAGCTGCAAAGCAGGTGGAGCAGGTTCTAGCAAACACTCCGGGAATTCAGTACACGACCAGCGTCATCGGTTTCAGTTTGCTTAGCTATGTCCGAACTTCATATAACGCGTTCTTCTGGGTATCTCTGAAACCCTGGGATGAACGCCAAAGCCGGAGCGAACAATTTCAAGCAATCAAGGCACGTTTGAACCAGGCAGTTAAGCAGCTGCCGGAAGGGACGGTCTTCAGTTTCTCGCCACCTGCCATCCCCGGCGTCGGTACGGCTGGTGGTGTGACGTTTGTGCTGGAGGACCGCGCCGGGAAAGATGTCAAGTTTCTTGCGGATAATCTGTCCAAGTTCATGGCAGCCGCTCGCAAGCGTCCTGAACTTGCCAACGTCAGCACGACATTTCTACCGAGCGTTCCACAGGAGTTCATCAATGTGGACCGGGACAAGGTGTTGAAGCAAGGCGTGAATTTGACGGACGTTTACAACACCATTCAAGCGTACATGGGCGGTTTGTTCGTTAACTACTACAACGACTTCGGTCGTACCTGGCAGGTGTATGTCGAGGCCGAGGCTCCATACCGGTCGACAACCAACGATCTCGGTCAATTCTACGTCCGCAACGGACAAGGGCAGACGGTGCCGCTTTCAGCGCTCGCGACATTCGAGAACCGTTCCGGCCCTGAGTTCACCATGCGCTACAACGAGTACCGGTCGGCACAGATTAACGCCGCGGCCGCGCCCGGTTACAGCTCGGATCAGGCATCGGCGGCCCTGGAAGATGTTTTCAAGCAAACCATGCCTCGAGAAATGGGCTTCGACTACATCGGCATGTCTTACCAGGAGCAAAGGGCGCGGCAGGGCGTGCCTCCGTCAGTCATCTTCGGATTTTCGCTGCTGTTCGTTTTCCTAATTCTTGCAGCTCTCTACGAAAGCTGGACAGTTCCTTTTAGCGTGCTTCTCAGCACGCCAGTCGCAGTTTTCGGCGCGCTCGCTGCGCTCTGGCTGCGTCGCGTCGTAATTGGCCTTTACCTGCCGCAGTACATGGTTCAGATCGAGAACGATGTGTACACCCAGATCGGCCTGGTAATGCTCATCGGTCTGGCCGCGAAAAACTCGATTCTGATCGTCGCATTTGCAAAGGAAGACTATGAAAAACGCGGGATGTCCTTGGTGGATGCCGCACTCTCTGCGGCGAGGCTTCGCTTCCGGCCGCTCATGATGACCGCGCTCGCCTTCATTCTCGGCTGCGTGCCGCTCTGGACAGCGTCGGGAGCAGGCTCTGTCGCGCGCCAGATTATGGGGACAGCGGTAATTGGCGGCATGGTGGCGGAGACCTTCATCGGAAGATTCTTTGTTCCCGCGATCTTCTATGTAGTTGAGAAATTCTCCGGTGCTGAGCGAGTACACACGCCGCAACTCACGCCGGCCGAGGCACCCAGTCAGGGGGACTGAATTATGAAAAACACTGCATTCTTAGAAATTCTAGCCGTACTGGTTCTGGAAGCCGGCTGCATGATGGGGCCGAAATACAAGCGGCCGACGGTGGATGTCCCGCAGGAATACCGTGCGCCGGCTCCGCAACAGGCCTCCCAAGCGTCGTCGCTGGGCAACGAGCAATGGTGGCAGGTTTATCAGGATCCGGTACTAACGCAGTTGATCCACACCGCCATTGCACAAAATTATGATGTGCGCATTGCCGCCACGCGCGTGCTTGAGGCTCAGGCGCAAGTTGGCATTACTCGTGCCAACCAGCTGCCCGCGGCAAGCGTCGGCGCGAACGTTTTCAGCCAGCAAAACGCCAAAGTCACAAATCTGTTTCCTGCATACCAAGTTAACGGCGGCGAGCTGAACCTATCCGTGATCTGGAATCTGGACTTCTGGGGAAAATACCGCCGGCAAACCGAGGCGGCTCGCGCCCAGTTACTCGCAACCGAGTGGGGGCAGCGAGCGGTACTTTCTTCGCTGGTAGCCAATGTGGCGACGGCTTATTTCCAGCTTCGCGCGCTCGACAGCCAGCTTGAAATCTCGCAGCACACGCTGGCATCACGGCAACAATCTCTACACTTGATTCAGGTGCTCGACCGCAATGGCTCGGCCTCTGGACTCGACTTGAGCCAAGCGGAGCAACTCGTCTACACCGCCTCGGAGACGATTCCCGATCTCGAGCGGCAAATTCAGCAGCAGGAAAACGTGCTTAGCGTTCTGCTCGGTGAAAATCCACAATCCATTCCTCGCGGACGCGCGCTTACCGAACAGGCCGTCCCACAGAACGTTCCGGCCGGCCTGCCCTCGGAATTACTCGAGCGCCGGCCGGACGTCCTTCAAGCAGAGCAGAACATGGTCGCAGCCAACGCGCAAATCGGCGTCGCCAAAGCCTCATTCTTCCCCACCCTCTCGCTCACCGGACTGGGAGGGCTCGAGAGCAACGCCTTGCATCACTTCATCAGCCAGCCTTCGGAAACCTGGTCGGGCGCGTTCAGCGTAAGTCAGCCCGTCTTCCAGGGTGGGGCGCTCCGCTCTCAACTCAGACTCGCCCGCGCAAACTGGCAAGAAACGGTGCTCTCATACCAGCAAACCGTTCAGAACGCCCTTGAACAGGTTTCCAATTCACTCGTCGCTTCTCAAAAAGACCGCGAGTTCCGCGAGCAACAGCAATTGCTCACGCAGGCAGCGGAGCAAACCGACCAACTCTCCGAGGTGCTCTACAAAAACGGGGGCGCGAGTTATCTCCAGGTGCTGACCAGCGAGACAAATTACTTCTCAGCCGAACTCAACCTGGTGCAAGCCCAACTCAACGAGCGTTTGGCGCTCGTTCAACTGTATCAGGCGCTGGGAGGGGGATGGCAGCAATAGCGAAGGACGACCACAAAGTCTCCGCTTCCAGGAAATAGTTTGTGTTCAATCAAGGTTCTTAGAACCAGATCGGAAAATAGTTTGAAAATGAAAACGAAGCTGTTTTTGTCCCTCCTCCTGTTGACTGCTGCTGTGGCGCCTGCTGCGCTTGCCGCTGGCGATCATAGTGAAACAAATGCTCGCACCAGAAATGGCCAACCGCTGGCCACTCCCCTCGAGCAGTCAGCACCCACAGATGTTCCACCAGGTCCTGCGGTTGCGCCAGCGGATCCGGATCAGGAGTCGCAGGGCTATGACTCGATACTGCTTAGCATCACGCAGAAATTCTCTTCGAATCTCGCTGCTATTGCGGAAGCTGTCACACAGGGCGAACTCAGCGGCGAGCAAGCCAAGGAGCTGAGCATCCAGCAATATCAGCTCGCCCACATGCAGTTTGAACTGATCAGTCTGTGGCGTGGACTCGAGGAACATGCCGTGGCGAAAATTCCAGATGTTGAAACAGAACCGGATTCAACGCAAGAAAGCGAAGTCGTCATGGTGGCGTTGCCGTTTTCATCCCTTCAACTCAATCCCTCGTTGGCCACGTATCTCAGTTTGACGTCCCCCCAAGTTCAAGCTATCCAGCACGTAATGATGGGGGAACAACATAGTCTCGAGCCTTTGATGACAGAGCTTCGCACCGCACGAGAGAAGCTACTCGCAATCGGCAGTGAGTCCGTAAATGAGAAAGAGTTGAAAGCTCTGGCTGACACAGAAGCAAGTCTGCTGGCGAGACTGATCGTCGCGAACGCCCGCATGCAGTCCAAGATCGACAAGATTCTCAGTCCCGACCAGCGAAAGAAGCTCCACAATCTTGAACGAACGCAAAGCGCAGTCATAACGGAGAGTAAATAAAGCGCAATCACTTAAGAAATGGAGGAGCGGCGATGACCCCTAGAGAAATTCGTATTGGAATCGTCGGTGCAAACGCAAATAAAAGCTGGGCGAAAGTGTCGCATGTTCCGGCGATCAATGGCCTTCCTGGCCTGAAGCTCGCGGCTGTTGCAACGCGCAACGAACAGAGCGCACGCGACGCGGCTGAGGCCTTTGGTGCTGATCGGTGGTGTTCCGATCCCTTCGCGATGATCGCCGATGACGACATCGACATCATAACGATTGCCGTCAAGGTACCCGCACACCGCGAACTCGTTCTGGCGGCGTTGCAGGCCGGCAAAGCCGTCTTCTGCGAGGCGCCCCTCGGACGCACCGTTGCTGAGAGCGAAGAGATGGCGAGCGCGGGAGGTGCACTTCATACCGCAATCGGATTGCAAGGCCGGTTGAATCCGGCCGTGCGCCGTGCAGCTCAGTTGATTTCTTCCGGAAAAATTGGACGGCCACTCAGCGCCAGAATTGTCTCGACTAACATCGGTTTCGGCCCGGAGATGCCTTCCAGCTATGACTATTTCAATAAGAGATCTTCTGGCGCCAACCTGCTCACCATCAATGTGGGGCATACACTCGACCTGGTGGAAGCGGTACTGGGACCGATTGTCGAGGTTGACGCGCGAACCGAGATTCTGTGGCCCACTGTCAAACTGACGGATACCGGTGGGGAGAGCTTTCGTGAAACTGCCGATCATGTCGCCGTTCTCGGAAAGACCCAATCTGGTGCTCTATTCACGGCCGACATTCACGGTGGTGTAGCACCGCAGGATACTCGCTCCAGCTTCGAAATCAGAGGATCGGAAGCATGGCTCAGCCTCACCGGTGATCACCCCTACGGCTTCCAGGCTGGGGACCTCAAGCTCACATCGAACATTCCCTTCGCTACCCCCGACGAGGCCGCAGTCTCCGGTGGGCTCATGGGCGCCGCGATCAACGTGGGAGAGGTTTACGCTCATCTCATCGCCGATTTGGACGCGGGCACCTACACCACGCCCGGCTTTGAACACGCACTTCATAACGCCCGCCTCATCGAAGCTGTAAGGCGCGCCGACGAGCGAGGCGAACGACAGCAGATCGAAAGCCGCCCTACGCAAGAGGCGATGGCGCTCGTTTAACGGCATCAGGCGCTGGGAGGGGATGGCAGCAATAGGGAACGGCGCAAGGCTTGAGCGTCGGTTCTTTTCGATCGTGGCGGCAATCGCGGTCCTTTAGAACACGAGAGGGAAGCGATTCAGATCTTGGCGGAATGCTTTGAACAATTCGCGAAAGGTACAAAGATGTTTAAGAAAATTCTAGTTGCGTATGACGGATCTCCGGAAGCGGCACGTGCATTAATCGTCGGCATTCAGCTTGCCAAGAGCCTGCAGGCCGACTTGGGGACAGTCTACGTATACGAGAAGCTGCCCGCCTATGCCGCTGGGTATATGGATCTCGGAGTAAATGGCGCCAGCATCGTGCTACCCAGGCAGGCTTCTCAGTACTACCGAATGCTGCAGGCTAATGCTCAACAAGCAGCTCATCAACAAGGTATAGCCCTGAAAACTGAACTCGTCGAAGGCGATGAAGTAAAGGCGATTGTGGAGAGTGTGCACAGGACCGAGAGTGATCTCTTAGTATTGGGCATACCTCGACGTTGCGGGCTCTTCAGCCGCCTATGGAACCATACAACCCACGATCTCTCACAACAGGTGTCTAGCAGCATCCTGGAGGTTCATTGAACCGCGGAGTGATCGACGAATTCGGGATACGCATGAAACAGATAGCATCTCTTTCAATTTGTTTCGCCGCGCTCATCGAGTTCGCGATCGAGCGGGCAAGGTTCGACCTATGGATCGTGACAGTAATTGCGATCGTGACCCTACTGTGGAATCTCGTGCGACGAGCGCTTCGCCCTATATGGACTCGCTGAAGCACGACCCAAACCCCTCCGCTTCTAGGAGGTAGTTCGTAACGCTCGATGGACGATGTGAGCACCAGATCGTCGCGTAGCCCTTCGTTGGGAGCTGGTTTTGGTGGACTGTCCGGAGAAAGGTAGGCCGAAAATGAAAACGAAGTTGCTTTCTTCGCTCCTCCTCTTGGTCGTCTTGACGCCTTGTGCGCTAGCGTCTGCGGACGAGGGCGAAGGTAAGTCTCACACTGGAAGGGAGCAATCGCTCATCACATCACCTTGAATCGCCTTGCCGCAGAGATACATCAAACGAAGACGATTGTGAACAGCGCCTAGAGAGCCTCGGCCATACCCGCAACGAGCCATGGAGTAAGAATGAAAGTTGAACGCTTTCTCCCCGACCCTGAAACCGAGCCGCGTCATTGGGTACGGCATGATCAGGCTTTCGCAATGATGTTGCGGCCCGGCTCAATTGAGTGGGGCCCGAAGCGTTGCACGCTGGAAAAGTTCGACTACACGGCGGGCGACTTAGCACTATGCCATCGTCATGTGGGTGAGTGGGTTGGACTCATGAACGTTTAGCCGGTCGTCGCAGTGTTCTCCGATCTCCCCATGCTTGCCAGGAATGATTGGATCATCGCATTCGTCGAGTCTCCACTTGAGCCGGCTGGCCCGAGCGAATTGACGTATGTCGGTCGCTGATGATGACGAATGCGAATTGGCGTGCGGTTCGTTCCCCTCGGAGAATTTCATTGGGTCGTCACGCCCTTCGCAAATCGCCTGTCTTCACCGGATACGCGGACCGTTCGAGCAACCTCGCGCTCTGTAACAACCTGTGACTGCATATCGGATTCGCGGGGGGCGTACCCGGTTTTGGCCTCCACGAGAAACCGTGCGATTTCGTCGGGATGAAAAAGCAACCGGCGACATAGGCGGGTTGGACGGAGTTTGCCCTTCCGAACCCATGACCTGACTGTGTGGGGCGATACGCACAGAGCTCTTGCGACCGCAAGAAGAGTAAGCAATTGGGGAATACCGTCCGGCATCACTCACCTCTTTGCTTGAGTCGGGCCTCGACTGCATCCGCTGGAATGCGCCATTGCTTGCCTGCCTTGCGCCCTTGTAGTTTTCCGGTCCAAAGCAACGAGTAAAGATAGTCGAGGCCAACTCCAAGCCTGCGGGCGGCTTCAACCGCACTGAGTTCCTTTTCTTTCGTCATCGCACAATTCCTCCTTGACAACAGTCATGCTACTGCTTACGCTGATGATGATGCAACGTGATCGTTACAACTCCGTAACACGACTTCCGATTCTGATTCCTTGCGAGACTTCCGAACAGAGTGGAGTGGCAACGTTTCTCCTAGAGTTCGGCACCGAGCAGCCGGTGCGCGCTGTAACGGACGCCGACCTTGGCCCTAAGTCGAAGAAGCGTCAAGAAGCACTGAATACAATGTGGGATTACGAAAGAGAGAACTTCACGGCTGTGCTCGCGCTGCTGTGTGCGCTGCAAACCAAGGACAAGCTAGCCATCGCCAGCGCGCGTGCGAAGGCGACCCGGGCGATGCAACTCAGGCGTGAACGCGATAGGCGGCTGGGGATGACAAGCGAGGACAATGTGGAGTTCGGACGGGGTATCGTGTCGCTATTTGGGCTCAAACCCGGACAAGAGAAGGAGGCTATTGAGCGATGGAGCGGCTATCGCAGAGGGCCGAAAGCAGAAACCGACCACAAGTGGCTGCTATCGCAGCTGATGTCCGAGGCACTCGATTCAGTGCGTCTCGTGCTCTGGTGGTCTGGCACTCAGTTTCGACCTGCTCTCTACTGCCCCAAGGCTAGAGCCGCACTCTACACATTTCTATTGATGAAAATTGCTGCGGGCCAAGGCTGGGCAGTGTGCCCGAAATGCGGCCAGTTCTTCGTGCAGAAACGTCCAGACCAAAATTACTGTTCGGTCGCTCACCGCGAGGCTCACCGCGTAGCGAGATGGCGGGCGGGAAAACCGTCCAAGTCCAAAAAGGGAAAGGGGTAAAGAATGGCACTCGTAAAACGCGGTAGAACGTGGCACACGCATTTCTTTGTTGATGGCCAGCGGTTTCGACAATCCCTTGAGACTAGCGACTGGCGACAGGCCCAGGCCGACGAGAAAGACCTCATCGCCGATGCAAAGGCCGGCAAGCTTTCCCCAACCAAGCAAGGGTTTGCCCGTCTCCCTTTCCGCGAGGCTGCCGAACGATTCTTGCAAGATAGAATCCCGCAACTCGCTCCTCTGAGTGTTCGGACGGAACGGGAGCGGGCGAAAGTTCTGAACAAAAGACTTGGGGATTTGCAAGTGTCTCGATTCACCACTGAAACTGTTCTTGCCCATGTGCGCGAGAGGAAGGCTGACGGCATCGCGAATGCCACGATCAATCGTGAGCTGGACATCATTCGTGGAGTGCTGAAGAAGGCAAAGCGCTGGCACCTGTTCGCGGACGAGATCAAACCGTTGCCCCTGCGCCAGAGTGTAGGCCGGGCCCTCAGCTATGAGGGAAAGCTGAAACTGCTCAAGACAGCAGCGAGTCGCCCCGAGTGGCAGAATGCAGCCTGGGCGGCGACCCTAGCTCTCAATACCACCATGCGAGGCTGCGAGATCAAGCAACTGCGCTGGCAGGACATCGACCTCATGGAGAAGGCTTTGACGATCCGCAAGAGCAAGACCGAAGCAGGCGAAAGAGTCATTCCGCTTAACGCCGATGCATGGAATACGATCCTGCTGCTCTACAAGCGGGCCAAGGGTCTCGGAGATGTTCGCCCTGAACATTACGTCTTCATGGCCTGCGAAGCGTCACACTTCGATCCTAAGCTGCCACAGATGAGCTGGCGGACTGCATGGCGCAATCTAACGCGACTAATCCAGTGTCCGGGTTGTGGAACGCAACAGGGTCCCACCGAGACGTGCGGGAACCCCGAGTGCAAGGCAGACCTCAAGAAGGTGAAGAGTCCCCTGGCCGGCTTACGATTCCACGATCTTCGTCATCACGCGATCACTGAGCTTGCCGAGTCCCAAGCCAGCGACAGCACCGTTATGGCAATCGCTGGCCACGTGTCCCCGAAGATGCTGGCGCATTACTCTCATGTGAGGATACAGGCGAAGCGAACAGCGCTCGACGCGCTTTCGACTAAACGTGCAGAGAGAGAGAATTCAGGGGGTGAAGCGAGGGGTTACGACACAATTCACGACACAAAACGCGAGACCGCTGATACCGTCCCTCCGCAACTGATTGAAAACTTGGTGGAGCTAGTCGGGATCGAACCGACGACCTCATCGTTGCGAACGATGCGCTCTCCCAGCTGAGCTATAGCCCCACATGAACCACGAAAAATGTGGCGTCCTTTGAGTTTACCAGCCTCGGCAGCACCAGGCTAGACACGCCGGCGCGTGGTTGACGGAACTCCTTGCCTTTTTCCTTCGGGCGAGGTACAAACATCCCGTTCATGTTGAAGTATCTGTGCCTCTTCGCGCTGGTGCTGACGGCTGCTTTCTCCGCAGCTGCACAAGCTTCTCCCAGACCCGCCGACACCAAGCCGGATTATTCTAAAGAGGCCTTTGTCGACGAGGAGGACCTAGCCAAGGTCACGTTTGAAAACGATGGCACAGGCACACGCGAGTCAACACTCCGCCTGCGTATCCAATCGGATGCGGGCGTGCAGCGCTACAGTGTCTTGACGTTTCCCTATCAGGACGCGTTTGAAACTGTCGAGGTCGTTTACGTTCGCGTACGAAAACCCGATGGCACAGTGATCGTCACCCCTGGAGAAAACATCCTCGACATGCCCTCGGACATCACTCGCCAGGCGCCATTCTACAGCGACCTGCACGAGAAGCACGTGGCCGTCAAAGGCCTGACCGCCGGCGATGTGCTGGAAACCCAGACTCGCTGGCACGTGATTAAGCCGCTGGCCCCGGGCCAATTCTGGACCGCCTCGAACTTTTCCCACGACTTCATTCTTCTTCACCAGGAAATACAGATTAGCGTCCCTCGCGACCGCGCGGTGAAATGGAAAAGCCCGGCCCTCAAGCCCGTAATCACTGAAGAAGGCGGACGCCGTATCTTCACCTGGACACGATCGCAGCTGGAGCACCAATCTGCCGATCAAGACAAGACCGAACAGGAAAAACAGGCATACGAGGCAGCGCGGGGCAAACTGCCGGCGCCCGATATCCAGCTATCTTCCTTTCAAAGCTGGGAGGAGATCGGCGCCTGGTATGGCAGCCTGCAACAAGAGCGAGTCAAGCCCAGCCCTGAGATTCGAGCCAAGGCTGCCGAGTTAACCAAGAATGCAACAGACGATAACGCCAAGCTCCGCGCCATCTACAACTACGTCAGCACCCAGTTTCGCTACATCGGTGTGGCCTTCGGCATCGGCCGCTATCAACCCCACTCGGCCGAGGACGTGCTCGCCAATCAGTACGGAGATTGCAAAGACAAGCACACACTCCTCGCTTCCCTGCTGGATGCCGCCGGTATCAAGGCGTACCCGGCGCTGATTAACAGTTCCCATGAACTTGATCCGGATGTTCCGTCTCCGCTGCAGTTTGATCACGTGATCACGGCCCTGCCGCAAGGGAAGGACTTTCTGTGGCTGGACACCACCGCGGAAGTGGCGCCCTTTGGGTATCTGATTCCCAGCCTGCGAAACAAGAGTGCGCTTGTCGTTCCTGAGGAAAAGCCCGCCATTTTGATAAGGACCGCCGCCGAGTTGCCATACAAAGCCGTTCGGCTGTTCAAGTTCAAAGGAAAGCTCGACAGTACCGGCACGTTGGACGGCAAGGTTGAAGTATCCAGTCGAGGAGACATCGAACTCCTGCTCCGACTTGCTTTTCGCCGCTTTCCGCAGATGCAATGGAAGGAACTTGTACAGAACATCTCCAACTCCAATGGCTTTTCGGGCACCGTGAGCGAGATTGTCGCGAGCCGCGCTGAATTAACGGACGACGCCTTTCACTACTCCTATACGTACAATCGTAAGGAGTACTCGGACTGGAAAGATCATCAGATTACGCCTCCCTTCCCGCCTTTTCTGCTGCCCCTTCCAGAGGATGCGGACAAGAAGCCATCACAACCGATCTGGTTGGGAGACGCGGGAGAATCGCTATTACAAGCTGACGTAGAACTCCCCGGCCTCTATTCGCCGCGAGTGCCGCCGCCTGTGGACCTCAAACGCGATTTTGCGGAGTATCAAGCCTCCTACGAATGGAGTGACGGCGTCTTGCACGCCCAGCGCCGCCTCTTGATTAAGAACAAGGAGATTCCGGTCTCTCAGTACCAAGATTACAAATCATTTTGCAAAGTGATAAGCGATGATGAAGATCACTATATTCCGTTGTCGCCTGGGACGCAGGCGGCGCAAAACGGCTTGATGTCTTCATTCCGAAATGAACTCTGGGAGCTTCCTGACAGCCAGGACGACGAAGCGATGTTAGACGAGGCCCAAGCCAAGAAAGCCTGGATGCGCTGCGAAAGGGTGCACAGGTCGATCCCAAGCAGGCCTTTCCACAAAAGATGCTCGGCTTTGCATTGACGTCTACACAAAAGTATGAGGACGCAGTGCCAGCCTGGCAGGAATACTTGAAGAATAAACCCGGTGATGTTGATGCGGACCTCGCCCTTGCGTTCGCCTTGCGCAGCCTAACGCGCTATTCCGAGGCAGCGGCTGCCTACGAGGCGGCGTTGAAGGTAAACCCGGATCGTTACGGCCTCCAAGTCGACCTAGGTACAGTCACCCTCCTCGCTGGGGATGAGCAGAGGGCAGTCGCTGTGTTTCAGAAACTCTTGGCAGAACATCCAGATGCGGAAATGCTTAACGACGTCGGCTACGAGCTAGCGGACCAAAACAAGCAGCTGCCCTTGGCTTTGCAATACGCGGAGAAGGCAGTTCGCGAGGAAGAAGAAGCTTCGGCCAAGGTCGATATTTCAAACTTGAAGGTTGAAGATCTGCGCCATACTTCCAACGTCGGTGCGGATTGGGACACGCTCGGTTGGGTGTATTTCCGCATGAACAACTATGAAGCTGCGGAAAAATACTTGGACGCGGCATGGACGCTATCTCAGGATGGCGCCGAGGCAGCCCATCTAGGGCAAGTATATGAGAAGCAAAACAAGAAAGCCTCCGCCATCCATATGTATCGCTTAGCGCTGTACAGAATGGGCCTCTCCAGTCAACCTCGTCCAGCGACAACGACTCAAATGCAAGAAACCCAGTCCCGACTTAATCGGCTTACTCTGGGTCAATCGGGGAAGTCTGATGGAATGATCGAGCTCTCGGACGAGCTCAGCCATATGCGCGTTGCCGAGCTGCCGAAGCTGGTACCGGGAACAGAAAGCGCAGATTTTTTTGTACTTTTTTCGGCGAACGCGAAGGCTCGTGGCTTCACGATTGAGGACGTCAAGTTCGTCAGTGGCTCGGAACAGCTGAAGTCCGCAACCAGCGCGCTGAAAGCAGCTCGCTTTCAGATTTTCTTCCCGGACGCCGGGCCCACCAAGCTCGTGCGCCGTGGAGTGCTCAACTGTCATCAGCACCTTGGCTGCAGCTTTGCGCTCTCCAACCCGGATTCGACCAACTCAGTGAACTAGAGCCTGCGTCCCTTCTGGCCAGAACAATTTCTCGACCGTGATTCGAGTTCGACACCATTCCTTACGGCCCGATCATTAGTGGTTCCCGCTTCCCCTCCCGCCCCACTTCGCGCTATAGTCTCACCCGGTTCATTTTCGGAGGCATTCATGGTTACCCAACCTAAGGCTGAAGGCAAAGTACGTTGTTTTGGCGAGAACATTGAGAGCGATCTGGCGTCACGATTCCTGCGCGTAGTGGAAGTCGCGGCCATTGCTTCTGCCCACACCATGGGTCAGGGCGAACGCAAATTGTCCGACCAGGTCGCCACCGAGGCCATGCGCAAAACCATGGACTCGATTCCCATGCGCGGCACCATCGTCATCGGCGAAGGCGAGCGCGACGAAGCCCCCATGCTCTATATCGGCGAAAAAGTGGGCGCAGCCTTTCCTAACGGTATTGAGGTACCTGAAGTCGATATCGCCGTCGACCCGCTCGAAGGCACCAATCTCTGCGCCACCGGCGCCCCGGGAGCGATCACGGTTCTGGCTGCCTCCGAACGCGGCGGGCTGCTCAACGCACCCGACTGCTACATGGACAAGATCGTCGTCGGCCCCTCCTGCAAGAATGCCGTGGAACTGGATGCTCCCGTGTCCGACAATCTGAAGAACATTGCCAAGCGGCTGGGCCGGGATGTGGAAGATCTGGTAGTGATCGTGCTTGAGCGTCCGCGCCACGAAAAGCTGATCGCCGACATTCGCGCCGCCGGTGCCCGCATCAAGCTGATCGGCGACGGCGATCTCTCCGCCGGCATCGCAGCCGCCGTTATCGGCACCGGTGTGCACGCAGTCATGGGTTCCGGCGGAGCACCCGAAGGGGTCATCACCGCCGCCGCCATCCGCTGCCTGAACGGCTATATGCAGGGACGGCTCATTATCAATAAGCCCGAACTCGAAGAGCGCATCGCCCGTATGGGCATCAAAGACAAGAATCGTATCTACGAAGCCGAAGACTTGGCTCCCGGCCAGCAGCTCATCTTCGCCGCCACCGGCGTAACCGATGGCGCCCTAATGCGTGGCGTGCGCTTCTTTGGCGAAGGCACACGAACGTCGTCCGTGATCATGACCCTGCGGACGGGCAAAGTGCGCTTCATTGACAGCATCCATTTGGAGAAAGGGCCGGATGTGAAGGTCAGGTTCGCGTAGCTGTGTTGGATCTATCTCTCGTTCATCTGTTCGCGAGTGTAGGGGCCTGACGAACGCACGTGCTGCAGATGGCGAATGACTGCATCAAAATTGCTGCCGTGGCTCGCCAGGGATGAAGCGGGCCGTAGGATTTCGGTGACGGCCCGACGCACGAGCCGCATCCAAAGCGCAATCTTTTCAACGGGATGGTGCATAACTCCAATGTACTTCTTTCGGCAGCCTTTTTCCATTGTCGAATTCCGCCCACTCCATCCGTCTATTCCTCGAACAGGGAAATAAGCAATCCAAATTCGATTCCCTGTTAAGGAGAAACCCTATGAAACTACCTGTGTTAGGAATCACGCTCGCAACGTTTATGCTGGCGGCTTCCCTAGGCGCATCGGCGGCGTCCCAGGGCAACGACACCGCCGCCTTCGCCCAACTCAAATCCCTCGCCGGCAACTGGGAGAGCAAGACCGACAAAGGCGGCAAGGCCCATCTCCGGTACGAGGTTGTATCGGGTGGCTCGGCCGTGGTCGAGCATTTCGACAGCGACGACCTGGGCCCCGGCAACGCCATGGTCACCGTATATTATCTTGACGGCGACCGTCTGCAACTCACCCACTACTGCATGGCGCACAACCAGCCCCACATGCAAGCCGAGTCATTTGACAGTGCGAACGGTGAGTTGCGTTTTGCTTTCGTGAATGCCACCGGCCTCAGCGGCCCGGACGCCGGACACATGCACAACGCCACTTTCCGTTTCATTGACGCCGACCACTTCGCCACCGACTGGCAGTTTTACGAAGGCGGCAAACCCAAATTCAACGAAGCCGTCCAATACACTCGAGTACGATAGGAGAACTTATGCCAAGCTTCATGCTATTGCTTTACGGCAATCCGGAAACCTGGGCGAACTTCGGCCCCGAAGACATCCAGAAAGCCATCCAAAAATACATGGCCTGGGGAGACAAGCTGCGCAGCTCCGGTGCTTTACTCGGCAGCCACAAACTCGCCGACGATGTCGGCAAGGTCATGCGCGGACAAGGTAAGGTCCGAGTCACCGACGGCCCCTACAGCGAGACCAAGGAGGTTCTCGGCGGCTATTACCTGATCAAGGCGGCGAACTACAACGAGGCGGTCGAAATCTCGCGCGGTTGTCCCTCTCTGGAATATGGGGGCACGGTCGAGGTGCGCCAGGTCGATCCTATGGACGAGGCGGCCTGAAGGAAACACGAACGGCTGTGAACGACGCTGCCACTGGTACTCCCGATGTATTGGTCGACCATCTGTTCCGCAACCGCGCGGGGCAGATGGTCGCGTATTTGACCCGCCTGCTTGGCCCTGAGCATCTCGATCTCGCCGAAGAAGTGGTGCAGGAGGCGCTGCTCAAGGCGCTGCAGAACTGGCCATATTCCGGAATACCCCAAAATCCCGCAGGATGGCTTTTCCGCGTCGCCCGCAACACCGCGCTGGACGCCATTCGCCACCGCACCCTCGCCGGCGAAAAGAACATTGAATTCGCGGCCGAGCGCATTCGTGACGCCGAGGCGGTGGTGGGAAATGACGTGCAGATTGAAGAGCAGCTGCGCGACGATGAGCTGCGCATGGTGCTGATGTGCTGCCACCCTGCACTGCCACGCGACGCCCGCGTAGCGTTGAGCCTGAAAACCGTCGGCGGTTTCAGCACGCGCGAGATCGCGCGCGCGTTCTTGTCCGATGAGCCTACCATCGCTCAAAGACTGGTTCGCGCGAAGCGGCAGATTCGTGAAGGCCAAGTCTCTTTTGCGCTGCCCACTGGAGACGACCTCGCCTTACGCCTTGAGTCCGCGCTCGAAGTCGTCTACCTGATGTTCAACGAGGGCTACACCGCGCAATCCGGCGAAGACCTGGTGCGGCACGATCTCTGCGGAGAGGCTTTGCGACTAGCAAGGCTGTTGGCTACTTCCTCCGTGGGAACGCCGCAAGCCCACGCCGTTGTCGCCTTGATTGCGTTTCAGGCCGCACGCCTGCCCGCTCGAGTCGATTCCGCCGGAGAACTGGTGCTGCTCGAAGATCAAGACCGCAGCCTCTGGGATCAGCGACTCGTTGGCCTGGGTTTTCATCATTTCAACGAGTGCGCGGAAGGCACACACATGTCCGCGTACCATGTGCAGGCAGCCATTGCAGCCGTTTACGCTGGCGCTCAGCACGCGAAAGACATTGACTGGAAGGCCATTCTGAACCTGTACGACCAACTGATGGAAATCAGCCCGTCGCCAGTGGTCGCGCTGAATCGTGCAGTTGCAGTTTCGAAAGTCCACGGACCGCAAGCCGCACTTATCGCCCTTCGGCCTCTGGTCGAAGACCGTTCCCTGCGCAATTATTACTTGCTGCCGGCCGTACAAGGCCGCCTGCTGCTTGATCTTGGTGACCGCGAAGCCGCCGCCGATTGCTTCCGCCAGGCGCTGGCGAGGCCATGCTCCGAGCCGGAAAAAAGGTTCTTGCAGCGGAGGCTGGAGAAGTCCATGGGAGCCTGACCTAGGCAACAAGAGACCGAATGCCCCACCCGACTTTGCGGACAGACCCTAGGCCACCTGCAGGAACGGGCTTGATTTTGATTGCGAATGCACTAAGATATCTCGGTAATGGCACCGAGAGTGGCGTCTAAGCTCACGAGTTTCGCCACAAACTTCCATCAGTTCTTAGGAGAACCTGTGAAAAAGATCCCATTTGTATTGACGCTAATTGCGGCTCTCGGCTTGACTGCCGCTGCACAGGACGCGAAGGCACCGATGCCGACACTCGGCCGAAATGGGGATGGCTCCGCCTGCGACACACGCAACGTTCTTCCGGATGGACTCGTGTTCTACGGGGGAGACGCTAACGGAAACGACCCCAACGTACAAGGGTTCGCCAATGGCAACACGCTGCTTGTGCCGAATACTACTACCTACGGTGCGGTAAAGGTCCCAAAGACAACCCACGGGCTGATCACCGGCATCATGTTCGCGGTCTCTGCGATTAGTACCCCGGGCAACGCCTTTGATCCGGATATTGCCACCTACGACATTCGCGTTAGCGTGTCGGAAGGAAACAGCGGCACCAGCATTGCCAGCGGCAGCGGACGGCTCTCTTTGCAGCTAGGCGGGCAATGTCCGGCCATTTATTGGGCATCCTCGGTAAGCCTGACTTCCCCTCTGCGGGTTACACCGGGGGCAACCTACTGGTTCAATTTGTCCCCTCAATGCACCGATCCCAACAACCCAGACTGCCAGGGCGAGCCTTTCTTCGTCTTTAACACTACCCAGGAGACCAATGGTATAAATGCGTGGGCTCAGCCATCTGGGCAGATGTTCTTCAATTCTGAATACTTTGGCTATACCTGGGCGAACTGGTGTGACCCTGCGCTTGGACAGAACACGAAGCAGTGCGCGCGGCTCTCGTTTGGCCTGACGGGCCACAATTAAACCCTGACGGCGAATAAGGCGCTACTTAAACTCCTTCATCACCTCAGCAGGCACCTTCGGCGCTGCCGGAAAATCCACCGACGCGCCCTGCAACAGCGCTACAGTTTTTTCGGCACGCTTGGTACCGTCGTGCACAGCGATGGTATGCGGCTTCCCAGGCTCATAGCCTTCCCACAGCGAAACCCCGGCATAAGCGCCATCTTTGTGCAGAATGTAATAGGTCATGTCCACGAAGCGCAGCTTGTTCATGTCGTTGTTGTAGTTGCGAACGATGCGCTTCAGCGCGTCCATGCCAGCTTCTTGTGGCGACATTCCGTGGCGCATGTTCTCGATGATGGTGTGCGCCCCGGCAACCTTGATGTTCTCTTCCCCGCTCCCGGTTGCGCCCGCCGAGCCCACGTCCTGATCGGTGTAGCAGCCGGCGCCGATGATGGGCGAATCACCAACTCGTCCCGGTAGTTTATACGCCAGGCCGCTGGTGGTGGTGCATCCGGAGATTTCGCCTTTGGCATTGAGGGCGGAGCAGTGGATGGTTCCAGTCGGAGGAAACAAGACTTTGTGAACGGCTTCCTGCCTCAACTCGGGCGCGATCCCAAGATCGGCCGCATGCTCTTCCAGCCGGCGGAAACGCTCCTGCCACAACTCAGATTGCGGCTTGGCATCAGGCGCTTGCCAATGCGGATCGGCCAGCCCCGGCCCCCACCAGTCCTGCGTCGAGTGGTATTCCTTCCATAGCAGCCAGATTTTGCGGGAATGGTCGGTCAGCAGGTTCTCACGCGGAAAGCCCATGGCCACGGCGAACCGCTCCGCACCTTCACCCACCAGCATCACATGGCCGGTATGATTCATCACTGCCTGTGAAACCAGCGACACGTTCTTGATATTACGCACGCCGCCGACCGACCCGGCACGCCGCGTGGGGCCGTGCATGCAACAAGCGTCGAGCTCGACTACGCCTTCCTCGTTCGGCAGACCCCCCAGGCCGACGCTGGTGTCGTTGGGATCATTCTCGGGGCCTTGTACAACTTTGAGCACCGCATCGAGTGTGTCTCCGCCAGCCGCAAGGAAAGCGTAGCCATCGTCGAGGTAGGCAAGGCCGTTGTGGGCAGAAATGATGATGGGCCGCTTGCCGGAAGCGAGAGCCTCACTCTTCTTCGAATCCTGCCCGTGGCCTTTGCGGTCGAGCAGTCCTAGCGACAACGAACCCACTACGGCGCTACCCAGGAAAGAACGGCGTGAGACGGTCATATTGCCTCCGGAAGAATTGCTGGTGAAACGTGCGCCAGAATATCACGCCGGAGTAGGTGAATTACGACTCAGTTTCAGATGCGGGGCCTAGGAGGCCACCGACAAGGCGCGTCCATTACTCTGATCTGCACGGAAGCGCAGAAGTGCAGCGATGTTGCCGGCGGATTGGAAGACTGGATCATCCTTTACGTAAAGCATTTCAATGTCACGGCGAACAGCGAAGGGAATGATGGCATCCATGGCATCTTCCAGTTCTCGCGTTCCGCGCCCGCAAGCCGCGCAATAATGCACCATGTGTGCGTCGAGATGACCGCAAGCATCGCATTCCACTGCCGCATGAGAAAAACTCTCGCCCACGAGGAGTGTCTGCACTTCCCCCAGTTCCAGCGATCGCAACACCCGCCGCAAACCAGTTACCCCGCGGTTGTTGCTTTTCGCCTGATCGATGACCTCCGCCACCAATTCATCCCGGCGCCGGTCGATGGACTCCTGCAACAACCGGCAGGCCTGTTCTTTGATCTGATCATTCGTGATCCGGCTGACATCGGTTGAAAACCGGCCCACCAGCCGCTCCTTGACGTAGGGATGCAGGTGCGATTCAAGCTGGTGCCAGTAGGTATCCTGGCAGCCGATAATCAGTTTCTCCCATATCCCCTTCTCCAGGGCTTCGCGCAAATGTCCGGCCACATCTTTGAAGTGGTGCAAGGCGTCATCCTGTATGCGACGCTGGGCGTGACCGCCCTGGTAGTTGACGTGACCGTTGCGCTGCTCCTGGCGAAGCGCTGGTGAACTGAACATTCCCTCACGCTCTTGCAACTCATCCAGCCGCAGATCGAAGAAGCGGGCTTTTTGGCGATCTACCAAGGCCACCCACAACCAGGGCTGCGCCCCCAGAACCTGAGCCAGCGGCTTCATGTGAAAGCGGCGGTTGACGAACAACTGAGTTCCCGGCAGTTGAGCGGGCAGATCGAACTCGCGCCAGAAATTGCGGCTACCGCAGGCAAAGACAGCTTTGGCCCGTGCCTGGTTGCCATGCAGGTTTTCCGCCAGGGCCAGAATGCGGTCCAGGTCCGCCCTTACACCGCTATTTCGTCTCTCTTTCTCCACTTCCTGCAGTGCACTACGCACCAGATCCTTGACTAAAATAGCCTCTTCACGGTGAGACCTGTCGAGCGGAATGCGCGGCTCGAAGTAAAAACTGATGGCACAGTTTTCGTGTCCATCGCCATGAAATTGCGCCAGCTCACGGATGTCTTCACGCGTAATCATGACAGTCAGCCTCCTGATTAGATAAGCATGCTCATGTTCCAGTCGCCCGCAACGTCCTGCCGTTCCACCCTCCTGCCAGCGGCGCAGAACGACGCAGATGTTCGCGGGCCGTCGCAATCGAGGAGCGCACGTCATCGGCCTTGCGGTCGGTGATGGCAGCGATCTCCTCGATCGAAAACCCCTCCACCGCATGCAGGATGAACGACTCGCGGTCCGGACGCTGTGTGCCGTCAAGCGCGAGTTGCACCAGAGTGATCATTTCGTCGGAAGCCGCAATATCTTCGGGCGTGGCCGCGCGGCGATCCGCAACGATGTCTTCTCCGGTCAAAGCTTCGTCGGGTTGATGAAACTGCAACTCGGCTTCGTCACTGGCACGTACGTTTCGCTTACGCGCAGAATCCTCCAAATGGATGGAACTTGCGCTTTCTGGACTACAGCGGCAGAGATCGTCGATGGCGCGCAGTGCCAGCCGGTACAGCCACGGCTCCAGCGCGAGCCGGTCAGGCTTGTCAGCTCCGTCGCCCAGGGCTCGGGCAATGGCCTCATCAATGACTTCTTCCTTGCTGACCGCGTCCCCCGAAGTTTCCTCGCTGGTCTCGCGAAAATACAATTCACGCTCGACGAAGCGCTCCAGCCGGGGCAGATTTGCATTGACGAAGGAGCGAACGTCGTCCGGTGAAATGGCAGGCACGTGGACAGCAGCCACCGTGTCTTCAAACCGCGCCTCGGACTGAGAGTGGAAATCGGCAACCCGGCGGCGCGGCCATTTGTGCGAGTTTCGCAGCAGGTCCTTATGCTTGCTGATCTGGTGCAGCAAGTCATCGGCCGCAGCTTTCAAAGCGCTTCCCGCTGATGGGGCCGATTTCTGTACCGCCATCTGACCTGACGGCAAACGCAAGTTCAACGAAACGGTAGTGCCTTCACGCGGAGAACTCTGTTCGATGGTTCCTTTAAGGTGCACCAACTCCGGCCTGAAGACTTGCAACCGCTTGCGCAGTTTTTCGATCAGGTGATTAATTTCTTTTTCAACGTCCGGAGTTCGGTGATCTCTGTAACTGAAGTGAACATTCATGCTCAGGCCTCGGACCACGGGAGCAGATCCCGCAAAGATTCCGGTTCCTTACAAGCCGATTCTACACCCGTGGGGAGAGAGGCAAGAGGAGAATTCACGAAGGTTTGGAAATTACAAGATTGGAACCGGGAACGCCGACGTTCCGTTTTCGACCGGTCTCGGCCTGGGCTGGCTTCTACACCGCCACCGTGACCGAAGTCTCTGTCCGGACCACCGGCCGATACAACGTGTCACGCTCCACCGGCTCCCGCCCAGCTTCCCGGATTAGCCGCATCAGTTCTTCCCGTCGCATGCCCTGGGGAGTAGTCGCACCGGCGTCGTGGTAGATCTTTTCTTCGATGACCGTCCCATCAATATCATCCGCGCCAAAGCGTAACGCAATCTGCGCGATCTTCGCCGTCATCATCTGCCAATAAGCTTTGATATGGGGGAAGTTGTCGAGCACCAGGCGGCTGACTGCTATCTGTTTGATATCGGTCATGCCGGTGGTTTTCGGCAGGTGCTGCAAGGGAGTGTTGTCGGGATGAAACGCCAGTGGAATGAAGGTTTGAAAGCCGCCGGTCTGATCCTGAAGTCCCCGTAGCTTCAGCAGATGATCGACACGATCTTCGTCATTCTCCACGTGCCCATACAACATGGTCGCGTTCGACTTCAGTCCCATCTCATGGGCGAGCTTCGCCGTCTCCAGCCATTGGTCGCCATCGATCTTGTGATCGCAAATAATGTGCCGCACCCGGTCAGCAAAAATCTCTGCGCCGCCACCAGGCAGTGAATCCACCCCGGCATCCTTCAATTCCCTCAGAGTTTCCCCAATCGAGAGCTTGGCGCGCTTGGCCAAGTACGCCACTTCCACCATCGTGAAAGCCTTCAAATGGACCTGCGGAAAGCGTTGCTTCAGGCCGGAAATCAGATCAAGAAAATACTGAAACGGGAGGTCAGGATGCAACCCTCCCACAATGTGAAATTCCGTGACCGCCTCGCTGTAACCTGATGCCGCCGTCTGAAACGCCTCTTCCAGTGCCATCGTGTAAGCACCAGGGCTGTCCTTCTTTCGTCCGAAGGCACACAGCCGGCAAGCAGCGACGCAAACATTGGTGGGGTTCAAATGGCGATTTACGTTGAAGTAGGTTCTGTCTCCGTGCATACGCTCACGCACGGAATTTGCCATCCAGCCGACGGCGAGAATGTCACCGGTACGGTAAAGCGCCAGAGCATCGTCAACGCTTAGTCGTTCGCGGGCGACAACCTTCTCGTGAATCGGCCACAGGCGCGCGTCGTCAGTTTGAAAAGGATGGATCTTAGGCATTGCTCCGATGATACCGTAGAGCAACCGCGGAGACCAACACCGATCAGCAGCAACCTCTTCTGGACCCGCTACTCGATGTCAACCCAGGCATTGCTGGCGCCGTTCCCGGTGCAGACGTACCAGGTATTCTGTCCCCCGACAATGCCGCCGGTGTTGGAGTAGAGACTTCCTTTGGTGGCGCAGGCCGTATTCCCAGGTATGGAGGCGCTTCCCACACTCCAGGTCACCGCATTTGCATTCGTACTGGTCGTGAAGCGGGAGAATCCAATCACTTGGCCGCCGGCCGTCATCGCTTCACCGAGTGCATAGATGCCGACCGTAGCGTCCGAAAGAGTCGTGGTCGTCTCATCATCCTGGATGGTGTTCACCGCGCCGCCTCCGTTGCCAATCGCCACCAGGCTCAGGTCGGTTACGCCAAGACCAGCAACATTCGCCACGTGAATCACATTGGTAACACTCTTGCCACCCAAAACATTCAATAACACGTCGCTGCGCGCGGCAGCATTGGCGCCCACCAGGATGCCATCGTGAAAACCCTGAATGCGCACGTCCTCAATAGAGGTCCCTGACGAATCCAACAGCACCGCGGCACTGGGTGTTCCGTTAGAAGTGCACGTAAGACCATGAATGCCGCGAGTCGGAGCCACGCCCAGGATCTGGGCGCAGACGGTCGTTGCCGCACTCTGGTTTTGGGTGTCGAAGTTGATATCGGTGTAAGGGCCCGAATTTTGCGCGCTACTGGAAGCCTGACTCAGGAGTTGCAGGCCAGTGCCCAAAATCTGGTACAGGTTTACGTGCTTCACGTAGCTCAATTCCTGTGAATTGCTGTTGACGATCCCGGAGACAGCAAAGCCGCTCCCGCTGAGAGTTAGATCTTCGATGGAAATCGCGTTACAGACGCTATTCGGGCAAACCGGGGAAGCAGACCCCATCTGAATGATGGGATTGACGGACAAGGATTGCGCCTGAATGGTGGTCAAACCCGAACCCTCTCCCACAATCGCGGTGGAGTTGGGCAGAATCCAGGTGTTCGAAATCTGAATGGTGCCGGCGGGTAGCAGAATCGTGGAAGGAGTGTTCACAGTGGTATTGCTGCCTCCACCCCACGGTGTGCCGGATGCACATTTCAGGCTGAACCGCGAACTCGTCGAGTTGATCCCGCGAGCATCCACCACGCCGCCGCCGGCCGGAAAATTGTGGGTCAGAGCGTAATTGATCTGCGCGCAGATATCGGTGCCGGGCAACACACTGGCGTCGATGTAAGCGGTCGAGTACGTTGGTCCCGTCAAACCATAGATGATGTGGTCTCCTGGCACCTGTGCCGAGACGGGGAGGGCCCACGCCCCAACTAGCAGCAAAGTTGCCCAGGCGGCGAATCCAACCATCTTCAGTTTCGTATTAATTCCACTCACAATCCTCACCTTTTGGCTCAACTTCCGGCTCACTTGATCGCACGCCATGCACTGGCCGTGGAGCTGGTCGGGACACAAACATACAAAGTGCTGCCGGGAACGCCATTAGTTTTTGAGAAAAGACTTCCGTTGGCCGTCGCGGGACAAGTGCCCGAAACTGTTCCCGCCCCAATACCCCAGGTTGAGGCGTTTGGGCTGGTGGTAAACCGCGGAAATCCGACCGCTGTCGCCCCATTCAGGAAGGGCGCGCCCAAAACATACATGCCCACGCTGGAGTCCGCCAGTGTAGTCTGCGTCAGATCATCTTCGATGGTCTTGACCCCGCTGGCTGAGCTGGTGATCCCAACCATTGTGAGGTCAAGCACCGGGTTCGGCGTAGCAGGACAAGGGGCAACCGCCGGAGTACCGCAGATGTGAATCACGTTCTTCAGGTCGGTGGCATGATTCACGTTGGAACCGTTGACGTTGATCAGAATATAGCCGGGCGCTGCGAGTTGAGACCCGAGAAGAATGCCGTCCTGGAAGCCGTCTACATGGACGTCTTCGATGGTGTTGCCACCGCCGTCGAGAGTGGCATTGTAACCTCCGTCAACATAAATGGCGGCGGCCGGCGACCCAGTCAGACCCGCGGCAGTACAGGTAATGCCGTGAATTCCCCGGATCAGGGATTCGATGTCCACACATGCCGTCCCGCCATTCGCCAGGGTTCCCGGTTTCGCGTTCTTCCCGGCGTTGAAGACGATGTTTGAGTAGGGTCCGGAACCGCCCGAAGTCATGGTGGCGATGCGCAATCCAATTCCCTCGATGTTGTTCATCGTCACATGATCGACATAGGTCATTTCCTGGGAGGATGCGTTGTAAATGCCATTGACCGAGGTTCCAGCCAGTTGCGTTCCGTCCAATACCAAGTCCTGAATTCCGATGCCCACACAGGCAGGCCCGGTCTTGGCCAGCGGACAAATACAGGGGGAACTGCCCACGCAGGGAAACGGTCCCGGGGCCGGAAAATTCTCCCACGCAGCGGTGGTGGCATAAGCTCCGATTTCGATTATTCCGGTGCCACCACTGTTGGTGTCCCATCCGGGAGGGGCAAAACCCGGACCGGCAGAAATGATGGTACGTTCGCCCTCTCCAATCAGCCTGGTGTAGTTGGGCAACACCCAAGTCGTATAGATCGTAATGGTGCCAGCTGGAAGCAGGATATTCGCAGTGCTGCTGGTCGGCGGATTGTTTGTCGGACTACTGTCGTTCTGGATCCACGGAGTACCCGACTTGCAGTTCAGCGCCCTTGGATTCGTGATTCCGCGCGCGTCAATCACTACCCCAGGTCCGGGATAGGTCCGCGCGCTGAGAATGCTGTAGAGAGTATTGCAAAGATCAGTCCCCTGGAACGCACTGGCATCCACAATTGCGGTAGATCCCTGGATTGCAGTGGGACCGCTGTAAACCGCGGTGTTTCCCTGGCTGCCGGGGCCCACTTGGGCCTCGACGAGGCATGGAAGAACGAACAGCCAGACCAGGAAAACGGTTCCCGCCCCTGGAGTCCGGTAATTAGGAGCTATCGTCCGTCGTCTATCCATACCGCTTTCCTCATTAACTCCATCAAGATTCGCACTCAAGTTTCTTTCTCTCCGCGACCAGGCCAACTTAATGCTGAGCGATATTGGCGGTTATGACCGGCTCCCAATTCGTTCCCCCCACGCACACGTACAGGGTGTTGTTTGATCCGGCGCTGGAGTTGGTGTTTGAGAATATGGATCCTGTCGGACACGGCGTGGGGAGAGAGACCGTCCCCAAAACGCCCGCACCCCAGGTCGGTACAATCGGCTGCCCGGTGTCCGCGCTGAATGTGGAACTGAACCGGGAAAACCCTGTGTCGCTCCCGATTGTGAACGGCTCGCCCAAGACGTACAAAGCCACATCCGTGGCCGCGGCTTGGGATGTGTGCAGTGTGCCGTCGCTCACATCGTCCTGAATGGCGATCGGTGAATGAAAGTGGACGGCATGATCGGCGGAAACGCCAAGAACTGTGAGGTCACTCACGGACCAGTTGCCCGCCGAACAGGCAGTGCCGGAAGCCGGGTTCGCAGGATTGCAGATGTGAATCACGTTGCGCACCGCACCGGTGTTGCCGCCGAAGCCGCCGTCAATACTCATCAGGACATTGCCTGCGACCTTGCTCCCCGAAGCAGCACTGTCTCCCACCACCACGCCATCCACAAAGCCCTCAACGTGAATATCCTCAACCGAGTTATTGCTGGCCTGCAGGTGGACCGCGCCAAGAGGTGTGCCGTTGGCGGTACACGTTATGCCGTGAAGTCCGCGAGTGGACGCCTGAAACACCACGCACGCGGTTTGGGTTGTTTCGCCTTTCGATCCTCCGCCAGCGGCGAAGATGAGGTTCGAATACGGTCCGGAGTTTGTGGCCCCGGCACCGACTTTGAGGCCAGTACCTTCTAGAAAGCGGAAGTCCACGTGATCCACGTAGCTCAGGTCCTGAGAAAACTCATTGTCAATTCCATTCACCGGAGCTCCTGTAGGCGGGTTCCGCTCTTCGCCATCCAGGCTGACGTACTGAATCCCCACACCCTTGCAAACATGCACGCCAGCCAGGAGGGGACAAACCGCATTGTCGGAAGATCCCATCTGAATCATCGTTTCCCCGGCCGGGAAACTGGGAGCGGCAAAAAGCGTCGTGGTGTTACGCCGTTCGCCGATGATCCTGGTCCCATTCGGCAAGACCCACGGAGTCTGGATGGTAATTCCCCCAGGCGGCAGGAGAATCGTGGCGGGAGGCCATCCGTTGGCCGGTGGAGTTCCCTGCCAGGGCGTACCCGAAAGACAGGTCAACAGGCTCACCGGATTGAAAATACCTCGCGCATCGATCACTGCACCGCGAGCGGGAAATGCAGGAGAGGTGGACGTCAAAACCGCATTAATCTTGGCACAAACATCGGCGCCGGGAAAGACGCTGGCGTCAATCACTGCCGAGGAGCCGGCGACCATCATTCCCGGGCCCTTATACACCACATTGTTGCCCAGGCTGCCGGCCTGGATCTGGGCCTCAATGGGGGCTGAGACCGCCAACCCAACCAGAAGGGTTGCGACGCCACGCGAGCACAAGGCTAGCACCGTGGATTTTCTTGTGATTTGCATCCGACGCTCTCACCCCAAGACCCAGCGGACTTGAGTCAGGAATTGTGCCATGGTTCTGGCCTTTCGGCCTAGAGCACATCTTCTCTAGTCGTAGGTCTCGCATCGTGATCCTGGCTTAGCGTCGCAGCCAGAGGTCACCGGCGACAAAGAAGAAGAACACCACCGAGATCACCCCGTTCATAGTAAAGAACGCTGCGTTGAGCCTGGATAGATTGTTCTGTGAAACAAGGGAATGCTCGTATAGCAGAAGCAACGCTACCGTGGCGACACCCGCAATCGCCAACTTGCCCAGTCCGAAAACGACGATCACGCCGGCCAACAGCACGAGCATAGCGAGATGAAAGGCACGCGAAATCCAAAGGGCATGTGCAATCCCGAAGTAACGCGGGATAGAGTGCAGACCGCGTCGCCGGTCGAAATCATAATCCTGACATGCGTACAGTACATCGAAGCCTGCGCCCCAGAACATAACCGCGGCCGTCAGCAACAGAATTCGCGGATCGAGCGATCCCCGCACCGCAATCCACGCCGCCGACGGCGCAATGCCCATGGCAAACCCCAAAACCAGGTGCGACCAGCGCGTAAATCGCTTGGTGTAGGAATAGAGCAAGACCACTCCCAGCGCTAACGGCGCAAGCATCAACGACAGGCGGTTGAGACGGGACGCGGCAAGAACAAATATGGCACAGGAAACAACGACGAACATTGCCACGAAGCCGTGCGTCAGCGTACCGGCGGGAAGCGCCCGGCTTTGGGTGCGTGGGTTGGCGGCATCAATTGAGGCGTCCGCCAGGCGATTGAAGGCCATCGCCGCTGACCGCGCTGCAACCATGGCGACGATGATCCACGCCAACGCATGTCCGTCGGGTAGGCCATTGGCCGCCAGCATCGCCCCGCAGAGCGCAAACGGCAACACAAAGATGGAGTGCTCCCACTTGATCATCTCCAGCGTAAGACGAAGGTTATGAAAAACCGCCACGGGAAGATTGTACTGGACTGTGCAGGACCGGCGTCCTCGCCCCTCTTTCGGGGCTCGAGAACCGAATTCTTCCTACCATCCATCGGCGTAGCCCTGTTCGCCAATAAGCGGCACGAAGCGGCATCCTTCCAGGTTCGTAACTGCGAGGCCGTCCTCCCGCCTTTGCACTAACTTCAACTTCTGCGCATCTGATGGGCCGACCGGAACCACCATCCTCCCAGCTTCGCGCAATTGTTCAAGTAAGGGTTGAGGTATCTGGGGTGCAGCCGCTGAAACCACGATGGCATCGAAAGGGGCTTGTTGGACCAATCCCTGGCTGCCGTCACCGACAATCAGGCTGACATTCCTATATCCCAGCCGTTTGAGGATCGCTTCTGCCGAGCGCGCGAGCGACTCGATCCGCTCCACCGAATAGACCTGCCGGGCCAGTTCCGCCAGTAGAGCAGTTTGATATCCGGAACCAGTTCCGATCTCAAGCACCGTTTCCGAACCGTCGAGTCCCAGAGCCTCCAACATGAGTGCGACGATGTAGGGCTGCGAAATCGTCTGCCCCTCCCCGATCGGAAGCGGGTGGTCCTCATAGGCGCTTTCTCGATATTCATCAGCGACAAACAAATGACGCGGAACCCTCCCCATGGCGGCCAAGACCCGCTCGTCCCGAATGCCCCGGGCACGCAGTTGTGTATCCGCCATATCTCGACGCAGCGCCGCAAAGCGGTCGGATTGGATGCCAATCGTCATCGCCACTCAGAACAATGTGTATCCTACGGCGCAAGTAATCATCAACATCACCAAGCATTGATCCGCTGCCCTCGTCGGCCCGGCAACTCTTCTAGTAGTATGCGAGAACGCAGCCCATCAAAACTTAAGGATGAACCTCAGTGAGTGATCCCGAACGATATGCCCCCGGCTGGCCCGGAATCGAGGCGCGCTGGACCTCCAGCGCAAAGAGTGGAGTCGGCACGGCCTTAACCCGCAACAGCAAAGTATGGTTCACCACCAGCCATGGCATTCTGAATGAAGTCTATTATCCACGCGTAGACCAGGCCTGCACCCGCGACCTCGGGTTGATCGTTACCGACGGCAGCCGCTTCTTCTCGGAGGAAAAGCGCCATTGCCAGTGCTTGCTTGCCCCGATCACTCCTGGGGTTCCTCTCTATCACCTGACCAACACGGAATTGCAGGGCCGCTACAAGATCGAAAAAGAAGTCTTCACCGATCCCTACCGCAATGTGGTCTTGCAGAAGATTCGCTTCACCCCGCAACAAGGAAGACTCGAGGACTACCGGCTCTACGCTCTGCTCTCTCCCCATCTCGCTAATCATGGAGCCGGCAACACCGGCTGGGTCGGAGATTACAAGGGCGTTCCCATGCTGTTCGCCCAGCGCGAAGATACCGCGCTGGCCTTTGGCTGCTCCACGCCCTGGCGGAAAATGTCGGTGGGCTTTGTTGGCTACTCGGATGGATGGCAGGACCTTTCCCAAAATTATCAACTGACCTGGGAATATACCCGCGCGGAGAATGGCAACCTGGCGCTGACCGGTGAGATTGACCTTGCCGCCTGCAATGGAGAATTCGTGCTCGCGTTGGGGTTTGGCGGAATGGCGACGGAGGCCGGACAACAAGTGCGATCAAGCCTGTTGGAGCCTTTGGACGCGCTGGGCGACCGCTTTGTGATGCACTGGAAGAGTTGGCAGGACACACTGCTGCCCTTGGACCAACCTCAGCGCGAAAATGATCTTTACCGCGGCAGTGCGGCCGCACTGCGTACCCACGAGTCGAAGGATTTTCTGGGAGGCGTCATCGCCAGCCTCTCCATTCCCTGGGGCTTCAACAAGGGAGATGAGGATCTCGGCGGCTACCACTTGGTGTGGCCGCGTGATCTGGTGGAAACCGCTTTCGGGTTTCTGGCCGCAGGAGCGAAATCCGATGCGGTTCGCGTCTTGCAGTATCTGGAGTCCACCCAGGAAGCCGACGGGCACTGGGCGCAGAACCTGTGGCTCGATGGCCGTCCCTACTGGATGGGCGTGCAGATGGATGAAGCTGCCTTTCCCATCCTCTTGGTCGACACCCTGCGACGGGAGATGCAGGTGCCCGCGGGCGAGCTGAAGCGATGGTGGATGATGGTTTACCGGGCAGCCGCATTCATCCTGCGCAATGGCCCCGTCACTCAGCAGGATCGCTGGGAAGAGGATGGCGGCTATTCTCCCTTCACTCTGGCAGTGGAGATTTCGGGGCTGCTCGCCGCTGCCGATTTCGCCGACGCAGTGGAAGAAAAAAAGATTGCAGGCTACCTGCGCGACGCCGCCGACGCCTGGAATGACAACATCGAACGCTGGACCTATGCCACTGGAACCGAGTTGGCGCGTCAGGTCGGTGTCGAAGGCTACTACGTACGCATTGCTCCGCCTGACAGCGATGGCTCAGCTTCGCCGCTGCAAGGTTTCGTGCCAATCAAGAACCGGCCCCCGGGGCAAACCGGCGCCCCGGCGTCGCAAATCGTCAGCCCCGATGCTTTGGCCTTGGTCCGCTTCGGCCTTCGCGCCCCGAACGATCCCCGCATCCTGAATACGATCAAGGTGATCGACGCCCTCTTGCGCGTGAAGCTGCCTCAAGGGCCATGCTGGTATCGCTACAATGGCGACGGCTACGGCGAGCACGAAGATGGTTTCCCTTTTGACGGCACCGGCATCGGCCGCCCGTGGCCCCTTCTAGCTGGAGAGCGCGCTCACTACGAGCTCGCGGCTGGCAATCGCGAGGCCGCGGAAGAGCTCCTGGCCGTGATGGAAGGCTCGGTCGCAGGCGGTCACTTGCTGCCCGAGCAGGTTTGGGATGCTCCCGACCTCCCGGAGGCGGAACTGTTTACTGGCAAAGGCACGGGTTCCGCTTGTCCGCTGGTGTGGGCGCACTCGGAGTACATCAAGCTGCGGCGCTCGCTGCGCGACGGCAAGATCTTCGATCAACCGCCGCAACCGGTTCACCGCTACCAGGTGCAGAAAAGAAAATCACCGTATTGGGGATGGCGGTTCAACAATAAATGCCGGACAATGCGTCCAGGAAAAAAGCTGCGGCTCGTCCTGCCCGCTCCGGCAATGGTGCATTGGAGCTTCGACGGCTGGAAGACCGCGCACGATATCGACAGCGATGACACGGGACTAGGCGCCTGCGTCGCCGACCTGCCTTCTGATCAATTGCCCTTGGGGCGAGAGATTGTCTTCACCTTCTATTGGCTACAGGAGGAACGCTGGGAGGGTACAGATTTCTCAGTGGTCGTAGAAGATTAGGTGAACTGGCGTACCGTAAGCCGGCTATCCCGTGTACACCAACTCCACCACGGTGCAGTCGTCGCTCAATGGCGTGCCACAACAAAAGTCCGAGATCGCGGCAAAGATGTCTTCCAAACCGCCGATTTTGGCGGCCACTTCGAGCCTGGAATCCTCGAAGAAGTCTCCTTTAGCGTTTTCCGCCTCGGTGACGCCATCGGTCACCAGCACCAGGCGGTCACCAGGTTTCAGCTGGTAGTGCGCACTTTCGTACTTGGCATCCGGCAGCAAACCTACGGGCAGATTGGCGTCGGAAGGGCGGTTGACTGTCCCGGCGGAAACCACCAGAGGCGGGATGTGGCCACAGTTCACATACTCGAGCGCACCGCCGTCGCTAATGCGGGCGATGAGGACCGTGGCGTACTTCTCGCCGATGTGTTTGGCAGTAAAAAAGCGGTTGACTGCAGTCACAATGTCGGTCAGCGGCATGCCCGCCGTAAGTTGCGAATAGATCATCCCCTGGAGCGTGGACGCCAGCAAGGCTGCGGAGACTCCCTTTCCGCTGACATCGGCAAGCACTACGGTCAAGCCGGTGTCGGTATTCACCGCATCAAAAAAATCGCCGCCAATCTCTTTGCAGGAAAGGTTTCTTCCGCTCAACCGCGCGAACGGAACCTCAGGGATGGTCACCGCCATGAGACGCTGCTGAATGGAGGCGGCAATCGACAGTTCTTGCTGATAACGCCGGGACGATTCTTCCGCCTGCACCAGTCGCGCGTTCTCAATGAGGGACGCCGCCTCAGTCGCGATCGCGTGCAGAATATCGTTGCTGACGCCGGAAATGTCGCGTGAGGCAAAGCGCGAGTCCACGTACAACGCTCCCATCGCCTCGGCCGCAACTGCAGGGGCAGGAGAATCGGTATCGCGCGTGGTCTGTACTTGCGGCTTGCGCAGCGGCACGCAAATCACCGTCCGCAGGTCGTAAGCCACGATGCTCTTGCGCCCGGTCAAATCGAGCGACCGGCTGGTGTCGGTGAGCACGAACTCCGAGTTCGACTTCAAGGCGTCTTCCAGAATGGAATGCGAGATAGTTGTGTCTTCGAGCAGCGGTTCACTCTTGGAGTTGCGGCCGGCAGCCAGCCGCAATTCGCCCTGATCGTTCTTCATGAATACGTAAGCTCGCTCGGCCCGAGTCAGCTTCAGAGTCACGTCGAGCAGCGTCATCAGAATTTCATCCAGCACACCGACCGTATTTAGCTTGCGGGCGGCCTCCAGAAACAAAATCAATTTCTCCAGGTCGGTGGTCTCGTCCGAGATGTGCATCCCGGAAATCTGGCTGAGGAATTCGCGGGCGGAGTTGGTGGTCCCATGAAGGGGATTGAAAATGACATAGGCGACTTCGCGAACTCCGAATTCCAGACGGTCATTGCGTTCCAGATTCTTCTGCTGGATGCGCTCGCCGTTGACAAAGGTCCCGTGTTTACTGCCCTGGTCAACTACGCTGAACTGGCCGTTCTCGGAAACGATAAGGGCGTGGTCGCGCGACACACGTGGATCGGCGATCACCAGATCTTTGTCCACTTTGCGTCCCACGCTGAAGGGACTGTGGTCAAGATTGATGATGCGTTGCTCGTTCCCCTGCACGAACACGAGTGTGGGAAATACACCCGAACTCGACTCCGGCGGAGGGTTAATGATGGTCTGAAAGCTCATGTGTGCCCGGACACTCCTCTAACCGCGAGGAGCGCTATGGGAATAATGCCAGTATCGAGGCGCGGTGGGAAGGGGAGAGTACGTTTTTGTTCAATCCCGCCGCTGGAAGACCTGAAAAGACAGCCCTTTGCCGCTCATTTGCGGCTGCGATCAAAGGACGCCAGAGCCTCCTGCTCAGTGTCATAGACTTCGAACACGGTCACCAGCTTGGTAATCTGCAACACGTCCCGCAGACGCTGGCCCACGCCCGTCAGCTTGATGTCCGCGCCCCCGGCGCGAGCCGACGAGTACACGCCCACCAGCGTGCCTAGCCCGCTGCTGTCAATGTAGTCGACCCCGGAAAGATTCAGCACCACCTGGCGTGACGTCGTCAGCACCTGCTTAAGTGTGTCACGCAGCCCTGCCGCTTCCTCGCCCAGCACAATGCGGCCATGGCAAGTGACCACGCTGATTCCATTCACTTGCCGCGTTTCAACCTTGAGGCTCATTTAATCCTCCGAACAATATGCACAATGATTGGTTCGAGAAGCCTAACGCGGGTGCCGGGGGAATGCAAGGCGAGCCCCATCCCCGCCATGCCCTAGGCGGATTCCGCGGAATCTGCAAGACCCGACACCAACAACGCCACTACCGCGACCGGAGTTGCCATATTTGCGTAAAGTGGCAAGGCCCATTCTCTTTGGATGGAGTCTGCCGGCAAAAAGATGGATGTAGCGAACAGCGCAAATGCCGCCAGCCACGGCCAAAGCAGCGTCAAACCGCAAGTCGCAGCCACCGCGCGCCGACCCCATCGCCTGCTCCAGAGTTCCCGCCCCTGCTGCAACACCGCCAGGATTCCCGGCAGCAAAAGCACCTGGTTGTAGGGAGAGGCTTTCGGAATGATCACGACCGTTGCCGCCAGCATCAGGGCCGTGACCTGGTTGTGGGACGATGATCCCGCGACTGCCCGCCGACGCTGCCAGGCGACCAGGGCCAGCGCCACCACAGTCAGGATGGCCAGCGCTTTTCCGCATTGCGGCGTGATCAGAATGTCGAGCACCGAATCCGCGCCCTGGTTGTATCGGCGATAGGCTGCCACCGCCTCACGAAAACGACTGACCCACCCCGGCAAGAAATACTCCGCCCCGCCTACGAGGGCCGCCATGGTGCCGGCAAATCCCCACCAGAAATTTCGTCGACGCCTCCAGTCGCTCAACGCCCAAAGCAAGAACCAGGCGGCGATCGGCAGGGCGAGTTGGGGTTTGATGGTAGCCAGGGCCAGCAGTACTCCAGCCAGGAAAAGATGGCCCTCAACCAGCAGCATTGCACTCACCGCAATCAATCCCGCAACCAGTAGACTCAACTGCTGGAGTTTCACCCCCTGCAAAACCGGGAAGCTGCCGATGGTGAGCACTACTATGATCGCCGCCGTCTCCGCTGAAACCCTCCAGCGTAATGTTCGTAGCCACAGGACCACCGATGCTCCAGTCAAAATCACCAGAAGCCAGCGAAATCCCGTCTGTACGGCTCCGAACGGCAGCGTAACCGTAGGCGCCATCAGAAAGACCACGTACGCAGGATACGCAAAGCCCTGCTCGTCTCGTGGATCATGCGGTAGTGCCGGATCCAGCGGCCGCCCATAATACCCGGCTTGAATCTCACGCGTGACTTCCGCGCTGTAAGGGTCGCGACCATGCAATAGCAACTCTCGCGCCCCCAACCAGCGTGGATAAAGATCAGACAAATTCCCGCGCGGAATGCCATAAAGCGCGGCTTCGCTCTGCTGATGCGGAATCAGCACATGCTGCACATAGAACCACATACTCCCCGCAAACAGAAGGGCGAGAAGCAACCGCAGCGTGGAATTTGCCAGTGCGTTCAAAGGACTGGCACTCCCATTCGGATTCTGCGAGGTGAAATTTCTCCTGCAATCCCTGCCATCAACAGCATCACCGCCCAACCCATCCACGCCAAACGGCCATTCTGCATCAGCACAATTAGACCCGGCGAAAAGAAGAGTGTTGAGACAGCGGCGATAATCAGCACGCGCGGCCAAGTACGCAATTTCCCTTCGCCTTGCATTTCGTTTGTCAGCAGTGCGAACGGGAGCATCAACAGACTCAGGTCATAAATCAAAAGATGATAGCTAACCAGTATGGTCGCGACCATCGCCATACAAAACTTCAAGTTGAACGAATTCTCGGGAACGATCGCCCGGCCTCGCCACGCAGCCAAGACAAAGATACCGACGGATAACACCACAGCAACAAGGCCAACGCTGGAACTACCGTGCAACAGTACAGCGAGAACACCGCGCAAGTTCGGCATGTCCGAAGGAACAATCGCGCCCTGCGCCAGGGTGCCCTCCAAGTGCAACACGTAATGCGGATACAGTGCCATCCCTTCCCATCCCACAATGGCGGCGGAGACCAACGCCAGCAGCGCTGCTACCGGCAAGAATCCGTACAGGACTTTCTTTCTGCCCTGCAACAGCAGGAGCAAGACAAATGGCAGCACGAGCTGAGGCTTGAAGAGTCCAAGCGCAAGCCACCCGCCAGCGGCAACCTCGCGGTCCTTCTTTAGACAAACGAAAGCGAGGCCATAAAGGAACAAAAGCAGAATGGCGTCCTGGCCTTGCAGCAGGGCGACAAAGATCGGGAAAAAACCGAGGCCGGCAAGCATCCAGAGCGGCCACGAATAGTGTTGCATCTGGCGGAGATGAGGCAGCAGAAGAAAGGGGATGGCAACCAGCATCGCCAGATTTGCCAGATCCCAAAGTGCGAATGCTACGGCATAGGGGACACAAGAGAAAGGAACGAACCAGAGCGCCTCGAACGCCGGATGGTTGTAGGGCAGCGCACTGAGACGAATGGCAACATCGGGAGAGAATTCCCGTTGTATCCTGAACTGCGCGGCGTCATCGTACAGTTGGTGCCCCAGCCCCTGTCGCACCATGGTTCCCGCGCCGTAGTAGATTGCGAAATCTGAGTATCCTTTCTTTACTGACTCCCTAACATTCCAAAACATTGCAGCATGGATCACGACCATGCCGGCCAGGTAGACGAAGACAGCGAATTTCAATTTCGACGCTTTCATTTGCCTGCGCGCAAAGGCGAGGCGATTTTATACCGTGGGATGCCAGGCAAGGTATTATCTTCGGACTGGTGAAACAGTTGCTCCAGACCCGGCGCGTATTCGTTTTTATCCTGGCGCTCGGCCTGTTCATCATGGCCGCGCGCAGCGTGACCGATCCCGACGTATGGTGGCATCTCCGCACCGGGCAATTGACGATCCAGAATCATCGCGTCTTCCACAGCGATCCCTACTCGTTCACCCGTTTCGGCCAGCCCTGGGTGGATCATGAATGGCTCTCGCAGGTTTTCATCTTCGCGTTGTATCGCGTGGCGGGATGGGGCGGGTTGATCGCCGGTTTTGGCGTGATCATCGCCGCTGCATTTCTGCTTGTCTTTCGACGCTCGCCTGGCCGGCCTTACATCGCGGGAGCAATCACGGTTTGGGGTGCGATTGCATCTATCCCGTGTTGGGGCGTGCGCCCGCAAACGCTCACGCTGCTGCTGGCTAGCATCTTCCTATTGCTGCTGGAACGCTCGTATGAGCACCCCAAGTTGTTGTGGTGGCTTCCGCTGCTCACAGTACTTTGGGTAAATCTTCACGCCGGATTCGCGGTCGGCATCGCATTCCTGCTTTTGTTTCTGACCGGTGACGGTCTTGATGTCGCATTCGGGTACAAAGAGCCTTCGCTCTCCCCCGCGCGGTTTCGACCTCTGGCACTAATCACCGTCATCTGCGCCGCAGTCGTCCCACTGAACCCCTACGGGATGCAGATGTATCGCTACCCCTTCGAGACGCTGCACTCGCGCGCCATGCTGGCCTACATCGGAGAATGGTTCTCGCCCGACTTCCACCAGTCGCGCTACCTGCCCACACTTTTGCTCATGCTGGCCACGCTAGTGCTTCCCGCACTTTCGCCGCGACGCATGCGTCCGCGCGAACTGTTGCTGCTCACGGTAACCACCTATGCCGCTCTGCGCTCGGTGCGCCACATTCCAATCTATCTGCTGGTGGCAGTCCCGCTGTTGAGCGGGCTGATCGAGGCCTGCTTGCGAGAAAGAGGCAAGATCGCATTGCTTGACGCGCCTAGACGACCACTCAAGCGACCCATCTTGATCGCCAACGCGTTTCTGCTTGCCGGCTTCTTATTCTTCACTATCGCGCGCTTGCACTATGTGATCATTCACCAACCCCAGACTGAGACCAACGAATTCCCCGCCGCCGCGGTTTCTTTCCTGATGACTTCTCACCCCGCGGCCCCGCTGCTGAACCACTACAACTGGGGTGGATACTTCATCTGGAAGCTGTACCCAGCGTACAAGGTCTATATCGACGGCCGCGCCGACCTTTACGGCGACACTTTCATGGACCAGTTCGCGGCCACCTACTATCTGAAAGGCAAGGCCTGGCAGGATCCGCTCAACCAATGGGGAATACAGACTGTGGTGCTCCCTCCGGACGCGCCCCTCACCGTGGCATTGCGAGGGCTACCCGCCTGGAAGGAAGTCTTTGCCGATGGCCAGGCGGTAGTCTTGACGCAGGCAGATACTGCCGCCAACCGCTGACGAATGCCGGTGCGGAGCCATCTGTAGCCAAGAGCTTCCCCCAAACTTTGGTTATGCCCAAGTTAACTTTTCTGGGCCAGTGTGCAATAAATTGTCGCTCCAACCGTCACCGCTTCGAGGTATCATGAGGCGGGGATACGATACAAAGCCCTTCCCACTTCGCAAGCTGTTGATTTGCAACACGCAACCACGCCGCCGTGCAGGCCTGGCGCGGGGAGTGTATCGTCTCTGTAGGTGAGGCATTCGCCCATCGGAGACACATTTGAAAGGAGGGCCGGAAATGAGAGAGATTTTCCGTCGCCTGTGGCAAGAGGATGAAGCGCAGGACATCGCAGAATACGCGGTGATGCTGGCGGTGATTTTGGTCATCGTGGTGGGGACCATCCGCCTCATCGGGGCCAACGCCAACAACGTGTTTTCTTCGGTCGCCAGCTCGATCTCGCAGTAGCTCCGCGTGATTCGGCATGCGGTGGCTGACGGTATGGTTGGCTTAGCGTAGTGGACACCGTTGTCGCTTCATTGATGTCGGGTATGAGTTAGGTTCCTGAGGAGCGGTAATGAATCGCAACCGGTTATTGATGATTGGCTTCGTCGCTCTGGCGTTGGGCGCGCTGGTGAGCTTTGCCGTCTACAAGAATCTCCAGTCCAGCCACGGGGGCAACCAGGCGCCAGGCGAGGACATACTGGTCGCGGCCGACGATCTGCAGGTGGGAACCAAGATTGAGGACAAGGACATCAAGTCCGTGCGTTTCCCGTCTGCCGACTTGCCGCTGGGCGTCTTCCATTTCAAAAACAAAGTCATTGGCCGTGGCGTAGTCGCGCCCATCGCCCGGGGCGAGTTCATTCTGACCAACAAGCTGGCGGGAGAAAACGCTGGAGCGGGTCTGCCCTCTCTGATTCCTCCCGGAATGCGTGCGGTCTCAGTGCGCGTGAATGACACCACTTCAGTTTCGGGCTTCGTTCTGCCAGGAACCCGGGTCGATGTACTGCTGACCGGAAGTCCCCAAGGATCCAATGAACCCGAAACCACGACGGTGCTGGAGAATGTCGCCGTCATTGCTACCGGGCAGCGGCTGGAACGCAACTCCGCCGGCGATCCGCAAACCACCCCCGTAATTACCTTGCTGGTGTCGCCCGATGACGCCCAGAAGCTGACGCTGGCCAGCAATCAGGGCCACATTCAGTTGGCGCTTCGTAATCCGCTGGACACCCGCCAGCAAGACCTTTCGGCAGCAAGATCAGCGTCGCTGTACAAGACTGCGCCCGTCGTGGCCACAGCAGCACCGGCCCCGCCCCGGCCCAGACGCGCTCCCGTGTCGACTGCTCCCCCGCCTCCGGCTGTCTTCACGGTCGAGGTTTACAAAGGGGATAAGAAGGAAGAGGACAAGTTCTGAACATAAGTGCGGGTTCGAGGGTGGAAAACATGGCGATGCACTCCCTCAGGTGGGAGAACCGAAAGATGCAAACTTGCAGAGGACTGATATTTGCAGTGAGCATGCTGAGTCTTTCTGGGCTGGCCGCGGCGCCGCAACAGGCAGCTTCGCCGGCAGCCCCACCGCCCGCCACTGCCCAGGAGCCGCCCGCGGCTAGGGGGCCGGAGGCGACCACGCAGGCTGCCTCGCAGGAATCACCTGGCTCCGCTCCTCTGCGGGTGCTGGTGGGAAAGTCGATCCTAATCAATACCACTGAACGCATTAAGAGAGTTTCTGTGACCGATGCGGCCGTCGCCGATCCCATTGTCGTGGCGCCCACACAAATCCTGGTTCATGGCCGTTCCGCAGGCGAGGTTTCCCTGCTGATCTGGGATGAACTGGACCGGTCCCGCAGCTTCGATCTGCGTGTGGATGTGGACGTCAGCGCCGCCGCGGAAGAAGAGAAGGCCGTGTTTCCGGATGAGCAGATCACTGTCACTCCCTCTCGCTCTGCGATTGTGCTCTCCGGCCATGTGTCGACCGAGGACGTCTCCAAGCGCGCCGGCATGATTGCCGAAGCTTATTCCAAGAACGTCGTCAATGTGCTCACCTTTGGTCCAGTGGGAGCTCAGGAAGTTCTTCTGGAAGTAAAGTTCGCGGAAGTGGATCGCAACGCAGCCTTGCAACTGGGCGCCGAGTACCTCACGCCGGGCACCGGCCACACTACCGGAACCGTGACAACCGGTCAGTTTGGCGGTCTTTCGGTCTCCACCACTTCTTCCAGTACCACGACGGCCGGTGGCACTACCACCACCTCCACCAGCAGCACCCCTCCCACCATCAACCTTACGAATGCGCTGAACCTGTTTCTGTTTCGCAGCGACATTAATTTCGGCGTGGTAGTGGAGGCGCTTCAGGCGAAGAACCTGCTCCAGATACTGGCTGAACCCAACCTGATCGCGGTCAATGGAAAAGAGGCGAGTTTTCTAGCCGGTGGCCAATTCCCTTTCCCCATCGTCCAACCGGGCCAGGGGTTTGCCGCGGTTACCATCGCGTTCAAGGACTTCGGCGTGAAGCTGCAGTTCACTCCTGTAATCATGCCGAACGGCAACATTCATCTTAAGGTGGCGCCGGAGGTCAGCACGCTGGACTTCACCAACGCTCTGACTATTTCTGGCTTTACCGTGCCCGCGTTGAGCACGCGCCGCGCTGAGACTGAGTTCGAATTGCAGGACGGACAGAGTTTCGTCATAGCCGGGCTGCTCGACAACCGCGTAACCGACCTTTACAACAAGATTCCCGGGCTTGGCGATATCCCGATCCTGGGAAATCTGTTTCGCAGCCGGAATCTGCTCAAGAGCAAGACGGAGCTAATGGTGCTATGCACTGTGCACCGGATTTCCCCCAGCACCCAGAGTCCCCCTGGCCCGCAGTATCCGGAGCAGTTCCTGAACAAGGACAAATTTGATCCCAAGAAGCCGGCCAGCAGCGGCAAGTGATTTCGCGAGTGAAGTGTTTGTAGGAGAAACAGCAGTAATATGCCCGAGCTTTCAGTGGTGATCGTTGCATCGGACAGTGAACAGCGGGCCGTCCTGCAAGTTCTGGTGGATGGTACTAGCGTCGCTCGCACCGTGCATACTTGTGCCAGCTTCCCGGTTGCCGCCACCGATCCGGTAACCCGCCGTATTCAGACCGCGAACGCCGATGTGGTTCTGGTTGACATACCTGCGGATAACGCGAGCCCCGCCTTGCATGCCATCGAAATGCTCCAACAGGAACTGCCGGATTCAGCATTGTTTGCCGTAGGCAGCCTGTCCCAACCACAAGTCATCGTGAGCGCAATGCGCGCGGGGGCGCGGGAGTTTGTGGAAAGACCCACCACCACGACCGATCTGCTGGAAGCTTTCGTGCGCCTCAGCACCGCCCAGCGAAAGAGCCGGCGCGAGGAATTGCGCGGCAGGATGTTCACCGTGGTTAACGCCAAAGGCGGCAGCGGCGCAACAACGGTAGCGGTAAATCTTTCTCTGGCTTTGCAAGCCGCGCACGGCAGCACCGCCCTGGTTGACGTCGCCCCACTCGGACACTGCGCTCTGCACCTGAACTTGAAGCCTCTGTTCAGCGTGGGAGACGCCATCCGCAACCTGCATCGTCTGGACAGTTCCCTGCTGGAGAGCTTCATGACCCGCCACAGCGGAGGCTTGCAACTGCTGGCGGGCCCGACCACCCCGGTCTCGGCCGAGCCCTCGACCGCTGAGTTCGCCAAGCTGTTTGACATGTTGATCAACCATTTTCGCTATGTAGTGGTGGATGCCTCGTCGCGTATCGATGCTGCCACCCGGCTGGTTTCCAATTTGGCGCAAATGGTTCTGATGGTGACCCATACCGATGTCGCTTCGTTATGGAGCGCGGCCCGAGTGCAGCAGTACTTGAGCGAAAGCGGCAGCCGCGAAAAAGTTCAATTGATACTGAACCGTTTTCGCAAGATTCCTGGGTTCAGCGAAAGTGATGCGGAAGCTGCCGCCGGAGTAAAACTGCTATGGAAGATCCCCAACCAGTACTTTGCCGTGTCTACCGCGATCGATCGCGGCGTTCCTCTTTCGGAGCACAACCATACTGAGATTGCCCGGTCATTTGCCGGTCTGGCGGCGCGCTTGACGGAAAATGATCTGGACGTCAAACGCAAGGCTTGGTCATTGTTTAAGACAGTGTAGTTTCGACGATTAGTTAGGATTTTTTGGACATTTCCATGGCGAATCTGCAAACCTTCGAGAGGACCGAATACCAGCAGGTCAAAGCTGACCTTCACCGTAAGATTCTCGACCGCCTGGATTTGGAAAAACTAGGACGCGCTCCCAGCGACACTGCCCGCGACGAAGTTCTGCTGCTGATCCGCAACACCGTCAACAGCGAGGCTGTGCCCCTCAGTTTTGCCGAACGGGAACGTCTGTCACGCGAGATTCTCGATGAGATTTTCGGCCTGGGTCCGCTGGAACCCCTGCTCAAAGACCCTACCGTTTCCGATATTTTGGTGAACCGATACGACCGGGTTTACGTTGAGCGCGCCGGCAAGATTGAGCCAACCGGTTTGAGTTTCAAGGATGATGCCCACCTGATGCAGATCATCGACCGTATCGTGTCACGAGTGGGACGGCGCGTCGATGAATCTTCGCCCATGGTGGATGCGCGTCTGGCTGACGGCTCTCGTGTGAACGCCATCATTCCGCCGCTCGCCATCGATGGGCCATGCCTTTCCATCCGGCGTTTCGGCCACGATCCTTTGACCTCACGCAACATGCTCGAGAACAAGACGCTCACCGAAGGCATGCTCGAGTTGTTATCCGCCATGGTCAAGGGCCGGCTGAACATATTGGTCTCGGGCGGAACCGGCGCGGGCAAGACCACGCTGCTCAACGTGCTCTCCGGGTTCATTCCAAATTCCGAGCGCATTGTGACCATCGAAGACGCCGCCGAACTACAGATGAAGCAGGAACACGTGGTGCGCCTTGAAACCCGTCCTCCGAATATTGAAGGTAAAGGCGCGGTCCGCCAGCGGCAGTTGGTGATCAACAGTTTGCGTATGCGGCCTGACCGCATCGTGGTGGGCGAGGTCCGCGGCGAGGAGGCCTTCGACATGTTGCAGGCCATGAACACCGGCCACGAGGGGTCGCTGACAACCGTCCACGCCAATTCGCCACGCGATGCGCTGGCCCGGTTGGAGAGCATGTTTTCCATGGCCAATCTCAATCTGCCGGAGCGCGCGATGCGCCACCAGATCGCCTCCGCCATCCACGCCGTAGTGCAGATTGCCCGCCTTGCCGATGGCACCCGCAAAGTGATCTCCGTTTCCGAAGTGACTGGCATGGAAGGCGACATCATCGCCATGCAGGAAGTTTTTGTATTTGAGAGGTCGGGGATCGATAAGGACGGAAGAGTCAAAGGAATATTTCAGGGGACCGGAATTCATCCCAAGTTCGCCGACCGGCTTGCCACCGCCGGTTGTCGCCTGCGCCGCGATTTATTTGAGTCTCGGATGGAGGTTTGAGTGCGCGTGAACCGTCGGAGCCAACAACCATGCTGACCATCATTGCCCTTGTGGTGTTCATATTGGTCGCGCTGCTGGTGTTCGCCGTCGGCTCCTTTCTCGACCAGCGCAGCGCCCAGGCCCGAATGCTGCGCGACCGCCTGGCCTCGGTGCAAAAAGCCGAACAACAAAGTACCGAAGAGCTTGCCCTCCTGCGCGATGAAATGATGAGCAAGATCCCCGCGCTCGACAGCTTGCTTCGCCGCTCCGAGCGCATGGCGAATTTCCAGATCTTTCTCGAGCAGGCCGATCTGAGGGTTCGTGCCGGAAATATTCTCCTGCTGTGCGTGGTCAGCGCCGTGGTGGTCGGTACCGTCGGATATTTTGTCGCTGGCTCCCTTCCGCCCAATCAAGCATTGCTGTTCGTGATGGTCGGCGTCGTTCTGGGCGGAGTTTTACCTTACTCCTATGCGTCCTACCGGCGCACCAAGCGCTTCCAGAGATTCGAAGAGCTGTTCCCCAACGCCATCGATACCCTGGCTCGCGCCGTACGCGCCGGCCACGCGTTTACCACTGCGTTGGAGTTGATTGCCAACGAGATTTCCGAGCCCATCGCCTCAGAATTTCGCAAACTATTTGAGGAGCAGAAGTTCGGCCTGCCGGTACGTGACGCGTTGATGAACCTGGCCGGACGCGTGCCCTTGGTGGACGTAAAATTCTTTGTTACTGCGGTCATGCTGCAACGCGAGACCGGCGGCAACCTCGCAGAGATTCTGGATAATCTTTCCTATGTGATCCGCGAGCGCTTCAAGATCATGCGGCAGGTGCGTGTATATACCGCGCAGGGGCGTCTGACCATGATGCTTCTCATGGGTTTGCCCCCTGTTATTGTGGTGGTAATGCTGACCACCAATCCGTCATTTATTCATCCCCTGTTCGCCGATCCCATCGGGCATACTTTAGTTGTGGGCGGAATCGTGCTCCAGACGATCGGCTATTTCGTGATTCGGAAGATTATCCAGATTCAGGTTTAACCTATGGCGCTGGCCCTGACCATCCTCGTTTTCCTGTCTGTCGTCGCCGTGATCTTCTCATTCGGGGCAGCGGCGTACGCACCGTCTTCGGTCCTGGGAGCTCGCCTGCGCGCGCTGGGCTGGCAGCGCGAGAAGCCGCAGGAAAAGCCAGCCATGCGGGAACGCATTGAGCAGGCACTGGACCCGCTCAGCAAGGCCATCCCGCTCTCACCCGGCGAAGTCTCGCGCGCCCGCGCCTGGCTGATCCAGGCCGGCTACCGCGACCCGCGCCATTTGACCGTCTACGTCGGCAGCCGCCTGGCCTGTGCTCTGTTCGGTTTCGCGCTGGTGGTGTTGAGCAGCGGTTTCGATTCGCCGGTGCTGCTGGTAAGCGTCACCGCACTGGGATTTTTTCTGCCCCGCTTCGTGCTGAAACGCTTGATCAAGAACCGCCAGCAACGCATCAAGCTAGGCTTGCCCGACGCACTCGACCTTACCGTCATCTGCGTGGAAGCCGGACTCGCCCTCGATCAGGCCCTGATGCGTGTGGGCCAGGACTTGCAGCATGCCCACCGCGAATTGAGTGATGAGTTCCATATGGTCAACCTCGAGATGCGCGCTGGCAAGCCCCGCGCCGAAGCCCTACGCAATCTTGTGGAGCGCACCGGTGTGGACGATATTCGCTCTCTCGTCGGAACCCTGATTCAGACCGACCGCTTCGGCACCAGTGTGGCCCAGGCGCTACGTGTGCATTCCGATTCCCTGCGCACCGAGCGACGCCAGCGGGCCGAAGAACAAGCCGCCAAAACCACCATCAAAATGGTGATCCCCCTCGTACTCTTTGTCCTCCCCTCGATTATCTTTGTCACGCTCGGGCCGGCAGTGATTCAGTTGATCCGCACGCTGATGCCCGTGACGTCACGGTAGAAGGTCCCCCGACCAGGAATGCGTTCAGGAGTTATGATGTCTTTACCGGGTTCCACAGGCTATGCGTTTAACCGGACGCGCCAAGCGTATCTGGCCACTCATGTCACGCTTGCCGCAACCCATTGGTCCCGCTTCCGCGGTTTGATGTGTACCGCGGCTGCGAGCTTTCGTTCCGGGGATGGCCTGTGGATCGTACCCTGCCGCGGAGTCCATACCTTCGCCATGAAATTTCCTATTGATGTGCTCTACCTCGACGCCCGCAGGTGCGTGGTACACATCGAGCAGAACCTGCGGCCCTGGCGTATGGCCAAAGTAAGTTTGCGGACCGCTTCGGTGCTGGAGTTGCCAGGAGACACGCTGCGCTCCAGCCAAACCGCTGTTGGAGATGAAATCGATATCGCCATGGGGCAGGCACGAGGGACACGCACGGCGTGAAAGCTGAACTCCAGAACGTTGACCTCGAGAGCGACGACCTCAAGCTTCTGATCGAATGGTCTTCGCCGTGGCGGGAATTCGTCTCCGCCATCGGGCCCGCTTTGGGCAAGTCTCCCAAGCGCCTGGCCGGCGAGGCCAGGACCGACTCGTTTCCCTACCGCGGCATGCTGCTCTCCTGGATCGTGGAGGGAGTGCTGCTGCTTGTTGCCATCGTGCTGCCTGCCCGTCTCGCCAGCCTGCGCCCCTACCAGCCGCCGAGCCTGCCGAAGTACGACATCATTTATTTTTCCGGGAACGAGTTGCCTCAGACTGAAGACCGCGGAGGGGCTCGCGCCGGCCGTTCCGGACGTGCCGGAGGACACGAGGCCCATCACCCGACCCAAGTTATCCGCGTGGCCCGTGGCGATGTGCTGCGCGAGAAAATAGTGGATGCCCCCAAGCTCAATCTGCCGCAGTCGAGCTCCGCAGTTGCGAATCTGCTGGCATATAAGCCAATTCCTGGGCCTGCTCCTGCGGAAGGCTTGAGGCCTTCCCTGCAGGCGCCGAAACTCGCTGAAACTCCAGTCGCACCTGCTCCCCAAGTGGAACAGGAAAAGATGCGCAAAGCGCCGGCGTTGAATGCGGCCGTCGTTCCGCCGCCTCCGAGTGCCGCGCAGCGCGATATCACTTCGGTGCGCATTCCGGGTTCGCAAGCCATCAGCGTAGTGCCACCGCCGGTTTCCGCTCCTGAGCAGATCACCAATCTCAATCCTCGGCTCACGCTGCCGGCTCCGAGCGTGGTCGCACCGCCCCCCACACAAGTGGCGCGCGACCTCAAGGCCACGGGTCCAGGATTCGGCTCCGGAGAACTGCAAAAGCAAGTCGTGCCGCCGCCAGTGCAAGTAGGTGGCGCCTCATCTGATCGCCGATCGGTTGGCGGACTTGGCAGCGCCAATGTCGTTCCACCGCCAGTACAAGTCGCAGGCGCTTCTCTTCATGGTCAAACCGTCGCTGGCCTGGGTGGAAGCCCGGCAGTAGTTCCACCGCCACCAACAGTCTCCGGGGCGGGATCGGCTGGCGGGATGGGTCATGGCAACCGTGGTACTGGGCTCGGTGGGCCGCTCGACGCTGGCTCCGTGACTGCACCGCCCAGCAACACGGGCGGCAATACTAGCGGAAACGGCATCGTCCTCTCCAGCCAGCCAGGATCTAAAGTCGGCGTCCCCGGCGGTGCCGGAGCCGGTTCCCTCGCGCTCTCTCCCGCCGGCGGAAACAAGCTGGGCGTCGGTGAAGGTCAGGGCGGACAAGGCATCGCACGCGGTGAAGGCCCGGGTGGTGGTTTCTCCGGAGAAGGCCCCGGCGGGACTAAATCGGGCGAAGGACCGGGCACGGATGCGTCCGCGCGCGGCGGCATATCTCCTTACCCAGGGCCGGGGGGCGCCGGCACTGGAACAGTCGGCAAGCCGCCATTGCCGGGAGTCTCCGTGCATGGTGGAAACAACATCATTACGCTACCCAGCTTTGGCGCGGACGGTGGCTCCACCGCCAATCCTGGCCGCACCTCTGCCATGAAAGCTAACGAAGGCCCTGACATCACCATCGTCGGCAGTTCGCGCTCTGGCGGCGCCTTCAACTACTACGGCACCCTCAAAGGCGACAAGGTCTACACCATTTACCTCAATACTGCCTTGGGACCCGCCGTGCTGGAATATGCCGACCCGACTTCAGCCACGCATCCTTATGGAGAGGACCTGACCGCTCCTCACCCCATGCGTACCGATCTCCCCGCAAACCTCAAACGCTCGCGCCTCGTGATCGCCTGCGTTCTCGACCGCTCGGGATTGGTTCGCAACCCGCGGGTCCTGGAACCGGGAACACATGAGCTGACCACCAAAGTTCTAGCCGCTCTGCCCGCCTGGAAGTTTCGCCCCGCATTTCGCGGAGAACAACCGGTCGAAGTTAACGCCATTCTAGGTTTCGATATCGATACACGATAAGCCTCTAGGCAACGAAACCTACATCTCTGCGCTGACATACGACGCCGGTTGCGACGAGAGGTTGGCCGTAAATCTGCCCGTCCAACTGTTGTGAGCACAGTTCTCCGAAGGTGCTAAGGTTGCTGGCCACGAGGCTGCCCTCGCTCAGATTCAGCTCCGTGCGATAGGAGCAGCCACTACAGACTCCGTCCACATTCGTGTCTTGCTGCCAGGTGGTTACGCAAATACTGGTAGCTGAAGTGCATGGGCCGGTCTGAGCAGTTGAGTGAGTGGTTGCGAGTGAAAGGATGGTGAGCAGTGAAACCACAACAACACAGCAGCGAACAGTTATGCCGTAGTTCCGCATCATGGTGCCTCCTATGATTCTTCTCAGAGAAATTGCGCGAGGAAAACACCGCCCGACAGCCCCAGCCCTCACAGCTTGCTAACATAGTTTTTGTCAAAACCTGATACCCAAACGTTTGCGCCGTCGAACGCTATGCCAGTGGCATTAGCGCCCACGTTAACGTAACCCACAACCGCGCCGTCGCTCGCCCGCACCTCCGTAACATTCCCAAGATCCGAGGTCACCAAGATGTCCGTTCCGTCGAACGCCACTCCGTATGGCCCAAGCCGAACAAAAAAAGTCCCCAGAGCCGTCCCATCGCTGGCGCGTAGCTTGCTAACTGTCCCGTCGCCCCGGTTTGCGACCCAAATGTTCGCTCCATCAAAAGCAATGCCCAGTGGATTGGCACCCACGCTGAACGTGCCCAGGACTGCTCCATCACTCGCCCGCAACTTGGTCACGTTGGCGCTACCGTTATTCGTCACCCAGACGCTTGACCCGTCGAAGGCAGCTGCCGTTGGCGCGACCCCAACGCTATAGTTGCCCAACACCTTACCGTCGTTTGCCCGTAGCTTGTAGACACTAGTTGCGGTCGGTACCCAGATATTCTCCCCATCAAACGCTGGCAAAAATGGGCCCCGCCCGACGCTGAACGTGCCTAGGACTGTGCCATCGCTCCCACGCAGCTTAATCATGGTGTTGCTGGCGTTGTTGGCAACCCAGATGTTTGCCCCGTCGAATGCCAGGCCGACCGGTTGACTACCCACATTAAATGTCCCTAGGTTGGCACCGTCATTCGCACGCAGCTTGCTGACAGTGGCGTCGCCATAGTTCGCCACCCAAATGTTGGCTCCGTCAAATGCGATCCCCTCGGGCTCCTGACCAACCGAAAATCTTGTCGTGGTATTTGCCGCGTACCACTTGAGCAGCGCCACCTTCAGCGGGTTCGACAGCGGAGGCGCGCCGCTTCCCGCTCCAGTCTGCGCCGGTTCGGCGGCGTTTTGCGCTTGTCCCGCAATGAAGCTAGCCAGCATCAAAACCGCCAGCACGAGCGAAATTCCACCTGCAATACGTTTGATCACCTTATACCTCCCCGGGGTCTACAGCTGGAACAAGAAAGAGAACAGAAATGCGGGTTTCCCTCGCCGCTTCGCTGAGGCAAGCGTCAGCGGCCGTTTACAACGCAGGGAGTCTGACTCCGTTCCGGGAGTAAGTCAAGTCAAAAAACGGGGACAATTCGCAATAGTCCGGTCGCGTCGGATGGAATCATGCCGGCTTCACCCGCCGAAACAACACCTCCGTCTTATCCTCGTACACCGATTGCCATCCCTTCAACCTAAGTAAGTTCGCCAGCGGTGAATCCGTCGGCATCAGCACCCAATCCACATGCAGCTTATCCAACGTTTCGTCCCACCCCGGCTGTACCAGAACTATCTTCAAGAAATCCCTGAAAAACTGGTCACCATACAAATCGTGGCGATCATCCGCTACAACCTGGGCCTCCGGATACAGCCGATAGATCAAATACCCGCCCCAATAATCCAAGCTGAAAATCGGCCCATGGATCCCGCGCGCAGCAATCGCCTCCGCCGCTTCCACCGGAAATCGCTTGTCATCGAAATATGCGTTGATGAACTGAGTCGAGCCAATCCGTCCCTGATGCGCGCACGCCCACAGGCCGAGGACAAACACCAGCACCAGCCAGAAATGTCCGTAAAGACTCTTCTCCAGATTCTCCATGCGTCCGCCAAAAGCGTCGGTCCACGAAGCTATCCCGCGCAGCCAACCCGCGGCATCCGCATTTGCGCCCAACGCCGCCACGCTCTCCGAGATCACTGGAGCAATGATCAAGACAATCAACAAAGCTGAAGTCGGCAGGCTCCGCGTAGCATAGAATCCGCCATAAACCGCAACCAGCAGAACCAATAGATGCGTCGCGCTCAACTTCCTGCGTGCGCTCGCCACGGCGACAATCGTGATCAGCACCAGCACCGCGAAGCATTGCTGCGCCACTCCATGAAAATCAGGCGAAAGAAACTCACTGATTCGGTCCATAAGAAAGCGATCAGTCAAATAACGGTAAACATGGAGGTGAAGCTGGTAACCATAAGGATTAGCGAAGCTGGCCGCTGCCACCAGCAAACTCACTCCACCCAGCCGCTTCAACCAGGCAGCGATTTCGTTCCGCCGCTCTCGATCACTGAAGTATTCAATCAACCCGCCGACCAAATACACCGCGAGTAGCACAAATCCCAGCACAAATCCGCCATGTACATTCACCCAAAGCAACATCAACCCTGGCAGCCACAGCAAATGTTTCTTCTGCTCTGAAGCCGGAGCGCTTGCGGCCGAATCCAGCAACTCAAACCACACAACGGTCAGCAGCCAGCTCAACACATGCGGCCGCGCAAGAAAATGCACTGCCGATGACGCCAGCGCCAGGATCAGAACCAACAACGTAATCGGAAGATTTCCGCCGCGCCGCAGCCCCAGGTGCAACGTCAAAACAAACGTTGCTGCGATGATCGCCGCAGAGTAAAAAACCACACCGTTGAGCCCCATCGCATGGTGGATCCCCGCGAAGACGAGGTCGTAGAGCCACTCCCACGCGTACCATGTCTTCCCATTCATCGTTGAAGAGAAAACGTCGGTGTGAGTGATGGTGTGGGTTAGCAGCATTTGCTGCCCATTGCGAATGTGCCAGCCGATGCCGGCATCGCGCAGCAGTAGCCGTCCCAACGCCCCGCAGCTCAGTCCGAACAGCAACGTGACAAAAAGCACGTCGCTCGCCGACGGCACCAGGAAGTGAAGCCAGCGTTCTGCGCCGGACGGCCGTTGTATCTGTGAAGTTTTCTCGGGCAACGCGTTAGCTCGGGTCTGACCCGGTCATGTTAACCGATCAAGAACCCTCCCATGAGTATCTTGAGGATTTCCCGCAGGACACTGAGTAAGAACTCGGGACATCAGACCGCATTAGCAGGCAAGATGCTACTCTTTTGGCGCAGGGGAAAATGGAACCCAAACACACTTCGCGGATAGCGGTCGTCGGTGCCGGCTTCGGCGGACTGCAAGCCGCGCTGCATCTGGCTCGCCTGCCAGTCCAGATCACCCTCATCGACCGCCGGAACTTTCACACGTTCCAGCCGCTGCTTTATCAGGTGGCGACTGCCGGACTCTCTCCCGGCGAGATTGCCGCCCCCATCCGCTGGATTGTGCGCGGGCGCCGCAACATAGAAGTCCTGCTGGGCGAAGTACAGGATTTCAATCTCGAACAGCGCCGGGTGAAGCTCCCCGATCTCGAAATTCCCTACGACTACCTCATCGTGGCCGCTGGAGCCAGCCACGCCTATTTTGGCCATGACGAATGGGAGCCGTTTGCACCCGGCCTTAAGACCATTGAAGACGCGCTCGAAATTCGCCGCCGCGTCCTGCTGGCCTTTGAACTCGATGAACGCCAGGCTGCCAGCGGTGGCCCGCAGCAGCCGCTGAATTTCGTAATCGTCGGCGGGGGGCCGACCGGAGTCGAGCTGGCCGGAACTCTGGCCGAGATTTCGCGCCAGGTGCTGGCCAACGAATTTCAATCCATCGATCCCAAGAGCACTCGCATCATTCTGCTGGAGGGCGGTCCGCGTATTCTGCCGGTTTACCCTGAGGATCTCTCGCGCAGCGCGGAAGAACAGCTTCGCCATCTCGGCGTCGATGTCCGCACCTCAACTATGGTCACCGGCGTCGAAGCCGGAGTGGTTCACATGGGAGAAACCGGTCTCTCGGCTGCCGTAATTCTGTGGGCCGCCGGCGTTGCCGCATCTCCCTTGGGAAAGAAATTGGGAGCACCCATCGACCGCGCCGGTCGAGTGCTGGTCAATCCCGACTTAAGCATCCCCGGACATCCCGAGGTCTTTGTCATCGGCGACCTGGCATTTCTCAAAGACGAACGCGGAAAGATCATTCCCGGCGTCGCACCCGTCGCCATGCAAGAGGGTCGCGCCACCGCGCGCAACATCCAGCGCGAACTGCGCGGTGAGCCTCGCCGCAATTTCCATTACGTCAACAAAGGCAATCTCGCGACCATCGGCCGTGCTGCCGCCGTCGCCGAATTCGGCAAGGTCCACATCTCCGGCTTCCTCGCCTGGCTGTCGTGGCTATTTATCCACATCTTTTTCCTGATTGGATTCCGCAATCGCATCATCGTGATGATCCAGTGGGCCTGGTCATATTTGACCTATGAACGCGGCGCACGCCTGATTACCGGAGATCAAACCCTTCCCGGCTGGAAAGCATTAGGAAAAGAGAAACGTTAACTAAACCACTTATTGGCAGGGGAAGAGTTCTTGGGGATAAGTGGCGAATCGATCCTGTGCCTTGCCCTTCGAGCCCTTCATCAATTCGATTTTCAGTTTCTCCGGTTTCGTGACCGGCGAGGCCAGGCGTAATTCGAGCGCCAAATAATTACGTACCAAGGTAGCAGTCGCTTTCCCGGCCGCCGTTGCACTCCGCAATGATGCTGTCGGGTCTTCACGACTCATATCGACCCGTGTCCACAGGCCACCCGAGGCTTTTGACGCAGCGTCCAGCGGACCGTAGTTTTCTACCGTCATCCCCGGGCCGAACAAGGTCGGTCCGCGACGTCTGGATTGATCGAACGAGGCCCCAAACAAGCGGACGCCGGCGCCTCTCTGCTGGCCCAGCGCTTGCTCGGTTTCCTTGGAAATCTGATCCGAAGTTGTAATGAGGAGCTCGGCATCGCCCTGGCGGTACTCGCCAAAGCCAAGGTTTGCCTTCTTGACAGCCTCGGCCAAGGCGACCTCGGACTCCGGCTTCCCAGACGGAAACATTTCTCCCAGAGTGCCTTGCAAAGTGGCACGATCCGTTTCATGGACAACTTGCTGAACTTTGTCGTCGAAGGTTAGCACGGTAAAATCACCGACGTCGGGAAACCCAGCGAGGAACTCCTCGACCATCCCCTGCGTCGCTGCCCAGGTTGATTGATCGTGGTTCGAGCTGGTGTCGAGGAGGATGACGACCCGCGGCGGTCCGCTCGCTGGGGTGGCCGATTGTACGGAAGCAGCCTTCCCCCCTACACTCACTTTGAAGTCAGCCACGGTCAAACCTTGAAACGTTTCCCCATTCGTGCCAGCCACTCCGATCAGCGTTGTACGTGACAAACACGCATCATTCTCAGAGTGAAGTACGCCAGCCATGAGACATAGCAGCGCCAACAAGTACACAGGACCCAGCGGCCTTCTGACGCCATTGATCCTCATAGATCAAAATATTAGTCCGCAGGAGCCGACTTCACAAGGGTGATAGAGGGGACCTGAGCACACGTTATAATGTGGGGGTCTTGCGATTCCTCCAGCTCATCGCACTGCTCTTCTTGTCAGCCATTGCTGTTGGCCAGGAAGCGTCCACTACAGGCCAAACCGTCCTGGTCGTCCCGTTCGAGAACCTGTCCAAGGCCCCCGGAATTGAATGGATCGGCGATTCTTTTCCTGAACTCCTCCAGGAACGCCTCAACTCTCCCACGCTTTACGTCCTGCCTCGGGAAGACCGTCTGCACGCCTATGACCGCCTGGGGATTCCCGCGCATCTCCGCCCCTCCCGCGCCACTATTTACCGCATCGCCGAGCAGATGGACGTCGATTTCGTGGTGATGGGCGAGTACAACTTCGACGGGCAGACCTTCTCTGTTAAAGCCCAACTGCTTGACATGCGTCGCCCGCGACTTCTGCCGGAGATCACCGAGTCCGGTCCTCTGGTCCAACTCATCGACATCCAGACCGGGTTGTCCTGGGACATTCTGCGCAGCCTCTATCCCAATTTCAGC